>JACCDQ010376953.1_pt1 | contig 28388 bp, 25 predicted proteins | sample 7446031 | NCBI WGS metagenome assembly JACCDQ01 (sample SAMN15323442, study PRJNA562643) | freshwater metagenome | isolation source: river surface water | place: USA:Blue River Watershed | collected 2017-08-17 | reverse complement strand
GAAAGAGTGTTAATTTTTTCATTGTTCTTTTAATTTTGGGGGGTTAGTGTGGTGAAAATACGAAAGAAAAGTTAATCACCCCAAAAATCAGGATTTTCATTTTCATCGATGAGTTTTTGCCAATTGTAGTTGGGGTCATCGGCGTCAAATAATATGGCTTTGTATTCGCCTTCTGAGATTTCGTAACGCAATACTTCTTCTCCGGTGTAGGCTTCGATTGCGTCTAGAAGTGGTTGTTCGTCTTTGCTGCAAAAAGAGAGCGCTTGCCCTAGCGCATTGCCCCTACCCGTTCGGCCACAGCGGTGTACGTAGTTTTCAGGGTTGTCGGGAAGGTCGTAGTTGATGACGTATTCCATATTGGGAATGTCGATGCCGCGTGCGGCAACATCGGTGGTAATGAGCACTTGATTTTTAGCTTCTCTGAATCGTTCTAAAAGCGCAAATCTTTCGTTTTGAGGTACACCGCCATGCAAAGCCTCCGCATGCACACCAACGCGCTCCATGGCCTTTACGATTCTTTCGACTCGCACTTTTGTTCGAGCAAATACCAAAAAACGCGCCTCAGGGTATTCGCCGATCATGTTTTCCAAGAAAAACCGTTTGTCGTCCATTTCGATGAAGGCAACGGCGTGCTGTACATTTTTCGAAACCGGGTTTTGTGGAGACAACTGAATGCGGATGGCTGAGCGCACGACGTCGTAAGCCAAGGACTTGATTTTTTTGTCGATGGTCGCTGTAAAAAATAACGTTTGGTGCTTGGCTGGTATTTTTTTGATGATGTCTTGAATGTCCTTGTTGAAACCGAGATCGAGCATGAGGTCGGCTTCATCGAGCACGAGGGTATGAACGCCTGACACATCGAGATGGCCCTGCGAGATGAGATCAAACATGCGGCCCGGGGTGGCAATAAGCACTTCGGCACCTACTTGCAGCTGCTTGATTTGCGCTTCTTGCTCAACGCCGCCATACAAACCAATGACTTTAACTTTGGTCTGGGCGCCAATTTGTTCAAAAACCCCTGTAATTTGCTGTGCGAGCTCGCGTGTAGGCACCAAAACAATACAGCGAATTTGAATGGAGTTGGTGGCTTGTTTTTTATATTTAAGTAGTTTATTGAGCACTGGAATGACAAACGCAGCGGTTTTACCTGTTCCAGTTTGGGCCACTGCCATTACATCTTCTCCGTCCAAGATATGTTTTATGGCACGGTATTGGATGTCGGTCGGGCGTCTGAAACCGAGCACCTCGAGTTGGTCCTTTATTTTTTGATCGATATGATAGTCTTCGAATTTCATTGCAACAAAGATACGACTTATAATAAAGCGCTTAATTTTGTATATATTAGGACAAATATCAAAATTGAAAATCCAAATAAACTCCCAATCAAATCAAAATAAAACCATGAAAATCAAGTTCCTATTCAGCTTTGCACTACTCAGTTTTGCGCTTTTTGCCAACGAACCGCTCACCGTTAAAGGCCCGCTCACTGGCGTAACCGTTTACATGCAAGGGGCGCAGCTCCAACACAAAGCCAACTACACCATCAAAGCGGGTGTCAGCGAAGTCATTGTAGAAGGCATTTCGCCACAAATTTCACCGAGTACCATTCAGGTAAAAGCCACTGGTGCCGTCGTGATCCTCGATTCTAAATACGAATTTTACTATCCGCAGCCAACAAACAACTCAACAACAGGCGAATTACCTCCCAAAATCAGAGCCGCCATTAAAGCATTAGAAGATTCTGTCATTTTGGTCAATTTTGAGCTGCGCGACATCAGCGACGAAATTGAAGTGTTGGTAGCTGCGCGCAAAATCATCATCTCAAATGGTGCAGTAAAAGGCCAAGGTAAAGTCAATGACAGCATTCAATTATTGAAATCTACGGTAGATTATTACACCACAAAAGTGTCTGAGCTCAACAAAAAAATCAGTGCCTTAGACCGTCAAAAAGTCAAAAAATCTGACCTGATCTCCATCCTAGATACCCGACTCAACGACCTGCGCAATTACGCCGAACAAAACAACCCAACACCTGAAATCAAAGGGGTTCCGCGCATCGTCATTACCTTCATGGCCAAAGAAGCAGCGACAGGCAAAATAGAGCTCTCTTATTTGGCTTCCAATGCTGGCTGGACACCACTTTACGACATCCGCAGCGAAGCAGCTTCAGGTAAAATCAGCCTCACTTACAAAGCGCAAGTGCGCCAACAAACCGGCTTAGACTGGAACGACGTCAAACTCAGCATCTCGACCAACAACCCCTACGCCAACAAAACCAAGCCAGAGCTCAGCCCTTGGTATATCGACTATCAAGAATACCGCAAAGACCTCTCAGAAAAAGCCAAACAACGTTCCGCTGCTTATGGATACGATGATGCAGCTCAATCTGTAAACACCTCCGCCATGAACATGGGTTTTATGTACAGTACACAAGGAAATGGTATCGTACAACAAGAAGCGCTGGGTGCAGAAGCGTTCACCACAATTGTTCAACAACTCATTTCAGCTGAATTTAAAATTGACCTCAACTACAGCATCGCATCCGACAACCAAAACCGCATGGTACTCGTCAAGCAAACCGAACTCAACACGAGCTTCCGTTACTTTGCTGTTCCGAAGTTAGACCCGGGTGTGTATTTGGTAGCACAAATGACCAAACTAGACGAACTCCAGTTGGTTCCGGCCACGGCCAATATTTTCTTTGACGGCACGTACATCGGTGAAACCTATCTCGACCCCACCACAATGGATGACACACTCAATTTATCCTTAGGGAAAGACCCGAACATTGTTGTCAAACGTACCCTACTCAAAGACCAAAGCAAAGAGCGCATCATTCAAGACAAAAAGGAACGCAATTTTGCATACAACATCGAAGTGCGCAACCTCAAGTCTTCTGAAATAGACCTGATCATTCAAGATCAAGTTCCGCTCACTACCAACCCTGAAATCACCATCGAAAAATCCAATTTAGGAAAAGGAACACTCGATGATAAAACAGGACTTATTGAGTGGAAACTGAAGCTAAAAGCCAAAGAAAACCTCAACTTTGAATATGACTTCAAAGTACGCCATCCTAAAGATAAGATCGTACAGATCTAAATAACAACAAGAAAAAAATAAGGGCAATACCGTCGTTACTCACTGATGTAGCGGCGGTATTCCATTTTACTGCTGTCAAAAGTGAGTTTTTTAGCAAGCTCTCCGGCGTTGGCGCGGTCTGTTAAACGGTCGGACAAATACTTGGCGGCCTCCAAGCGATTTTCATCGAAAGTGTACAAATCCAATAATTGTGCAGCCTGAGCAGTCGTCAGGCATGTTTTATTCAAGCCCAACTTTAAGGCCTCCAAACGGTCGTCTTCAAAAGATTGATCTTGCAATTCTGCTTTGAAAGCCTCCAAACGGTTCATGGTTTGGGTACAGTTCACAAAGTGTCCTTGTTGCTGATTTTGAATGACTTGTTGTTGTTGTTGTTGTGAGACTTGGGTATTTGTTTGGCCTTGAACTGGTTGATTTGCACCACTTTGATTGATGTTGATATTGGAATTCAAACCCACTCCAGAAGTTGTGCTTGCGCTCGAAGTACTCACTGTTGAGCTCGAAGATGTGGTGGTTGTAGTCGTTGTTTCGCTGACGGTTGTTCCGGCTCCAAGACCTGTTCCAGAAGCATTGGCATTGAGGTTGACATTCATGCCTCCTACTGACAAATTCATATTTAAATTGACGTTTTCATCGGGCATAGTACCTGTAGTTGTGGTGGTAGTGGTCGTATGCGAAGTTTGAATAGTTGTATTTGGTGTTTCTTGAACATTCATGTTCATATTGACACCCGTCGCATTTCCGGTTCCTGTTGTTTGAGTCGTAGTGCTTGTTTGAACTGGAAGGGTCTGTGTAATTTGAGTTGCCGCTGCGTTTTGATTGGAAATTGAATTGACAACAACCGCATCTGAATAAACCGCTGCATCACTCGGACGATACACTATAGCCTCTTGAATGACACCATGAGTGGGCTCTTGACCAATCAATTGCAGTTTTCCTTTTCCTTTTTTGAAAATGATGCGGGCCGTGATGTCGTAAGGCGCATCGATCATGAAGTTTTTGTCTATATCTGGCGTCTTGCCATCGGCAAAAATGACTTTAACGGCATAGCTGCCATTTTTGATTTGCCCCACTTGAACGTTTGTTTCGGGTTTAGAATTCTGGCGAATGCCATTCAAGACGACATAAAATTGCTGACCATTGTTATTGAAAATACTGAGGTTACTTTGTGCAAAAAGTGCAGAACCTGTCAAAAACAGTAGCAAAAAGAAGGATGTTTTCATGAGAATCAATTTTTTGTCAAAGAAAACGAAAAATTTGAAAGGATACAAAAACGCAGACCCACGCTTTTTTCTAACTTCGTAGACATGAATTATGTAATTGTCGATGTTGAAACTACAGGTGGCCACACCAAAGACTCCAAAATCACGGAGCTCGCCATGTACAAACACGACGGCAAACAAGTCATCGATCACTTTCAAAGCTTAGTCGATCCTGAGCAAGAAATCCCAGAATTTATTGTGCGGCTCACTGGCATTACCGACAAAATGGTGTCTGGAGCCCCCAAATTTTATGAACTCGCCAAGCAAATCTTGGAATTTTGTGAAGGTTGTACTTTTGTGGCGCACAATGTCGCTTTTGACTACGGCATGTTCAAGAGTGAATTCAAGCGCTTGGGTTATGAATTCAGAATGCCACAACTTTGCACCGTTCGGGCTGCACGCATCGTGTTGCCGGGCCATGCATCGTACAGTTTAGGTAAAATCTGTGCAGACCTCGGTATTCCCAATGCAGCTCGGCACCGCGCCGATGGCGACGCAAAAGCGACGGCACAACTCTTTACCATTTTAATTGAAACCGACAAAAATCAGCTACAAACTTTTGTGCAAGATGTACTCAATCCCAAATCGGTACATCCCAACCTAAGTTTAGAAAGCATCGAGGAACTTCCCAATAAAACAGGTATCTATAAACTTTACAACGAGTTCAACCAGCTCATTTACGTTGGCAAAAGTATCCATATCAAAAAGCGCATCGAACAACACCTGCGCAACCACAAAACAGCCAAAGGGCTCAAAATGATTCAAGATATTTGCCGAGTTGAATACGAACTCACTGGCTCTGAGCTGATAGCCATGTTGCTTGAATCCAATCTCATCAAAGAACACAAGCCTCTCTATAACCGCAAGTTGCGCAAAAGCTTGTTTCCTTTCGGGCTCTACGATCAGCAAGATTTCGACGGCTATATTCGGCTCAAAATAGAAAGTACTGCTAAAAAGGACGAAGAGCCATTAATGCAGTTTACCACAAAAAAAGAAGCGCAATCCTACCTCGAACACCTCGCAGGCAAGCTCGAATTGTGTCAAAAACTCTGCTACCTCTACCCTACACAAGGTGCTTGTTTTCACTACACCATTGCGCAATGCAAAGGCGCTTGCGTTCAAGAAGAAGACCCTGCAGCCTACAACGCGAGGGTTCAGCAATACATCGACCAACTACAATTCAACGGCGACACCTTCTTTTTGGTAGACAAAGGCCGAAACAAAGGAGAAAAAAGCTTGGTCTGGATAGAAAATGGCATTTACAGAGGTTTTGGTTATGCACCGTTTCATTTTCACGGCAAAGAACCGCTGCATTGGGCGCGTTACATCAATGTGGAAAAAGAAAACCGCGACAGCAAAACCATTGTGCATCAGTTCATGCGCAAACCTACCGGACAAAGACGCATCGACCTCAATTCAAGCGCTCAATGACCACTGTCAATACAGGAAAACTCACATTTTTGGGTTCGGGAACCTCACAAGGAGTACCGGTCATTGCCTGCACTTGCCCCACTTGTTTGTCTACCGACACCAAAGACCAGCGCCTGCGTGCAAGTGTTTTACTCGAATTTCCAGAACTCACAATTGCAATTGATGCCGGCCCCGATTTCAGACAACAAATGCTGCGCGCAAAAGTCAGGCACCTCGATGCAATTTTATTGACCCACGAACACAAAGACCACATTGCAGGCCTCGACGACATCCGCGCATTCAATTACCAACAACAAGCCGATTTTCCGATTTACTGCACGCCAAAAGTAGAAATGGCGCTCAAGCGCGAATTTTACTATGCTTTTGAGGCCAATCCTTACCCAGGGGTGCCTCGTTTTGAGATCCGACACCTTGATGTGGAGCGCTTTCAAATAGGCAGCTATTCCGTTGATGCCATTGAAGTTTGGCACCATCAAATGCAAGTACTGGGTTTTCGTTTTGGCAAGTTAGCCTACATTACCGACGCCAAAACCGTTCACGCACTCGAGAAAGCCAAACTCCAAGACTTAGATATCCTGATCATCAATGCGCTGCACCTTTATCCACATCCTTCGCACTTCAATTTAGCCGAAGCATTGGATTTCATTGCCGAGATCAAGCCCAAACAAAGTTACCTGACGCACATTTCGCATCTATTTGGCCTACACGAACAAATCAACGAAACGCTCCCAGCAAATGTCCAGTTAGCTTACGATGGATTGGTACTTCATTTCAATTATTCAGCTTAATTTTACCCCATGTCTAAACAAGATTTAATTGACATTGAGGCACTCATCAAAAGCAAAAACCCAAGTTTGCTCAAGTGGTTGCCGCGCTTTGTCATTGCCTTCTTGAAACGCAAACTGCACCAAGACGAAATCAATGCCTTTTTGAGGGCCAGCGGTCATCTCCAAGACCACGCATTTTGCGAGGCTATTGTCAACTATTTCGAGATAAAGATAGACATCAAAGGTTTAGAAAATATTCCAGAAACCGGCGGGGCTATCCTCGCTTTGAACCACCCGCTTGGGGGCATGGACGGTATTGCACTCATTCACGCACTGCGTGAAAAGCGACCCGATGTAGCTTTAATTGTCAATGATTTGTTGCTCAATCTCAAGCAACTTTCCAACTTATTTGTAGGCATCAATAAATTTGGTCGCAATGACGGCGGGGTGCGCAAAAATATCCGCAGCGCCTTTGAAAAAGAACAAGCCGTGATCATTTTCCCTGCAGGAATGGTGACGCGCATTCACAAAGGCCAAATTATTGAACCTGAGTGGAAAAAAACTTTCGTAACCTACGCGCGTGAATTAAATAGACCGATCATTCCAATCTATATAGAAGGGCGCTTGTCCAAGCCATTTTACCGCGTCAATCGCTGGCGCAAACGCCTTGGCATCAAAGCGAATATCGAGATGTTTTTACTCGCAGACGAAATGTATAAACAAAAAAAGGGTAAAATTGCGTTTGTGGTAGGTGCACCCCTCACCCCTCAACATCTTCCTGCCGAACTCAACGATTACGAAGCTGCCAATTGGGTAAAAAATCATGTGTACAGTCTAAAACCAACCGATGAAAACAATCATTGACCCTATTGACCGCAATTTATTGCGCCAGGAATTGAATAGTGAACGTTTTTTGCGCACCACCCGCAAAGGAGGTAATGAAATCTACCGCGTCAATGCCGCAAATGCACCTGCCGTTTTGCAAGAAATCGGGCGCTTGCGCGAACTCACATTTAGAGCAGCCGGCGGCGGAACAGGCGAAGAACTAGACCTTGACGCACACGACTTCGGACCTTATGCCTATGACCAACTCATTGTTTGGTCTGTAGAAGACCAAGAAATCATCGGCGGCTACCGCTACAAAATTTGTGCAGACGCCAAAGATGAATACGACACCTTTCAATTGTCTACAACCCACTACTTTGAATTCAGTGACGCATTCAAAACCAATTTTTTGCCTTATACCATTGAGTTGGGCAGAAGTTGGGTACAGCCCAATTTTCAGCCAAATGTGAATCCTAAAAAAGGTTTATTTGCACTCGATAACATTTGGGATGGCCTTGGTGCACTCATTCGCTTTTATCCGCAAATCAAGTATTTCTTTGGAAAAGTAACCATGTATCCAGACTACGACCGCGAGAGCAGAGATTTCTTGCTACAGTTTTTACACCACTTTTTTCAAGACCCAGATCAGCTCATTAAGGCGTATCACCCCTTAGATTTCCGTTCCAGTTCGGACTACACACCGCTCGTTTCGGGCCTAGACTTCAAAGAAGCATTTAAAGTACTCAATCAATTTGTAAGAGATCGCGGCACGTTTATTCCGCCGCTCATGAACATTTACATGAACCTCTCTCCCACGATGCGCACTTTTGACACAGCAGTCAATGCCGATTTTGGCGCGGTAGAAGAAACGGCTATTTTGGTAACGATAGACGACATCTACTTAGAAAAGAAAGAAAGACACCTTACCTTTTAATTCAAACTAGGTTTGGTTTAGAGCCAATCGAGGTCTATTCTGCCTATTTTTTTCTTGATTTTCATTCGGATCCGAGAAAGCAATACATCCACGTGCTGCAGTCCCAAACGCTGTTCAATTTCTTTTGAACTGCGCTTGTATTCGTATTTCATTTTCAAGATCAAGGCCTCTTTCTTATCCACGCAGCCGAGCGCCTCCAAATACAGCGCTTGTAATTCAACTTCTCGCTGCGGAGCAAACTCCTGTGCAACAAGAACATGAAAGACGGTAGTCTGCTGCCAAACACTGTTCTTTTGCGCTTGGTCTTTGCGCAATTGTGAAATACAAAAATGTACCAGTACTTTGCGCAACCATGCTTTTGATTCAAAAAGATGGCTGTTATCGGGCTGAAGTTTGGCCAGCTGCGCATACAAATGCAGCGAAAAGTCTTGTAAGACATCTTGTTGCTGGGCGCCATCAAAATAGCGCGCTATAATATGCTTGAAAAACCGCTGCTCTTGGGCATAGATGCTTTCAAATTGCTGGTGGAGGTTACTTGTAGGCTTCATGTTTTGGCCATATACAATTATTGTTCCAAAATTTTCGACGCTTTTTTATTGTATTTTCACAATCTGATTGAACGATATGCGTTTAAAACTTATGAAATTAATTGGCTGCATCTTTTTTGGCTTGGTTTTCAGCGCGCAGGCGCAATATAGCTGGGGCACACACTCATTTACCTACCTGAATCAACTCAATAACGCAAAAAATGCCGGAGTTGGCGGTAGGTTGTACGCACTCAATGACAAAGAAGTGGGCCTTAGTCTGGATCAGCCCGCCCTCCTTGATGCTTCCCTCAACAACCAATACCATACCTCTGTCGGTATTTTACCTAGTGGCGTGCACTACGGCTCGCTGGTGGGAGCTATCAAAACCAAATGGGGTGTTTTTGCGCCATACTTGCGCTACATGAATTACGGTTCTTTCAACCAAACCAATATAGAAGGGCAAGTCACCGGAACTTTTAACGCACTAGATTACAACGTGGGCACAAGCTATGCGTATACGCCCAACCCTTATTTTAGAATTGGTGCGCAACTCAATTTACTTGGATCAAATTTAGAACGGTTTAGCGCTTATGGCTTTTCCACACACTTTTCAGCACTTTTAGTGCACCCTAACCAGCAATTTGTAGCTGCATTAGGTGTTCGAAATGCTGGCTTTATTTTCAAAGACTATACACCGCAAGCCAACTCAACACTGCCGCTAGACGTTTATGCAGCTGTAAGTTACCGCCTCGCCCATGCGCCATTCCGCTTTCATTTGGTAGGTCACGCGCTGAATCGTTCACAAAATATTTGGCTCGATCCAAATGCCACCGAAACTTTAGATCCGCTCACGGGTGATACCATTCCGGTGTACATCCCTAACCTAGGAGAAAAGATAGCCAACCACTTGCAATTTCAGCTCGAACTCATCCCTAAAGGCGCCATCCAAATGCGTATGGGCTTTGATTACAACCGACGTCAACAACTTAAGCTCGATGATTTTCCGGGCTTAGCAGGCTTCTCTTTCGGAACGCGTTTGCACATCAAGCGCTTTGACCTCGATTACGCCATTCAATTTTATTCTAAGGCAGGAAGCATCCAGACTATCGGCCTCAGCACCGATTTAGCACGCCTGAAAAAGAAAATTTAAATGGGGCGGTCGTGAAAATGCCCCGCTAGCTTTCGGTAATCGGCGTGGTAGCGCCCATCCATTTCTCGTATGAAATAATGCCGAACCTCACATTTTACAGGATTTCTTTCCAAACACAACACCCAGCGCTTGTCTAACTTTTGGGCATTGGCATGAAAATGAATTTCTTGAGCACAGTGCCAACCTTTCGTTTGATAGAAAGCTTGTGTCTGAGCCGCAATGGTTGGTGGCAAAATGAGCCAAATTTGACCCGCCTCACGACAGCGCAAACACAAATCTTGGAGCAAATCAAAATAGGCCTGCCCCGCTAAATGCTTGGCTTGTTGATCAAGCGCATGTTGGGCTGGCAAACTATCAATAAAGTAAGGCGGATTTGAAACCACAACATCGTATTGGTGCGTCAAAGGTAAGTCAGCAAGAGCAGCACTTTTGGCTGTTAGGCGGGACGCATAAATAGCATTCGAGAAGTTGAACTGCGCATCTTGTATGGCCCCTGGGCTTGGGTCGATGCCGGTGAAGTGTGCGTGCGCAAACCTAGACGCTAGCAACAAGGAGATAACGCCATTGCCTGTTCCTACATCTAGCACATCTTGACTTACAGGTGAAAGTTGGACGCTCGCACCCAATAAAATAGCGTCTGTGCTGACCTTTAAAGGACTATTCTCTTGACGAACAGTAAAATCTTTAAAGGCAAAAACAGCCATTAATATGCTTTGGCAAACACAACACGACCAGCAGAAGGCTTACCTGTAACCATACAAACTCCAGTTTCGGGTTGCTGATCAAAAGGAATGCAGCGAATGGTGGCTTTGGTTTCTTGCTTGATGCGTTCTTCTGTTTCGGCAGTGCCGTCCCAATGCGCCAAGAAGAACCCACCTTTTTCGATATCAATCTTGAATTGTTCGTAGGAGTCTATGGTATGGGTATTAGCCGCGCGGAAGTCTTTGGCGCGCTGCAAGAGATTTTGTTGAATTTCGGTTAAAAGCCCTTCAATTGTTGCGGCTAAATTGTCGAAATCAAGGGTTTCTTTGGTTTTGGTATCGCGGCGTGCAACTTCAATTTTACCGTTCTCGAGATCGCGGGGGCCCATCGCCAATCGGACTGGTACACCTTTGGTTTCGTATTCTGCGAATTTCCATCCTGGACGGCGGTTGTCGTCGTTGTCGTATTTGAAGCGGATGCCTTTGGCCTTAAATTCTTGAGCCAATTGTTGGAATTTGGCATTGATTTGCTCGAGTTCTTCTTCGGTACGGTAGATGGGCACACCCACCACTTGAATGGGCGCCAATGCAGGCGGTACAACCAAGCCTTCGTCGTCAGAATGTGTCATGATCAGCGCACCCATAAGGCGTGTAGATACACCCCAAGAAGTGGCCCAAACGTAGTCTAGCTTGCCTTCTTTGTCTGCAAATTTCACTTCAAATGCTTTGGCAAAATTTTGGCCAAGGAAATGACTCGTGCCTGCTTGCAAAGCTTTTCCGTCTTGCATGAGGGCTTCTATACAAAGGGTGTCCTCTGCTCCGGCAAAGCGCTCACTTGCGGTTTTGCGACCTTTGAGCACCGGCATAGCCATATAGTTTTCGGCAAACGCTGCGTAAACATCTAGCATTTGTTCAGCCTCGGCAATGGCTTCTGTTTTGGTGGCATGAGCCGTGTGCCCTTCTTGCCATAAGAATTCGGCTGTGCGCAAGAACAAACGCGTGCGCATCTCCCAGCGGACTACATTGGCCCATTGATTGATGAGAATTGGGAGATCGCGGTAAGATTGGATCCAATTTTTATAAGAATTCCAGATAATGGTTTCTGAGGTGGGGCGAACGATGAGTTCTTCTTGCAATTTGGCATCTGGATCGACAATTACGCCACTGCCATCTTCGGCATTTTTGAGGCGATAATGCGTAACCACCGCACATTCTTTGGCAAAGCCGTCTACGTGCGCAGCTTCTTTACTGAGGTAGCTTTTTGGAATAAAGAGCGGGAAATAGGCATTGGAGTGACCCGTTTCTTTGAATTTGGCATCGAGGACGTCTCGCATGTTTTCCCAAATGGCGTAACCATAAGGTTTGATGACCATACAGCCGCGCACATCGGAGTGCTCAGCGAGGTCTGCTTTGTAGACGAGGTCGTTGTACCAAGTTGCGTAATCTTCTTGACGGGTTACTTTTTTTTCGGCCATAGGATGCTTGCTTTGAAAGCGCAAAGATAAGCAATTCTATGGTAAGCGGGGCTTAATCGTTTGCGCACTGCAGTGGTTTTGCAGTAAACTATTCATATAAAATTGATACAAGGCACTCATTTTTTGACTCACCTTAGCCTGCACCTTTGTGTAATTGCGCTGCACACCGGGAGTCCAGGCGATAGGTAGTAAATTGGTACCGTTGTAAATGAATGAAAGTAAATTGCCGTTGTCATAGACCATTTTCTGACTTTGCTCCAACTCAAAACAAGAAGACCCTAATTGAAATGCAGGTTTTTCAAACCCTAACAAATCGAGAAGTGTTGGCATGATATCTATTTGCTGAAAAACAACACCATTGGCCGGTTTTGGCAGATCGAACGTGGGGTGATAAAAAGCAAGTGGAATGCGGTAACGCCAGTCTAGGGGTTGAAATTGACGCTGACGGGTTGCCCCGACATGATCTGCAGTGATGACGAATAAAGTGTTTTTGAACCAAGACTCATTTTGATATTGCTTGAAAAAACGGCGCAGCGAAAGATCGGTATAGGAAATTGTTTTGCATAAGGGCTCTGGACCATTTTTCAATTGGCCTTCAAAGGCAGCAGGCACTTTGTAAGGATGGTGAGAACTCAGGGTAAAAATACTGCTAAAAAAAGGTTGCTTGGCACTGCGCATTTCTTTGCCAAAATATTGTAGCATATGGTGGTCCCAAACGCCCCAGTTGCCATCAAAATGCGCCTGATTTGGATACGACTCCAGTCCTTTATAGGTATCTACCCCGATTGCTTTGGTAAAGCTCTTGAAATTCATGGAACCTTCTTTTGCGCCATGATAAAATGAGGTTTGATAGCCTTTTGACTTGAAAAGTTGAGGAAGGCTATTGACCTGATTACTACAATAAGGTGACAAAATATAAGATTCTGGCAGCCAAGAAGGTATGCCAGCTAAAATAGCAGGCACGGCATCCATGGAGGTGCGTCCATTGGCAATTGCGCAATCGAAAAACAAGCCTTGTTGCACCAACGAATCGAGAAAAGGGCTGTAAGACTGCCGGCTATTCGGACCTGCATAATTGGTTCCGAAACTTTCTAATATCAGCACCACAACATTCGTATTTGCCGGCAGCGTGCTGTGCGCCTGTGTTTTTGTAGATGGCAATAGCTTTTGTAAAGCTCGATTTGAATGAATTTTAACCAGGTCGGTAGTGCCGTCTTCGGTGGTTTTGAGAACTGTAAAAGCTGTATTGAGTACAATTGGCGCTTGCTCCAGACTGCTATATGCTGTGGCATCTATGATGCCGATTGGGCGCAATTGCACTCCTCCTCTTCCCAATACAACGACTAAACCCAAAAGCAAAAAAGACTGCAGCCATTGCCTTTTATTTCTCCATTCAAATTGTATTGGAGGAATACTTTTGAGCTGGCGCCATAACAAATAGAACAAGCCAATAAACAAGATGGGCAACCACCAAAACTCCAACAAGAATTCACCAGCAAGCGAACTCGTTTCAGTACCCAAAAGCAAATGAACAAAGTAACTGAAGCCCGAGCGCTTTTGGGTGTAGGAAAAATAAGCGATGTCCCAGCTGTTGAGCACCAAGATGACCAAACTAATGACCAATAAATAAACCTGAACAACGCGTAAATGGATGCGTTGCAAACGTGTTGTGAAGGCAACAGCATTCAGGGGGAATAGAAAAGGTATGGAGAGTAAAAAAAGAGGCAAAGCCAACAAGGCAAGGGTTACCGCATCAAAATAGATACCCACAAAAAAAAGTGATGGATTTATCTCCTTGAAAAAAGCAGCGTTTTGAAGCGCAAAAGCTCCTCGCAAGATGCTCATGCTCAACAATAAGAAGAGAAAAAACTTAAATATTGGCTTTTCTTTCAAGGGTTCAGTAGGCCAAAAGTTTGTCGATGGTAGAAAGCAGGCGGCTGCTCGCTAAAAATTGTTGTTCGAGATCTGCGGCAAAGGGAACAGGTGTGTCTAAAGAAGCAACACGCAAGACCGGCGCGTCTAACTGCTCAAAACAATGCTCGTTGACCAAAGACACAACTTCTCCGCCAATTCCGGCAGTTAGGGTATCTTCGTGTAAGACCAAAACGCGCCCCGTTTTGCTCGCTGCGGCAACAATTGCGTCTACATCGAGTGGCAATAAGGTGCGCAAGTCGAGGATTTCAAAGGTGTGATCTGGACGTTGGGCAGCAGCATCTAGCGCCCAATGTACGCCAAGGCCATACGTAATGATGGTGAGGTCTTGGCCTTCTTTGGCGAGTGCAGCTTTGCCGATTGGGGTGTTGTAATAACCCGCTGGAACTTCGCCTTTTAAGCTGCGGTACAAAAACTTATGCTCGAAGAAAAGAACGGGGTTTGGATCTTCGAAGGCAGCAAGCAAAAGTCCTTTTGCATCTTGCGGATTAGAGGGATAGACTACTTTCAAGCCAGGAGTGTGTACAAACCAAGCTTCGTTACTTTGCGAATGAAAAGGACCGGCAGCCGTACCTGCTCCTGTAGGCATGCGCACCACGACATCAGCGTTCTGACCCCAACGCCAATGCATTTTTGCCAAATTATTGACAATTTGATTGAACCCAACACTCACAAAGTCGGCAAATTGCATTTCGACCATGGCTTTCATGCCCGAAATACTCAAGCCCAAACCTGCCCCGATAATAGCAGATTCGCAAAGCGGAGTATTGCGCACGCGGTCTTTGCCAAAGGCTTCTACAAAGCCTTCAGTAACTTTAAATGCACCACCGTATTCGGCGATATCTTGCCCCATAAGCACGAGCTCTGGATGCTTTTGCATGGCCACGCGCAAGCCATCTTGAATGGCGTCAATAAAGCGCACTTCTGTTGAGGCTTCGGTTGGCGCAACCGGTTCAAAAACATGCGGCGCGTAGACGTCTTGCAATTCTTGAGCGAGGTCAGGAACAATTTTGGGGGCAGCATTGGCCTGATCAAAAGCCTGCTGAATTTCGTCTTTGAACTCCTTTTTGATTGCCTCTACGGTTGGTGCGTCGAGCACACCTTGCTGCAATAAGTAGGATTCAAAGTTGCTCACGGGGTCTTTAGGTTCCCATTCGGCCTGAAGACCTTCAGGGTAATATTTGGTGCCAGATGCCTCTTCGTGACCGCGCATGCGAAAGGTCATGAGCTCTAAGATAAAAGGACGCGGGTTTTCTTGAATTTGGGACCGAATTTGGCGCACTGTTTCGATGACGGCCAAAATATTGTTGCCGTCAACTTGTATGGCATCCATGCCGTAGCCGATACCTTTGTCGATAAATTGTTTGCAGCGGAATTGTTCTGAAGAAGGCGTACTGAGACCCCAGCGGTTGTTTTCTATAGCAAAAATAACGGGCAGTTGCCAAACAGCAGCTACGTTGAGTGCTTCGTGAAAATCGCCTTCTGATGCTCCTCCATCGCCTGTAAAAACCAATGTAGCATCTTGGGTCTTGCGCACTTTAGACGAGAGTGCTATGCCGTCGGCAATACCGAGTTGTGGACCTAAGTGAGAAATCATGCCCACCAATTTGTGTTCTTGGGTCCCGAAATGAAAACTGCGGTCGCGGCCTTTGGTGTAACCAGCTGCCTTACCTTGAAACTGGGCAAACAAACGCTGTAGTGGTATGTGACGGGTAGTAAAGACACCTAAATTACGGTGCATTGGCAAAATGTATTCGTGCTCGGCCATGGCATAGGCACAACCTACAGAGACCGCCTCCTGACCCCAGCCAGAAAACCACTTACTGATTTTGCCTTGTCTTAGGAGAATAAGCATTTTTTCCTCGATCAAACGAGGCAATACCAATTTCTTATAAATCGCAATGAGTTCTTCTGAGGCGAAGGAATGTTGTTGAAAATTGATGGGTTGTTGATCTGGCATTGCGTTATACTTTTAAACCGCGGACGATGCGTTCTTTGCGTTTGGTGCGTTCTAGTTTTTTCTTGACAATTAACAAATGGGCAGCACGTGGCGCACCTCTAGTTAGGTCTACCTTGTAGTCGTTTCCTCCATAGCTAATGCGTGCACCACCTTGAGCAGACCAATCTGCATCGAGATAGTAACGACGTACACTAGCGCCATCTGTTTTGGTAGCAAAAGGAATAGCGCGCTGATCACCGGTCTCAAAACGGACGAGAATTTGTCCTGCATCGCCAAAGCTTTCAAAAATACAACGCGTACCAGCAGGTATAACGACAGATTCGGATTGCGAATTAGAGCTCGAGACAAGTGCACCGTTTTGGGTAGTGAGTTCGCTTGATTGCTTGTTGATTTGATTTAATATAATGGTGTGTGAGGTGTAAAACTGAACTTGACGAAGTTTTTCTTCTGAATCAAGACTGAATTCGTCGCGTATTGCGGTAGTATATGGAATTTTGGTTCCGCATGATGCCGTTAAGGCCGCAAGTAGGATTAAAAGTGCGAATTGTTTCATAGTTGTTAAATTTGTTCAAAATTAATTAAAAAGATGTGTGCTTTGACAAAACTACCCGGCTATCTTTTGGCACTCGTTTGCTTCTTCTTTTTTGCCTGCAATGATCCTGCTTCTAAAAAAACAATTTCCTTAGACGAGATCAGACCGCAGGCAACCAAACAATTGAAACAAAAGCCCAAAAAAAGCCCAGAAGACACCCTGCAGCGCCTTATCAATTTTTATACCAACGATTCGACATCTCTTCAAATTGCCAATATCAAACGCGATAGCACCGCGGACAAATTTTTTCTCGATAGATTTAGTGTCATCCATCAACGCTACTTACTGACCGATTCACTCGGCCATGTTTTTGCATACAAAACTTGGACTTTCAAGGATAGCAGTTCTTGCACAGAAGCTTTTTACAACTGGCTTGATCAAGCGGGCAAGAATAAAACGAGTGTTGCGCTCAAAACCGGAAATATTTGGAGTAAGGGGCATGAAATCTATTTAGTTAGCAATCAAGAAATTATACAAATCAGTAGCACAGAGCGCTTGCTGTTGAGGAACTGGGTGAAATGGTTGTCCGGAACGCCTAACTTTGAAGCAATCAAGTATATCTTGCACGCTCAGCCTCGGAAGAAAACCCTATGGCTAAAATATACAAACAGTAAATTAAGCACCCTATGAATTTAGTGAATCGCGGATTTATTTTCATCAAGCCAAAACCAGCATTTATAGAATGGGCCAAGCAATTCGATCCGGAGCTACTCATTGACGAGCAAGCTGAAGGCAGTGTTTACCTCATTGAAGAAGAGTTCTGGGACGACGAACTACTACTGCAGTTTTACGCTAAAAAAATAGCGCGACAAGAGTTTGGCAGCATAAGTGAAGATGAAACGCAATGGGCAAAGTGGACTACAATTGAAGACTTTGAAGCACTTTTTTACGTTGAAATTGGCTGTACTTGTCTTGATTTGCGCAAAGAGCCGCTTGAAAAAGAAGCCATTTAAACGCTTTGCGCAAAACTAAAAAAGCTACAGACGATCGATTAAATTCGAATTGAGGTAGGCCGGATCAAAAGTTACTTCTTCACCCAACCAATCGGGCTTGTCAAAATATTGCGCTTCGTCTGAAAGTTCGAGCTCTGCAATGAGCAGTCCCTCGAGTGCGCCATGAAACACATCGAGCTCCCAGGTATCTGTTCCATTTTGAATATAGTACCGCGTTTTGTGCAGGCAGGGCAAGTTGGCTTCGGCTATCATCTCGTCGGCTTCGTCTTGCGGAATTTCGTACTCAAACTCGCTTCTTGTAAGGCCTGTTCCTAATTTGATGGTAAAAAAAGCCATATTGTCGGTAACCCGAATGCGCACGGAGCGATCGCTGCCACGCAACAAGTAGGCTTGCTTCAACTCGCGCTGACCAATACATTTTGCTTGTTTCCAAGTATCATTGGCCACTAGAAACTTCCGTTCTATTTCTTTCAAGATTCGATTTTTTGCATTATTTTTACCCCGCATGCAACCAAAAGTTGTTGCCATGCGTCCAAACACAAAACTAATCTTTCTATATGAAACTGCGCATTACTTTTTTCAGCTTGCTTTTAGGTAGCAGCTCTTTATTTGCTCAAAAATCTATCGATCAGGCAGGTGTAAAAATTACCACAGCTCCATTGCATTGCGATGTACCAGCTGAAGGCTACCAAGCCGACCTCATTGCCCTCACAATCACCAACACTACTAACGAAGTCAAAACTGTATCCTATAGCTTTGAATTGTACTACGATGAAAATTGTGCCACTTGTGGCCACGACGAATACCTCTACACACAAATTTTGCAGCCCAACCAAACCCTTCAAGGCGTTTGTTTAGACCGCAACAACATGGGCTTAACCATTTTTGACCACATGCCAGCTCACCTTACAAAAACCAAACTAACCGACTTCAATATCCGAAGCGTAACGGTTCAGTAAACCTACTACCTCCTACCCCATGAAACTACAGCATCTCATTACAGGGCTTGCGCTTACTCTTGGATTTATCCAAACCACACAAGCACAATGTACCGTTCAGGCAATTGCCCAAGACACTATCGTTCCGTGTAACGGATCCACTACACTTAGTGTAAATGGAACCGGCACCAGCGTTGTGGCCTTCAGTGAAAACTTCAATGCAGGCCAACCTGTTGGTTGGGACTTCTCTCAAGTTGTTACCATTGCCAACAACACCTGCGGCGTTCCATCTTTAGATGGCTCAGATTTCATGTGGATGGGTAACCAATCCGTTGCGCCTCGCGTAATGGCAACAGTTCCTCTTGATGTATCAGCGGGTGGTACAGTTTGCTTTGAAATGCGCTATGCTATACAAGCACAGGCCTCTCCTTGCGAAGGCCCCGATTTAGCAAGTGAAGGTGTTTACCTTCAGTATTCCATCGATAACGGCGCCACCTGGACCACCATGAACTACTGGAGCCCTAATGGCGGCTACGATTCTTACATGACTTCCTGGAACAACTACTGCGAGAACATTCCGGTTGCCGCCCAAACAGCGACCACCAAATTCCGCTGGACACAACTCGCCGTTTCTGGTGCACCCTATGATCACTGGGGCCTAGACAACATTGCCATTTCAGCGGCCATCCCTAACTACACCATCACTTGGCTTCACGACAACTACTCTTACCCTACAGGTGTCTACTCCGGTAACAACCCAACGCCTGTTTCACCTACCGGCACCACTAGCTACATCGTCATGATGACCGACAGCACCAACACGTGCTACGACACCATCACACTCACTATCTCTTACCCTCAAATTGATAGCATCATCGAGACCAACCCAACCTGTGGAAGCAGCAACGGTAGTTTAGACGCGAGTGCTTCTGGCGGAGCAGGTGGCTACACTTACAGCATAAACAATGGTGTCAATTTTCAAGCGAGCGGCACCTTCAGTGGCCTTGGCATCAACAACTACACCGTCATTTTAGTGGACCAAAACAACTGCTCAGACACCATGCAAGCCGCCCTAATTGGGGTAGACTCCGTAGAAATCAGCAATATGGTCGTCACCACAACCACCTGTGGTCTAGATAATGGCATCATCGACCTTACAATTACAGGCGGTACACCCAACTACCAGTACAGCCTTACAAATGGTTCAACTTTTTCAGCGAGCCCGATTTTCAATAACCTCGTACCCGGAACCTATCAAGTCTACGTAGAAGACGTCAATGGTTGTTTTGACTCCACAACAGCTACCATTTACCCTTCTACCAATCCGCTGCTTGGCCAAACAACAAGTACCCTCGAATTTTGTAGCCTTCAAGATGGCAGCATCAGTACAAGTGCCACCTTAGGTATTTCTCCTTATGTCTTTGTATTGCACCAGGGGCCAACCCTTGTAGCAACCAGCCCAACCGGAGCTTTCAACAACCTCAATTCAGGTAGCTACTGGGTAACCGTAATTGATCAAATTGGTTGTGCAGACAGCACCTTAATGGTTGTAGACAGTATTCCAGCTCCTATTTCACCAATGGTAGACACCGTATTGTGTAACCTCACATTACAAGTCTTTGGAGTACTTTCCTACACAGGAAGCAACTGGTCAGCTAACTCAACTGACATTTCTTTTAGCAATGCAGCAGGTCAAAATCCTTTAATTACAGCTGATACAGCCGGTATTTACTTGATCAATCTACAAGATACCGTTTGTAACTTCAACGAAACGTTCAGCCTAACATTTGTAGCAGACCCATACACCTCTATTCTAGACACCACACTTTGTATCGGAGAAACCGCTACCCTAGCAGCCATTCAGCAACCACAAAACGTGAGTTACCTTTGGAGCACGGGCGCCACTACCCCAACAATCCAAGTAACCGTTCCGGGCAATTACCTGATTTCTACCACCAACATGTGTGGCACAATCATCGATACCGCCACCATCGACTTCTATTTTTGTGACATCGAACTTCCGAACGTATTTACACCAAACGGCGATGGCAACAACGACTACTTCCAAATGTTGTTCTATGGCGGTCTCAGCACTTTTGAATGCATCATCGTGAACCGTTGGGGCAATACCGTCCGCGAATTCACAGACCCTGCATTCCAATGGGATGGCACCGATGAAAAAGGCGACAAAATGGAAGAAGGTGTTTACTTTTATGTAGCCCGTACCATTACCAATGCAGGAGACGACATTGAAAAACATGGCCTTGTACACCTCGTAAGAGAATAGCTTTAATTGCTATCTTTGTGTGTGCTTGAACTCAAAAAAAATACACCAAGATGGGTAATTGTCGCTTTTGACTTACTGATACATCTTTTTGCACTATTCTTTGCTTACTTAATCCGCTTTGACCTCAAGGCGGATTTTTCTTTGATTGCCACCGAGTGGGCTATTTTGTCTAAATCGATTTGGTATTTCATTATCGTAAAGCTTTTTGTTTTTGCGGCCTTTCAGATCCATCAAGGACTGGTCAGACACAGCTCTACTGCAGATTTCAAACGCATCTTTATGGCTGAAACCAGCGCTACCTTACTCTTTATCTTGGGTAGTATGGTTCGTTTTTATCAACTCGACGGCTTTTTCTTATTTCCGAATTCTGTCCTGATCATGGAATTCATTTTTAGCACTGCTTTTGTCATTTCCGGACGCTTTATTGTCAAACTACTCTACCTAGAATACACCAGAGACAAGGGTGAGGAAGAAGCCATTCTGATTTTTGGTGCAGGTATTTCAGGCCAACTCACCAAGCGCCTCATCGAAAAAGATACCGCCAACTTACAGCACGTTGTTGGTTTTATTGACGAAGCTCAGCACCTCAAAGACAAGCGTATTGAAGGTGCTAGAGTCTACCCACTCTCCTCGTTGGCCAGACTTAAAGACAAATACAAAGTCGCAACACTTGTGATTGCCGTGCAGCAAATTGAGCGCGACAAATTACAAGAACTCGCTGAACTCGCCCTGGATTTAGGGCTGCAAATCAAGCGTGTACCCGAAGCGCGCGCCTGGGTCAATGGCGCTTTTGAAGTAAGGGAACTCAAAAAAATCGACATCAATAGTTTGTTAGGCAGGGCAGTGATTACGGTCAATAACCCAAAACTTGAACAACATTTTCTCAATAAAACGATATTAGTAACGGGCGCAGCAGGGAGTATTGGCAGCGGATTGGCAACAGCGCTTTTGCAATACAAAGCCGCCAAACTCATTTTTCTGGATCAAGCCGAGTCTGCACTTTTTGAACTCGAACAACGCTTCAAGCGCCAAGCCCACGCGATTCAAATTGAATACGTCATTGGCGATATCTGCGATGCACAGCGCATGAAAAGGTTATTTGCGCTCTACCAACCCCAAATTGTTTTCCATGCTGCTGCCTACAAACATGTGCCTTTAATGGAAGCCAATCCAGCAGAGGCCATCAGAAACAATATCGGCGGCACCCAACTTCTTGCCCAACTAGCGGCGCAGCATCAGGCCGAACAATTCATCATGATTTCGACAGATAAGGCTGTCAACCCTACCAATGTAATGGGCGCATCTAAGCGCATCGCCGAAATGTTGGTCAGCGAACTCAATACCAACCAACAAACGGCTTATGTCACGACGCGTTTTGGCAATGTTTTGGGCTCAAATGGTTCGGTTATTCCGCTTTTTGAAAAACAAATTGCCAGTGGCGGCCCCATCACGCTTACCGACGAACGCATCACGCGTTTTTTCATGACCATACCTGAGGCCTGTCAATTGGTACTAGAGGCAGCCACCATGGGCAACGGTGGTGAGATATTTGTTTTTGACATGGGTGCGCCCGTCAAAATCCTGGACTTAGCCAAAAAAATGATCCAGCTCTCAGGGCTCAGACCTTACACAGACATCGATATTCAAGTGACGGGGTTGCGCCCAGGTGAAAAACTCTACGAAGAAGTATTGGCCAACGCAGAAAATACCATCGCGACTTATCATCCGCAAATTTTAATTGCACAAACAAGACCCACTACTCCGAATCAAGCCCAATTGATCAACGACCTGCTGACAACAGCCGATCAACAAGAAAATGAAGCGAGTGTGCGCCTCATGAAACAAATTGTTCCCGAATTTATCTCCAATAACTCCTCTTATCAAAAATTAGACGCATGATTCAACCCGCAGCGATACAAGTCCGACTTACAGATATCGACATATTAGGACACGTCAATAACTCCATTTATTTGACCTATTTTGAAATGACACGCATCCATTATTTTAGTCAACTGGTCGGCCCAGATTGGGATTGGATGGAAAATGGAGTGGTTTTGGTTCAAAATGAAGTACAATATCATGCGCCCGTTTATTTAGCCGATGCACCACAAATACACATGTTTTGTACCAAAATTGGCAACAAGAGTTTTACGCTAGGTTATGAACTTTATGTAAAAGGTGAGCTCAGAACAACCGGAAGCAGCACTCTTGTAGGCTTCAACTCCAACAAACAACAGAGCATCGAAATACCAGCGCGCATGAAAGAAGCGCTTTTAGCAATGCCTCAAAAATAAAAAGTTACCGATGAAGCGCCCTCTTTTCACGTTGTTGTTGCTCATGTGCTTTTGCGCACAGGCACAAATACCTGAACCATGCAAGACGACAAGGCAGGTTTGCCCTATGAACAACGTCAAGTTTTGTCATGAAAGTGTGGCCTTTGATGAAGAACACAACCTTTATTTGTTGCGCAAAGACTACGCTACACCTTACACGGGTAGTTGCGTGAGCTGTTATCCAAGTTTTACCATTGAAGAAAAACTGAATTTCACTAACGGTAGACGCCAAGGAATCGATACCTCATACTACAAAAGCGGCTGCTTGCAATCGATCCAAAGTTATCAGATTGGCCTTCAAGACGGACCAACCTACGTGTATTACGACTCTACCAACCGCGTGCAATATGAAATCTGGTATCAAGGTGGCCAACTCCATGGACCTTCTATTCAGTTCAACCGACAGACCGGAGACACGCTCGCTTACAAACACTACAAAGCAGGCAAGCTCGATGGTCCACAACGCACTTACCTCCCCAATGGTCAATTAAGAAAAGTGAGCAATTATGCTGAGGGTTTGGCTGAAGGAGCTCAAATTACCTACAATGCGAGCGGGCAAAAAGAGAGTGAAATCAATTTCAAAGCAGGAAAGAAACACGGCACCTGGACCTACTATTTTGACAGCGGCAAAACAGCCCGTACTGAAACCTGGAAAGACGGCAAAAAGAATGGTCTCTTTGCAAGCTACAATGAATTAGGCAAGATCTTAAGTACCGAAAAATATGCTGCTGGACTCCCTATTGGCCTGCACCAAACATTTTACGCCGACGGTAAACTCAACTATTCTTGCACCTACTCCAACAAAGGCGAGAAACTCGAAGAATATGTGATTGACCAATACGGCGTCAAAAAGCAGTTATTTCCGAAAGCTAATGTGTCGGAATAAAATAGCCCAGAACCATCGTTAAACCCATTGCCAATAAGGCAATTCCTACGATGATTGACAACTTGGCATGGTTTACCTTATGAATATACTTTTTACCGACTAAAGTACCCGCTAAAGCCGACGGTACGACACACAGCATCAATTGGGTTGGGAAGTAATTAGTTAACCAAGACCCCGTAAAATATACGCTCACTCTAGTAAGGTCAACCAAAAGTGAAATAAGAGCTGTTGTGGCTACAAAAACTATAGGTTCCATTTTGATTTTTGATAGAAACAAGGCCCTGAGTGCACCTTGATGCCCAGAAAAACCGCCAAAAAAACCACTCAATACACCTCCAAAGCGCATGGCCCAAGGACCTTGGAAAGGAAGTTTCCATTTAAAGAATTCCAAGAGGGCAAAAAACATCAGAATTGCGCCAAAAATGGGCCGAATATTTAGGGTGGTCACTTCATTTAGTTTGTTCAGAAGGAAGGCACCTAAAAAGGCAAAAAGAACGGCTGGAATGCCAAAATTTCGAAATAAGTGCCAATTGATGGACCGCGCTGTGAGCGCTACTTTTAAGATATTGTTACAAAGGTGAACGATGCCTGCCATTAAAACAGCCAGAGGTGCATCAAAATAAATCATAAATACGGGTACTAAAATCGTATTCAATCCAAAACCCGTGAAAAAGGTTGCTAGCGCTGCTAGAAAAGGAGCAACAATAAAAAGGAGCAAAGCAAAGAGCATGAGTACAAAATCCATAGGTTCTTGTATTTTTGTTAAAAGTACAAATATGATTGATTTACGCAGCGATACCGTCACCCAACCTAGTCAAGAGATGCGCCACGCCATGGCAAATGCAGCGGTCGGAGACGACGTTTTCAAAGAAGACCCAACTGTGCGCGCACTTGAAGCCTATGGCGCAAAGTTATTTGGCAAAGCAGCTGCGCTCTTTTGCAGTTCAGGCACGCAAACCAATCAGATTGCCATCAATGTGCATGTACAACCTGGCGGAGAAGTCATTTGCCATGAAGAAAGCCATATCTACAAATACGAAGGCGGTGGCATTGCTAAAAATTCGGGGGCATCGGTGCGGCTTTTAACTGGCGACCGCGGCAGAATAACCGCTGATGCTATTGCTCAATGGATCAATCCTGCACACGACGTCCATTTTCCACTCACCCAACTCGTCTCATTAGAAGATACAGCCAACCGCGGTGGCGGTGCGGTTTACGATACCGCAGAACTCGCAAAAATTAGTGCGCTGTGCAAAGAACTAGGCTTACCGCTACACCTTGACGGCGCGCGCGTCTTCAATGCCCTTGCTGTCAATCAAATGCGCCCCGCAGCATACGGCGCTTTTTACGACAGCATTTCGGTCTGTTTGTCTAAAGGACTCGGCGCACCTGTTGGTTCTTTATTGATAGGCAGTACTGAATTCATCGAAAAGGCCCGTCGGGTCAGAAAAGTTTTTGGTGGCGGCATGCGTCAAGCGGGCATCATTGCAGCTGGTGGACTGTACGCCCTCGCGCACAATGTGGAACGCCTCCAAGAAGACCATTTGCATGCAAAGCAACTCGAAGCAGCGCTGCTTCACTGTACTTGGATTCAAGAAGTAGTGCCCGTCGAAACAAATATCGTGGTAGCCATCCTCAAAGACCACAGCCAAAGAGACCTCTTGCTAGAAAAATTGAAACAAAAAGGTATTTTATGCATGGCTTTTGGCCCAGGAATGATCCGGATGGTGACGCATTTGAATTTCTCGGCAGCTGATTGCGCATTTTGTGTAGAAACCCTTCAAAAAATGTAACTTTTTAGACCAACTGCGTTAAACTCAGGTGATGAAAATCGTTACATTCCTTTGTTTACTCTACTTACTTTGCACGGTACCAATGGCTATCGGGCAAACAAGCAATTGTAGCACCACCGACAAAAAAATCAATAAAGCCCTAGAAGAAGCCTTTAGCGCAACAACCTTTGATCAGCAAGTGCAAGGACTTGCTGCTGTGGTCAGTAAGTACCCGCAAAACGTGCAAGCCTATTTTTATCTTGGGCAACTGCATTACCAGCGCGGCATGGCACTGCTCAAACAAAATAATACGCGCGCAGAAGGTGAGCAATTACTACAAAAAGCACTTGTCTTTTATCAGGCGAGTATTCAAAAATGCCCAAGTCACCATTCCGATGCGTATTACTACGCAGCCCGCTTACTCTATAACTTCAGTGAAAAAGCAGCTGCCCTCACCTATTTAGAAACCTTCATGAACTTTGATTCGCTGTATCCTGGAGAACAAGCAGCCAACTACAACAAGTTCAAAGAAGAGATCTTACCGGTTTACAAAGAATTGCGCTTTCCACTTGAGGCAAAATCAAATCCAGTACCATTCAATGTGGCGCGCGTAAATGGCGTCAGCACCAAACAAGACGAGTATTTTCCGATGCTCAGCCCAGACAACAACTTGCTCTTCTTTACCAGAAAGGCCGATAAAACGAATCTTGGCGATATTTCAGGCTACATCCAAGAAGAATTTACCGTAGCTGAAAGTCAAACACCCCCGCAATTCACTATCGGCAAAGCCTTACCCCACCCTTTCAATGATGGTCAGTTTAGCAACTACGGCTCGGCAAGTTTATCAGCAGACAACCGCGAACTGGTATTGTGTGCGTGCAAGGCAGAAAAAGTATACAACAAAGATTACTTGAACTGCGATCTGTATAGCAGTAGGTACCAACTCAAAAAAGGCACAACAGACCAATACGAATGGACCACACTAGTGAATTTAGGGGCCAATATCAATACCAAAGACGGTTGGGAAGCCCAGCCTTCGCTATCAGCAGATGGCAAGATCCTGTACTTTACAACCCTCAGAAAAGGGAGCCAAGACAACGATATTTATTACAGCGAAAAACAAACCGACGGCACTTGGGGCTTGGCCAAACCATTTAGTATTGTCAACACCTCAGGCAAAGACAAAAGCCCGTTTTTCCATCAGGATGGCGAAACCTTTTATTTTGTCTCAGAAAGCAGCAGACTCAGACCGGGAATGGGTGGTCTGGATATTTATATGATGCGCAAAGAAGCCAATGGCTGGGGGCCCATCCAAAATATTGGCTACCCGATCAATACAACAGCTGACGAACTCGGCCTTTTTGTATCGACCGACGGCAAACAAGCATATTTTTCTAGTCAACAAGACCAAAACTGGGATATCTTTAGTTTTGAACTCCACGAAGCCGCACGACCCAAAGAAACGCGGATCTTGACTGGAAAACTCCAGGATGTAAATGGCACGCATGTATCCGACGCAAAAATAACGGTGCGTTATGAGGGGCCGCCAGATGCGCAGCAAACTACGCGCAGCAATGAAGATGGCAGTTATGCCATTGCCGTTCGCGTCGATCAAAAAATCAGTTTAGAGGCGAGTAAAGAAAACTTTAGTTTTCAGGCACAAATCATCAGTGCCGATCAATTGCAAACGCGCAATCTAAAAATTGAAACCAGCCCACTTCAAATTGACTCGCTTCAAGAAGGCAGTGCGTATGCCATTGAAGCCATCGTTTTTGATACCGACGCCGCCTTGTTGAGTCCCGACGCACAATTATTGCTACAAGGATTTGCAAGTTACCTGCAAGCACAGCAAGGCCTTCAAATTCAAATCAATGGCCATACAGACGATATCGGAGATGCAGCACGCAACCAAATCCTTTCGGAAGAGCGGGCCAAAGCAGTTGCCGCCTATCTAGAAGCGTTGGGTGTTAACGCTAGCCGCATGCAATACAAAGGTTTTGGCGAGGCTCAACCGCGTGTTGAGAATAATTCTGCAGCCAATCGTGCACTCAATAGAAGAACAGAATTTGAGATCATCTCCATTCAATAAAGTACGCTTTTCGCTACTATCTTCCGAAACTGAGCTAGTGGCAACCTGAATAACAATTCAAGGCACCTATACAAATTCAAGGCACAAAAAAAAGGAGCCGAAGCTCCTTTTCAAATATGGTTTGCGGATAATTATTTCGCAAAGTTCTTTTTCTCGCGGATACGTGCTGATTTACCAGTGCGCTCACGGAAGTAGAAAATACGTGCTCTACGTACAGCACCACGTTTAACGATGGTAATGCTGTCGATAAATGGAGAGTTAACTGGAATGATACGCTCCACCCCGATGTTACCCGACATTTTGCGGATAGTGAAAGTTTCGGTGGCACCAGCTCCACGACGTTGTAAGACAACACCTTGGAATTGTTGGATACGCTCCTTGTTACCCTCTACAATACGGTATGAAACGATAATGGTATCACCTGCTCCGAAAGCTGGTAATTCATTTTTGGCGATTAGCTCCTGCTCGATTTGTT
>JACCDQ010812385.1_pt1 | contig 28399 bp, 31 predicted proteins | sample 7446031 | NCBI WGS metagenome assembly JACCDQ01 (sample SAMN15323442, study PRJNA562643) | freshwater metagenome | isolation source: river surface water | place: USA:Blue River Watershed | collected 2017-08-17 | reverse complement strand
TCATCGGATTGATGGCGCCCTTGAATGTGCCGATCTTAGTTTCGTACCAGTTACGGGTATCGATAATCACATGTTCTTCGTTTTTCATCACGTGATTCCATTGTTCGGGTGTTAGGTGGTGGTTGCGGCCTTCAAGATCATAAGGTGATAATTCAGGTTCGCCTAAAGTTACGATTTCTGGGCGAATTTTGACTTTGAACCGTCGAAATGGCCTTACGTTTGAAACAGAGTCTTTAAAGAAAAGGTCCGGAACATTAAAAAAGTCTCGAATGCCCTTTTTGAAAGCCTCAAGACCTTTTGGTGTCGCTGAGCTAACAGTCGCATTGAAGCCTTCATGTCCTATGATGATCAGTCCATCGGTGTCTGTTTGAGAAGCCAGGGATTCAAGATATTCTTTTGTTTTCTCTGGGGTGGGGTCTTTCTGAAATTTGTAAAAAGTGGCGATATAATTTTGAGCAGTAAAATTTTGAGCAGTCGCTGCTTCGGATTCAGATAGGTTTGAGTCAGTCGCCTTGACGGGTGTATTTTGCATAAATTCCTTTCAGTTATCAACTGGTGGCTCCCAACCACCGTGAGTTGAATGGAATCGATAAACGATTCAATTTGCGCAGAATCTAATCCTTTGCCTCAGCAGGGTCAAGGGGTTACAACTAGAAGCTTATGTCGACAGTAAATTTAGCACCCCCAGCAGACCAAAAAGAAATCCAACGTCGTCGCACTTTTGCGATTATTTCCCATCCGGATGCGGGTAAGACCACATTGACCGAGAAACTTTTATATCATGGTGGAGTCATCCACGAAGCCGGCGAAGTTAAAGGAAAATCTGGAACCAAGGCCGTTACATCCGATTGGATGGAGCTTGAGCGTCAAAAAGGTATTTCGATCACATCTTCCGTTATGACTTTCGATTACGAAGCACTTCGTATCAATCTTCTCGATACTCCGGGCCATAAAGATTTCTCTGAAGATACTTACCGAGTTTTGATGGCGGTTGAAAGCGCATGTATGTTGATTGACGTTGCAAAAGGTGTCGAAGACCGAACGAAGAAGCTTTACGATGTTTGTCGATACAGAAACATTCCTATTTTCACTTTTGTAAACAAGCTTGATCGTGAAGGTAAAGACCCTCTGACTTTAATCGACGAGATTGAAAAAACTTTGAATATGCAGTGTTATCCCGTGACTTGGCCCTTAGGAATCGGTCAACGCTTTAAAGGCATATTGAACCGAATCACGAAAGAGGTCACTTTTTACGATCAAAGACGAGAAGGTGATGAAGTTGCGACGTTCCCCTACACGGGGCCGAATGATCCAATTTTCGAAAAATACTTAGATCACGAAACTCTAGCGCAAGTCCGAGAAGAGCTCGAGCTGATCGAAGGCGCGCTACCTCCATTTGATGTGACTGAGTTTTTAACTGGAAAAATAAGCCCTGTTACTTTCGGGTCAGCAAAGCAAAACTTCGGCGTCGATACGTTCTTAAAATTTTTCACAGACTACGCGCCGGCTCCTAAAGCAAGACCGTTGAAAAAAGGCGAACCTATTGATCCATTGTCTTCCACTTTCAGTGGGTTCGTATTTAAAATACAAGCAAATATGGATCGCAGGCATCGCGATCGCATTGCTTTTGTGCGAATCTGCTCTGGCAAATTCGAGCGTGGTATGAAAGTAAATCATTCTCGTCTCGAGCGCGAGCTGCGTCTTTCATATTCAAATCAATTTGTGGCTGCCGATAAAGAAACAGTCGATGTTGCGTTCGCAGGCGATATCGTCGGCGTCAGTGATACCGGAAATTTCGCGATCGGGGATTCGATTTCAACGCAATCAAAAGTGATGTTTGAAGATATCCCTAAATTTGCCCCTGAGCTTTTTGCAAAACTCACGGTTCGTGACGCTTTAAAAAGAACAAAGTTAAACGAAGCTTTGCACCATCTTTCAGAAGAAGGTGCCATTCAGCTTTTTGTTGATCCAGTTGTGGGCAATCAAGAATCAATTATCGGTGCTGTCGGAGAACTTCAATTCGAAGTTCTTGTGCATCGCTTGCAAGATGAATACAACCTCGAAGCAAAATTAACTCGACTTCCGTACACTGTTGCGCGCTGGCCAAGAACTCAAGATGGAAAGCCCGTTTCGCAACTGAAAGGAAATTTTCAGATGTTTCAGGATGTGATTGAGCAGCCGGTTCTACTTTTAAATCAAGAGTGGGATTTAAACTGGGCTCAAAAAGAAAACCCAGATATCGTCTTTGCATCAAGTATTTCAAGAGCGAGATAATTTAATGAAAGCACTAGATGTTCAAAATTTAGTAAAAACATACCAAGATAAAGCGGGTGGCGTAAAAGTCGAGGCCGTCAAAGGTGTTAGCTTTGCCATAAAGCCCGGGCAAATTTTTGGTCTATTGGGGCCAAACGGGGCCGGTAAAACAAGTCTGATCGGATGCACGACGACACTTGAACAGCCAACAAGTGGTGATATTCATGTTTTTGGTCAAAGTGTTATTCGAGACCCTTTGCATACAAAAATGAATGTGGGCGTCGTACACCAAGAAATTATCAACACAGGTTTCTTCGACGTTTGGGAAATTCTTGATTTTCAATCGGGCTACTACGGACTTCGTAGAAACAAAGAGCGCTGTGATTACTTGATGCAAAAGCTGTCTTTGTACGAGCATCGCAATAAAAAAATTAAGCAGCTGTCAGGCGGAATGAAACGTCGCTTGATGATCGCGAAAGCCCTAGTGCATTCACCAAAACTTTTACTGCTTGATGAGCCGACTGCCGGAGTTGACGTTGGTTTGCGTGAATCACTTTGGAAATTCGTGCGCGAGCTTAAAGCTGAAGGTCTATCGATTTTGTTAACTACGCATTACCTTGAAGAGGCTGAAAAACTTTGTGATCAAGTTGCGATCATCAATAAAGGCCAAATTCTTTTTGCCGGATCGCCGAAAGAGGTCATTTCTCAGTACGCGCAAAAGAAACTAACGATTTATTTGAAAGACGGAACTCGCAAAGAATTTAACGAGCATGCCAATCTTGGTTTGAATGAAATTCTAAGTAAGCAACAAATCAACTTATCAGATATTAAAGATATGAAAATCGAAGAAGGCCGATTAGAAGATGCGTTCTCGAAAGTGGTGACTTTATGATGACACAAGTTCATTCAATCGATTCGGCAAATACGCGTATCATCATTTTCATGACTTTAGTTAAACGTGAAATTAAACGTTTTATGAAAGTCATCATTCAAACGGTTGTAAGCCCGATCGTCAGTTCATTTTTATATTTGCTTGTGTTCGGTGTTTCTTTAGGTGGAAGCGTGCAGCTTAAAAACGGAATGGATTACCTTTCATTCTTAGTTCCCGGTTTAATGGTGATGGGTTTGATCAATAACGCATTTCAAAACTCGTCGTCTTCAATCGTAACTTCTAAATTTTCTGGAGACCTCGAAGACATTCGGGTGGCCCCCATCCCTCATGGTTACATCATCGGAGCCATGGGCTTAGGAGCCGTCATCCGTGGAACGGTGGTGGGCTTAATCACGGGCGCTGTTGGAACGATTTTTCACTATATCCAATTAGGAAAATTCTTACCGATCGAGCACCCACTGTGGATGTTGTTTTTCTTTATCTCGGGTGGTTTGATTTTCTCTTTCATAGGAATTTTTGTCGCTTTTTTGGCAAAAACTTTTGACCAGTTAAGTGCGTTTAGCGCATTTATTTTATTGCCATTGACTTACTTGGGTGGAGTTTTTATTTCAATCCAGAATTTGCATCCGTTTTGGCAGCAGCTATCAAAATTTAATCCGCTATTTTACTTGATTAACGGATTTAGATATTCGCTTTTAGGTCAGTCCGATGTTGATTTGCAAACTTCAGTGAATGTTTGTTTGCTTGGGGTTTTAATTACGTTTTTGATGGCGAAAGTGTCGCTGAAGAAAGGGTCTTTTTCGCGCTGGTAGCTGATTTTAAATCGCAATCCATGCAACATAAGATTTAAGGGTTTATATGTTTGAAAGTTTGTCCGATAAAATTTTAGGATCGATCAAAAAACTAAAAGGCCGAAGCCATATCACCGACGCAAATGTCGAAGAGGTGATTAAAGAAATCCGCATGAGTTTGCTGGATGCGGACGTTAATTTTAAAGTTGTTAAAAACTTCATCGACCGCGTAAAAACGAAAGCTGTCGGGACTGAAGTGATTAAAAATGTAAATCCAGGCCAGATGTTTATTAAAATTGTCCATGACGAATTGGTGCAAACATTAGGGGGCGGAGCAGTTGACGTTAATGTACGCGAAAAGCCCAGCGTCATTATGATGGTGGGTTTGCAAGGGGCGGGTAAAACCACTTCAACTGCGAAACTTGGTTTGTATTTACGCCAAAAGCTTGGCAAAAAAGTTGGATTCGTTCCGGCCGATATCTACCGCCCAGCCGCAATTGAACAATTACAAATTCTTGGTAAGCAAAATAATTTCAGCGTATTCCCATCAAATGTTCAGATGAAGCCTGAAGAAATTTTGAAGCAAGCTTTAGTGTGGGCTGAAAAAGAAATGATCGATGTTCTGTTGTTAGATACCGCAGGTCGTTTACAAATTGACGATGCCTTAATGACCGAGCTCGAAAATCTAAAAAAAGTGATTGCTCCGACCGAAATTCTTTTGGTTGCGGATGCGATGTTGGGTCAGCAAGCTGTAAGTGTCGCTGAAACCTTCCATCAGCGTTTGGGTTTAACTGGCCTTATACTAACGAAAGTTGACGGTGATGCTCGCGGTGGTGCGGCACTTTCGATTCGTGAAATCACGGGCATTCCGATTAAATTCATGGGTGTGGGTGAAAAAGTTTCAGCTTTAGAGGTTTTCCATCCCGATCGGTTAGCGGGCCGAATTCTTGATATGGGAGACGTTCTCTCATTAGTAGAGAAGGCCCAGGACATCATCGATCAAAAAGAAGCCGAGCGTTCAGCGAAGCGCATGATGAATAACGAATTCACTCTTGAAGATTTCTTAGCTCAGATCCAGCAGTTGAAAAAGCTGGGTGGTTTCGAATCGATGCTAAAGTTTCTTCCAGGAATGGGTGAGATTTCAAAACAGATGAAGAATATGTCTCCGCCTGATGACGAGATCAAAAAAATCGAAGCCATCATTAGATCGATGACTATCCAAGAACGAGATGATCATCGCATCCTAAATGGCTCGCGGCGTCAAAGAATCGCAGCTGGTAGCGGAACTCAGGTTCAAGACATCAATAAGCTTGTGAAGCAGTTCGAAGAAGCCAAAAAGATGATGTCTGGGCTGATGAAAATGGGCATGGGTAAGATGATGAAGGGCGGGAAGGGAATGCCTAAATTTCCGTTCTAGGGTCATCAGAACCGCTTAAAACCTGTTTTTAGGGGTGAAAATCCTGTTTGTGGCAATAAATCATTTGAATATTAATCCAAGTCGATATAAAAACTTGTCTTTCGAGACATTCTCTTAATTTGAGGAAGGTAAATCAAATGGTTGTTATTCGTTTAGCACGCGTTGGTAAAAAGCATGATCCAAAATACAGAATCACTGTTGCTGATTCTCGTAAATACGTTACAGGAAAATTTATCGAAGTTCTTGGAACTTACGTTCCAACTCCAATGGGAAAAGAACAAAAAGTGACTTTGAACGTTGAAAAAGCAAAAGAGTGGATCACTAAAGGTGCTCAACCTTCAGATACAGTTCGTCACGTTCTAAAATTAGCTGGTGTTGAAACTAAAGCTTCAAAAAAACAAGCTAAAGCTTCACGCACTGGTAAAGCGGCTAAAGCCTAGTCCTTAACTAATCGTTAAGTATTTGTTTAGCTTAGTCTTTATTGGAACAAACTGTTAAGTTGTTGTTAATTTTGGGATTTTTGTAAAATAACAGTTGTCATTGACAGCAAATTTTTGCAAAAATCTAAACAGGATCAGCACAATCTGAGAGGAAATAATGGATAATCTTAAAGAACTTGTAGAACATATGGCTAAATCACTTGTTGATAAACCTGAGAATGTTGAAGTGGATGAAATCCCTGGCCAACAAACAACTCTACTAGCTTTGAAGGTTGATAAAGAAGATCTTGGAAAAGTGATTGGTAAACAAGGTAAGACAGCAGCGGCAATGCGAACAATTATTCGCGCAGCTGGAACAAAACTAAACAAACGTTATCACTTAGACATCGTTGAGTAATTAGTTAGTTCTTCAAAATCTAAAAATAATTTTGTAAATAAGGAGCTCAATGAGCTCCTTATTTTTTTTGAATCGGAATAAAAATGAATCAAGATGGAAAAATTAAAATCGGTAAGATCATGGACGCCCACGGTATCCGTGGCGAGATTGGCGTTGTGGTTGATTCGGGTGACGTCAGCTGGATTGATGACGCCGAAGTTTTATATATCCTTCGTAAAAATATTTTTGAAGAACATAAGATCAAAAAAATTCGTGCTCACAAAAAAGGTTTCATCTGTCTTCTTGAAGACTTTCTCGATCGAAATAAAGCTGAAGAATACAAAGGCCGTGAAGTTTGGGTTGATGAAGATATTTTTGTTTCTGAAGACGGAGACTCGCTTTATCTTTCTGAAATACTTCACTTCGAAGTGATCGATTCGCAATTAGGTCCATTAGGAAAGATCGATGCGTTTTCTAGTAATGGAATTCAAGATCTTTTAGTGATCACTCAAGCAGATAAAGAAATTGAAATTCCATTCGTAAAAGAATTCGTAATCGATATCGACTTTGAAAATAAAAAAATTGAAATGGAACTTCCCGAAGGCCTCTTGCAAATTAACGAGGGCGGCGACGCAGACGATCCAGAGCAGCGTCAAGAGTCTCATGATGAAGAGTAAACCTGAAGTCTCGGTTAAATTTACCGTCTTCACTTTGTTTCCTGATTTGATTCAAAGCTATTTAAGCGATGCTCTTTTATCGAAGGCCATTCAACAAAAGCGTATTCAAGTTGAAGTGATTCCGTTGCGCTCGTTCGCAGAAGGGCGCTATAAATCGATAGATGACGTCCCTTACGGCGGCGGCGATGGAATGGTTTTTAAAGCTTCGATTTTAGAAACAGCATTATTGTCTTTGCCAAATAAGCCCAAGTCTGAACGCCAAGTGATTTATCTTTCTCCGCAAGGAAAAGTATGGAATTCAAATTTGGCAAAACAGATGGTGAAGGATTTTAGTTTTACGCCTGCACCGGCGAAGTCCTTGTTGAGTTCTAAGAAACCTGCGCCTGTTGTTGAAAGAGAAATCGTTTTGATTTGCGGTCGCTATGGCGTAATTGATCAAAGATTCATTCAGAAACATATCGATGCCGAAATTTCTATTGGTGACTATGTTCTTTCTGGTGGAGAGCTTGCTGCTTTAGTGATGATCGAATCGGTTTCACGCTTCGTTCCGGGAGTGTTAGGTCACGATTTATCTGCGCACCGAGATAGTTTTGAAAACAACGCACTTGAGGCCCCGCAATTTACAAAACCTCAAAAGTGGGGAGACCTGTCTGTTCCTGAGGTTTTGTCTTCGGGAAATCATAAAAAAATTGACGAGTGGCGAGTTTTGGTCGCCTGGCTTGTGACCTTTAAAAAACGCCCCGATTTATTTGAGCAACATTTTGTATCTCATGCGAAGCAAGCTGATAAAAAAGAAGCTTTGACGATGAAAAAGCTTATTGATTTTTACAAAGGCTTAAGCGAACAAGATTTAAAAATTTTGCAGCTTGAAAATATTGATCTTAAACATTTGCAAGAGTTCGGAGGCAAAGTATGAACCGCAAGGCTCCGTTAGCTGTTGCATTGATGCATTACCCAACGCGAGATCGTTTAGGTAAACTAGTTGCGACCAATATAACGAACTTTGATATTCATGACATCGCGCGAGCCTGTCGCGTGTATGGAATCGATCGCTATTATTTGGTTCATCCTTTAAAAGAACAGCTCATGTTCGTTGAAAGGGTATTAGACCACTGGGCCGTAGGCGAAGGCTCTAAGTTTAATCCCATGAGAAAAACAGCTCTCAGAGACGTAAAGACCGCTGAGACTCTTGAAAAGGGAATGGCCGATTGGGGATACCCTGAAGCAAGAATTATCGCGACTCATGCTCGAGTTTTGCCTGGAAAAGAGTCCTATACCTTTAAAAGCTTTAAAACCGCGTTAGAGACCGAAGATAACCCCTATGTATTGATTTTTGGGACAGGATTTGGGCTTACCCCTGAGTTTATGGAGGGGTGCTACGGGGTTTTAGAGCCCATCAAGGGAAGCTCGAAGGACGACTACCGACATTTAAGTGTTAGGTCAGCCGTAAGTATCTGTCTTGACCGACTACTTGGGTCATGATACTCCATTATCTCTTTAGAATAGTTTTAAGTATTGTTTAAGTGAAATAAGGAACGTTTATATGGCAAAAGCAAAAGCAACGACAGCAAAAGCAAAAAATAAAAAATCTTCAGCTCCTAAAGCTGCTGGTCAAGAAACGAACTTAGTTCGCCGTATTACTGCTAAAGCTGTAAATACAAAAATCGCTCCGTTCAGCCCAGGTGACACTGTTAACGTGTACGTTAAAGTTATCGAGGGTGAAAAAGAGCGTGTTCAGCTTTACAAAGGTGTTGTAACTAAAATTCAAGGTCACTCTCACAAAACTTTTACTGTTCGTAAAATTTCTGCGGGTGTAGGCGTTGAAAGAACTTTCCCGTTCAGCTCTCCGGCTATCGATTCAGTAGAAGTTGTTGCTCACGGTAAAGTACGTCGTGCAAAACTTTACTACTTACGTGGTTTAGATGGTAAAGCAGCTCGTATCGAGTCTGACTTAGCTTCTGCTTCTGAAACTTCAGCTAAGTAATATTAGATAAGCTTCATCCAGTGAAATTCAAATTGGATCTTCATCAGCACCCAACTCCGTGGATAGGAATCGACGAGGTTGGGCGCGGTTGTTTAGCGGGGCCTGTTGTTGCCGCCGCGGTTATTTTTAAATCTGAAACCGATACTGATCTCTATTTTGATTCAAAAACTATTTCAGAACCTCAAAGAGAAATTCTATCTGCAAGCATTCATCAACATCATTGGGTAGGTATTGGCTGGTCGAGTGTTGAAGAAATCGATGAAATCAATATTCTTCAGGCTACCTTTCGAGCCATGCATCGCGCAGTTGATCAGGTGATAGGGCTAGCTAAGCTTGATCCGAAGAAGATAAAGCCGACGCTATTTATTGACGGACGAGATCGTATTCCGAGTTTAGGTCACTACAATCAGGTTCCTATAATTAAAGGCGATCAGCACCTGAGAATTATATCTGCAGCGTCTTTGGCGGCGAAGATAGCGCGAGATCAATTCATGATTAAGCTTTCGCAAACCGAGGCAGATTATGGATTTGAAAAACACAAAGGGTATGGAACCGCTTTTCATCGAGGGCAAATTCAGAAAATGGGCCCTTGCAAATGGCATCGGCAAAGTTTCGGAGGGGTCAAAGAATACCTCGCTGAAAAAACTATGTCTCAGCGAAAAGACGCCGGAAAACGCAAATCAGCCCGGGTCTAAAAAGCCATCCTCGAGATGGGCTCAAAAAGGAATTTGCTCAGAGCAACAAGTCATAAAGCATTTGTGTTCTTGGGGTTGGGAGTTTCAATTTCAACGATTGGTTACCCACATAGCCGAAATTGACCTGATATTTCAGAAAGAAAATAGGGTTTGTCTGATCGAAGTGAAGACTTTGGACAACCCATGGAGATCTTTCGAAAGAATTACTGATCGGCAGGTTCAAAAATTAACGATGAATCAAATGTATTTTTCTTCAATTTGCAAAAGTCGATTTCAATATTTTAGTTGTGTTGCATGGGTGATGAAAGAAAAAATCGATTATATTAGAATCAGTTAATGTTCAATTCAGCGGGTGGGATAACTTTTGTAGGTTTTCCATCGAATGAGAAATCGAATCGAACATGCCACTCGGCTTCAGAACCTACTTTTTGATCTCGATAGAAGTTAACAGCCCAGCATTCTCCGGGTGGTTTTAACTGAGTTATGAGAGATATTTTCTTCAAACGAGAATTTGAATCGCGTCCGGCGCTGGCGTCGAAAACCACTCCGGTCAAAACATTGACATAAGATGAAACAAAGCCAATTGCGAATGAAAAATCATCTTGCTTCGGATCTGCAGTTCTTTTACTGGCCCAGCCAATTTTGAAATACTGTTGTTGTTCATTCAGATAACTGAGCGAAGTGGTTGTGTCAGTTGCTGAAAGGTAAGGGTAGTAATTGACTTGGGTGTAACTTTGAATTTGATCAAGATCTAAAGTTAGGGTTCCAGAAAGATCCGACAAGGGTTGGTCTTTTTTTAGGCCATGTTCTGATTGGTATAAATCGTAAGCCTGAGTTAATCTAAAGCTCATTAAAGTTTTGTAGGCATTATCTTTGATTTTTTTTCTGACTAAGCGATCAAGAAGTGAAAATTTAATAATATGTCGATCATAAACGCGGTCCTGATAGTCAAATAATACTCCACCGGGGGTATTCAATGAATTGTCTGAAAGATTCGTTTGAGCTGAGTAGGCCGCGTCTGAGTTTGTGGTATTGCCAAAGAATGGGTGACGCGCGTCTTGCATCCAAGGCACCCACGAGTACTGAATCTCGGGTATCACTTCATTTTTGTATTTTAAACCCGATGTTGATTGGCTTTCATCGTATATTTTATAAAATTTTGTTCGAGTATTTAAATCAAGTTGTATGTATCTACGTTCGGTTGATCGATCTTGTTCAATATCAAACATGTAATGAGCTTCATTGTATGAAAGAGTCGGAGTGAAGTTCATAAAATCAGAGATTCCGTATGTTTCTGTACGAAGAGATCCCTTAAATAAAAAGCGTTTACCTGTGCGAATGATGTCGCGATCTGGATTGTAAACTCCATCTTCAGATAAATCACATTCAGGATTTGCCTTATCTACATTTTTTTCGCAAGCGGGGTCATTTTTTGTATTTGAAACATAGTTTTGGGCTTCGTTTTTAGAATTGATGTATGTCGAAATATCGTCGTAAGCTTTTCCGCGTGAAAAGTTTGTCCAACTTGATTCAACTTTGTAAAAAAATGTGGTGTCATCAAATTTTTGATAGGTTGAATCAAATCGAATTTCTGGAAGCCGGTGAACGCTCGAACGGTTATTCGCAAGTGGATTGCCTTGTAAAAGATTCGTATAGTAGGAAGAATCAATACTAATCAGTGAGTGCTCAAAAAAATGTGAATATGTAAAACGATTTTCAAGCGAAGGGTCAGAGTAATTTTTAAATTCTTCAGAAAAGTCTTTTGGATACTGTAAATCGCTGACCAGATTCAAATTGATTTGAAATTTATTTTCTTTATTAAGAGAATATTGACTATAAGATTTTACAGACCAGCGATTGTAAAGTCTGTTTTTTTCACCTTCAGGTCGGTAATCATTGTATCTTTCTTCACCAGAAAAAACCGTATCACGTATGTGAGACGCTTTAACTTGTCCGAAGGAATCTTCTTTAATGACATAGCGATATTCGACCATGGGTTTAAGTCCCCCATGCTCATAATTTTTTAAAGTAAGCGTTGCATCTTGCGAGCGCGAAATAGCCCAAAAAAAATCTTGCGATAGAAAGAGTTGACGATTGTTAACATAACCGAACTCAGGGGTGAGCATTCCAGATTGACGTTCTGATTTTAAAGGGACAACTAAATAAGGAAGCCAGAATACAGGAACATCATTAACTCGAAGAAAACTACTCTTGATATAAGCATATCCACCAAGTTCGGCGCGAATTCGATTTCCTTCAAAACTCCAAGTAGAAGGGCAGTTTGAACAAGTTGTGTAATCTGCGTTCGACACATAGAACTCGGTGTCGCTCATTTTTTCAATTAAATCACCTTGGAAGCGGATGTTGTTGGATTGAACGTAACCAACATAGATAATGCCTTGATTGGCTTCGTAATCGAGAGTTATTTTTTCTCCGCCGATCAAATAGTTGGGGGTTTGTATTTTTACTTTACCCGTGAAGGTCGCTTGTTTTCTTTTAAAATCGATGAAGGCGTTATCGCCTTCGAAATATTGATTTTGATAAACGATTTTAACATTTCCGGTTAAGGTGACGGTGTCGTTTTCAAGATCTCGGTCAAGTGATTCTGAAGTTATCGTGAAGCCTTGGATGCGTGAGCTCGAAAAAAGGGGCGAGCCCGAAGTCTGGGCTTGAACTGGCAATGCCAACAATAAAAAGAAAAATAGGCTTAAAATCAGTCGCATCAAGGCCTAATTCTAACTGTTTTCGAATGAATGTCACGACTCAGACTAAAGCCGGATTTAATTTTTCTAAAAAACTCCGATAGGACATTCGGAGGAATCTGTATGCAAGCGCATTTTTATGAGGTTGGTGATCTTACGGTGGTTGAAGTTAAAGGTCGTATTGAGGCTGATCAAAATAAGCCATTTCGTGATGTCTGTGAAAAAAAATTGCGACATAAAAAAGTGGTGTTTTGCCTCGGGCAGCTTAACTTTACGGCATCGGCAAACATCACAACCTTTTTTGAGTCTATACAATTGATTGGAGATGTGCGAGTTGTGGGTCTACAGCCAGACTTTTACAAGTTATTAAACCTTAAGGGAATGACAGAGATGAAAACCTATCAAACTCTGTCTGAGGCTATTAACTCGAATGGGACATTTCTCGACTAAGTTGATTATTTAGTTTTTCAAGGCGATTGAGTCTTTCATTTAAAAGAACAGACTCATCGAGCTGCTTAGCAAGTTGTTTGCGAGTGACTTCAAGTAAATTTTCTTTCTCTTCAAGTTGGTTAGATACTTTGCTGAGCTCAATTTTCAGTTCGGCTAAAGTTTCGGTTTTTCCCATGATTTGGGTTTCTAGTTCATTTTTTTGATCAGTAATTTGTTGTATCTTGAACTGGTCTTCTTCGTGAATTCGTTTAAATTTTATCACTTCGTTCTCAAAGTAATTTTTAAACTCAACGGCCTTTTTTAATCGAGCGATTTCTTTTTGAAGAGCTTCGTTCTGAGTTTGCTGATTTAGGATCTCTTTCGAAAAGCTGTGAATTTGTTCTTCATAAGAGCTAGTCAAAGCATTTTTATCGATTTGGTATATTTTAGCCTCAGCCTCTTTTTGCTCGATCAGGTCGGTATTGTTTTTTTCTAGGTCTTGATTGAGGCGCTTAAAGAGTTCAAGTTCGTTCAATGTAGTTTTAAGTTCTCTGCTGGTTGCGGCTAACTGACTTTTTAATTGAACGATGTAAGGTTTTACAACATTTTGAATTTTTAAATGAAATTTCGAAAAGCGCTTTATCTCGATAAGTTGAGCTTTATTTATTTTTTCAAATGTGTAAACTTTTTCATTCAAAAGTTGCATTTTACTTTCGAATTCTTCGTTTTCTGATTCAAGTTCTTTGTTTTTTTCAACAAGAATTTGAGCTTTTTCAATTTGAGTTTGTGCTTCAAAAAAATGTTTATTTTTTTCTTCTACCAGTTTGTTATTCTCTGCTTCAAAGAGTAGAAGTCTTCGGTAGTTCAGTTTGAGTTTATTTTGTAATTCTTCGTTTTCTTTTTGAAGTTCGTTAAGGATGAGAGACTGGGTTTTGATGACTTCCGGAGAAATTGAGCTACTAGTTAATGAAGACATCGAGGTTGAAGTGTTTTCAATCATTTCTAAATTCTTAAGCTCAAAGTCCATTAACTTCCTCCTGAAGTGAATAGTTAGCTCTATTTTGCCATAAAAAAGTCTAGTACAAATCAGCTTGACTCAAAACTAGACCATAGGCCTGTTTTAGGAATGTTTGAGTCTATCCGATAAGAACTGATATGGGTGTACCAGCTGTTGTTGAAAAAGATACGAAGTCGGGCGCAGGTTCGAATGATTTCGGTGGGATAGATCTCGGCAAGCCGGATACTCTTCGCTATAACGTGCTGTCGTATGTTAGTAAAGAAGAGTACGATCGCGCTATTCGAATTCTGAAAGATTTTATTGAAAAAGACTCAGAATATCCAAATTTTAAATTGAAGGTTGAACGCTATACCTTGCATTCTATCGATCTTATTTTTGCAATCAGAACAAAAAGAAATTTTCCGGGCCTGAGTGGGATGACTTTAACCAAGCAGCAAGAACTTAAAGTGAAGTGCAAAGAGCACTTCAGTGAATTGAGCTTAGTTATGCAAAAAATTGAACGCTGCCTCGAAGAATTAAGGCTTGATGATGCAAAGTCGACGAAAATCGTAGTTAAAGCCGTTTGGCTTTCTTTTCTAACAGTCTTCATCGCAGGAGCATTCCTTGATTTTTCTCACGGAATGCTTGGAATTATGTACCACTTTGTGAACGATCTATTTGATACGATTGTTTCTTTTGTAATACAAAAATTATTCTAATTAATCTCGTTTACCGCAGCAGACAAGATTTGCAGAATTTGTCCGGATTCTAATTTTTTTCCATTGAGGTAGATCGTTGGTGTGCCATTGACTTGAGCCGATATGCCCTCGGCACTAGACTTTTTAAGTAAGTCATAGGTTGCCGAAGAGTCCGCACAAGCGCGAAGATCATCCGTTTTGAGTTGAAATTTTTCTTGAATCTCGGGCAGGAGTGAATTGAGGTCTCGAATTCCAGCTATTTCTTCTTGTTTTTCGAAAAGCCAGTGAGTGATTTCTTGCCCCTTTTGATTTAATTGCTCGGCACAAATAGCCCATGCCGCTAAAGTACATCGAGATCCGTCGCCCTTCGGCATCTGGTCACTTGAATTGCAGCTTCCATCAAGGGGGAATGGCTTAAATATAAATTGAATATCTTTTCTGCCCTTTAAGAAGGTTTCAATTGTTTTGGAAGCTGATTTGCAGTGCGGGCATTTGAAATCAGCAAATTCGACAAGCACAATTTTATCCGACGAAACTTTATTGTTTATTCCGAGTTGGGGGTCAAAATGATGAGAGGCATTTCTTTTCCAGCTTGCGATTCTTTCAGGAACGATTTTATTGATTTCAGAAAGGCCATAATTTTCTTGGATCATTCCTGAGATAATCCAAGAGGTTACGGGAATAAATGCAAGTAAAATTAAATAAGCTTTGTATTCACCAAGGTAGGCTGCAAGCGAAAAATCTTTTGGGCTCGCTAGAAAAATATTCCATCCAAAGAAAAGACTGATGAAAGAAAAGATATAAGTTCCAAAGCAAAACGGGCAAATGACCTTAACAACTGTGAAAGAAATCATAGCCATGACGATTGAAACTCCTGCTGCAATGCCAAGCATGAATTGAATGAAGCGCTTCAAATAGATCGACTCATCAATCCAATTGAGTCTTAAAAAGACGAGTACAGATAAAAGAAAAAACTGAAAAACTGCACCAAGCAGCGCAATAGGTATCTGCATGACTTCAGCAAAACTACTTGTCGCGGCGGCATCGCAATTGAGCCTTTCGCTGATGCTACAGAGTGCGTTTCCGCCGAGTCCTAGCTTAACGGCGTAATGATGGACAACGAGATAAACGAAAAGACCTAAACTGATTGCTGTGCTTATGAGAAGTAAATTTTGTTTTTTTGTCATAGAGATATGATTTTTCTTTTCGTTCCTGAAATCAACAATTGTTTTCGTAAAATGCTGCCTTATAATAGAGTTAATGGATTCGACGCAATTGGTTCAAATAAGAAAAGATTTTTATAAAACGATTCGTAAGCGCGCCGAGTCCGTAACGGGTGTTGAATCTAAAGAGTTACAGAGGTACAGGCAAGTTTACGAGCGTGAACTGAATCATTTTTCATGGTCTGCAATGGACAAAAAGCATCTTTTTGCCCGATTAAGCTCGGCTGACATCGTTCTTGTTGGAGATTTTCATGCTCAAAAGCAATCGACCCGGGGTTTTTTACGGATAGTTCGTAAAATGAAAGCTTCTGTTGTTTTAGCGTTAGAATGTTTGTCCGAAAAAGATCAGCCAGCAATTAATCTTTTTTTAAAGGGTGAGCTTTCTGAAAAAGATTTTTTAAATCGCGTTTCTTGGAAAAAAAATTGGGGATTCCCATGGGAAAATTACCGTCCACTTTTTAAGTGGGCGCAGACTCATAAGGTGCCTATATACGGAATCAATGATGGACCTGGTAAAAAAGCATTGGCGGCCCGAGATCTTCATGCTGCAGCCCGAATTCAAAAGATAAAAGCTCAGTATCCAGATAGAAAAATATTTATTCAGTACGGAGATTTTCATATTGCCTCGGCTCATTTGCCTAAACAGATACGAAGAAAAATACCTAAAGTCGACATGTGCGTCATCTATCAAAGCCCTGAAGTTATTTATTTCAAAATCATGGAAAAGCAAAAAGAAATCACGACTGATGTCGTACGTTTAACTGAAGATAAGTGGGCGTTAAATGTTTTGCCCCCTTGGGTTAAATGGCAAGATTATCTTTTGTATCTTGAAAGTGGCTATGATCGCCGAGTTCGCTTGTCTGATGATGTAGATCCAACCGATAGTGTTAGCCATGCTGTCGAGCTTTTGTCGAAATCATTCGGACTTAAAGTTGATAAATCAGCTTTATCTGTCTACAGCGCGCATGACGATAGTTTTTTTGATCAAGTTGATGAGCTCAGTTTTGCCTTAAAGAAAAGAGTACTTGAAAATGTTCAAGAAGGAATCTCATTTTATATTCCAGAGTTGCAGGTCGGTTATTTGGCTAGACTTTCTGTTAATCATGTTACTAAAGTAGCCGCCCAGTATGTTTACTACAAAGAGCACGGATTTAAGGCGTCGATCCTGGATCCGAAAAAAGAATTCTTAAAGGCAATTTGGTTAGAAGCCGTCACCTATCTTTGTAGTAAGGTTACAAATCCGAAGCGAAAAACAGATACTCTGCAAGATATTCGAGAGGCTTTGCAGAAAGAACAATTTGATGATCGAGGTAAAGAGGCTTTGATGTTATCGTTGGCTCAAAAGCTGTCTGAGCTTCAATTTATTTCTCAGAATAAAATGGGCGCGGATATTCGATCGAATAAATACAGTAAAAAAAGTTATGTACTTTCTGCGCAAATTCTAGGTGGTATTTTAGGTGAAAAATTTTTCTATGCTTGGACTAAAAAATTGATTCGGTTTCCATTAAATAAAGCTTTATTGTTTAAGGATCTGCAGGCGAATCAGTTTAATAAGGTTTATTACGAGTCACTTGAGATGGTAGAGTCCTGGCCTGTTTTATTTAAAAGTAAATACGATAAAATGTAAAAGTTCGGTTGAAAAATTATTTCACTTTATCTTTAAACTCTTTTCCTGGTTTAAAGCGTGGAACAGTCGTCGTAGGAATTTTATAGGTTTCACCAGTCTTAGGGTTCCGTCCGGTTTTTGGTTTACGCTCTGTTTTACAAAATGTACCAAAGCCAACGATTTTAACCTCTTCACCTTGAGAAACTGTCTTCAAAATAATTTCTAATGTCGAATCTAAGCATGATTCTGCCATTGTTTTGCTTAGTTTTGACTTTAAGGCAATGGCGCTAACAAGTTCTGATTTATTCATGACAAAAACACTCCGGCAAAGAAAGACTAGAGGCTAAAAAAGAGCTCTGCGTTTGTCACTTCATGTCGCAATTCATTAGGACTTTGAATTTGTTTGTCTCGCTTTGAAACGATTAAACTTTGAACAAGTGCCGGCCGAAAAGTCTAGTATGAATAGAATAGATCCGTTTTTCGTAGTGATAATTCTTTTATTGAGTGGTCTTGCGATGACCTATAACGCTTCTTATTACGGTTTGGGGGATTCTCAATTGCAAGCTGCCGAGAATCGGTATTTAAAAAAGAAGATTAAGGTACTCGAGCTCAAACAAAAAGACTTTGAATTTAAAACTACGGGTGCCCGTGGTGTAACACGCACAAGAATGGTCGCTAGCGAATCAGGTCCCGAGATCGATCCAGCCAAAATTGCTGAAAATCTTTATAAAGAAGTTGTTGAGCAGTGTATCAAGCGAAATAAAGATTTGCTTTGTCTAGATAAAGTAGATTCTGTTCTGTCCCAATTTCCAGATTCGAAATGGGCTGGTAAAACGTTGGTCGTTTTAACGGATCGATACATCAAGGAAAAGCGTTATGAGCAGGCTGCTGATTTGGTTAAAATTGTGCGAAATGAATTTAAAAGTGAGCCTGAGGTGCTCGCTCTGTTGAAAGAGATGGAGAAAAGTCAGTTGTGAGTTCTTTTCGCTTATTTCTTTTTGTTAATCTAATACATGGGTTAAGTGCCTCTGCTGAGACCCTGTCAGTACCAGAAAATTGCTTGGCTCAGGAAATCGCTCCGTGCTTGATAAAGGCAGAGACGAACCAAACATTAAAAAGTAAATCAAAACTATTTCAGTTGGCTGTTAGCTCTGGAAGTATTGTTAAAATTGTTCAGTTTAATATCCCCTTTAAGTTCGATTTGCTCAATGGGAAAGTTTCAATTCAGGCGATTTCAAAAAAACCAATTCAATTTAAATTGAATGATGTGGCTTTTGAATCGAAAGCTGTATTTGCAAAATCGACTGAAGTCGGTCGTCTTCAAATTTATGATGTCAAAAATTTTATTTTAGCAGAATACGAATTGTCTGGTTCGTCAGAACAAGAATCTGTACTTCGTAAGTCTGAATTTTTAGCTAAGCTTGATATGATTAGATATTTGTCAGAATTCTATACGAGCAAAAAATCATTTCTTGGTTATTTGAAGTCGATCGAGACGCTCTGGAAAAAAGAACTTAATCGGCAAACAAACGACCAGACTATAGCCCTGCAGAGGTCAATAGCTTCGATCGCTAAGGCTGAAGAACTTAGCAAGGCGCAAGCTGAAAAAGAAGCTGAAGAATTAAAAAAAGTCCGAAGACAATTTTTTTACAGGACATTCTATCGCTAAGTTATTATGCTAAGCGATATGTTAGCACAAAGACGCGCAAAAATCGTAGCCACTATTGGACCTGCCACTCGAGAACCAGAAAATTTAAAAAAAGCCATCGAAGCTGGAATGAATGTGGCTCGATTAAACTTTAGCCACGGAACGCATCCAGAGCATCTTTCTGTGATTGAGAATATCCGTCGAATTGCTATGGAATTAAAAGCTCCGGTTACGATTCTTCAAGATTTGCAAGGTCCAAAAGTGCGAGTGGGTCTTTTTGAAAAAGGGTCGATTGAAATTAAAGCCGGTCAGGTTGTCACTGTGACCATCGAAGATATATTGGGTAAAGAGGGTCTAATACCAAGTGACTTTAAAGAACTTTGCAAAGCCTGCCAGTCGGGCACTCAGATTCTACTTGATGATGGATTGCTCGAGCTTAAAGTTTTACGCGTCGGAGAAAAATCATTAGAGGCTGAAGTGATCTATGGTGGAATTCTGAAAAATCGTAAAGGCATGAATTTACCTGGAGTGAATCTTCCGGTTGATGCGATGACCACTAAAGACAAAGAAGATCTTGTCTTTGGACTTAAAAATAATGTGGACTTTGTTGCTCTAAGTTTTGTTCGGCACGGAAAAGATATCCGTCAATTACGAGAAATGATAGAAAATGCAGGATCTAAAGCTAAGATTGTGGCGAAAATTGAAATGCTTGAAGCGCTTGATAATTTGGAAGAAATTGTTCGTTTGAGTGATGTGGTTATGGTTGCACGCGGAGATCTAGCTGTCGAAGTTGGTCAAAGTCGCTTACCTCGATCACAAAAGAGAATCATTGAGCTTTGCAATCAATTAGGAAAACCCGTTATCACTGCAACGCAAATGCTAGATTCGATGGTTGAAAATCCAAGGCCGACCCGAGCTGAAATCACTGACGTTGCGAATGCCGTGCTTGATGGGACAGATGCTTTAATGCTGTCTGCTGAAAGTGCAAGTGGAAAGCATCCATTTAAAGCAATTCGTACAATGCACGAAATTATTCTTGAGGTCGAAAAAAATGAAGAAAATTACTACAAGATATCATTGGATAATGAACTCTTGAGTACTCCGGCTGCTATTGCTGCAAGTTCTGCATTGTCGGCTTTGAAGCTGAATGCGTCTGCAATTGTATGCTTAACAACCAGTGGAAAGACAGCGCAAATTATTTCAAGCTTTCGGCCGAAGGCTCAAATTGTTGCCATCACAACTGAAATTGATGTTCTTAATCGCTTAGAAATTTTATGGGGATTGCAAACACTTTTGCTTAACCCTTATTCTTCTTTTCGGGACGTCATTCAGCAAGTTGAAAAAATGTTGATCGAAAATGGTCTGGCAAAAACTGGAGATCGAATTATTTTAACCATGGGGCAACCTGTTGCCGAGCGTGGTAAAACAAACTCGTTGCATGTGCATATATTAGGTGGGGAGCAGTACAAAAAATCTGAGCCCGTCAAATTGCCTTTGCGATTTAAACCCGTCGAATCTATTTAATTTTAGGCTCGGGGTTTACAAACTTCGAGCATTTTTTTTCAATTTTTGCCCAATCCGTTGCGTTGGACCAGTCTTGATTAAAAACTTTTGCGATATTTGAAACGACGTCGGATGATTGCGCAACAATTCCGACTTCACGAGCAAAATCTAATGAGTTAGTCGAAAAATTTTCAGAACCAATGTAAAATCTGTCCGTATCTTGAAGAATTAATTTTGCGTGAATATAAGGGTGTAATAGATCTTGAGCCTCGGGCATGGCACGTACTTGTACGCCGCCTGCAGAAAGCGCATCCATATGTTTCCAGTTATTATTGATGCCTACCGGTGAACAAAGTGACATAACTATTCGAACGATTACTCCGCGCTTAACAGCGTCGATCAAAGATTTTTGAACATCCGGTGCACCTAGGTTTTCAATCTCGATGTCTAATTTTTTTTTAGATTGTTGAATGAGATTTACAATTTTTGTTTTTGAATTGACCGGACTCCATATCAAGTTAGGCGCAGTTAGTGGTGGGGTCGTATTCGAGTTCGTACCCGACAGAGCCCAATCGTTTGCAAAAACTTTTTCGAATTCGGCAATGTCTGAAGGATCTTCATAAATAATTCCGAAGTCGCGACTGTAAGGGATTGCATTGCTAAAGTTGATCGTACTGATCATCAATAGCTTGTGATCAATCAAAAGAGCTTTGGTGTGAGTAATCGAAAAGCCGCTTGTACTGGGGCGAACCTCAATTCGTTCGCTTCCAGGACCTTGAGTTAGTCTTTGTAAGGCAATCTGAGAGCTCGGAGCTTTTAATATCGTTTGATCAAGAATAATTTGAATATGAACGCCTTTTTGAGCCAGGCGAATAATTTCAGTGACAATGTCTTTTTGCGACAGATGAAACATCGACAGTTGTATACTGTTTTGAGCTCGACTTAAAATCGAAATTACTTTTGTAACCTGCTGATCCGGTAGCACAATAAGCTCATAGTTTCCGGCTTCAAACGAATTACTTTCTTGAGGTTGTTGAGTGTCTGGTGGGGAAGAATTTTTGTTGGTTATTTTAGAGGTAGTGAAGCCTTCGCAACCTAAAAAAATAAAACTCGCAATTGATAAAAATATCGCAATTCGCATTTTCATAGACCTGGCTCCTTAGTCTGCTGGAGGCTTCTATAAAAAGTATGGGTTGAGCAGTTTGAAATGTCGAGGCCCAAGTCAATGATTTGAAAAAAATTGTATTAAAGTAGAAAGGGCCCGGTGAGCCCTTTCTCGATGTAGAACATCTAAACTATAAAAAAATCTAAACGATCATTCTTTTGCATTCGGGGTGAATCGAAATTTTACCTTCAGTAGCTTTAACGACTTGTTCAGCCGTCATATCCGGAGCGTATTCTAAAAGTACGAACCCTTTTGAAGTAACTTCAATGACACCAAAATCAGACACTATTTTTTTGATACATTTTACGCCCGTTAAAGGAAGCGTGCACTTCGTCCGAAGTTTCGAGTTTCCTTCTTTGTCTGTGTGTTGCATGGCTACGATCACGTTTTTAGCGCCCGCAACTAAATCCATTGCGCCGCCCATACCTTTGATCATTTTTCCAGGCACCATCCAGTTTGCGATACTACCTTCTTCGTCAACTTCCATCGCTCCTAGTACAGTGAGGTCAATGTGGCCTCCGCGAATCATCGCGAAAGAATCAGCCGAGCTAAAAAAGCTAGAGCCTTTGGCCGCTGTGATGGTCTGCTTTCCGGCGTTGATCAAATCAGGATCCTCTTGGCCCTCGAGCGGAAAAGGTCCCATGCCTAAAAGGCCGTTTTCACTTTGTAACATAACGGTTTTTGTTGGCGGAATGTAATTCGCAACTAAAGTGGGAATCCCAATTCCTAAGTTAACAGTGTAACCATCTTGAACTTCTTCAGAAATACGTCTTGCAATTTGTTCGCGTGTTAATGGCATAACCTAGGCCTTCTTCTGAACGGTACGTTGTTCAATACGTTTTTGGTAGTTCTTGCCTTTGAATATTCTCTGCACAAAAACACCTGGAGTGTGAATTTGATCTGGATCAAGTTCGCCAACCTCAACAAGTTCTTCAACTTCGGCGACTGTGACTTTTCCGGCAGTCGCAATCATCGGATTGAAATTGCGAGCCGTTTTTCTGAAAACAAGGTTTCCGAACTTGTCGCCCTTCCAAGCTTTGACGAAAGCAAAGTCACCAACGATTCCCTTTTCAAGGATGTAGTCGCGGCCGTCGAATTGACGAACTTCTTTGCCTTCAGCGATTTTAGTGCCGACACCGGTTGGCGTGTAGAATCCCGGGATTCCGGCGCCGCCAGCGCGAAGACGTTCAGCCAAAGTACCCTGCGGACAGAATTCAAGCTCCAGTTCACCCGACATGAATTGTCTTTCAAACGTTGCATTTTCGCCGACGTACGAAGACATCATTTTTTTAATCTGACGAGTTTGTAAAAGTAAACCCAAACCAAAATCATCGACACCTGCATTATTAGAAACGCAAGTTAAGCCTTTGACGCCCGAGTCACGTAAAGCCTCAATACAGTTTTCAGGGATACCGCAGAGGCCGAAGCCTCCAACAAGTAAAGTCATATTATCTTTAACGCCAGCTAGAGCAGACTTTGCGTCTTGGTAGACTTTGCTCGACATAATTAATTTCTTTCGATGATCATTGAAACAGCTTCACCGCCACCGATACACAAAGTCGCAAGACCGCGACGTAAACCGTGCGTGTGAAGACCGTGAACCAATGTTGTCAAAATACGAGCGCCAGATCCACCGATTGGATGCCCGATTGCGATCGCTCCACCGTTGATGTTGATTTTTTCCATTGGGATTTCTAATGATTTTTGCGCAGCCATAGTTACGTTTGCGAAAGCTTCATTGATTTCGAACATATCAACTTCAGCCATTTTTAAATTCGCCATTTCTAAAGACTTTTTAATCGCGCCAACGGGTGCTGTTGTGAAGTACTTAGGATCTTGCGCGAAAGTCGCATAAGAAGAAATTGTAGCTAATGGTTTTAATCCGCGTTTTTTAGCTTCAGATTCGCTCATCACAACAAGGGCCGCAGCACCGTCGTTGATTTTTGAAGCGTTGGCTGCCGTGATTGTTCCTTCTTTTTCAAAAGCAGGTTTTAATCCTGGCATTTTGTCGAACATGGCTTTTCCGGGCTCTTCATCTGTTCCAACAATTGTAGGGCCTTTTTTACCCTCGATTGTCACAGGAGTGATTTCGTTTTTAAATTTGCCGTCAGCAATTGCTTTTTGGGCTTTCTTGTAAGACTCAACAGCGAATTGATCTTGGGCTTCGCGTGTGAAAGAAAATTCGCGAGAACAAATCTCGGCCGCATTTCCCATGTGGAAATTATTGTATGGATCCCAAAGACCGTCTTTAATCATTGAATCTGTGATTGATTGGTTACCCATGCGGTATCCACCACGAGAGTTTTCTAATAGGTGCGGAGCTAGTGACATATTTTCTTGTCCGCCGGCGATCGCGATTGATGTCGTGCCTAATCGAATTGAATCCGCCGCTAACATCACAGCTTTCAAACCAGATCCGCAGACTTTATTGATTGTTAAACAAGGAGTAGAATGAGCGACTCCTGCGTAGATAGCTGCTTGACGAGCTGGAGCTTGGCCAACACCTGCAGTTAAAACTTGTCCCATGATGATTTCATGAACGTCAGCTGCGTTGAGGCCAGCTTTTTCCAAGGCTGACTTAATTGCAATCGCGCCAAGGCGTGGAGCAGGTAATGATGATAAAGCTCCTTGAAAGCTTCCAACTGGGGTACGGGTTGCTGATACGATGACTACTTTTTCCATAATTATGACTCCTTAAAAGAATAAAAACTCTAACCGATTTTCATCTGTTTTGGATAGGTCGGGTGAGCCAAAAAAATTTCGAAAAAAAATCTCAAGAAAAAGCTATTGACTATCTTTCGGCCTTCTATCAAAGGTGAATTGAAGGTGGAATATGGCTAAAGCAAAACCGGCAAAAAAACCGACTACAAAACCAGCAAAAGCGGCAAAAACAGCTGCTCCTGCTAAAAAAGACAACAAAAAACCTGTTAAAAAGGTATTAGTTCCTATTAAAAAGGCAGCTGATAAAGCGCAGGCGGCTAAGACGCAAAAAGTCGAAGCTCCTGTAAAGAAAAAAGAAGAACCTAAAAAAGTCGCTGCTCCGGCGACTAAAAAAGGCGCTGAAGAAAAAAATAACGCGAAGGTTCAAGTCGCCGTTCAAGCAAAGCCGACCAAAGCTGATGCGAAAACAAAGGCTAAAGGTAAAAAACCTGAAAAAAAATCTGATGAAGATTTTGACGATGACATTATTGGAGACGATTTTGGCGAAAGCGAAATTGCAGAGTACGAAGAAGATTTAAAAGCTGTTGAAGAAGAAGACGAAGAAATCAGTGACGAGATTGGCGAAGACGAAGATGGCGATGCGAAAGATGAAGAAGTTTATTTAACTGATTCTGAAGGCCGCAGACTTTGCCGTGTTCGTGATTGTGACCAAGTTTCAACTGTTGAAGGTTACTGTCGTTATCACTATTTATTGCTTTGGAAGAAAATCCAAATTCGTAAGAATATTCTTATGGATGGAAAACTTGAAAAGTACGTAGAAGATTTGATGGCTCGTTACCCAGACAAATTCTTAGAAGTTATCCGTAAAGACTTGAAAACAGAAAAAGACTTCTTATCTGTAATTCAAGAACTTGAAATCGATGAATCAGGAATTGGTGAAGGAGAAGGTGAAGACGAAGTGCAATCTTACGCTGATGAGATTCGCGGTATCGGCGAAGCTCCTAGTATGGAAGACGACGGCGACTATTAGTTTTCAAACTTGTTTCGTAAGTAGAAAAACGAAAACCACGTTTCTTAACAGGACGTGGTTTTTTTATTGGGCGTCTCAAAACTATTTGAGATCTTTGACGTCGAATATGGCTGACATCAGAACTGATTCTTCGATGCTGTCGCCAGCATTTTTTGTTTTTAAAAGTTTTTTCTGCGAAGCACTTAAGCGTTGAAAATCCAAAATATAAAGTTGTGGGCCAACTTTGACCTGACAATTTTTATCAGAGCATTTTTGTAAAAGATCACCTTTTACCGAGATCGTACCCCCAGCGAAAGCAAGTGATGAACATAAGAAGCTAAAAAATACTTTTTTCATTTGCGATCCTTATTGTTTAGTAGGGGCCGACTTCATTGGACTTGTTCCATAAACATGAGTTGGCGAAGTTTCAAGTGTCATCGGAGCCATACTAGTATTGTAAAAGACCTCTTCTGTGTTGGCGCATGCGGTAAAGCCCGGGCATTTAACGTCTTGTAAAGTTAAGGTACCAAAGCGATCTCTTTTGATGGATCCTTTTCCTTCACAAACAATACTTGATGGGCGACCGGCGAAGCCGGTATTTGCCAAGGGAAGAAGAAGATCTTTGCTATCCAGTTTTTTAATTTCTTCGATATTTTTATTAAAACGCGATTGTAATAATTGAATTACGGATGGTGTTAAAGCCAAGCAGGTCGCCGGCATTGTGCAAATGATACGTTTCGACATAACAAGAGTTTCAGTTGGACTTCCTTTTTCTTTGACACTTCCCGGGCAATTTGTGGCTGATGTCTCGAAAGCCATTCCAGGTAAGTCCCCAATTTGCCAACAAATATATTCAATAGCACTGGCGTGAAGACTTAAAAAAAGTAAAGTCGTGATCATTGTTTTCATTCTTTAATGATCTCATGCGGCTTTTACTAAAAACAAGGCTAGTTCACTTCAGTTTTTCACAGCCAAAGTGTCCTGCCTGTGTTGGCGCGAAAATTTCATGTCTTTATAAAATAAAGTTTTTTTAACCAAAAGAGGGGACAATATGAAACCGATTTTAACTATCGGATTACTTTTAGCTACGTCATTTGCGAAGAAGAAAATCCTGTGATCGATCTAGGCGGGCAGATTAAGTGCATCGATAAAGCTTACAGCGGTCCATTCTTAAAGGCCGAGTCTGAACGCATTTGCGCGGGAGCCCACGATGAAGGTCCAGCTCTTTGTGCGATCAAAGCTTACGGTGGCCCGTTTTCAAAAGAAGAAGCTCTTCGCTTGTGTAAATCGACTCCGGCCTTGGTGTTAAGAAGTTTGAATTTGCTTGAGCAATCAAGTGATATTCAAGAAAAAATTCGCTCGATGAAGTAGTAATTTACTTTTCTTTGGATTGAAGCTGAAATTTTTCAAATCTTTCAAGTTCAGCTTCAATCGTTTTTTTATTTTCTTTCGATTTAAATTTTTTAAGCCAAGTCCATTTTTGAATCAGCAAATCTTGCTTTTGGCGATCTGTTTTCAAATCTAAAACCGCAATAATTTCGTTTCCTCTTAAAACGGGTAAAGCGAAATATCCGTATTTTCTTTTGCTAGCAGGGATATAAGCTTCAAAAACATGATCGTAATCAAAAAACATTTTTAATCGTTTACGTTGAATCGTTAATGGATCAAATGGCGATAAGATATGAGTCAATTCGCTTGTTTTGATTTTTTGCTGAAGAAGTTCTGGCTGAATCCAATGTTGAGACTTTGCAATTCCATCGATTTCGATTTCAATCAGTTGATTGTTTTTAACCTTTTGCTCGATCAGCTTTTGCATTTTCTTCTTGAAAGGAACTTTTTCTAGATGAGAAGTCGAATCGATATTAATAATGCCTTGTGATCTAAGAGAACGATCTAAAATATATTTCATGTTCTCGGTATCAGAAACGCCTTTTGGAAATTGATCCCAACCAAAGTGTCTTTTACTGAGGTCGTACTTCTTAAGCATGCCGTCGCGTTCGCTGATGGCGAATTCTCCTGTGTAAAAACCTAATTGCAAAGCTTTTTTAGAGGGTTTTGAGCTGGCCCATAAGTGAGCTTTCTCGATCAAGACATCGTCTTTGATATCACGAATACTGATGGGACCGTCTTTTAAAAGTTGACGTACTTTTTTCTTATCTTCGGGTTTGACCGAGCGAAACCAATTGCTTGGTGATTTCTCGTAATCTTTCATTTGCGAAATAAAGTATTTGAAATCTTGCGATGAAATATAAGCTAAGGCATGTGTCCAATATTCGAAAACGCTTTTGTCTTTGCTTTGTGCTTGATGAAGGTCAGTTTTTTTATATTCAGGTATGCGATTGTAAAGAATATGATGATGACAACGTTCGATCACGTTAATGGTGTCGATCTGAACGTAGCCTAAATGTTGAATCGCAGAGGCGGTCGCCTGAGGACCTTTTCCAAACGGAGAAATCTCATTTAGCTTTTGAGCATTGATCCAAATATTGCGAGCCAGCTGTTGAGTGATTTTTGTCGCCATATTACTTGCTTAGGCGCACTGCCATTTTTTTCTGAATCAACAAACTATTCTCATCTTTGCGCTCTTGAGTAAGTCCTTCGACCACACCAAATTGGTCTTCGCGGCTAAGGTTTTGTCCCAATTTTGATTTCGCTTCGATTTTCTCAGGAATAAGCTCGATGCCGACAATTGCTCTACAAAGAATCTTCGGATCAACTAAGTCATCGGGAAGTTCGAATTGCCAACCTTGAGGGCCTTCATAAAATGAAGATGTTTTTTTAAGAATGTTAATGAGGCTTTCGAAATCAGAAACTAGATTTATTTTACCGCTCACGTGAACAACTTCGTAATTCCAAGTCGGGACATCGCGTCCCGAACGGTACCAGCGCGGTGAAATATAAGTGTGCGCACCTTGAAAAATCAAAGTCGCTTTCGGACTTTGTAAAAGATGTTTAGCTTGCGGGTTATTCGCCGCCATGTGGGTCACAATTTTTTTGATTTGATCACCTTCTGTTTCAACAAGAACCGGAAGGTGAGTGATTGAAAAATTTTGCGATTCATCAAGAGAAATTAAAGTGGCAAACGAGTACTCTTGAATAAGTTTGATGACTTCAGAGGTGTCAGTGTTTTTGGTGTAACTTGGTATGTACACCTTAGTGCATCTCGTCTTTCTTTTTCTTCTTACCGCCGCCAAAAATTTGTGGCTGACTCATGTCGATATCTTCTTCGGCAT
>JACCDQ011329264.1_pt1 | contig 28407 bp, 32 predicted proteins | sample 7446031 | NCBI WGS metagenome assembly JACCDQ01 (sample SAMN15323442, study PRJNA562643) | freshwater metagenome | isolation source: river surface water | place: USA:Blue River Watershed | collected 2017-08-17 | reverse complement strand
GGACCCGGCAAAACCTGCCTGCTCGACGCGGCGGCTTTGTTAAGTCCCTGATTATATTCGATTGGGCCGTGCGCCGCAACGCACAAGCCCGTTGCCAAAACGAGAAGCTCAGCCGCGCCGGCGACGCTGTCCCGTGCCCGCGCCCGTGCCGGTGGTGTAGCGGTCCGCCACGCCCCAGTTGGCCGTGGATGCAGCATTGCTGCGACGCGGGCCGCGCGCATTGCCAGCCACCGTCGGGAAACCGAGTGCCGTTTGCAGCGGATCCGGCTGGCGCGAACGCTGCTGGCGCTTGCCGCCCGCTCCCCCCTGGCCGCCCTGCAAGCTATTGCCGCCGCGCGCGCCGTAGCCTTGCCCCTGGCCTTGCCCTTGCCCTTGCCCCTGACCGCCGCGACCTTTGTTTGCATGCCGCCCCTGGCCCTGACTTTGCCCCTGAGCGCCCTGTGGCCGCCCCTTGTCGAGCCCGCTAGCCGCCATCAGCGCCCTGACAGCGTTCTCGTCGAGCTCGTCCCAGCGACCGCGCTTCAGGCCACTTGGCAAGGTCAATGCGCCGTAGCGAGTGCGGATCAGTCGGGACACGGTCAACCCGACCGCCTCGAACATTCGCCGCACTTCACGATTGCGCCCCTCAGAAATTGTTACTCGATACCAGCGGTTGACGCCTTCGCCACCGCCGTCGGCGATTTTGTTGAAATTTGCCGGACCGTCACCAATCTCTACGCCCGACAGCAATTTCTGACGCATACCCTCTTCCAGCTCGCCGAGCGTACGTACGGCGTATTCACGCTCGATGCCATAGCGCGGATGCATCAGGCGATTTGCGAGATCGCCGGACGTCGTGAAGAGCAGCAGGCCCTCTGTGTTGAAGTCAAGACGGCCGACCGCAAGCCATTTGCCTGTCTTGATATTTGGCAGTCGGTCGAACACGGTGGCACGGCCTTCCGGATCGCTGCTGCTGACAATCTCGCCAGCCTGCTTGTGATAGATCAGGACGCGCGGCGGCTTGCTGCTGACCTTGCGCTGCACCAGCTTGCCATTGATGCGAACCTGATCAGTCGGCAGAATGCGCTGGCCTATGTGAGCCGGCTCGCCATTGACGGACACACGGCCTGCAATGATCAGTTCTTCCATATCGCGGCGTGAGCCCAGACCCGCCTCTGCCAGCACCTTGTGCAACTTGGGGGCGTCATCGTCTGCAGTCAGATCGCGACGGACCAGTTTGCCCTGACGCGCACGCGCATTGCCGTCATCAACGGCCAGCTGATCGAAGGCATCAGAGGTGACGAAACTAAAAATCGCATCGGCGTCGCCGGCCGGCCTGCGCTGTCCACGCTGCCCCTGCGCCGCCGGTTTGCCTGACTTGCCGGCAGGACGTTCATCGCGATTGCGCTGACCCTGCTGCGGCTTGGCGCGACGCGGTTCGCCGGAAGCCTCATTTTGCCCGTCCGAATTGCCGGATTCGCCACCTGCCCGCTCAGGCACACGCGATCGGCGTAGCGATCGTGGACCGCGCACGCCGCGCCGGGCGTTCTTTTTGTCCTGCGACTTGTCGGCAGCGGCGTCTGCTGACGTGTTGACAGGCGCCTCCGCAGCGTCGTGCGTGGCTGCGTTCAACGGGGTGTCACCAGGAATTTGATCTGTCATCTTTAGCTTCGTGCTGAGTATCTTCAGTTTCGGGGGCATCATTCATGTCGCCGCCCGCTCGTTCAGGGCTTTGTCCGGAAACCTCATCATCCGTTCCGGCCGGCGCAAGCAGTTCCGCGGAATCGTGGCCCGCCGAACCTGCATCTGACGCCATGGCACTCGCATCCCAATCGATTGCTGGGATTGCCGGTTCGGTGGTGGCTGACTCGGTAGCCAGTGCTGCAGTCTTCTGTTCTTCGAAATTGTCTTCGGTCTGTTCAGCGGCCGGCATTTCTGCAGGCTCCAGACTCTGTTGAGCCGCCAACTTGCCGGCAGGCTCTTCATCTGCATTCGGGCTATCGCCCGACTGGGAAATTGCAGCGACGAATTCATCGGCAGTCGCAATGGCCACTGCCGTTCCCTGCGTACTCCCGTCGTCGGAGAAATCGATCGCTGCCTGATCAAGCGTCGATTGCAGACTCTGCTCCAGCGCCTGCATCGCATTGTCCGGTCCGCCGGGCATTTGCTCCTGACCGACCTGCTGCAGTGGGGGCAGTTCGTCAAGCGACGCCAGACCAAGGTCATCAAGAAACTGCCGGGTCGTCGCCAGCAATGCCGGCCGACCTGGCACATCGCGATGGCCGATCACATCCACCCAGCCACGATCCTCCAACATCTTGATCGTCTGCGAATTAACCGCAACTCCGCGAATTTCCTCGATATCCCCACGCGTTACCGGCTGCCGGTAGGCAATGATCGCCAAGGTTTCCAGCGTCGCTCGCGTGTACTTCGGCGGCTTTTCCGGGTTGAGCCGATCGAGAAAAGGCTTCATCTCGGGACAGCTTTGAAAACGCCAGCCGGTCGACAGCTGCGCCAACTCAATACCGCGCCCGGTCCAGTCCTGCCGTAGCTCGCCGAGAATTTCCCTAATCGCCTCGACCTCCAGAGCGCATTCCTCTCCTTCGGCGGCGACAAAGAGTTTTTTCAGGTCATTGACCGACAAAGCCTCATGGGCGCACAACAGTGCAGTTTCGAGGACTTTCTTCGCCTCAGCTGTGTTCATCTACGATTCTTGCAATGCTGGTTGGTTGCAGTGAGCAGCTTAAAATCAAGGCCTGCATCAACGATGCTGCAGGCGAAAAGGGCCGTGAGTGAAGCTGGCGAGCCAGTGGCCGGCTTGTAGGATTTTTCTGGGGCCGCGGGCGTGCGAAGCGCCTGTAAGACTGGCGATCCGATGAAATGGCAGCAGAACTTGGAGCTGCGGACGGAACGCATTGCAAAAGATTATAGGGCAGTTCCCCCCGATTGTCATTGCCCGACACCCCGCAACGAACAACCCGGACTCGAAACCACCGCCAGCGCATCGACCAGTCAAAGTGAAGCAGCACCTTGGACGACGACAGCGAAACACCACTAGCCCAACCACGACCACGGCGCCGAATTGCAAACATGCGCCCGGAAGTAAAAAAGCCAACCTGGTCGGTTGGCTTTTTTACTGAATACTGGTTGCGGGGACAGGATTTGAACCTGTGACCTTCGGGTTATGAGCCCGACGAGCTGCCAGACTGCTCCACCCCGCGTCTGAAGAACAAGACTATAGCGCACATTTCAGAATGATGCAAACACTAATCTGCGGTGCACGCGAATGTTACACTTGGGGACGAACCTTTCAATACTCATGTCCTCTCCCGACACCGCCCTGCTCCCAATGAATTTCTGCTCCGATTGCGGGCAGCCTGTGTCGCTCGTTATCCCGCCCGACGACAGTCGTTTGCGCCATGTTTGCGGAAACTGCGGAACCATTCACTATCAGAATCCCAAGATGGTCGTCGGCAGCATTCCTCTCTGGCAGGAAGATGATCGCGTACTACTATGCCGTCGCGCGATCGAACCACGTCATGGCTACTGGACGCTGCCAGCAGGCTTCATGGAAAACAGCGAAACTACTGAAGAAGCGGCCGCGCGCGAGACCATGGAAGAAGCGGGAGCTCGAATCGAGCTGCAAGGCCTTTTCAGCCTGCTGAACGTCCCGCATGTCCATCAGGTTCATCTGTTCTACCGTGCACAACTGCTTGACCTTGACTATGCCGCCGGCACCGAAAGCCTTGAGGTCAAACTGTTTCGCGAAGCGGAGATCCCGTGGAACGAGATTGCATTTCCGACAGTGTCGCAGACCCTCAAGCTGTTCTTTGATGACTTGAGGGCCCAGCGCGAAGGCCGTCCCTTCGGCGTACATTCCCTCGATATCAGAAGGCGCATACGCGAATAAAAAAGGCCGCGAGTCAATCGACCGCGGCCTTTGTCAATCCAGACGAAAACTTACCAGCTCACCTCGCGCTCCGGTGTTGCGGTGATCTTGTGAATCGACAGGTCTGCGCCTTCGTATTCCTGTTCCGGGTCGAGTCGAATGCCAACCAGTTTTTTCAGCGCACCGTAAACGATAAAACCACCCACGCCGGCAATCACAATACCCAGCACGGTGCCCGCTGCCTGCGAGATGAAGCTAACCCCCCCGGTACCACCCAGCGCCTTCAATCCGAAAATCCCTGCAGCGATCCCGCCCCAGGCACCGCAGAGGCCGTGCAGCGGCCAGACGCCGAGCACGTCATCGATACGCCAACGGTTCTGCGTGAGAGTGAACATCCAGACAAAGATCATGCCCGCGATGCCACCCGTGACCAGCGCGCCGAGCGGATGCATCAGATCAGAGCCCGCACAAACTGCCACAAGACCAGCGAGCGGACCGTTGTAAGCAAAACCGGGATCGTTCTTGCCTAACAGTACAGCGACCAGCGTACCGCCAACCATGGCCATCAGCGAGTTCATGGCCACCAATCCGTTCATCTTGTCGAGCGTCTGTGCACTCATCACATTGAAACCGAACCAGCCAACCGCCAGAATCCAGGCGCCTAGCGCCAAGAAGGGAATGCTCGACGGCGGATGAGCTGCGATTGCACCATCCTTCGTATAGCGGCCGCGGCGCGAACCCAGCAGCATCACCGCCGGCAATGCAGCCCAGCCACCAACCGCATGCACGACAACCGAGCCGGCAAAATCATGGAACGGCGCACCGAAATTCGCTTCCAGCCAGGCCTGTATGCCGAAATGACCATTCCATACGATTCCCTCGAAGAACGGATACACCAGCCCGACCATCAGCGCGGTGGCAGCCAGCTGCGGATGAAAACGCGCGCGTTCAGCGATACCACCAGAAATGATCGCCGGTATGGCCGCGGCAAAAGTCAGCAGGAAAAAGAATTTGACGAGTTCAAATCCGCTCCTCTGCGCAAGGACATCGGCGCTGTCAAAAAAATGCACGCCGTACGCGATCCCGTAGCCGACAAAAAAATAGACAATCGTCGATATTGCGAAATCGACTAATATTTTCACAAGCGCGTTGACTTGATTCTTCTTGCGTACCGTACCCAGCTCAAGAAACGCGAAGCCAGCGTGCATTGCAAGAATCATAATGGCGCCGAGCAAGATGAAAAGTGTGTCCGCGCCGTTGCGGAACGAATCCATAGGTCTCCCCTTTTAGGTGCAGGAATAATTGATAAGGCATGCCATAGAGCAATTTTCGTTCCTTGCCAGATGCTTTTCCGATGAAACGCAAGATATTGATTCGTAATAATATTTTATTTTCTCAAGTACCGGGTCGACACAACCGCACCCACAAAGTGCGCCAAACCTGCCCGAATTGGTGAATATGCGCCTGACTTGGCTGGGCCCTGAAACTCCCTTTCCCGACATTGAGACAGCGTTGACCGAGCGCGAGGGTTATCCCGGCTTGCTGGCGGCCGGCGGTGACTTGTCACCGCAGAGACTGCTGGCAGCCTACCGTCGCGGCATTTTTCCCTGGTTTTCCGATCCCCAGCCGATTCTCTGGTGGAGTACTGACCCGCGCATGGTGCTGGAGACCGACGCATTTCGCGTGTCGCACAGCCTGCTGAAGACGCTGAAAAAAATTGACCGCAGCCTGATCAACGGGGGCCCTTGGGAAATCCGCTTCGACCACGCATTCGAGACGGTGATGCGCGAATGCGCTCAGCCGCGATCAGACGGCGACGGCACTTGGATATCGCCACAAATTATCGACGGCTACGTTGGGTTGCATCAGCTCGGGCATGCGCATTCTTCCGAGCTGTGGTTCGAGGGCAGACTGGTTGGCGGTGCCTATGGCGTCTCGATCGGTCGGATGTTTTTCGGTGAATCGATGTTTGCGCGTATGCCGGATGCCTCCAAGATTGCGCTAGCGTACCTGGTGCACTTTCTCCGCAGCGAGCAGGTGGCCATGATCGACTGTCAGCAAGAGACAGCACATCTGGCGTCGCTGGGCGCCCGGCCGGTGCCGCGCCAGTCTTTTCTCGCCCAGATGCAAGCCGCGCTCGACCTGCCCCCGATCGCCATATGGAAGCCCCGGCTACTGGCCGACGGATTTTTCAACGCTCATGCAAAAAACAAAGCTTTGCATGCCAGCGTCGGGTCAGTGTAAATTTGTCTGCATGACCCATCTCAAGGACCTGCCCTTCTCGACGCTGCAGTTCTACGCAACTGCGCCGTACCCGTGCAGCTATCTTGAGCACAGGCAGGCGAGGTCGCAGGTGGCCACGCCATCGCACCTGATCAACGCGGACGTGTACTCGGAGCTGGTAAAAAACGGTTTCCGACGCAGCGGGATCTTCACTTATCGTCCCTATTGTGATGGCTGCCAGGCATGCACGCCGGTGCGCGTCAACATTGGGCAGTTCGTTGCAAATCGCAGCCAGCGACGTGCGTGGAAACAGCACAGCGACCTGATGACCTCAGTATCGCGACTGGCGTATGTGCATGAACATTACGAGCTTTACCTGCGCTATCAGTCAGTGCGCCACGCTGGTGGCGGCATGGACCAGGATAGCCGCGACCAGTACGCTCAGTTCCTATTGCAAAGCAAGGTCAACACGCGGCTGGTGGAGTTCCGCGACGCCGGCGGTACGCTGCGCATGGTCAGTATCATCGACGTACTTGGGGACGGGCTGTCATCCGTCTACACCTTCTTCGATCCGGATCTGCCGAAGTCCAGCTTAGGCACTTACAACGTGCTGTGGCAGATCGCGCAGGCGCGTGATCTGGGCATGCCTTACGTGTATCTCGGCTACTGGATCAGGGAAAGCGAAAAGATGAGCTACAAGATCAACTTCCGCCCGATCGAAGCGCTGCGCGGCGGACGCTGGGAAACCATGACCGACTGAGCCCGACCAACTGGACTCACCACCGCCTATCTTATGAGGTGTGCGTCTTGCCAGGCACTGGTTGCAGGCATGGCAGTTACAATGGGCGCGCCCTAAATTTCTTTCTGCCCCATCGTGCCTGATCGCCTGCTCTATTCCGCCGCCCGTCCGCTGCTGTTCTCCCTCGATCCCGAGACTGCCCATAACCTGACCCTGCCTGCACTGCGCTCCGCTGCCAGGCTTGGCATGACGCGACTGATCGCGCGTCCCAAGCCAGACCCACGGACAGTCATGGGCCTGAACTTCCCGAACCCGGTCGGACTTGCTGCTGGTCTCGACAAGGACGGCGCCTATATCGACGGGCTCGCCGCGCTAGGATTCGGTTTCATCGAGGTCGGCACCGTGACGCCGCGCGCGCAGCCGGGCAATCCCAAACCGCGGATGTTCCGCCTGCCGGCGGCAAATGCGCTGATCAACCGCATGGGCTTCAATAATGGCGGCGTCGATGCATTCGTACGCAACGTCCAGGCTTCGCGCTTCTATCAGGAGCGCCAGGGCATTCTGGGCCTGAACATCGGCAAGAATGCCGACACGCCGATTGAACGTGCCACCGACGATTACCTGACTTGCCTGGAAAAGGTCTATCCGTATGCCGCCTATGTGACAGTCAACATCTCTTCGCCGAATACAAAGAACTTGCGCCAGTTGCAGCAGGCGTCGGAGCTGGATGACTTGCTGGCCCGACTGAAACAGTCGCAAGCCGCGCTGGCGGACAAGCACGGCCGCTATGTGCCAATCGTGTTAAAGATCGCTCCCGACCTCGATGACGAACAAGTGAAGGCGATCGCCGACGCGCTGCAACGGCACAAGATCGATGGCGTCATTGCGACCAACACCACGATCACTCGCGATGCGGTGCAGGGACTGCCACACGCGCAGGAAGCCGGCGGTCTGTCCGGCGCACCGGTGAGGTCGCTGTCGGATCGTGTCGTGGCCGCACTGCACCGGGAGTTGGGTGGCGCACTGCCGATCATCGGGGTTGGCGGCATCTTGTCGGGTGCCGATGCGCGGGCCAAGATGGACGCAGGCGCCAGCCTGGTGCAGCTGTATACCGGCCTGATCTATCGCGGGCCGGCACTGGTGCGCGAATGCGCGGCTGCGCTGACGTCGCGCTGAATGAGTCAACCGTAGTACCACCAACAATAACCACCAACGGAGACAAGGATGGACAAGATCAGGCTGGGCGACAGTGACCTCGACGTAACGAAAATCTGCCTCGGCACGATGACCTTCGGCGAGCAGAACACCGAAGCTGAAGGACACAGCCAGCTCGATTACGCGCTTGAGCGCGGCATCAATTTCATCGACACCGCCGAGATGTATCCGGTCATGCCACGCGGCGAGACCACGGGGGCGACCGAGCGGATCATTGGCAGCTGGCTGAAAAAATCGGGCCGTCGCAAGGATGTCATCCTTGCGACGAAGATCGCCGGCCCGGGCCGCATGGACTGGATCCGCAATGGCGAAAGCAATTTCGATCGCAAGAATATCCGTGCAGCGATCGAGGCCAGCCTGAAGCGCCTGCAAACCGACTATGTGGACCTGTACCAGCTGCACTGGCCGAGCCGCAATGTGCCCGTATTCGGCCAGCTGTTCTTCGAACCGCAGCGCGAACGTCCCTGCGTGCCGATTGAAGAGACATTGGCAGCGCTGAAGGAGCTGATCGACGAAGGCAAGGTGCGCCACATCGGCGTGTCGAATGAAAGTGCATGGGGCGTCGCCGAGTTCGTGCGCATCGCCGGCAGCATGGGCCTTCCAAGGATCGCCTCGATCCAGAATCCCTATCACTTGGCCAACCGCCAGTACGAAAGCGGCATCGACGAAGCCTGCTATCGCAGCAAGGTCAGCCTGCTGGCCTACAGCCCGCTGGCGTTCGGTCAGCTGACCGGCAAGTACATCGACAATCCGAATGCCAGCGGCCGCCTGACGATCTTCCCGCCGAGCTGGAGCCCGCGCTACCTGCGCCCGCGCGTTATCGAGGCGACCAAGCGCTATATGCAGATCGCCGCCGATAACGGCATGAGCGTTACGCAGCTGGCACTGGCCTGGTGCTATTCACGCTGGTTCATCGCATCGACCATCATCGGTGCGACCAGCCTTGAGCAATTGAAAACCAACATCGATGCTTACTCGATCAAGCTGTCCGATGAGCTTGTAAAGGCAGTGAACGAGGTTCACCTCGAGTTCACCAATCCGGGGATGTAATCGCAGTACCTGAGTGCCGGCGCAAGCCGGCACTCGCGGATACCGGCAACAGATCGCTAACTGACCAGTGGGAAGAGAACAACCACCCAGGTCAGCACGGCCAGCACACAAGACAGCAGCACTGCCGCACTGCCAAGATCTTTCGCATTTTTCGACAGCGCGTGCCGTTCGAGCGACACACGATCGACGACAGCTTCGATCGCGGAATTCAGCAGCTCGACAATCAACACCAGCAGCAGTACTGCCACCAGCGCCAGCTTTTCCAGCCGCGCCACCGGCAGCAGCAGTGCGATCACGATGCCCGGCACCACGACCATCAGCTCCTGCCGGAACGCATGCTCGTGCCGCCACGCGGCACACAGCCCGTTGACTGAATAGCCCAAAGCGGACGAAATCCGCTTCAGGCCACTCTTGCTCTTGAATTGTGAAACGTGCTGCGTGTCGTCGGACATGGATCAGGATGATTGGCGCTCTCGATACAGCTCCCGGAAAGTCTTGCCCGAGGGAGCCGGCATGTCGCGATTATCCGTCCATCCGGAAGCACCCGGCAATGAGTGAATGATCTTTTCATTGCCGCCCAGGACCTTCAGCGTGCGTGCCGCCCACTTGGTGGCAAACCGATACAGCTTTGGTCGCTTCGCGAAAAAGGCCCAGACGCCGAACGCCACATATTCGAAGCGAGGACGCAGTCCAGTCTTGAACTGCTTCTCGCGCAGTTTACGCAGCAAGTCCGGCAGCGGAATTTTCACCGGACAGACGACATGGCATTCGCCGCACAAAGTCGATGCCTGTGGCAGATCCATCGCATTTTCAACACCGACATACGATGGCGTCAGCACGCTACCCATCGGACCCGGATAGACCCAGCCATAGCTGTGGCCACCGATCTTCTGGTACACCGGGCAATGGTTCATGCAGGCACCGCAACGGATACAGCGCAGCATTTCCTCGAACTCGGTACCGACCAGGCCAGAACGGCCTGCGTCGACCAGCACGTAATACATATGCTCGGGACCGTCCACATCGTCCTTGCCGCGCGGGCCGGTCAGCAACGAGAAGTAATTCGAGATCGATTGCCCCGTCGCCGAGCGCGGCAGCAGGCGCATCACCGTTGCCAGATCGGCCAGTGTCGGCAACACCTTTTCGATGCCAGTGACAACCACGTGCACCTTCGGCGGCACGATCGTGCACATACCTTCGTTGCCTTCGTTTGTCACTACCGCGACCGAACCCGATTCGGCAATCACGAAGTTACCGCCGGTGACACCCATGTCGGCCGAAAGGAAATGCGGGCGCAATACCTCGCGCGCCTCGCGCGTCATTTCCGGGATTTCGGTCAGGCGCGGCTTGTTATGCACCTTGGCGAACAGGTCCGCGATCTCGTCCTTGTCTTTGTGAACGACGGGCGCAATGATGTGCGACGGCGGTTCGTTGTCATTGATCTGCAGAATGTATTCGCCGAGATCGGTCTCGACCGAGGTCACGCCGATGGCCTCGAGCGCCTTGTTCAGCTGCATCTCCTCGGACACCATCGACTTCGACTTGATGACCTTCTTAACCTCATGCTTCTTCGCGATCTCGACCACCAGCTTTGACGCATCCTCGGCGGTCTGCGCAAACAGAACGGTCGCCCCGCGTCGCGTCGCCTCTTTTTCGAAGGTCGCGAGCCAGACGTCCAGGTTCTTGATCGCGCGCATGCGGCGCTCGATCGCCGCGTCGCGCGTGCCCTCGAAGTCATCGAGCTCCGTGATCGCCGACGCACGCGCGTTAACGAACTTGGTGGACAGCTTTTTCAGGTTTTGCTGCAGGCGGACATCGGCAAGCTTCTGGCCGGCGCGCGCCTTGAAATGCATCGACTGGACTTGCATCACGCGTCTCCCGCGAGAATCTGGGCGACGTGCAGCACCCGGGTGGTGGTATCACCGGTGCGACGCAGCCGGCCTTCAATGTTGAGCATGCAGCCGAGGTCACCGAGCACGACCGCGTCCGCGCCGCTGGCATGGATGTTGTCGCACTTCTCGTCGACGATGGCCGTCGAGATATCGCCGTATTTGACAGCAAAGCTACCGCCGAAACCGCAGCACTGCCGCGCGTTCGCCATTTCCTTCAACTCGACCCCCTCGCGCCGCGCAATCAATTCGCGCGGTTGCTTTTGCACACCAAGCTCGCGCAGGCCACAGCACGAGTCGTGATAAGTGACCGTCCCCTTGAAAGCACCGGCGCCCGCGGATGGCAGCTGGTCCAGTTTGACCACCGAGGCCAGGAAGTCAGTCAGCTCATAGACGCGCTCCTTGACCTTCGCATAGCGCGCCAGCAGCGCCGGATGGCCGGACAGGATGTCGTCGTAATGCGTCTTGATGGTGCCGCCACAGGACCCGGAGGGAATGACGATGTAATCGAAGCCCTCGAATTCGTCGAGGAATTTGGCGGCCAGCTCGCTCGCCGCAGCTTTGTTCCCACCGCTGTAGGCGGGTTGCCCGCAACAAGTCTGGTTCTCTGGAACCACCACTTCACAACCAGCTGCTTCCAGTAGCTTGATCGCGGAGAAGCCTATTTCGGGACGCATTACGTCCACAAGGCACGTCACCAGCAGTCCAACACGCATGAAATATCCCTATGGGTAGGCAGTTTGAGATAGCCGGAATTATCCGATGAATAGAGAGATATCTGTACTGCTGTCAGGGATGAAATAAATTTGTTCGATGACTTGGCGCAGCTTGACGTCAGAAATTGCGTGCTCATCGGCCGGCATTTGCGTAAGTCGATGCACGAATTCGCATTACGCCCCGTTAAACGCCCAGTTCTTCATTGAATACTTGTGAGTGATTTTCACAATGTGATATAACGTGTACATTGCATCGCACAAATTCCAGCATGAAGACCGACACTACTGCCTCCGCCGAAAAGACGTCGATTCAGGTCATCGAGCGCATGATGACGCTGCTTGATGCGCTGGCGAATCACCCCGATCCAGTCAGCCTGAAGGATTTGTCGAGCGCCACCGGACTGCATCCGTCGACAGCCCACCGCATCTTGAACGATATGGTGACAAAACGCTTCGTCGATCGTGCCGAGCCTGGCACCTACCGACTCGGCATGCGTCTGCTGGAACTGGGCAATATTGTGAAGAGCAGGCTCAACGTTCGCGAAGCGGCGCTGCCTTTCATGCAATCGCTGCACCGCAAAACCCATCAGACAGTCAATTTGTCAGTGCGGCAGGGGGATGAGATCGTATACATCGATCGGGCTTTTTCAGAACGTTCAGGTATGCAGGTGGTACGCGCGATCGGCGGACGTGCGCCGCTGCACCTGACATCGACGGGCAAACTGTTCCTGTCGGTCGACGACGCCAAATCGGTACGTTCGTATGCAACCCGCACGGGACTGGCGGGCCACAATAAAAATTCGATCACCGATCTGACCAAACTGGAGCGCGAACTCTCGCTTGTGCGTGCCCGCGGCTACGCTCGAGACAATGAAGAACTTGAGCTTGGTGTACGTTGCATGGCTGCCGGTATCCGTGATGACTCCGGTCGCCTGATCGCCGGACTGTCAATTTCTGCACCAGCTGACCGGTTGAAAGACGAATGGCTGGAGGAACTGATTACAACAGCGAACGATATTTCGGGAGTACTCGGATACCGATCGATGGAAACTGCCTGAACCACGCGCCAGCCATCAAACGAAAGTGCCGACGTAGCGTCGGCACCGTAAAATCAAGGAAACTCAGCTGCGCCGCGCAACGCGTTCCGACATCGCCGATGCCGCACGATTTTCGAGCCATTTGCGAATGCGACCGGCATCGGCGAGGCGAGAATATTTGGTCTTGGAATCGAGGAAGATCATGACCACAGGCCGCCCGGTCACTTGAACCTGCATCACCAGACAGCGACCTGCTTCGGAGATGTAGCCGGTTTTTTGCAAACCGATTTCCCAATCCGGCTTCTCAATCAGGCCATTCGAATTCCGATACTCCAGCACACGGCCGCCGGGATCAACCGCATAGCGGCTGTCGGTCGAATACTGACGAATTAACGGATGCTGGTAGGCGGCAACAACGAGCTTCGCCAGATCGCGACCGCTGGATACGTTCGAACTATTCAGGCCGGTTGAGTCGGCAAAGCTGGAGCTGTTCATGCCCAGCTCCCTGGCCTTTGCATTCATTGCTGCGACGAATGCACGGATGCCGCCAGGATAATTGCGCCCCAATGCCGATGCTGCGCGATTTTCCGAGCTCATCAATGCAATATGCAGCATGTTGGCACGCGACAGCTGCGATCCGACGCGCAGCCGCGAATGGCTGAGTTTCTCGCGATCGACGTCTTCGTCAGTGACCGTCAGTATTTCATCGAGACTCTGGCGAGCTTCAACGACGACCAGACTGGTCATCAACTTCGTGATCGACGCAATCGGCAATGCGACGTTGCCATTTTTTTCGAACAGTACTTCGTTGGTGTTCTGGTCGAGTACCAGCGCAACATTCGAATTCAAATCGAGCGGATCACGGGTCGTGTGCAGTCCGGCAAGATCGCCCGCCGTCAGCACCGGCGGCACGCCCGCCATCGCTGAGGCGATTGCGACTCGCTGTAATGGCTTGCGCTTTGCTTGCGAATAGGAAGCGCGCACGATGTGCGCCTTGCCTGCAACCAGCTTTTTGCTTTTCGTAGCGAGCTGATGATGCGCAGTTTTCTTGGCGACCTTGCTTGCTGCAACTCGCTTGTGTGCGGTAGCTGCATAGGATGCCGGTAGCGCAAAGGCGGCAAGCAAGAGAGTGATAAGCGCACGAGCAGGAAGACTGTGCATCCGGGACCCCAAAGTTGATGCAAGAAAATTGTCTTGCAGTGTAGCAAACCGACGGAAATTCGCAAGCAAATTAGGGAGTTATGTGCACAAATTAAACAGGTTTATCAACCTGCTCATGCACCGGCCCACACACTTCCTGCTCGGGTCACCGGACGCATCGCCACTGCTGCAACGCAATATCCGGCAACCACGAATTTAACTCACGCGATCAACCAAGAAAACGGGCAAACTCGGAAACGCGAGCACGCTCAGTCTGAAGCGAGTTCTCAATCCGCCCAGGATCGGCAAAACCCAGAGCCATTCCACACACAAGCTGCTCGCCCTCGGGAATATTCAGCACGTCGGCGATGACACGATGGAACTGCGTAAAGGCCGCCTGCGGACAAGTGTCGAGACCTCGCGCACGCGCTGCGACCATCACGTTTTGCAGGAACATCCCGTAGTCGAGCCAGGATCCCTGCTCCATAACGCGGTCGATTGTGAAGATCAGCCCCACCGGCGCGTCAAAGAACACATAATTCCGACCGTGCTGCGCCTGCATGCCCGCCTTGTCGTCGCGCGTCAGCCCAAGCAAGCCATACAGATCCCATCCAATTTTGCGGCGGCGATCAACATACGGCGACACCCACTGTCGCGGATAGTACGCATACTCTTCCGTATGGATCTGCACCTGTTCCGGATCAAGATAAGTTTCCAGAATACGTTGCGACAGTCGCTCCCGAATTTCACCCGTCAGAACGTAGACCTTCCATGGCTGCGTGTTGGAACCGGACGGCGCACGTGCAGCCACCTCAAGGATGGCTTCGATATCTTCACGTTCCACCGGTGTCGGCTTGAATGCGCGGATGGAGCGACGCGAGCAGATCGCGGCGTCAACTATTTTTTGTTCTGGACTTTCGATCATTCTTTCACCAGCAAGGTTTGCAACAAAGCCCGCGCGGGCGCGGGAACCGGCGTCGGCCTGCGCGTCGCGCGGTCGACATAGACATGGACAAAATGGCCTTGCGCAGACGCGACTTCGTCATCCCCGCGAAAAATGCCAATTTCGTAGCGCACGCTGCTCTCACCAAGGCGCGCGACACACAGGCCGGCAACCACGGGTTCGGGGAACGTAACCGACGAGAAGTAATTGCAATGCGTCTCAACGACCAGACCGATGGCATCGCCCTCATGAATATCGAGCGTTCCGTTCGCGATCAGGAACTGGTTTACCACCGTATCGAACCATTGATAGTAGACGACGTTATTAACGTGGCCGTAAGCGTCATTGTCGGACCAGCGGGTGGTGATCGGATGAAAATGACGGAAGTACGAGCGTGTCTTCGGACTGTCTTTCATGACCCTCTCTTTGTTATTTTTTATATATTCGATTTAGTGGCGCTGCACGCCATGATCCAGTGACCGACAGTCACTATGACGCGAAAGCCGGGCACTCTCATTTTCTGACGACGAACGCAACGCCAGTGACCGCGAGCAGCATGCCGACGGCTCCCGGTATCCCAAAGGATTCGCCAAACATCAGCCATGCCAGCAGCGCCGTTACCGGCGGCGTCAGGTACATCAGACTGGACACATGAGTCGCTGCATTTTTGCGGATCAACGCAAACAGCAAAAAGATCGCCCCGATTGACAGTGCGAGCACGGACCACAACAGCGCCAGCAGAAAATCAATCGTCCATTCTACTTCGGCGAACGCGGGTGTCAGGTCTTCCAGCCAGATTGCAAAAGGCAACGTCACCAGAACCGACGCCGAAAACTGGATCACCGCACCAGTACGCAGATCAAACCGCGGACAAAAGCGTTTCTGGTACATAGTCCCGCCCGTAATAGAAATCAGGGCGAAAACGCATAGCGACACATTCAGCAGCGAACTTCCGGTCGGGGTTAACTTTTCCATCACTACCAGGCCGACGCCCAGCAAGCCCATGATCAGGCCTACCCACTGCCGCAGCCGCACTGGCTCCCCCAGCAATGGCGCAGCAATACCGGTCAGCAAGGGCTGCAAGCCGACAATCAGCGCAGACAAGCCGGCCGGCATGCCGAGCTTGATCGCGGACCAAACGCCGGTCAAATAACCGGCCTGCACCATCACCCCTGCAATCGCGATATGCAAGGCTTGTTCGCTCGGCCATTGCGCGCGCGACAGGAACCACAAAGGCAGGAGAACCAGCAATGCACCGCTGTAACGCAGCAGCAGGAAAGTGAGCACTGGCGCGTGCGGCAGGCCGAATTTGGCGACGATGAAACCGGTACTCCAGATCAGCACGAACAGCAACGGCATCCCGATGTCGGACATCAGGCCGCGCTCAAGGGTCGGCAAATTGCTCACGCGAGCTCCCGATGACAATGGCGGGCAGCGATGGCGACTGTTTGCAGATGAATGTCGACCGTTTGCCCGATATCCCTGCCGTATCCTCCAGCCATTGCAATGGCAACGGGGACACCGCGTGAACCCGCCGCGTCCAGCACACGCCGGTCACGCTCGGCCAGGCCCGCTGCCGTCAACTTCAGGCGACCAAGGCGATCACCCTCATGCGGGTCGGCGCCCGCAAGATAAATGATTAGATGAGGAACGAAGCTTGCGAACAAATGCGCGAGTGCCTCGTCCAGTTGCGCAAGATAGGCGTCATCGCTTGTACCGTCGGGCAGCGCGATATCCAGGTCGCTGACGGCTTTTGAAAACGGATAATTATTTTCGCCGTGCATCGACAGAGTGAACACCGAATCGTCATTTTCAAGGATGGCCGCAGTGCCATTGCCCTGATGAACATCAAGGTCGACGATGGCAACGCGGGACGCCCGACGCTCGGCTTGCATCAGCCTGGCCGCGATCGCCGCATCATTGAATACGCAAAATCCTTCACCATGGTCGGCATGCGCGTGATGCGTGCCGCCAGCGAGATTGACGGCAACGCCCTCGACGAACGCTGCGCGGCAGGCTGCAATAGTTGCACCTGCCGACCGCCGCGAGCGCTCCACCATTTCAGGCGACCAAGGAAATCCGATTGCGCGCTGCTCTGCCGCCGTCAGTGCGCCGCTAGCCACACGCTGGATGTAGTGAGGATGATGGGCAAGCGCCAGCACGCCGTCGGACGTGTACGGCGCCTCTTCCAGTCGCACATCCGGAAGACGGCCGGCCACCAGATCGCGCAACCGTCGATATTTACTCATTGGGAAACGATGCCCTTCCGGCAAGGGCAAGACGAAACGATCGCTGTAATACGCGTTCACGTGCGCTTCCCGGCGCGAACACCAACCCGGCAACGACTGCCAAGGGTAAAAAGGCAGATCAAACCGTTGGCAGATACGGTGGAACACAAAAATTGATGCATCGCAATAATTTTCCTTGACAGCCTCACTCGCGAGTCAGACAATCTCGTACGCTGCGCCGCAACATACACAGCCGTCCGCGATTCTCCCTTCCACGCTAACGAGGAATTTCCATGCCCAACTCCACCGAAGCCCTGACCACTGCGGCCCGCACGCAACTGGACACTCAACTGCAACTGGCGACTTCGATCGCAGGTTCCCTGATCGATGGCATGGAAAAAGTCGCCGGCCTGAACCTGCAGGCAGCCAAAGCCAGTTTCAACGCATCGATCGGCAATGCGCAACATCTGTTCGCCGCCAAAGATCCGCAGGAATTCTTCAGTCTGGCCAGTAATCAGGCTCAGCCGCAAACCGATATCGCGCTGACCTATGGCCGTCATCTGTCCAGCATCGCTTCGGGCGCCCATAACGACCTGTCGCGCGCGGCAGAAACCCAGATCAACGCGCACAGCCGGCAACTGATTGCCATGCTCGACAACATCGCCCGGCTCGCACCAGCCGGTTCTGAAACGACTTTGACGATGCTGAAATCAGGCATCGACAGTATCAGCTCCAGCTACGCGCAACTGAACAAGTCGGCAAAGGTCGCGATCGAAACGATCGAATCCAGCATGGAATCGGCGAGCGCCCGCATCGCTAACGCCCGCAACTGAGCAACTCCTCCTCTGACTGGCGCCGATATCAGGGCCTTAACGGTTCTGGTACACGCCAGTCGCTCCCCATCTGCGAGCTGAAATACGCAACTCAAGTGCCGCAATAGGCATATGATGCTGCCACTGTTTACTTTCCTGCCGAGATAATACTTTCGGGCGCGCCGGTGCAGCATGCGGCAGGATTTCGTTTCGATGAAGCCGGCCTTCGGCATTATCTTTCCGCCAACAAAAATAATGACCTTGCTTCAGTTCGTCTCCATCGGCATATCTGCACTGCTTTACTTCAGCTTCTTCTGGCTGAATGAATGGCTATTCGCGATGACAGCATTGCACGACGGTGCGAACTGGGTTTTCCTTCCGGCCGGCCTGCGTCTGCTATGCACCCTGCTGTTCGCTGGCGAAGGCGCCTTCGGCCTGCTGCTGGCGTCGCTGCTGATTGGCTTTGTTCGCGTTGATTCGATAGATCCGTTGACCCAATTCGGTTCGGCATTCATTTCTGCTGGCGCTCCCTACCTTGTTTATCGCGCAGCGCTCAGGATAGGCATGCCTGCATCGCTGGAAAAACTCAGCGCTGCAGGACTCGGCATACTGGCGCTGGTCTACGCTTTGGCCAGCTCGTTTCTGCATTCGTTCTGGTTTGCGATGCGCGGCTTCTTTACCAACTTTCTGCATGGCTGGTCGGCGATGCTCATCGGCGACATCATCGGCACACTGATTATGGTGTACCTGCTGAAAATGATTCTGGCGGTACTGCGCAATACCCGCCCCGCGGCGTGAGTTGCGCACCAGATAAGACCAATACCCTTCCAAAAAGCACCCTCATGGTGCCTTGACGCACCACCACACCTCTCTCTGCACGTAACTCGTGCATGGCACAGTTGGTGCTTATTAAAAGCGGCATGCGCTGATCCGGCCTCCATTTCAGGCCGAACAACAATGACGGCGCGCATCACCGTTTAGCCATTCAATAACCTTATATCCATGAGACAGACAGCCGCGGACGGTCCGGCAACGGCGACAGACTGCCGCTCCGAAGCGCCGGATCATTTGCTGGCAACCCTAGCTCTCGGATTCACACGACATGGCAACGCCACGCGGCTGACACAGCGCGAGCACTTCGGCCCGCTGCGCGTGCAAAAGGCACTCTACCCGGAAGGTCCGGATACCTGCCATGCAATCATCGTGCATCCGCCTGGCGGCGTCGTCGGCGGCGACGAGCTGCAGATCGATGTACGAGCTGCCAGTAACGCCCAGGTGCTGATTTCGACCCCTGGCGCGACCAAATGGTATCGATCGAACGGACGTCGCTCTGTTCAAAGAATCACGCTGAACGTCGATCCTGATGCCGCGCTCGAGTGGCTACCGCAGGAAGCCATTTTCTTTGACGATGCCGACGTCACGCTAGACAGCACGGTTCGGCTACGGGGCAACGCACGCTATTTAGGCTGCGACATACTTTGCTTCGGCCGCACAGCCTACGGCGAGCGCTTCTCGCGCGGGCGCATCCGGCAAAGCCTGCAGATCCTGCGTGACGGCCGCCCGCTGTGGGTCGAACAGGGCACCCTCACCGGCGGCAGCCGCCAGATGGCGTCGCCACTTGGCCTGTCCGGACACACCGTCTGCGCGAACCTGATCGCCGTGGGCTTGCCTCCGTCCGCGCAACTGATGACTGCACTGCGCGACGCCTGCCTGCAGGCCGCTGCCGGCCGCGGCCAGTTCGGCGCCACACAAATGAAAACCGCCACCACTGTGCGCTATCTTGGTGACTCCAGCGAGATAGCACGCACGGTGATGCTGACCGCGTGGCGACATTTGCGCCCCGCATTGCTGGAGCGTGAAGCATCACCGCTGCGCATCTGGAATACCTGACAACCCACGACTCTTCCCCGCAAGGACCTGCGAATGGAACTGACCCCAAGAGAAAAAGACAAGCTGCTGATCTTTACGGCCGCACTGCTGGCTGAGCGACGTCGCGCACGCGGACTGAAACTGAACTATCCGGAATCCGTGGCCCTGATTACCGCCGCCATCATGGAAGGCGCGCGCGACGGCAAGACCGTTGCCGAGCTGATGTCTGAAGGCACCAAGATCCTGACCCGCGACGATGTGATGGAGGGTGTCGCCGAGATGATTCCCGACATTCAGGTCGAAGCCACCTTCCCTGACGGTACCAAGCTGGTCACCGTCCACCATCCGATTCCCTGATCCAGGAGGACATGATGATTCCAGGCGAAATGTTCGTCGAGGACGGCGATATCGTGCTGAATGCCGGCCGCCCTACCGTGACGGTCACGGTGGCCAACAGCGGCGACCGGCCAATCCAGATCGGTTCGCATTTTCATTTCTTCGAGACGAATCCGGCACTACGGTTCGAGCGCCAGCTCGCCTACGGCATGCGACTCAACATCGCAGCCGGCACCGCCGTGCGCTTTGAGCCGGGGCAGGAACGCACCGTCGAACTGGTTGCACTTGCCGGCGAGCGCAAGGTTTACGGATTCAACGGCCTGGTCATGGGCCCACTGACGGACGCGCAACGATGAGCACGATTTCACGCAAGGCCTATGCCGAAATGTTCGGCCCGACCACCGGCGACCGCATTCGTCTGGCAGACACCGAGCTGGTCATCGAAGTCGAGCGCGACCACACCACTTACGGCGAAGAAGTGAAATTCGGCGGCGGCAAAGTCATCCGCGACGGCATGGGCCAGTCACAATTGCCGCATCGCGATGTGATGGACACCGTGATTACCAACGCGGTGATCCTTGATCACTGGGGCATCGTGAAGGCCGACATCGGTATCAAGGCCGGCCGCATCGCCGCTATCGGCAAGGCCGGCAATCCGGACATTCAGCCGAACGTGACAATGGCCATCGGCGGCGCCACCGAGATCATTGCCGGAGAAGGCATGATCGTGACCGCCGGCGGCATCGACACGCACATCCACTTCATCTGCCCGCAGCAGATCGAGGAAGCGCTGATGTCCGGCGTCACCACGATGATCGGCGGCGGCACCGGCCCCGCCGTCGGCACCGCCGCCACCACCTGCACACCGGGACCGTGGCATATCCACTCGATGCTGGCCGCCGCCGATGCGTTCCCGATGAATCTTGGCTTCCTCGGCAAAGGCAACGTCAGCCAGCCACTGCCGCTGGAGGAACAGATCCATGCCGGCGCGATCGGATTGAAGCTGCATGAGGACTGGGGATCAACACCGGCAGCGATCGACAATTGCCTGTCGGTCGCGGACAAGATGGACATTCAGGTCGCCATCCACACCGACACGCTGAACGAAGGTGGCTTCCTCGAGCATACGCTGGCAGCCTTCAAGGACCGAACGATCCACACCTTCCATACCGAAGGCGCCGGCGGTGGCCATGCGCCGGACATCATCGCGGCCGTTGGCCAGGGCAACGTGCTGCCTTCGTCAACCAACCCGACGCGTCCGTACACCGTAAACACACTGGACGAGCATCTCGACATGCTGATGGTCTGCCACCATCTGGATGCCGCCATCACCGAGGACATCGCGTTCGCCGAATCGCGGATTCGCCGCGAGACCATTGCAGCCGAAGACATCCTGCATGATCTCGGCGCGATCTCGATGATGTCGTCCGACTCGCAGGCCATGGGACGGGTCGGCGAAGTGATCCTGCGCACCTGGCAGACGGCACACAAGATGAAGGTGCAGCGCGGCGCCTTGCCGGAGGACTCGTCACGCAACGACAATTTCCGCGCCAAGCGCTACATCGCAAAGTACACGATCAATCCCGCGATCACCCACGGCGTCTCGCATATGGTCGGCTCGATCGAAGTCGGCAAGCTGGCCGACCTGGTGATCTGGAAACCCGCTTTCTTCGGCGTCAAGCCGTCGATGATCCTGAAGAGTGGAATGATTGCGGCGGCGCAGATGGGAGACCCGAACGGCTCGATACCGACGCCGCAGCCAGTGCATTACCGGATGATGTTCGGCGCCTATGGCGGCGGACTGAAAACCTCGTTCACCTTCGTTTCACAGGCCGCGTTCGACGCCGGCATTGCCGATACGCTGAAACTGAACAAGCCGGTCGCCGCGGTCAAGGGCATGCGCGCGCTGCGCAAGTCGGACATGGTCCACAACGGCTATGCGCCGACGATGGAAGTCGATCCGGAAACCTACGAGGTACGCGCAGACGGACTGTTGCTGACTTGCGCCCCGGCGAAGGTGCTGCCGTTGGCGCAGCGATATTTTCTGTTTTAATTTTCAACACGGCACACGACACCGGATCGCCCTTCGGGTCGCGGTTTGGCAGGCGCAGCGCATAAGTTGCGAATCCCTGCCTCACCCTGCGCCGGGATCGATGCGCAATGAATCTCGTAAAGCGACCATGCTCACGCTCAACACCAAAATTACCCAGTCGGACCACATCAGCGGCGAACTCATCCTGCCGTATGAACTCCGTGAAAAAAGCCGCCTGCGCGCCGCACTTGCATCCGGCGAGGAAGTCGCGGTGCTGACCGTGCGCGGCACCGTGCTGCGCGATGGCGACCTGCTGAAAGGTGACGACGGCCGAGTCGTCAAGGTATTGGCCGCGCCCGAGGCAACCTATCGCGTCGCCTGCAGTTCACCGCAAGCGCTGCTGCGCTGTGCGTTCCACCTCGGCAATCGCCACACACAGGCACAGGTCGGCGACGGCTGGTTGCGCATCCGCAGGGACCCGGTGCTGAAGGACATGCTGGCCGGTCTCGGTGCGGATGTCACCGAAGAACAGGCACCTTTCGAGCCCGAGTCGGGTGCCTATGGCGGCGGACACCATCATCATGGCGATGCGCATCATCCGCTGGCACCGATACCCGTGCGGCAGAAGATCCACCGACCCGGCGACACGCAGTGAGCATGGCCCCAGGCACCACCGCGTCACTGCTGCATTTACTGCAGCTGTGCAGCCCGTCGCTGCCGGTCGGCGCGTACAGCTATTCGCAAGGACTGGAAGCAGCGATGGAGCGCGGCCATGTGCGCGATGAAGCCAGCGCACGCGCATGGATCGTCGACATGCTCGACGAAGTGGTCGCGCGCTTTGAGGCACCTGTCAGCTGGCGACTGCTGCAGGCATTTGCGGCCCGCGATGCAGACGCCGTGAGCTACTGGAGCAGCTTCTTTCTCGCATCACGCGACAGCGCCGAGTTTCGTGCCGAAACCGTGCAGATGGGCTATTCGCTCGGAAAATTGCTGCCCGAGCTGGCGCCAGAAGCAAGCGAAGTGCTGGCATTGCTGGCGTTACAGCCAGAACCGCCCTTCCCGACTGCACTCGCTGCAGCGGCAGTCGCGCTCGACGTTCCGGCCGAAGAGGCGCTGCTCGGGATGCTGTTTTCATGGGCCGAAAATCAGGTGCTGGCCTGCGTGAAGTCGGTACCGCTCGGACAAGTCGCGGGCCAGCGCTTGCTGCTGTCGCTGCGCGCGCAAATCGAGCACGCGGCAGAGATCGCTCGCTCGCTGGCCGACGACGAATTGTCCAACTGGTCGCCCGGACTGTCGCTACTGTCAATGCAGCACGAGGTGCAGTATTCGCGCCTCTACCGTTCCTGAAACCGTATTACTGAATCACTGAGAGACTTTGATGACTACCTCGAATCCCCTGCGCGTCGGCATCGGCGGCCCGGTTGGTTCCGGCAAGACTGCGCTGTGCGAAATGCTGTGCAAGCAGATGCGCGATCACTACGACATGGCGGTGATCACCAACGACATCTACACCAAGGAAGACATGGAGATCCTGCTGCGCGCCGATGCGCTGCCGGCCGAGCGCCTGATGGGTGTCGAGACTGGCGGCTGTCCGCACACGGCGATCCGTGAAGATGCATCGATCAACCTCGAAGCGATCGCGCGCATGAGCGCCGATTTCCCGGATCTCGACCTGATCCTTGTCGAGTCCGGCGGCGACAACCTCGCGGCCACCTTCAGTCCCGAGCTATCGGACCTGACAATCTACGTGATCGATGTCGCCGGCGGCGAGAAGATCCCGCGCAAGGGCGGCCCGGGCATCACCCGCTCTGACCTGCTGATCATCAACAAGACCGACCTCGCGCCGCACGTCGGCGCCAATCTCGACATCATGGCGGCCGACGCCAAAAAGCAGCGCGGCGAACGACCTTTTGTATTCACCAACCTGCGCAAGGGTGACGGCGTGGATCAGGTAATTGCTTTCATTCGCCGGCAAGGACTGCTGGACGAGGGAAAATCGGCGAAATAAGTCGCCGGCATTCAAAGACACTGGATCTCGCCGTGATCCGCGACCCAGTGTCTTCTGCGCTCTCAGCCTGGCACATACTCCTGCCGTAACGCATCCAGCCCCTCGAGCATGCGCAGATACGCACGCTCGACCAGTTCGGGCGCTCCCTTCACACCCAGTTCGATCTGCCGCCGCCGCCCTTCGGCAGCGACGCTCGGCAAGCTGAACACCTTCACGCCATCGAACTCCGCTTCGAGCGCTTCCATCAACGGCGTCAGCGTCGACTCGATGCCGTCGTAAACAATCACGGCCTTCTCCAGATGCGGCACCGAGTGGAACAGATGCGAGTGATGCGTATCCAGCGCCCATGCCATCATCGGCGCGGCCATCACCGGGAAGCCGGGCACGAAATACACCACGCCGCCCTGCGCACTGCGCACCGAGAATCCTGGAATCCGGTTGAACGGATTCGGAACGATCGCCGAGCCAACCGGGAACTCGCCCATCTTCAGCCTATGCAGGTTCTCCGCGGAATTCAGGTCGGCCTTCAGCGGATCGCCTTCAGCCATTTCGACGATGCGCTGCTGTATCAGCCCCTTCGCCTCGGCATGCAGCTCCAGCGGAACGCCCAGCGCTGCAGCTGCGCACTGTCGCGTATGGTCGTCAGGCGTCGCACCGATACCGCCGCAGGAGAACACGACGTCCCCGCTGTCGAGCGAGCGTTTCAGGGTGGCCGTGATGCGCTGCGGATCGTCACCGATGTATTCGGCCCAACCGAGCGCTAGTCCGCGCTCGCCGAGCAGCTCGATGATTTTCGCAAGATGCTTGTCGCTGCGACGGCCGGACAGGATTTCGTCGCCGATGATGATGATGCCGAATGCCATAGGTTCTCTCAGTGATTGTTCGTGGGAAGGTCGAGCACTTGCGCCGGGTCGGCGCCCGACAGTGGCACGCTGCGCAGCCGAGCCAGTGCATCAAGACAGTAGTACTGGAACCAGAGTCCGCTGAACATAAACACCAGCAGGTAAAGCCAGATCGCCAGGGCGGCCAGCAGCGGAAAAAAGATCACGGACACGACGCCACCCAGCCACAGCAGCCCGGGAGCTGCACCCAGACTCCCGGTCGCAATGCCGATTGCCAGCAGCGGCCAGCGCTCGCTCTGCAGGATCGCGCGCCGCTCATCCGCGTCCGCATAGTCGGCCAGCGCGTCATAGCTCATCACGCGACTGGCCAGCCAGCCCCACAGCACCGGCTGCACGAACAGCGCAAACAGCGGCACCAGGTTCAAAGGCAAGGTCAGCAGCCAGACGGCGATGAAAGCGATGAACGCACTCAGCGACACCCACAAGCTACCGGCCAGCGATCCGCCATGTCTTTGCTGAAGCTGCGGATAGTGACGCTGGCCGACATGGCGCGCAATCGCCGGCATCGCGAACGAACCGACCAGCACCAGCGCAGTAACGATCATGAACGGCAGCAGCAACCACATCGCGAGCAACGGTACCAGCAGCGTATACACGCCCGACAAGCCGATCGAGGCAAGCATTTTGCCAGCCGAGCGAAACAGGTCGTAATCCGCGAACCATGCGTGCAGATGGTCGATCAAGGGCTGCAATCCAAGCCAAAGCGCAACGCCCCACAGGGCAATCGCCATGGCGAACGGCAGCACCGTCAGCAGCAGCATGCGTGGGTGCAGCTGGGAAATCAACGCGCGATAGAGTGAGGACGCCAGTGAGATCATGAAGATTCCGGTGTTTGCAGCAGTGTTTGCCGGATTATAGGGAAGGTCGGCACAGCAGGCACTTGAAGCCTGCTGCCGGTGGCTGCGGGAGAATGCAGGCGGCTGATAAAATGCGCGCCTCACTCATCAGCAAGGAATCACCATGTCCATGACCATGACCTCGACCGGCCTGCAATTCGAAGACCTGACCGTCGGCGACGGCGCAGAAGCGCGTGCCGGCAACTACGTCAGCGTGCATTACACCGGCTGGCTGCAAAATCCGGACGGTAGCCAGGGCGCGAAGTTCGACTCCAGCGTCGATCGCAATGAGGCGTTTGAGTTTCCGCTAGGCGCAGGCCACGTGATCCAGGGCTGGGACCAGGGCGTGCAGGGCATGAAGGTTGGCGGCAAGCGCCGGCTGGTCATTCCGTCGGCGCTCGGCTACGGCGCACGCGGTGCCGGCGGCGTCATTCCGCCGAATGCGACGCTGATTTTCGACGTCGAACTACTCGGCGTCTGATCAAGGCTTGAAATCGCCGGCAGCAGCACCTTCGAATTGCGTGCTACTGCCGGTGGATCATGGCAGCAGTGAACGCCGTCAACGGCGATTTTCTGTGGCCTTAAGCTTGCGGGGTGGCGTCGGCAGAAAACAGCTTGTGCATGTTGCGCCCGACCTGCTCCTCGATCTTCTTGCGGAACCCCTTCAGCATGAAGCCGAGCGTTACGTCGAGTTGCGCTCGACCCTCGGTCAGCGCCAGCGTGCCTGACACGCCGCTGCGCTTGAAGTTCAGCACATCCCCTTCCCACGCATAGCCGACTTCATAATCGGCCTTCATCTGCTCAGCGACCTGCTGCGCAACTTCGCGTGCGCGCTCCATGGTCAGCGTATGGTTCTCGACCAGCGTAATGTCTGACATGCCGTTTTCCTCAGTTTGCAATCACGGCAGGATTCAGCAAATGTGGCGGACGATGGCCCGTCAGCGCAGCGATCAGATTGTCCGCCGCACAAATGGCCATGGCCACGCGGGTCGGTCGCGAGCCGCTGCCGATATGCGGTGTGAGTGCAACATTGTCGAGCGAGAGGAAACCAGGGTTCAACGCCGGCTCATTCTCGAACACGTCCAGACCGGCAGCAGCGATCGTACCTTTCTTCAGGGCCTCGATCAGCGCGCTGTCATCGACGATGCCACCGCGTGCGATGTTGGTCAGCGTCGCGGTCGGCTTCATCAGCGACAGCTCGCGGGCACCGATCGTGTGATGCGTCTCGGCCGAATAGGGCAGCACCAGCACCACATGGTCTGCGCTGCGCAGCAGTTCATCGCGCTCGACGTATTGCGCCTGATTGGCGTGGGCTTCAAGTTCCGGCGACAGGCGCGAGCGGTTGTTGTAAACCACCTTCATGTTAAATCCCGTCGAGCGTCGCGCGATCGCCTGGCCAATGCGCCCCATGCCGATGATGCCCAGCGTCGCGCCATGCACGTCAGCCCCGAGAAAAGCGTCGAAACGCCATTTGTCCCACTGGCCAGCGCGGATGTAGCGCTCGCCCTCGGTGATGCGACGTGCTGCAGCCATCATTAACGCCCAGCCAAAATCGGCCGTCGTTTCGTTGAGCACGTCGGGTGTATTGGTGACCATCACACCAGCGGCAGTCGCCGCCGGCAGGTCAATGTTGTTGTAGCCGACTGCGATGTTGCAGACGGCCTTCAGGCCAGGCACGGCGGCAAACACCTCAGCAGAAAACCGGTCAGCCGGGTTGGACAGCACACCGGCCTTGCCCTGCAAACGGCGCCTGAGTTCGTCCGGCCCCCAGATCTCGTCATGCTGGTTGTATTCGACATCGAAGTACTGCTGCAGCAGTTCGACAGCCTCGGGAAAAGTGGCACGCGAGACGAGGATCTTCTGCTTCATCGTTCACGCTCCGGCAACCAGAATCACATGCACGCGATACGGCCCATGCGCGCCGAGCACGATGGTCTGTTCGATATCACCGGTGCGTGACGGGCCGGAGATGAAATTGGTCGCGCGCGGCAACTCTCCACGCTCCGTCTTGGCCAGCGCGAATGCATCCTCGATCGAACCGACGATGCGCGATTCAGGCACGATCGCGACATGCGTTTCAGGCAATAATGCGGCCGATGAAAATGTGTCCGGGCCCGATAGCAGCATCAGCGTGCCCGTCTCGGCGACAGCACAGAAGCAGCCCGTAACACCGACCATGTCTTCATTAACTGGCTTGCGAAACTCGATCTCAATGCCGGCCTGTTGCCACGGCAGTCCGTCCAGCGTGCGCCAGGCAATCGCCTGCTTCGGCAGGCCCAGGCCGGACAAGTAGCGCTCGACTGCTGCGGGCACCTGATCCAGCGATTCGACCCGGTCGAGCGTCTGCGAAGTCCGCTCGGCCTGCTGGCGGAAACGCGCAATCAGGTCGGCACCCAGATCCGGACGCGGACCGGGTGCATGAGCGGACAGGTACTGCTGTACCTGATCGAGCTCGGACTGGGTCGGCTGTTCGGGACGGTTCTGGGCTTGGCGAATGCGGCTGAAAATCGCGGCGCGGGCGGCGGAAGTATCCATGGTCTCCTCGGAAATCGGTGCGCAGATTC
>JACCDQ012002018.1_pt1 | contig 28417 bp, 26 predicted proteins | sample 7446031 | NCBI WGS metagenome assembly JACCDQ01 (sample SAMN15323442, study PRJNA562643) | freshwater metagenome | isolation source: river surface water | place: USA:Blue River Watershed | collected 2017-08-17 | reverse complement strand
GCCATGCTTGTGTTTCTCCATCATCGCCACGAAGCGATCGAACAGGGGGGCGATGTCATGCGGTCCGGGCGACGCCTCGGGGTGGCCCTGGAAGCAGAATGCGGGTTTGTCGGTGCGCTCGAAACCTTGCAGCGAGCCGTCGAACAGCGACACATGGGTCACGCGGCAATTCGCCGGCAGCGTATCGGGATCGACCGCGAAGCCGTGGTTCTGCGAGGTGATCATCACCTGCTTGGTGTCGAGGTCTTGCACCGGATGGTTCGCGCCATGATGGCCGAACTTCATCTTCAGGGTCTTCGCGCCGGAAGCCAGCGCCATGATCTGGTGGCCTAGGCAGATGCCGAAGGTCGGGATGCCCTTCTCGATCAACTCGCGAGACGCGCTGATTGCGTAGTCGCAGGGCTGCGGATCGCCTGGGCCGTTCGACAGGAAAATACCGTCCGGATTCAGCGCCAGCGCCTCAGCCGCGCTCGCTTGCGCGGGCAGCACAGTCACCTTGCAGCCACGCTGCGCCAGCATGCGCAGGATGTTGTACTTGACACCGTAGTCGAACGCGACCACGTGGAATTTCGGCTGAGTCTGCTCGCCGTAGCCACGGCCAAGCTCCCACTCCGTCTGGGTCCACGGGTAGGCGGTCTGGGTCGACACGACCTTCGCCAGGTCCATGCCCGACAGGCCCGGGAATGCGCGCGCATGATCGAGTGCCGCTGCTTCGGAAGCTTCCGGCCCGGCGACGATCGCGCCGTTCTGTGCGCCCTTCTCGCGCAGCAAACGGGTCAGCTTACGGGTATCGATTCCAGCGATCGCGACGATGCCTTCGGCTTTCAGGTAGTCCGGCAGACTCTGGGTCGCGCGGAAATTGGATACCTGGAGCGGCAGATCACGAATGATCAGACCGGCAGCATGGACTTTGGTCGATTCGACATCTTCCGGATTCACCCCGGTATTGCCAATGTGCGGGTAGGTCAGTGTGACGATCTGACGGCTATAGCTAGGGTCAGTCAGGATTTCCTGGTAACCCGTCATTGCAGTATTGAAAACAACTTCCCCGCTGGTATGGCCAGCGGCGCCGATCGAATACCCCTTGAAGATCGTGCCATCGGCGAGCGCGAGAATGGCCGGGGTCTGGTTGGCCGTGAAGAATGGCGGCAAAGGTAACTCCTGGTTGGTTACCGCCGCGACTGTGAGCCTGCATCGGGGCACGCGTGCCGGCTGGCATGCGGATTCCGGGTGATGCGGGACGAAAGGAAGGTGGCTTGCGCGGGCGGCGAGATCATTGGCTAAACCGCCCGATTATAGCGCGAAGCCCCCTGGTCCAGCAACCAAGGGACCCCGCTGCCTACAGGGTAAAACGAGGAAATTCAGGGATCAGAGACCAAGCGCTGCGATACCGGCCTTGGCGATCTGGGCATCCTCGTTCGACTTCACGCCGGACACGCCGACCGCACCGACGCAGTCGCCGCCCGCCATGATCGGCACACCGCCTTCGAGCAGGCCGTCGATATTTGGCGCCGACAGGAAGGAGAAGCGGCCATTGTTGATCACGTCTTCGTAGATCTTGGTCTCGCGCTGGCCGAGTGCGGCAGTGCGCGCCTTCGACGGAGCGATCGACGCTGACACCGGCGCCGCGCCGTCCAGACGCTGCAGCCACAGCAAGTTGCCGCCGTCATCGACGATCGCGATCGTTACAGCCCACTTGTTGGCGACCGCCTCGGCTTCCGCTGCTGCGGCGATTTTCTTCACGTCATCGAGGGTAAGGGCCTGTTTCGAACGCATGTTTTGCTCCTGTTGTACTTAAAAGAGGCAGGATTGTACGATAACTTTTTTTTACGCTGCTTGCGCAGCGCCTCTGCACATATATTGTGCAAGCAACTTTGACAAGCCGATCCCGATCGCGTAGATTCGCGGCTTTTCCAAACCACGGGGGACACGTTTGCAGCGACACGACCGCCATTACGCCCGACGTCCGTTGCGCATCATGCAGCGAACTCTCGCGCCTGCCCTGCTGGCGGCAGTAATGATCGCTGCGACGCCATCACACGCTGTGGAAGTCGAGCCGATAGCGGAACCGCTGCCCCTGCTGTCCCGCATCAGCAGTTTCACGGACCGCGCGGCCAGCCTTGCGCTGGAAGCGATGTCGCTGATCGGCATCCATTACAAGCTCGGCGGCACATCGCCAGAAAAAGGCCTCGACTGCAGCGGACTGGTGCGCTACGTGTTCCGCGAAGCCGACGGTACCGAACTGCCGCGGACCTCGTCGGAAATCAGCCGGGTCGGCGAAAAAATTGACAAGAAAGACCTGCAGCCGGGTGACCTGGTGTTCTTCAACACCCTCAAGCGTGCGTTCTCGCATGTCGGCATCTACCTCGGCGACAACAAGTTTATCCACGCGCCGTCCTCTGGCGGCGCCGTGCGCATCGACAGCATGGACCTGGCCTACTGGAAGGCGCGCTTCAACGGCGCACGCCGCATTAACGACGGCGAAACCATCGAGCAGCCCAAGCGCTGACGATCTCCCGGAACCATTCGCGGGACTTGTCCCGCAACTACACTCTCAGGGCTGGCCGGCGCGTGGCTGCGTCAGTGACTGTGATGTCTGAGGCGACTGCTGCATCTGTTGCAACCTCTGGCGAATCTCCGGCAGCGCTGCGGTGGCAGCCCTCTCGCCCGCCAGGATCGCCAGGTTGCGTCCATTGAAGTCGCCGCCCTTCATCGTCGCCAGCTCCGGGCGGATCACCACGTCCGCCTGCTTCAGTTCGTACTGGTTCAGGCTTTGACCCATGATCGCAAAAGTCTGCAGCAGTACTTCAAACGTACTCGAGGCCGGCTGTGCGTCGGGCTGCGCAGAAATATTCACCGCAATCACGAAGTCGGCGCCCATCTTGCGCGCAAAGCTCACCGGCACCGGCGATACCAGACCGCCATCCACATAGTCGACGGTGCCGATCCGTACCGGATGGAACACGCCGGGCACCGCCGACGACGCACGCACTGCCGCGCCGGTATTGCCGCGCCTGAACAAGATCGCCTGGCCGCTATGCAGATCGGTGGCTACCGCACCAAAAGGCAGCTTGAGCTTTTCGATCGGCTGGCCTTGCAGCGCGCGATTCACGTAGTTCTGGATTGCCTCGCCTTTCAGTACACCGGTCGATTGCGAGAAAAACGGCACCGACCAGTCCGAAATCGCTGCCTCATCCATGTCGATGGCCATTTTTTGCAGTGCATAGCCATTGTTCCCCGCCGCGTACAGCGCACCGACCAGACTGCCGGCGCTGGTTCCCGCAACGAGATCCGGCACGATTCCCTGCGACTCCAGTACCTTGATCACGCCGATGTGCGCAAAACCGCGCGCTGCACCGCCGCCGAGTGCGAGGCCGATCTTCACGCGGCGAGGCACTGCGGACGCGACTGCATCGGCCGGCGGTAATCCTGCATTGGTCGTGCCCGCTGGCGGCTTGTCCGGCGACGAAACCGGCGCCTGCACCGGCACAGTCTGGCAAGCCGACAGCAGCACGGCGACCAGCAAGGCAATGAGTCTGCGCATCAAATGACTACCCGCTCAACGGAAACGCGACATTCTAGCTGACCGCAAATTCAACCAGCGCGGCTGCGCGTCAGTGCCCACAAAGCGAGCGAAGTCATCGAGGCCACCAGAGCCACCACCAGCCAAAACCCGTGCTCATGCTCGGCCAACGGTATGCCGGCCACATTCATGCCGAACAGGCCGGCAATCAGGTTGATCGGCAGCGCCACAACTGTGAACACGCTCAGCGTATAGAGGCTACGGCTGCTGCGCTCATTGATCATCGCCGCAATCTCTTCCTGCAGCAGCTTGATACGCTCCTGCAGCGAGCTCATGTCGGTCAGGACCGCGGAGAATTCTTCACTCGACTCGCGTAGTTCCTGCAGGTCGCTGTCGGCGATCCATCCCGGCGGCCGCTGCAGCAGACGAAACAGCGCGGCCGGTTCGGGCGCCATCAGCCGCTGCAAGCGAACCAGCAGACGGCGCAGGTTGCCAAGATTGCCGCGCTTCGAATCAAGCCGTCCCGCCAGCAGATCATCTTCGATCTTGTCGACCCGTTGGACGGCGTCACGTACGATCCCGATCAGCACATCGGCCTGGTCGCGCAGCAAGTGAGTCAGCAATTCGACCGTCGAGCGAATCGGCGCGCCGTTTTGCACCGCCTGCCGCAGCCGGTCGACCGATTTCAGCGGCTTCCTGCGCGCGCTGACGACGATGCCCGGCGTGACATAGACCCACAGGGTCGAAATCTCCGATGGGTCGAAGGAGAAGCCATGCAGCACATCGTTCATGACCGTCAGTAGCGCATCATCCACCCGCTCCACCCGGGTGGAACGCGCACCCTGCTGCAGCGACTCGAAAAACTCCGGCGGCAATGGCGCATGGGTACGCAGCCAGCGTTCGGTGGATGCCTGACTGAGGTTGAAATGCATCCACAGCAGCGAACCATCGCTACGCGATGCATCCCGATGCACAGCCATCTCGGCGACCAGCGTATCCGCATCCACTTGTACCGGAGCACGCTGCGCGCTGAGCCGGTAGGCCCAGACCAGGCCGGTCGGATCGACACGAAATTCCCGCTGCAACTGCTCATTCATCGGGTTTAGAGATCAACGTGATTAATTGGGGAGAACGACAGCCGGCGCGCAAAGAAAAACGCCCCTGTCGAGGGGCGTTTTTCCGAGGCCTTGCGACCGGATCAGAACGACAGCTGTGCGCGCAGCATGATCGCGCGGTCCTTCGTGATCTGCTTGCCTGCCGCACCGACTGCCTGACCATCGAAGTCAGTCGTGATGTAGTTCAGCATGACACGCGCGTAATCGTTCATGAACCAGGTCAGGCCAACGCTGGCCGAATCCGCCTTGTTGGTCTTGCCGCTGGCCACGGCAACGTCCGCCGCATCGAAGTTGCTGAAGCGCAGGCCAACCTGCCATGCACCGAGACCGCCCTTGTCCAGCGAGAACGGCTGGTTCGGCTTGATCCAGCCAAAGGAACCCGACGAGTTGCTGTAGTTGTGCTTTTCGCCGGTCAGGTTGTAGACCACCTGTGCGTAGTAACCCTTGATCTTGTCGGTACGATTGTCACCCTGGTACTTGAAGTCAAAGTATTCACCCTGCACCTTCAGCGCATTGTAGGCAATCGCTGCTTCCAGGCCCGTACGTTCGCGGGTCACGGTACCGGTCAGCGCAGTCGCCGCACGGAAGAACTCCGACGACTCACGGGTTTCAGTACGTGCCGAAGCGGGTGTCATCCCCTTGGTATCGCCGGTGCTGTAAGCGAAGCCGAGGTGAGTGACGATGGAATCGTCGCCGGCGAACAGCTTGTTCGCGTTGATCGTGCCGCGTGCGATGAGGTCCGGCTTATCATTCTGCGCGTCCTTGTTACCACGACCGGTCGACAGTGCCACCGCATACGTGGCACCCGACACCGGGCTGCCGAACAGCATCAGGCCGGTTTCCTTACCCGGGATCAGCTCGGAGTCACTCTGACCGACCAGGCTGCGCTCCATGAAGTCAATGTTGTTCGAGCTGGTCAGCTGCTCGAGGCTGAACGGCATCTTGAACTTACCCAGACGTACCGATGCCGCCGGATTGGCTGCATAGTCAAAATAGGCGACGTCGATCTCGGTCGCGCTGGACGACATGCCGTTGTTCGACATGCCGAAGTTACCGACGATCTCGTACTTCCAGTCCTTCTGGAACTGACCCTTCACGCCGAGGCGCGCGCGGCGAACTTCAAACTTGTCCTGCAGCGGGCTCTCGCTGCCCGACACCACAGACGCGCCATAGTTACGGTAGTCCATGTGGATACGGCCGGTCAGCTGGATCGAGTTCGCGCCGTCGGCGGACTGGATACCAATGCCATTCTTCATCACCTGGCCAGCGTCCGCGTTCTTCTGGAGGAAGGCACTGGCTTTGGCCAGGTCCTGGTCAACGCGCTTCTCTTTGAATGCCTTGTTCTCTTCGGCGTCGCGAGTCGCATCGACGAATTCGTCGTAGTCCTTCTGGGTGATCACGCCCTTCTTCAGCATCAGGTCCAGCAGGGCCTTGTTGTCCGTGGTCGCGAACGCCGGCGCCGTCAGCGATGCGCACACCGCCGCTACCGCGATGGCCATCCGCTTGGCGGCGATGATGTTTTTCGACTTGCTCATATACTCTCTCCGGTTAATGTCTTGGTTGCTGTGGGAATTGCGAATCGGGTCGCCATAACGCATTTCTTTATTGCCGACGCGCAGTATGTGATCGAAATTTTTCATCTTTGTGACAAGACATAAGCACCGTGCCGATAGCGAATGTCTGTGGCGAAAATCCCTCATAACGGGATTTGTCATCGGGCCGTCACAATCGAGCGGGACGATATAAAGTTTTTCAGTATCAAACACAGGAGAAAACGGCCCATGTTTGCCGCCGTCGACCTCGGGTCGAACAGCTTCCGCCTGCATATCGGCACCTTCGATGGCGAGCGCATCCGTATCGTCAATAGCGCTCGCGAGCCCGTCATGCTGGGCGCCGGACTCGACCGTCGCGGCAATCTGACGCCACAGGCGATCGATACCGCACTGTCCTGCCTGAGCCGCTTCGCACGCATCCTGAAAGCCACCCCGCTGGCCAGCACACGAGTGGTTGCGACCAATACCGTGCGCATCGCCCGCAACGCTGCCACCTTCCTGCCACTGGCGGAAAAAGCGATCGGCCATCCGATCGACGTCATCTCCGGCGAAGAAGAAGGCCGACTGATTTACATGGGTGTAGCCTGCGCGCTCGACCAGGCCAGCGAACGCCGCCTGGTTATCGATATCGGCGGTGGCTCGACCGAGCTGATCCTGGGTCACGGCAGCGAGATCGAGGAGGTCGAATCCTTCAGCATCGGCACGGCGGCGACCGCAGCGAACTTTTTCGGCGGCGAGCGCATCACCTCAGAAGCGTTCGATGCCGCCATTCTCGAGGCGCGCAGCCGCTTCGAGGACGGCATCGCGGCTTTCCATCCGAAGCTGTGGGACATCGCCTATGGTTCGTCCGGCACGATGCGCACGCTGGCCGAAGTCATTGAAAAAAATGCGCTGGGTGACGGCCAGCTGTCGGTCAAAAGCTTGAACGCACTGAAGGACAGGCTGATCGACACTGGCCGAAAGAGTCGCATCGACCTGGCCGGCGCGCGTGCCGAGCGCGTGAGCGTGATTCTGGGCGGGCTGCCGGTGCTGCTGGGGCTGGCGCAGGAGGCTGGTTTACGCTCGCTGCAGCCTATCGAGGCCGGCCTGCGCATGGGAGTGCTGTGGGATCTGCACATGCGGGAACGCAAACGCGACCGCCGCCAGGCATCCGTACGACACTTCATGCAGCGCTTCGGCGTCGATGCATCGCGCGCGTCGCAGGCCGCATCGAACGCGATTGCACTCTACCGGCAAGTGGCCGGCGACAACGGCGCGCAGGAACGCATGCTCGGCTGGGCGGGCCAGCTACACGAAGTCGGCATGATGGTGTCGCACACCGGCTTTCACAAGCATGGCGCCTACCTGGCACTGAACGCTGACCTGCCCGGCTTCACCACTCACGAACAGCATCTGCTGTCCATCCTGCTGCTCGCGCAGAAGGGGAACTTGCGCAAGGTCGGCGAAGCCCTGTCCGATCCGGACATCATGAGAGCCATCCTCGCGCTGCGGCTGGGTATCCTCTTGATGCACGCGCGGCTGGATCCGGAAGTCGAGCCGGTACGTTTGCAAGCGCGCTCGCGTATCGAGCTGACCGTCGGCTCTGCAACTCTGTCTGCACATCCCACGCTTGCCTACTGGATCGCCAAGGAACAATCCGTCTGGGAGGACACAGGGCGGCAGTTCATCGTTCGAAGCGTTGGCTGACACCTGCAGCGCGGGCCGGCTTGAACATGGCAAATAAATGATTTATATTGTTTATACATTTAAATCGAAGGGAGTGAGCCATGACCAAAAATCCGCGCGCTGACAGCAAGGCACCGGCTGTAGCAAAAAAGACGACCGCGAAAAAGGCTGTCACAACGACCAAGCCGGCGCCCCGCAAGACCCCGGCCACTCCACCGGCGTCCAAAGCGGCTCCGGCCAAAGCCACCAAGGTCGCAAAACCGGCGACCTCGGCCAGAAAGGTCGCTACCGACAAGCCGAAGAAGACCAAGCTCGTGCGCGACAGCTTCACGATGCCCGACAATGAATATGCACTGATCGCGCAGGTCAAGAAAGCCTGTGTCAATGCAGGCTTCGAGATCAAGAAGAGCGAGCTGCTGCGTATCGGTGTCGCGCTGCTGTCGACCATGGACCCGAAGTCGCTACAGACGGCACAGCAGGCACTGGCTCCGCTGAAGGCCGGCCGCCCCAAGAAGAAGTAAGCAACCCTCCAACGCGCGTCGCCCCGTGTGGGCAACGCGCGGCCTGTCATCAGGCTTTCATCAAAATCTGCTTTGATCTTGGGCTATCCGGGCCAACGCCCGATCCGGGAGCAGATTCATGAAAGACCCGCAGCCGTCGCACGGCAGCCCTGATTTCTCGACCATCCTCGATGCGCGACTGTCGCGCCGCAGCCTGCTCAAGGGCTCGCTGGCCACCGCCGCTGCAGCCTATCTCGGCGTGGGGGGGCTGCCGTTGTCGCCTGCCGGTGATGCGCGCGCGGCGGCCCGGTCGCTGAAGCTGAACTTCAGCGCGGTCGCGAAACATACGAATGACACGCTTCGCATCGCCCCCGGCCATTCATGGTCGATCTTGCTCGCCACCGGCGATCCGCTCGATCCCGCACTACCCGCCTACGCCAATGATGGCAGCGACGAAGCCGCCAGCTTCGCGCGCCGCGCTGGCGACCACCATGACGGCATGCACTACTTCGGCATGGACCCCAACGGGCGCTGGAACCGGCACGTGGCCGATCGGGCGCTGCTGTGCATCAACCACGAAGCGATCACTGGCGCCTTCCTGCACCCGAACGGACAAACCATCATTGATGGCCGCCGCACCGCCGAAGATGAAGTACAGAAGGAAATGCTCGCGCACGGCGTCAGTATCATTGACATACGTCGGCAAGGCCACCGCTGGATGCGCGTTCCCGACTCCCCCTTCACCCGCCGCATCACGACCTTCACCGACATGGAGATCAGCGGGCCCGCGGCACGCAGCCCGCTGCTGGTCACGCAGTACTCATGGACCGGCACGCGCACACGCGGCACGATCGCCAATTGCGCGAATGGCCACACGCCCTGGGGTACCTACCTGACCTGCGAAGAGAACTGGGCCGGATATTTCCGCCGCCTGCCGGCCGACGACCTCAGGCGCAGCCCGAAAGAACTCGCCGCGCTGCGACGCTATGGCATCGCCGGCCCCGGCCGCGAGCTGTGGGCCAGCGTGCAGCCCGATACGGCCGACCGTCGCTATGGCCGCTGGGATGCATCGGTGCGTGGCACCTCGGCCGATGGCAGCGATGACTACCGCCATGCGCCAAATACCTACGGCTGGGTGGTCGAGATCGATCCCTTCGACCGGCACTCAACACCGAAGAAGCGCACTGCGCTAGGCCGCCTCGCCCACGAAGGTGCATGGCCCGGTCCGGTGATACCGGGCCAGCCTCTGGTCTGGTACATGGGCTGCGACGCACGAGGCGAATACATCTATAAGTTCGTGTCGAATCAGCGCTGGGATCCGGCCGATGCCGAACGCGGCCTGGCTGCCGGCGACAAGTATCTCGACGATGGTCGTCTCTACGCTGCGCGCTTTCATCCGGACGGCAGCGGCGAGTGGCTCGAACTGACCCTGGGACAGCATGGCATTGACGCATCCAACGCCGCCTATACGTTTGCCGACCAGGCCGACGTCCTGATTCACGCGCGGCTGGCAGCCGACGCCGCTGGCGCTACGCGGATGGACCGTCCCGAATGGGGCGCCGTCAATCCACGCAACGGCGAGGTCTACATGACCCTGACCTACAACCCGTCGCGCGAACTCGCCCAACTCGATCCCGCCAATCCGCGCTTCTATACCGATCCGAAGGCCGGCAAACAAGGACGCGGCAACGTCAATGGACACATCATTCGCTGGGCCGAGGATGACGGACGCGCGGGCGCGAGCCGCTTCCAATGGGACATCTACCTGTTCGCCGCACGCGAAACGGCCGACCGCCAGAATGTCAATCTGTCTGGCCTGGTCGCCAGTAACGACTTCTCGTCGCCGGACGGTCTCTGGTTCTCGCAAACCGGCTTGCTGTGGATAGAAACCGACGACAGCGCGATGGCCGACGCCAGCAACTGCATGTTGCTGGCCGCGATACCCGGCCAGGTTGGCGACGGCGGTCGCCCAACCGTGACCAGCCGTGACGGCGACCACGAACGAAGTATCAAAACCCATGCCGGCAGGCCGTCCAATGAGGACAATCTCCGACGCTTCCTGGTTGGACCGATCGATGGTGAAATTACCGGCCTGGCTGAATCGCCGGATGGACGGGCATTGTTTATCAACATCCAGCACCCCGGCGAGACCACCAGCCACAAGGGCTTCGACATCACGAAGCCATCGACCTACCTTAGCCACTGGCCAGAAGGCGGCGCCACCCGGCCACGCTCGGCGACCATCGTCATCACTCGCGACGATGGCGGTGTGGTCGGTGCCGAACCGACCTGAACAGCCGGTTGCATTATTCAATATTTTGTAACCAAACCGACACGCAACCGTCACGCTCCTGCAGCATTCACTCGCTAACCTCAAGCGCATGACTATCCCGAGGAGGAATCATGCGCCTGACCACCATCCGATCCGACGCCACCCCCAGCTTCCCGAAACTGTCGCTGAGCCTCGCGACGACGCCCGAAGAAGTGCGCGAAGTACAGCGCCTGCGCTACCAGGTATTCGTCGAGGCGATGGGACTGGCATCGTTACAGAACAGTGAGGGCCTGGAGAAGGACGATTTTGACGACCATTGCGACCATCTGCTGGTGCGCGACACGCGCACGCTGAAGGTTGTCGGCACCTATCGCGTACTGGGCGGACGCGGACTCGCGCGTACCGGCGGCTTCTATTCCGAGAGCGAGTTCGACCTGTCGCGGCTGCAGCACCTGCGTCCGCGCATCCTCGAAGCCGGCCGTGCCTGCATCCATCCCGACTACCGGGGCGGCGGCGTGCTGATGATGCTGTGGGCCGGCCTGGCCGCCTGCATGCGGCGCGAGAACGCGGAGTATTTGATCGGCTGCGCCAGTGTCAGCCTTGCGGATGGCGGCAACACCATCAATGGTTTGTACCACCAGCTCTCTGGCGCGCATCTCGCACCCTCCGAATATCGCGTCGAGCCGAAACTGGCGTTCCCGCTGCATGACGAAGCACCGACTGCTCAGGTCGCTGTGCCGGCGCTGATCAAGGGTTACCTGCGCAGCGGCGCATGGATCTGCGGCCAGCCCGCATGGGATCCAGATTTTCATTGCGCAGACCTGTTCATGATGCTGCCGCTGGCACGCCTCGAAAGTCGCTACGCTCGTCACTACCTGAAAGACGAAAACAACGACGACGCGAAGCACGATGCGAACCCAGCCATCCGAGACAGCGTCGAGAACGAGGTCACCACGTGAACACGCGCGAGATCCTCGCCAATGCCCGGCGTGGCAGCCGGCTGCTGGGTCATCCGCGCCACAAGCCCGCACCGCTGCGTTTCCGTACCATTTTCATCTCCGACCTGCACCTGGGCACCAGCGGTTGCCAGGCCAAGCGGCTGCTGGAGTTCCTCAAGGCGACCGAGTCGGACAAGCTGTATCTGGTCGGCGATATCATCGACGGCTGGCAATTGAAACGGCGCTGGTACTGGCACCAGACCCACAACGATGTGGTGCAGCTGGTGCTGAAGAAGGCAAAGAAAGGCACGCGTGTGATCTTCGTGCCGGGTAACCATGATGAGTCCGTGCGCCAGTTCATCGGCCAGGATTTCGGCGGCATCAAGGTACGCGATGAGCATGTGCACACCACCGCTGACGGCAAGCGCATGCTGGTGCTGCACGGCGACCGCTTCGATGGCGTGATCGCCTGCGCGAAGTGGCTCGCCTATGTCGGCGACTCGCTGTACACGATGATCCTGAAGTTCAATCAGATCTATAACGCATGGCGAGCCCGCGCCGGCCTACCGTACTGGTCGCTGTCGCAATACCTGAAGCTGAAGGTGAAGAATGCCGTCAGCTATATCAGTTCGTTCGAGCAGGCGCTGGCAGCCGAAGCACGCAAGCAAGGTGTGGACGGCGTGATCTGCGGGCATATCCACAAACCCGAAATCCGCGATATCGACGGCATCCTGTATTGCAACGATGGCGACTGGGTGGAAAGTCTGTCCGCGCTGGTCGAAGAAGCCGACGGCAAACTGCGACTGGTCGACTGGCATGAGGTGATGCTGCGCTGGGAACAGAGCCAGTACGGAGAACAAGCCACCGACGCTGAACAGGCTGAAGAAGATACGCCATGCGCAGTGCCCGCCTGAACCGCTTGCAGCAGTGGTGCGAGACCACGCTGTTCGACGCCTTTGATAAAGCGGAGGCGGGACGCCTGTCTCCGCCAGCTGGCAAGACCCGCCGCATCCTGTTGCTGTCAGTCTCGGCCGGCGCTGGTCATGTGCGTGCCGCCGAGGCGCTGGCCATGTGCGCGCAGCGGGATTTTCCGCGACTGTCGGTTCGGCATGTCGACCTGATGTCGCTGGTGCCGGGCTGGTTCCGTGTCGTCTACCGTGATCTTTATCTGAGCCTCGCGTCCGGCATGCCGGAGGTGTGGGGCTGGCTGTATCGCAAGACCGACGTACAGGCAGCGGCCGGCGTGACCGAATCCGTGCGTCGCCGGTTGCAGCAATGGTGTGCGCGCCGTCTGCACGCAGAGATCGCGCGGGAGCGGCCGGATGCGATCATCTGCACGCATTTCCTGCCGGCCGAGCTGCTGGCGCAGCAGCGCGAAGCAAGTCGACTGGACTGCGCGCTGTGGGTACAGGTCACCGATTTCGATCTGCATCGCTTGTGGGTACACAGCGGTGTCAGCGGCTATTTCGTCGGTAATGATGAACTGGCCTTCCGGCTGCAGGCGCAGGGGGTGTCAGCCACGCAGACCATCGTCAGCGGCATCCCATTGATGCCAGGCTTCGCGAACGCTCCCACGCGCACGGACGCCGCCAGCCGGCTAGGCCTCGATCCGGCGTTGCCGACAGTGTTGATGATGAGCGGCGGCGCCGGTATCGGCCTGAACGAAAACACGATACGCACGTTGATGGCGATGCAGCCGCGGCTACAGCTGATCGTGCTGACCGGCCGCAATGAAGCGCTGCGCCGTTCGCTGCAAGCGCTTGCGGACGAACACCCAGCGCGACTACGCTGCTTCGGCTTTATCGACGAGGTTCACCAGATGATGGCCTGCGCAGACCTGGCCATCACCAAACCGGGCGGACTGTCGACATCGGAATGCCTGGCGCTGGGATTGCCGATGCTGCTGGTGAATCCGATACCGGGACAGGAAGAGCGCAACGCCGCCTGGCTGATGCAGGAGGGCGCGGCGGTACGTGCCGACGATCCGCTGACGCTGCAGTTCCGGCTGCAACGCCTGCTCGATGACCCGACGCTGCTGATGCGCATGCGCGAGCGTGCGCTGGCGCTGGCCAAGCCGCAGGCTGCGCAAACGGTTCTGCGAAGCATCCTGTGATTCTATGAGCAGCCACACCCTGTCGTTTGCCGTCACCCTGGCTTTCGTGCTGATGCTCGGTGCTTTCTTCGCGAAGCTGGAGATCGCCATCGAGGGTGATGCCGGCTGGGCGGCCAACCTGCCGACCTGGCGCATCGAACATCACTGGCTGCTCGACCTGCTGTGGGGCGGACGCGCGATGACGGGCTATCACGCCTGGGCGTTCTCGCTGGTCGCGCTGTTCTTTCATTTTCCGCTGGTGTTCAGCGGCGAATACTCCGTCGCGGCCGAATCGCGCGCACTGGGTAGTCTCATGGTGTTCTGGGTCTGCGAGGATTTTCTGTGGTTTGTGTTCAACCCCGCCTTTGGGCTGAGGAAATTCCATCGGACGCATGCTGGCTGGCACAAGCACTGGGTCTGCGGGGCGCCGGTCGAGTACTGGATCTTCGGGCCGGTCGGACTAGGGTGGCTGTGGTGGTCTTTTACCTGAGCGTCGCCATCGTGCTCCCGACCCGACGCCCAATGGAGTCTGGGGTTCACAACGATGGGTCCCAGCTTGCGCTGGGACGACGTTGTATCGGCAAAGTGTCTATCCCTCGTCGACCTGGCGCACATAACGCATTCCACTGAAAACTTGTCGCCCCAGCGCAAACGGCTCATCCCAACACAAACCCGTCATCCCAGCGCACGCGGCTCATCCCAACACAAACTCGTCGCCCCAGTGGACACGGCTCATCCCACCACAAATTCGTCGCCCCAGCGGACACGGCTCATCCCACCACAAACTCGTCGTCCCAGCGCACGCGGCTCATCCCAACACAAATTCGTCGCCCCAGCGCACGCGGCTCATCCCACCAGAAACTCGTCGCCCCAGCGGACACGGCTCATCCCACCACAAATTCGTCGTCCCAGCGCAAGCTGGGACCCATCATTGCACTGGGATCGCCGCCAGATTTCTGGCTTGACTGACGCGCACCGGGCGCGCGAAGTACTGACCGCTTCGGGTGCGACAGGCTCTTACTCGTTGAAGAATTCAGGCGCCAGCACCGCCTTCAGGTAAACCGCATTACCCTCCTCGCGGTCGCGTTGCGCGATCCACCACGCATTGGCCTTCTTCACCGTCCAGTCTTGCGGCTGCCCGATTAGTAGCATTGCCGCGACCTGGCCCAGCCACGGCTGATGGCCAACCAGCAGCACCGGTCCGCGTCCGTCCGGCCAGCCGGCGGCATCAAGGACTTGCTGAGGCGTTGCCCCGGGACCAATCTCCGGTGCGACTTTGTATTTGCGTCCGAGCGCATCCGCAGTCTGCCGCGTGCGAACCGCCGGGCTGCACAGGATGCGGCAGCCGCTAGGCAGGCTGCGATCCAGCCATGCGGCCATGCGCGCCGCCTGCTTGCGGCCCAGAGGCGTCAGCTGCCGCTCCATGTCAGGCAGGCCATCTTCGGCCTGCGCATGACGCCACAAGATGATATCCATCAGTTGCCCAGCTCCTTCACCAGAAACTCCTGCGCACTGAAAGCTTGCTGGCGCGCTCTGGGCTTCTTGCGCTGGTAAGCGCCGTCCGCATCCAGCTCCCATGCGTTCAGGTTGTCCTTCAGGTAAGGCTTCAGTCCTTCGTCGATCACGCGCTTCTTCAAATGCCGATCGAGCACCGGGAAAGCGACTTCGACCCGCCGAAACAGATTGCGGTTCATCCAGTCCGCGCTGGCCAGCCAGACATCATTGGCGCCGTCATTTCGGAACAGGAAAATACGGCTGTGCTCCAGGAAGCGGCCAATGATGGAACGCACACGAATGTTGGCCGACAGGCCAAGCACGCCCGGACGCAACACGCAGGCACCACGAACGATCAGGTCGATCTTCACGCCGGCATTCGACGCCTCGTACAGCGCCTCGATGATGGATTCATCCTGCAGCGTGTTCATCTTCGCGACAATCTGGGCCGCCCTGCCCTCGGAGGCAATGCGTGTCTCGTTACGGATCGCCTTGACCAGCTCCTTCTGCAACTCGAAAGGCGCAACCCACAGATGGTTCAGCTTCTTCGGGCGAGTCAGGCTGGTCAGGTTGATAAAGACTTCGTTGACATCGCGTGCCAGCGGCTGGTACGCCGTCATCAGACCGAAGTCGGTATAGAAACGGGTGGTCGTCGGATGATAGTTGCCTGTGCCCAGGTGCGCATACAGCTTCAGGCGGCCCGACTCGCGCCGGATCACCAGCGCCATCTTCGCGTGCGTCTTCAGGCCGACCACGCCATAGACGACCTGTGCGCCAACACGCTCGAGCTTGTCAGCCCAGTTGATGTTTGCCTCTTCATCGAAACGTGCCATCAGTTCGACCACCACGGTGACTTCCTTGCCATTCTGCGCCGCGGCAATCAAGGCCTCCATGAGTTCGGAGTTCATACCGGTACGGTAAATGGTCTGCTTGATGGCGACCACGGACGGATCTCGCGACGCTGCGCGGATAAAGTCGATCACGGGCTGGAACGACTGGAAAGGATGATGCAGCAGCAGATCCTGTCGCGCGATCAATGAGAACAGTTCGCTGCCGTCGACCGGAATGGACAGACGCGGCGCAAATGCCGGAAAGCGGAACGCCGGCGCCGACGCATGGTCGACCAGTTCATTCAGCCGCACCATGTTCACCGGGCCGTCGACCGCATAGAGAAACTCCGGTGCAATATCGAACTGATCCAGCAGGAATTGCGACAGATGCGGCGGGCAATTCCGCGCCACCTCGAGACGTACCGCAAAGCCGAACTGCCGCGTCTGCAGTTCGCCCTTCAGCGCCTGCCGCAGGTTTTTCACTTCCTCTTCATCCACCCACAAATCGCTGTCGCGCGTGACGCGAAACTGCGAGTAGGCAAGCACTTCGCGTCCGGGAAACAGGTCGGCGATGTGCGCATGAATGACCGACGACAGCAGGCACCAGGCCGCGCCGCCCTCCTGCGATCCGTCAGGCAGCCGGATGATGCGTGGCAGCACGCGTGGCGCTCGCATCACGGCGATCGACGTGCCCCGGCCATACGCATCCTTGCCGGCCAGTTCAACAATGAAGTTCAGGCTTTTGTTCACCACCTGAGGAAATGGGTGCGCGGGATCGAGCACGATCGGCGTCAGTAAGGGCCGCACATCGCGCTCGAAGTAGTCCTTGACCCAGGCGCGCTGCGCGTCATTGCGGTCCGCATGCCGCAGCAAGTGAATACCCGCCTGAGCCAGCGCAGGCAGAATCTCCTCGTTCAGAGTGGCATACTGCTGCTGCACCAGTTCGTGCGCAGACACACTGACCGGCGCAAAATTGGCCAGCGATACGCGGCGCTGTGTCCCGTGTGTCTGACGTTCTCGAGCCAGCAGGCTGGCCACGCGCACCTCGAAAAATTCATCAAGATTGCTGCTGACGATGCACAAGTATTTCAGCCGCTCCAATAGCGGAATCGATGCATCCTGCGCCTGTGCCAGAACGCGCCGGTTGAACGCCAGCAGCGACAGCTCACGGTTGAGCAGGGCCGGTCCGCTGGCCAGGGACTCGGCGGACGGAGTGCGGCGCGCGGCCGCGGCAGGTTTTCTGGTAGCAGTCATTGGTCCAGAGTAAACCTTGTGCATGACAAGATTGTTACATTCACCGCCAGCCGGCGAGGCACTGCACGGAGCAGCGAATCAGCCGCCCCCCTCGCGACGTTCTACACTGTCATAAACATGAAATAAATCTTCCGTAGAGTCCGGCCTGTCACTGTTCGTAAGACAACCTAACAAGGAGCATTCATGCGTACCAAGCAACTGATCAAAGGCTTTGCGGCAACGGCCGCCGGCCTGCTGCTGAGCCTGTCGACCCACGCTGCCGACCTGACCGGTGCAGGTGCAACTTTCCCGTTCCCGATCTACTCGAAGTGGGCCGAAGCTTACAAGACCCAGACCGGTATCGGCCTGAACTACCAGTCGATCGGCTCGGGCGGTGGCATCCGCCAGATCAAGGCGAAAACGGTGGATTTTGGTGCGTCGGACATGCCTCTGAAGGCTGACGAACTGGAAAAAGAAGGTCTGGTGCAATTCCCCGCCATCATCGGCGGCGTGGTGCCGGTGTTTAACCTCGACGGCATCGCCGCCGGCCAGCTGAAGCTGACCCCGGAAGTGGTCGCTGCCATCCATCTCGGCAAAATCACCAAGTGGAGCGACGGCGCCATCGCCGCCCTGAATCCGGAGCTGAAGCTGCCGGCACTGGCGATCACCGTGGTCCACCGCGCCGATGGTTCGGGCACGACCTTCCTGTGGACCGATTACCTGTCGAAGGCCAACGCCGACTTCAAGGCGACTATTGGCTCCGGTACTGCAGTCAAATGGCCGACTGGCGTGGGCGGCAAGGGTAACGAGGGCGTCGCCGCCAACGTGCAGCGCGTCAAAGGTGCATTCGGCTACGTCGAATATGCGTACGCTAAGAAAAACAAGATCGCCTATGCGCAGCTGAAGAATCGTGACGGTGTCTTCGTGTCGCCGGACGACGAAACCTTCAAGGCCGCCGCCGCGAACGGCGACTGGGTCGGTACGCCGGGCATGGCCGTGGTGCTGACCAACCAGCCGGGCAAGAACAGCTGGCCCGCCACTGGCGCCTCGTTCATCCTGATGCACAAGGCACAGGCCGACGCGCTGACTGGCCGTGCCGTGCTGAAGTTCTTCGACTGGGCATACAAGAACGGCGCGCAGATGGCTACCGAGCTCGACTACGTGCCGATGCCGCCTAACGTTGTGAAACAAGTCAGCGAGCTGTGGAAAGCGTCGCTGAAAGACGGCAGCGGTGCTGCGATCTGGAAGTAAGTCGCCAAGTCGCTTCCAATCTCCACGATGTTTTGAACGGTCCGCCTCGGCGGGCCGTTTTTTTTCGTCAGTCGCTGTCGACGTCCACGCTGTTCCCCTCGATGTTCACGTGCCTGAAACAGCGACTTGCTAGACTGTCGCCCATGCGAAAACGATTGAAGCCAATCAAGGCCCGACGGGCCACCGCCCTCCCGACCCTGCTGCTTTTCGCCGCTGCACCAGCTTGGGCGGCTCGTCCGTTCGTCACCGACGATGCGCGCCTGACCACTGCAGGCAGCTGCCAGCTGGAGAGCTGGGCGCGCCTGTACCGGCACAGCACCGAGCTGTGGGCGCTACCCGCCTGTAATCCCACCGGGAATCTCGAACTGACCGTCGGTGGCGGCCATGCAAGTACCGACAGCGCCGGAACGAGCGATGACTACGTGCTGCAACTGAAGACACTGGCACGGCCACTGCGCACGAATGACTGGGGCGTGGGTCTGGCGATGGGCACGATTCGCCATCCGCAGGTCAACCCCGGCCCTAACCTGCTCGGCAATACCTATGTGTATGTGCCGTTTTCCGCGTCATTTGCTGACGACCGGCTGGTGCTGCATGTGAACCTCGGCTGGTTGCGCGACAAGGCAACACAGCGCCACCAGTGGACCTGGGGACTGGGATCGGAAATTAACCTGAGCCCGCACTGGACCCTGGTCGCGGAAAGCTTTGGCACCGACGCCGGCGCATCATACTGGCAGACCGGGGCGCGCTACCACCTCATGCCGGGCCTGTGGCAGCTCGACTCGACGGTCGGCCGCCAGTTCGGCGGTCCGACCGACACGCAATGGCTGTCGTTCGGGCTGCGCTTTACGCCGCCATCGCTGTTCTGAGGACGGCGGTCGAAGAGACCTGCATCGCCGAGTTGGAACGCGCAACAAGCAATCGCGCGGCCTGAGCTCAGGCCGCCTTCAGCGCCACCGCGCTGCGCGGGAAGCGAATCATGAAACGGCTACCCTTGCCGACCTCGGAGTCGATCTGCAACTGTGCCTGATGCCGTAGCAGCACGTGCCGGACGATCGCCAGTCCGAGACCGGTGCCGCGTGTCTCGCGGGAACGGCTCTTGTCGACGCGGTAGAAGCGCTCGGTCAGCCGCGCGATATGGTCTGCGCGAATCCCGATGCCGGTGTCGGAGACGGTGCAGCGCGGGCCGTCGGCCGTATCGGCCCAGTCGATCGCGATGGTGCCGCCTTCGGGGGTATAGCGCACTGCGTTCGACACCAGGTTACCGATCGCACTGCGCAGTTCATCGGTGCTGCCGCGCAGATCAGGGCCATCGCAGGACAGCGTGATCTGATGCCGTCCACCTGACAGCGCCTGGCCTTCGGCCTGGATATCGGCGAGCAACGCTGCCATGTTGACGGTCTCTTCGCGCAGCGGATATTCGATCGATTCAAGCCGGGTGAGGTGGAGCATGTCCTCGACCAGGTTTTCCATCCGCTTGCCCTGCTCGGCCATCAGCTTCAGGTGCTGCGTGCGCGTGGCGGGATCGAGATCGGGCTCGGCCAGGGCAATCTCGAGGAAGCCATTGATCACGGTGAGCGGCGTACGCAGCTCGTGCGATGCGTTCGCGATGAAGTCGCGCCGCATCTGATCGAGCTGCTCGAAGCGGGTCGCGTCATGCGACACCAGAATCTGCCGACGGTTTTCGAAAGGAATCAGCTGCACGATCAGCTTGCGGTCGACGGTGGACAGCGTCAGCGGCTCGTCATATTTGCCGAGGATGATGTAGTCGATGAATTCGGGGCTGCGGATTAGGTTGGTCACGCGCATGCCCTTGTCGGTGGCTAGCGACAGACCGAAATGCTGTTCGGCAGCCGGATTGCACCATTCGAGGAACAACACGTCATCCATGATCACCACGCCGTCCGGCAACTGGCTCATCGCCTGCCGGAAGCGCGACAGCCATTCGGCCAGCTCGCTACGGTTGCGCTGCTCGTCGCGGCGCAGCCTGTACAGCTTGGCGAAGATCTCGGTCCACGAACCCCAGCCATCGCCGAGCCGAACGTCGTCCGGATGATCGAGCCATTGGGACAGCTGGAACATGTAGCCCAGCTGCATCAGCACCATCACCGTCAGCACGACGAGCGCCAGCGCGAGACCGGCCGTCGGGTTCCACACATACCAGCCTGCCAGGCCAGCGGCCGCGACCAGCGCAAGCCGGACGGCAACGGGAATCCAGAATAGCGCAGTCGGGCTCATCGCGACGTGAGGAAAGATCCGGAAGTTCAGAGAGAAGGCCGGCACGATGCCAGCCACCACATTGTAAGCGAGGTGACTACTTTGCCGACAGCATATAGCCGACGCCGCGCACCGTCTGCACCAGATGGTCCGCCTTGCCCAGTGCCTTGCGCAGCCTCAAGACATGCACATCGACGGTACGCTCTTCAAGCACCGCATGATCGCCCCAAACCTTGTCGAGCAACTGGCCACGCGTGAAGACCCGCTCCGGATGAGCGATCATGAAACGCAGTAGCTTGAACTCGGCGTGGCCGATCTCAATGGGCTGGCTGTCCACACTGACACGGCAGCTGACCGGATCCACCGTCAGCGGCCCGACCGACATCAGCAATTCCGAATGCTCGGGCGCCTTGCGCCGAATCAGCGCCTTGATGCGCGCGTTCAGCTCGCGCGGCGAGAACGGCTTGGTCATATAGTCGTCGGCGCCCTGCTCAAGACCGGTGACCTTGTCCTCTTCCATGCCCTTGGCGGTCAACATGATTACCGGCAGCGCGCTGAAAGTACGGTCGCCGCGTATACGCGCCAGCAAGCGTATGCCGGACTGATCCGGCAGCATCCAGTCAAGCAGCACCAGTTGCGGACGCTTGTGCTGTAAATAAGCCCAGGCGCCGGCGGTGTCATTGACCGCGTCCACTGCCCAGCCGGCACCCTTCAAGGCGAAGGTGACCAGTTCGACGATCGCCGGTTCGTCCTCAACGAGCAGAATCGTCGGTTGTTCCATCGCCATACCGTTGTCCTTTCCGGATCAGGCCGCGCCTTGCTGGGCCGCGTAATCCGTATGGCGGATGTCCTTGCCCTCGACGATGTAGACCACATACTCGGCGATGTTCTTCGCATGATCGCCGACGCGCTCGATCGCCTTGGCGACCCATAGCGTGTCGAGCGACAGCGAGATTGTGCGCGGATCTTCCATCATGAAGGTGATCAGGTTACGCATGACGATGCGGAACTCGTTGTCGACCTTCTCATCTTCGACAATCAGACGCATCGCCTGTTTCTCGTCGAGTCGGGCGAAAGCATCGAGCGCGCCGTGCAACAGGCGGCCAGCCGTGTCGGCCATCACGCGTACCAGGTCTTCATAGGCAATCAGTGTGACGCCGCGCTGCTGGATCGCACTGGCGGCGCGAGCGATCTTGGTCGCCTCGTCGCCAACGCGCTCGAGGTCGGTAATAACCTTGATCGTCGCCATCACGGTGCGCAGATCGTTCGCGGCCGGTTGCCGCTTGACGATCAGGTGGCTGCAGACATCGTCGAGAGCGACCTCCATCTGGTTCACTTCGACATCGGCGGCGATGATACGCGCGGCTTCCTTCGCGTCCAGGGTACGGAAGCAGGCCATCGCATCGTAGAACTGCTTCTCTACCAGGCCACCCATTTGCAATACGCGCGAGCGGATCGCTTCGAGGTCCTGTTCGTACTGGCGTGACGAATGTTCTGTCGGCATGGCTTTCTCCTTCGCTTCAGCCGAAGCGGCCGGTAATGTAATCCTGCGTTTCCTTCTTCGCAGGGTTGAGGAAGATCTTGTCGGTTTCGCCGAACTCGACCATTTCGCCCAGATACATGTAGGCGGTGTAGTCAGAACAGCGTGCCGCCTGCTGCATGTTGTGCGTGACAATCGCGATCGTGTAATCGTCTTTCAGCTCGCTGATCAGCTCCTCGATCTTCACCGTCGAGATTGGATCGAGTGCCGAAGTCGGCTCGTCTAGCAGCAGCACGTCGGGCTTCACCGCCACGCCGCGCGCGATACACAGCCGCTGCTGCTGGCCGCCGGACAGCGAAAGACCGCTCTTGTGAAGCTTGTCCTTCACCTCAGTCCACAGCGCCGCCTTGTTCAGCGCCCATTCGACGCGCTCGTCCATCTCGCCCTTGGGCAGGTTTTCATACAGGCGCACGCCAAAGGCAATGTTCTCGTAAATCGACATCGGGAATGGCGTCGGCTTCTGGAATACCATGCCGACCTTGGCACGCAGCACGTTGACGTCGACATTCTTGTCGAGGATGTTACGGCCGTGGTAGATGATCTGGCCTTCCGCGCGCTGTCCCGGATACAGGTCATACATGCGGTTAAAGGTACGCAGCAAGGTCGACTTGCCGCAGCCCGACGGCCCGATGAATGCGGTCACCTTCTTTTCGGCGATGTCGAGATTGATGTTCTTCAGGCCCTGGAAGGCGCCATAGTAGAAATTCAGCTGCCGGACCTGCATCACGGCCGGGACAGCAGCAGCCGACGCAGGCGTGCTGGCAGGCAGATCGATCAGGGTTGCGGTGTTCATGTTCTTTCCTCTCAATGGGTCTTGCCGGAGCGAACCAGCACACGCGACAGAATGTTCAGTCCGAGGACGCTGGCCGTGATCAGCAGCGCACCACCCCAGGCCAGCTCCTTCCAGTTGTCATACGGGCTCATCGCAAACTGGAAAATGACCACGGGCAGGTTGGCCATGGGCCTGTTCATGTCGGCGCTGAAGAACTGATTGGACAGCGCGGTGAACAACAGGGGCGCAGTCTCGCCGGAGATGCGGGCAACCGCCAGCAGCACGCCCGTCATCACACCGGCCTTCACTGCGCGCAGCCGCACCATCGTCGCTACCTTCCAGCGCGGTGCGCCGAGGGCAAACGCGGCCTCGCGCAGGCTGCTCGGCACCAGTTGCAGCATGTTGTCGGTCGTGCGAACCACCACCGGGACGGCAATCAGTGCGATCGCAATGCTGCCGGCCCAGCCGGAAAAATGCTTCGCATTCGCGACCACCACGGCATAGACAAACAGACCGATCACGATCGACGGCGCCGACAGCATGATGTCGGTAACGAAACGCGTGAGCTGGGCGAATTTACTCTCCTGTCCATACTCGGCCAGGTAAATGCCGGCGAAAATGCCAACCGGTGTGCTGATCAGCGTCGCCGTGCCGACCATCAGCAGGCTACCGACGATCGCATTCAGTAATCCACCACCCTCGCTACCCGGCGCCGGCGTGTCCTTCGTGAACATCGCGATATCGATCGCGCCCAGACCGTTAATCAGCAGCACCGCCAGAATCCACAGCAGGAAGCTGATACCGAAGGCCATTGCCAGCACCGACAGGGTGATGCCGATGCGATGCCGGATCAACCGGTTACGATAGATCGCGTTATCGGACTTGAACGGATTGGCCTGCATTATTTGACTCCTTCATTTCTGGCCATGCGAACCAGCATCACCTTGGCGATCGCCAGCACAATGAAGGTGATCACAAACAGAATCAGACCCAGCGCAAACAGCGACGACATATGCAAGCCCGCTTCCGCCTCGGCAAATTCATTGGCCAGCGTGGACGCAATGCTGTTACCGGGCGCGAACAGTGACCAGGACAGCTTGTGCGCATTACCGATCACGAAAGTCACCGCCATCGTCTCGCCCAGCGCGCGGCCAAGGCCAAGCATCACGCCACCCACCACGCCGATGCGGGTATACGGCAGCACGATACGGCGCACGACTTCCCAGCGGGTGCAACCGAGTGCATACGCAGACTCTTTCAGCACGCCCGGGCAGGTCTCGAACACATCGCGCATCACCGACGCGATGAAAGGAATAATCATGACCGACAGAATCAGCCCGGCGGTCAGGATGCCGATACCCATCATCGGGCCATCGAACAGCAGACCGAGAACGGGAAGCTGCCCGAGCGTCGCCTGCAGCAGCGGTTGCACATGGTCGGCAAACAGCGGTGCAAAAACGAACAAACCCCACATGCCGTAAATGATGCTGGGCACGCCAGCCAGCAGTTCGACCGCGGTGCCGAGCGGGCGCTTCAACCAGGCCGGACAGATCTCGGTGAGGAACAGCGCAATACCGAAGCTGACCGGGAAGGCGATCAGCAAGGCAATCAGCGAAGAAATCACCGTACCGGCGATGGCGATCAGGGCGCCATATTCTTCATTCACCGGATCCCATTCGATCCTTGTCACGAAGCCGGGCCCGAAATGGGAGAGCGCTGGCCAGGCGCCGACGACCAGCGAGCCGATGATGCCCACCAGGATCAGCAGCACCAGCGCAGCGAACGCCAGTGTCAATTTGTGGAACAGGAAATCCTGCCATTTGGCAGCGCCTGCGTGATGGGCGGGAGCACTGGTCCGCGCGACGGCGGCCTCCGCGGCTTGCGCAATCGGTGCACTCATGTTGGTCAGGGCCTTGGGGTGCGTGTTGTAAGAGGTTTGCATGGCCGCGCTACTGTAGCGCCGCTGCATGACAAGATTGTTACAAGACTTCGGCCAACTTGGGAAGGGGCATCAAAATATTGAGGAAATGGCATGAATGAGCAGACCGATCGTGCCGCCGACCAGCGTGCCGTTGATGCGGATGAACTGCAAGTCGCGGCCAACGCGCGACTCGACCCGGTCGGCCACCGTGCGTGCATCCCAGCCTTCGATCACGCGAGTGACCAGCCCGACTATCGCAGCACGCCGGCGCACCAGCACCGCCACTACCTTTCGCCGCAGCCAGCGGTTAAGTGTATCGCGCAGGGCTGGCTCGGCAGCAAGCCGCCCTTCGAACTGCTTCAGCGCCGTTTCGATCTGCGCGGCAATCAGCCCGTGCTGCCCGTCGCCATTGGCTTGCAACAGCTGCGCCAGTACGGCTTCCCGACGACCGGCGATCAGATGCGCAGCCTCGTCTCGCAGCGCATGCTCGAACTGCAGGCGCGCAGTGCTGTCAGGCGCACGCATCTGCGCAAGCATCTCGGCGAGGCCATCCATGAGCCGCAGATACAACGCGTCGTTGACGCGGCGCGGCATCCAGCGCGGGCTTTTCTCGCTGACCTTCTGATAGATCTCGGCATGATGCTGAGCCTGCATTTTCTGAGCCCAGGCGACGATGTCATCGAACCATTGCTGGTGTTCCTGACGTTCGATCTGGCGGTGCAGCCAGTCACCCATCAGCGCGCCGCTATCCAGATGCCTGCCTGCCAGTGATGCGCCGCGTTTTCCCAGCCAGCCACGCAGGGTATCGTCGTGCAACGCCGCGCCCACGATCGCCGCAAAATCACAGGGCGCGAGTTGTTCGGCCAGCACGCGTCGTGTGAGGAAATTCTGTTGCAGGAATTCGGCCATGCCATCGGCCAGCCGGTCCTTGTTCGCGGCAATGATCGCGGTATGCGGAATCGGCAGTCCGAACGGCTGCCGGAATAGCGCCGTCACCGCGAACCAGTCGGCCAATCCGCCGACCAGTCCCGCCTCGGCGAAGGCACGAAGCCAGCCCCAGGAAGCGTTAGTGGTTTCCAGTAGCCGCGCCACGACGAACAGCCCCCCCATCGCAAATAACAAGGCGGTGGCCATCCGGCGCACGCGCAGCAGGGGCACTGGCATGGGGTTCATGCAGCTTGCCGGCCACGGGCCGCTGGGAAGTTCATCCAGGTTCGATCCGGGCCCGCCTTTGGAGTTCGGCAAGGCTCGGCGGACATGTGCGCCGAGATCACCGACTGATCGGCATCCTCAGACGGATTTCGTTGCGCGTGGCAGGAAGATGGCGCCAGTGAAGGCTAGCCGCGGAATACGAAATACACCGCGCCGAGCAGACATAACGCGGCCCACAGGTAGTCAAGTTTCAGCGGCTGGCCCATGTAAAACACGGCGAAAGGAATGAACACCGCCAGCGTGATCACTTCCTGCGCAATCTTCAGCTGGCCGAGCGTGAAATGCTGGAAGCCGATGCGGTTGCCCGGCACCTGCAACAGATACTCAAAGAAAGCAATGCCCCAGCTGACCAACACCGCAATCCACCACGGGCGGTCGGGGAGATGGCGCAGATGCGCATACCAGGCGAAGGTCATGAAGACGTTCGACAGCAGCAGCAGACCGATGAAAGAAAACGGGCTGGAAGTCGTCGGCAATGGCATGGCTTCAGGTATTGCGGCGCGGGTATCCGTCGGCGAGGATGCGCGTCCACACCTTTTCTTTCTGTGCTTCCGACATGAACACCCAGTCGGCGACCTCGGCCACCGTGCGGCCGCAGCCGCGGCACACATCGTCAAAAGTGGTCGAGCACACCGCGACGCAGGGCGTATCGGGGCGTTGTTGGCGTTCGTTCATGGGCTTGTGACGGGAGGTGCTGTATAAAAAATTGCGGCCGGGTCGTGGGGACACCCGGCCGCGAGGCAGTGAAACCAAGCTGATGTTTTTTTCAGAACCTGCGGTCGAACCAGTCTCTCATACGATCTGCCGCGCCGGATCCAGCAGGCAGGCATCCGGGCTGGCGCCCATCTGCGCGGCTTCCTTGGCATTCCTGACCTGCATCAGCTCCGGCAAGGCGACGCCGTTCTTCACAGCGGTCATCTCAGCCAGAATCGAAATCGCGATCTCGGACGGCGTCTTGCTACCGATGAAGATGCCGATCGGGCCATGCAGCTTTTCCAGCTGTTCGGGCACAAGGTCAAACTCCAGCAGTCGCTCGCGACGCTTCTGGTCGTTCGAGCGCGAACCGATTGCGCCCACGTAGAACGCCTCCGACTTCAGCGCTTCCATCAGCGCGAGATCGTCTAGCTTCGGATCGTGCGTCAGCGCGACCACCGCCGAACGGCTGTCGAGCCGCATCTCCATCACCAGATCATCCGGCATGGCGTGCACGACCTGCACGCCTTCCACCTGCCAGCCGTCGCGGTATTCTTCGCGCGGGTCGCAGACCGTGACGGCGTAATCCATGCCCACGGCAATCTGCGCAAGGAAGCGCGACAACTGGCCGGCGCCAATAATCAGCAGTCGCCAGCGCGGGCCGTGGATCGTCGTCAACGCGGTCTCGGACACATGCAGGCTCATGCCCGCCTTCGCCGGGCCGAGTGTGACTTCGCCGCTGGCCAGGTCGACGCGGCGCGCGACCAGCTCGCCTTGTGCGAGCCGCTTGATCAGTTCGGGGATCAGGCTTTTATCAGTCAGCGGCTCGATCGCCAGCTCAATCGTGCCGCCGCACGGCAGCCCGAAACGATGCGCCTCGTCGGCAGTGATGCCATACGTGACGATCTCGGGTTTCGTGCGCGTGATGCCGCTCTTGTGCGCGCGGTCGATCAGGTCATCCTCAATGCAGCCGCCCGACACCGAGCCGACCACCCGGCCGTCCTCGCAAATGCCGAGCGTCGCGCCCTCGGGACGCGGACTGGAGCCCCAGGTCCGGATCACGGTGACGAGTTCACATTTCTTGCCCGCTGCGATCCAGTCGCTGCAGGTCTTCAGTACTTCCAGGTCGATGCTGTCCATCGCTTCTCTGTGGCTAGTGTTGCTTGTGTGTCGTGGCACACAGAAAAATGCCCCCCCTTTTTTAGGAGGGGGGGCATTTCAGCCTTAAGGCAGTCGGTCCGATTAGGCGGACTTCATTGCCTTGGCAAACGGCATGCTGCGCAGACGCTTGCCGGTAGCTGCGGCGACGGCGTTAGCCACGGCCGGTCCGATCAGCGAGGTCGACGGTTCGCCCGTGCCGCCCGGCTTCTCGGTGCTTTCAACCAGATGGATATCCATAACCGGGGTCTCGTTCAGACGCAGAACGCGGAAGTCATGGAAGTTGCTCTGGTCGACACGGCCGTTGGTCACGGTGATGTCGCTGTACAGTGCGTGCGACAGACCGTAGACGATACCGCCTTCGAGCTGGGCGCGGACGATGTCCGGGTTCACCATCTGGCCGCAATCGCAAGCCACGGTCACCTTGTGCACCTTGAT
>JACCDQ010795572.1_pt1 | contig 28454 bp, 32 predicted proteins | sample 7446031 | NCBI WGS metagenome assembly JACCDQ01 (sample SAMN15323442, study PRJNA562643) | freshwater metagenome | isolation source: river surface water | place: USA:Blue River Watershed | collected 2017-08-17 | reverse complement strand
CTTTTACTAGGCGATCAATAGTTGCTGATGGATTTCCAAGACGATGATTTGTTCGTGCTTGTTTACGTGAAATACTTCGACCATTCTCAGAAGCTTTAATTAGATGTGCTAGGAAACGTTTTTCTTTATTAGTCTTCATACTTACCTTTCATTGATTATTCATTACATACATCGAAACATTTTCGACATATTCTTCACTAATGACCTTAACGTCAACAACAGTAGATTTAACTGTTAAAACATAATCTGTTTTAGTTGAACTAGGAACATTAGAAATTATAACATGTTCTTCAATAATTTTTTGTCGTTTTTGTACAAAATAATTGATATTATTATTGTTTTCAGGAAATGCCCATTCGATAGCATTTTCAGGAATAAGATTAGATATTCCTAATAGCTTGACAAATCCATTAGGATGGATTTTTTCTACAGTATAAAAATTTCCTTTCTTTACAAAAGGACATGTATCTGTAATAATTTTTACCGAATAATGATTCATAGTTTACTGATTTTTTTAGTAAGTTCTTCAAGAGCCATTTTACGTTGAAGCTCTGGAGACACAAGATTATTAAGCATTTGCTCCATTTCTTCTAATTCCTTTTTCTTAGAATTAAAACCGATAACTGCAATTCGCTTCTTACAGTCAGTAATCCATTGATCGCGTGTATAACCTTGAATTTTTTCGGGTGTATCAACATTTAGCTCATACGCAGCCATCGTTAGATACCCTGATGTTTTCATAACATCGGCTGTTAATTGAATGACTTCTTGTTCATTCATTACAGCCAGATTTTTCTTATCAGTCCCATCTGGCTTGAATGAATATGAGCAATTAGTTACCCAAGACTTGGTTGCATTAGATTGAACTTTTTCAAATTCCGATTTCTTTTCTTTAAGCTTTTCCATTAGCTCAAGAATAGTATCATCCATTGTTTTCACGGCTTCCATTCTACTTCCTTTCCATTTTCAAGAATCAAAAATACCTTATATGAATAAGTTTTAGTGTTAACTATAGGTTCTGTATAATACGGTTTAGTGTATTGATAATAATAACTTGGATTACGCTTTCTAAAAGTTGTAATTTTTATTGAATTTGTTAAGTCAAAATCAATTGTTTCGAAAAATTCTATTTGATTTTTCGTAGAGTCGGCGCAATGCGTATAATACATACTCATTGGGTTATCATCGACAAATCTAAAGATTTTATGATAGCTATATCCCGCGTATACTAGTTGTATATCATACTTTTCAAACCTAATATCAACAACCTTATTGGAATTGATTGTTTCAAAAAACCCAGATGCCAATTCAGCATAGTTATCTACTGGTTCGTTTGAATCAAATTCAAAAAGAGTATTTACGTTAGGACTTGAATAATGCCAATACTTATCCCATCCAGTATAATTCGCAAAAATATGCTTTTTACCTTTATTCAGATGAACTTTATCCGAACTTATATGGTTATTATCCCAATCCCACCAATTATAAAAGCCAATATAGATATACTCTATTCCAGTTTTCTTGTTTTTATAACGGAATCCAGGTTTAAGGTCTTTCTTAGAAATCTTCTTATCTTGATTAGCAGTGAACTTTAGAGATTCTTGATATGCTTCAGAATTAACTGGAAGCAATACAAGTTCTGTTCCTGCCCAAGCAAAAACCATTTCTTCAACGATTTCACGTTTAGAAACATCCGAATGCGTTAGGATTCCGAGTAGATTATCAACAGAGACTTCAAATTCAAAATCCCGAGAATCATAAACTCGAATGACAGATCGACCAGACCCCCAATGATATGACACTCGTTGAAGTCCTTTGTTCAGGACAAACCCATTAATAGATTTGTTGTCAAATTCAATTTCTTGAATGTTTTTATCTCGCCATGAATTCCACGACTTTTCTTTGCGCCATACATTCTTTTCATCTTGATATATGACATACCCAAGTTTTCCTGTATATGTATCTTTTCGATTCTGAAAACCAACCTTAATTTTCTTAGGGATAAACAGATTATTTTTCATACGACAAATCCAAGTGCTTTCTTTTCTTCATCAGTCAACTTGCTCAACGCAGTTTCGCGAAGTTGTTGCTTACGCATAGCTTCTTTAATGCGTTCACGTTCTTCTTCAATAGGACGTTCTGCATCAAGAAAAGATTGCATATATTCCCAACTATATTCTTTGGGATGAATAGGAGTTAGAACAAAACCAACTCGATTCCAACCGCTGCCAGAACAGAATTCATATGAATCTTCATTTTTAACAACATTTAGATTATAGTCTGTTTGACCGAACCGGAAGTAATCAAAAATCAGCGCAGCAAACCGATTTGGATAATCTTTAGTAAATTCTTCCCAATCAATATCATTTTGAGCTTTTTTAGCAGCTTGCAATTCAGCTTCTTTTTCTGCTTTAGTCTTGCGTTTAGTCATTTTAGGTTTCACTTCAATGTCGCGATTTCGTTTGAAATTATGCAGAGGATCAGCATATGAACTAACATGCTGAAATTGTTCATCAGTCATACTAAGATATTCATTTTCGGTATAACCATAACGATCAATCCCGCTACCAATACCAATATAAGTACCATCAATTTCAAATGCTGAGTATCCATAAGAATCAAATCCTTCCGAATCATAATTATCAAACATCAACTTTTCGTCATAGTTTTCTTTGTTCCATTCAACTGGAACTTCACCATAACAGTTGAATGTGTATTCTGTATTAGATTGATTATTACCGTAACACCAAGGAGAGTATTTTCCACGACTCATAATATAAATTCATGAATATGCTGATGATTTATTATATCACAAAACTTAGCGTTGCCAGCTTTGTGACAGCGTAAAAGGACCTTCTACTACGACACAGCCTAGACCAAATGATTCATTGCCCTTTTGAATAGCATCTTCTTTAGATTCAGCAATAACAGCGCCAACACTATACACCCAATTTTTCTTTGGCACTTCAGGTTTCACATAATACATGTATTTCATTTTACTTCCGTTTTAATAATATATTCAAGTGATAATAATTTCAATAAATTTATTAAAAGTTACATCTAATTCATGAGCAGCTTTTGCAAGAGTTAGAAATTCTTCATCTGTTAGTTCTATATCAATTGTTACTCGATTATCTATTATAGTCCTTTCAGAAGAGAAACAAATTCTGGAGAATTTGAAGGAATTATTTCCATCGAATATCCATTATTATCTTCATCAATAGATTTCTGGAATGTTGAAATAACACCTTGATGATACATTGTTAGACTATTTTCAGATCCTTTATAACATTCATAGACAGAACCTGAATATCCATGAAATAGATAAAATAGTTCATTTTCTTCAATATGCTCAATTCCCGAATTCAATTTCCATGAATCCCCTTTAGCATATCCACCATACCATCCGCCAAAAACTTTATAGGTAACATCATCGGGGCTAGTAAACTTAATTACCAGCCATGTATCAGGTTTATATGTAGTCATTTCTTATTATCAACCTTTTCTACTTGTTCATTGATATAGTCATCAAGTTTATTTTCAATGATAGTCACAACCTTACCGGAAAGTTGTTGAACCTTTTCATTTTCTGCAATCTTTTGTCCAGTATAAGCACCAACCATCATCCAAGCAGTTCTTTCAGATGGAATAATTGTGATAAAAATTGACATAACAATCGCAGTAACAAATGAATATTTGATTGAGTTATCAATCATTTTCCTAAATGATATTACTTCATCCTTCAGTGTGCCATCTGGATTTAAATGCCAAAAATAATCTTCTCGAGCAAGTCTAATACAAGACGTAACAAAAAGAGTAATGATTGTAATGAACAATCCAATCTTCAAAAATAAATGAATAGCAGAAATGGAATAGATAAGATAAACGATTAGTGCAAGAGTCATGATAAGCTCTTTAGTTAAGATAGTGTGATTATAACACTAGCTATGCAAAATTTACAAGAAAAAGTGTAACAAGATGTAGAGAATTTGATACTATAAATATATTAATGGTTAGTGACACTTACCTGAAATGCCAACTTCTAGCATCGTGTCAATAGTAGGAAGCAGTTAATAGTCAAATGTTCTGTAAAAACTATCCCTAGCTAGGATACTAGATAAGACTAAAGAGAGGGGTTTTGCAAGGCACCCCTTGGAGAGTCACACACTACTCCAGATAAATAGTGCCCTCTACACTTCAGTGAAGTTATACAACAGTTACCGTATGAGTAGCAATCATATGGATGGGATCTGTTCCTTTTAGGATAAAAATCCGGCCAATAAATCTCTATTGAAAAATTAAAATGTAGTGTTGAGTATCAAGTACACATAGTATGGAAAGATACAAGAGCGTAGTCATATGATATAATGTTTATACTTATACATCGTAAGTACTACTCGAAGTACTAGTAACAGAAATTGAATATATTTCCTCTGTATTCAATCTATCCTTCACTAGTACGCCTTGCACCTGAGAAAAGGATTAATAATGCATTCATTGGTAAAAATACAACAAACAAGTAAAAAATATAATAAACCTAAGAAAAATACTACTTCTAATAGATTGTATTCTATTAGCAAAACATGTAAATTAGTACCATTTAAAGATAATAATGGCAGATATTCATGTGTTTATATTATTAAACATATTCGTAGTGGATGTTTTTATATTGGTGTTCATACAGATAATGAACCAAATTCTGTTCTTAAAACTTATATGACATCATCAAATGTCGTAAAAAGCATTATGGATGTTGATGGTGTTGATTCATTTATAACTGAGAATGTTATTTATTTTAGTACACGAAATGACGCTAACTTTGTTGAGAATCTTTTAATTCAAAGTAATTTGCCTAAACAAAATCCATATATTTTGAATAAAATGTTTCAAGCAGTCAAGAAAAAGAAATTAGACAAAGATTCAACTATTACTGACTGGGATTATCAAATGTATAAAGCAAAACAAATTAAAGTTAATCCAAAATGTAAAATTCTTGATGAATCATATACATATTCTAGACCTAAATCCACCTGTGTAGTCCCATATATGCTTTTAGAACATAATAAATCTTCTAAAACCGAACGAATGAGATATATAGAAAAACCTATTTTAATAGAAGGACCTGCTAAAATAATTAAAAGACAATCAATGTCATAAAACAATGGGATCATTTAGATCCCATTTTTTATTACTTCAGTCGAATTTTATTTGCAAGATCATGCATGATATCTATCATAGATTCTTGCCATCCATCTTTATTGCATCGATAATCATTAATACAAACTTTAGCTTTTTGTTCTAATTCTGAAATAATATCAGGAATCATGCCTCGATTATCTAGTTCATTTAACAGTTCATCATCTGAAAAACTATCTATACCAAAAATGATTTCTCGGTTATCTAATTCATTTATAAGATCATCTGTTTCAAAATCACTTAAATCTACATCGACAATTACTTGTGCCATAACATATTTCCTTTCACTTTTGGGACACTTTATTACAAATCAATATAATCTATCATCCAGATGATTGGAGTGTTTCTGGGGTCATCTGGATGAATCAGTAATTACTTTAGATCACAAACAAGATCAATCATATTATACTTTAGAGCAGTTTCTGGATCAAAGTGATGATCTTTACTTGTAAGCAAATGTTTCTTAATAAACTTAGTATCTAGTCCAGTACATTCAACATAGAATCTAAGCATTTTCTTATAATATTCATCCATTGCCTTAACAGCATTTACTAGATCAGAATATGATCCTTCAACGCCTGTAGAAAAGCTATGACTCATTAACATAGAATATGGTGTAGCAACGCGTTGATGTCCAGACATAGCAATACATAGTCCAGCAGAACTTGATTCTCCAAGAACAATAGTCCTTACAGGAATTCTTGATCCACGAATTACATTAATCAAAGCAAATGCTGCAGTCATATCTCCACCAACAGATGTGATTAGTAAATTAATAACATTTGGCAAAGTATCTTCTACTTGAAAACCTTCGTCATCTTCTGTATACGTCGGATAATTTAGACCAATAATAGTCTCCATTACTTCAGCACATGATTCAATACTAATATCACCTTTTAGATAGATGTAAGCTTGTTCAATATCTTCTTTATCAGGAAAGAAATGTTCATTAATTTTTGTTAGCATACCATTTCGGTTTTCGATCATAGAGCATTCCTTTCAAATTGTTAAACTATTTCTTATTTCAATAAACTTTGGTAACCAATCTCTTGTTTTCTCTTTAAAAATACGTGTTTCACTTGATACTAGATCTTGCATAACAATCATTAGATCATTTACAAATATTCCTGTATGCTCATAGACCATCATTGCATATGCTGATGTTTGTAGCCAGTATGTATCAAATTCACCATTAAATTTTAACTTAGATGTTGTCTTCCAGTCTATTATATGATATTTAGACTGATACTTACCAAGACAATCCAGTGTTCCTGCTACTCTTAGTTTATTTGAATATAACATCTTTTCAAGTGCGACAGGAGAAATTTCATCTAAAAGTTTTGGTAATTTTCCATATGAATCTTTTTGAAAAATATCTAATTTTGGATTATTTCCTTTTAGATAATTTTCACAGTAATCATGTAATTTTGTGCCATTATCTGTAGCTTTTTTCGAAATTCTATTTGCTTCTTCTTCACCTATAGATTCTTTCCATTTTTGTAATTCTAGATTTGGTATAGATGATAGAATAGTAGTAACAGACGGATATAAAAAACCCTCTGGAGTTTTATAAAATCTACCAGAGGGTGTATCAATTCTTTCTAGAATCATTGTTTGCTTAACTTTTCACTTTCGTTTGACATACGTGTTGCTGTTGCTTTTTGTAATGGAATATTTGGTGGTTGTCCAGTACCTGTCTCATCGTGCGTATAAACACCAAATGCTCTAATTTGGTGTTCAGTTTCTTTTCCTTTTTTAACAGGAACAACAGCATACCATAAACGTAAATTATGACTTACGGGAGTATGCATTAATCCAGGGAAATCAGCAAAGCCACCACTTGTACCCAATGCGTAATCGCCATCACTCAATTTACTATGAGGATCTTTCCTTTTCTTTTCTAGAAGTTCTGAAGTCTTATTGATAACAGACTTTAAGTGTCTAATATTTTTTAGACTTTTAACATGCATATCACCAGCAATAATCCTAGCATTATATTTAGGTTTTTCTTGTGGTTGTTCCTCAACTTTAGTTTCAGGTTCTACGATATTTTTCTTTTTTGCTTCTAACAGAGATAAAAGTTCATTAAATTTTTCAATCAAGCGCATTCAACTGTTCCTCAATATACTTGTTATAGTCATCAATATTATCAAAGCTAGGTTGCTTGGCCCAATACTCCTCAGACATGTCAAAATTTTCAGTAAGAAAATTAACATTAACGGTCTTTGCAAATTCCTCAGCTTCATTAAGCTGTTGAATTTCTTCATTAAGGTCTTTGAAAGTTTTCATGATAGTTTCCTTGGTTGTTAGATAAATTATAACACATAATCTTTACTTCTGCAAAGATTTTAGCATCCAACCATGTTTGTTATGTCGATCAATACGATCAGCAAGGAAATTTGCTAGTCCTTGTCTTTTCTCTTTGGTTGCTTCATCAAAACATGAATTCAGAGATTTTAACACAATCTCATTACACATTTCAAGTTCTTTAAGCATATCGATAACTTTATTACCAGTTAGCATTTTACTATCTGGAAGCATGTTTGTCGTAGCAAATGCTTGTGTACCATAAATCGCATAGCCATCGCACGCACGAATTTCTTCAGCGAGTTGATCAATACTACCATAAATTTCAGAATAGACATTATTGAAGAATTCATGAAATTGAACAAATTGAATACCTTCGACGTTCCAATGCATTCCATGAGCACGTTGATACATTTCAAAGCTATTAGCTAAACACTGATTTAAATCTGTAATTAATTTTTGACTCATGATTTGTCCTTACATATTGCTTTGCGCAAATCGTTCAGCTTCTTTGACTGAACTAAATTCTTTTTTATCTACAACTTGATTATTACTATCAATAATTTCTACTGCAAAATATTCACCATCTTTAATAATTTCAATGGTATTACCATTTGACTTTTGCTTAAAAATTACTTCACCTTTTGACTCTTGCATTGCTTTCTTGGTTGCAATAGCATACATTACAGATTCCCAGCGATCTCCATATTTTTTCATGAGCTCATCTTTGTTTTTCTTTAGACCAAAGACAATACGTTCACGCTTTTCTTTTTGCTTAGTAGACATTACCCTTTCTGTCAATTCATTATGTGATTCGTCTAACTGTTCTTTAAATGCAACCAACACTTGTTGTTTAAATTTTTTAGAGATATCTTCATACACAGTATCAACATTTTCAACGATAAATTTAACTAATGAATCATCTTCTAGTAAAGCTAGATATTTTGATTCTGTTAATTTCTTCATTAGATCATCATATTCACCGATTTTATCTTCATTTTCACATGACTTAGATTCTGTTGCTACGGCATCTTGACGCGAAATATGATGAACTGGAACATCATACTCACCATCTTCAAATTTTACTTTAACAGTACCATTAACTTCGCCCTTTGACACAACTTTACCATGTTGTTTAGCTAAAGGTGCATAGTCATCACCAACAACTACAGGATCACCTTCAGTATATGTTGCTAAACTTAGTAGTTTATCCTTATTCTGGTCAAGATATTCCATAAATTGTTCTAATTTATAAGGAGGAATATTTAGTTGTTCAACAAGATTTTTTAGCGCATCTTGTGTTTGACATTCAGATAATTCATTTACGATTTTAAATGACTGTTGTTCAAATGAAAAAGTATCAATTTCTTTTAGTAATGTTTTTGCTGTCTTCATGTTATTCCTTAATCTATTAATTCTATTATTTAGATAACAAGTCACTTACGGATGTTCCTGCTTCCCAGAATCTACAAGACCAATATTTAGGAGTCGTTTTATCTTTAGCTAATTCACAATGATGTCTAGCCCTAAATGATTTTCTACGTTCGGGATCATCGCGTTTAATGGACATATTGGGGTCTCCAAACCGGACAACTACTACATTTCCAGCATCATTTTTAACATATACAGCAAACTTCTTTTTATGGCCAGGAGTTCTGAATGGTTTATTCAGTTCAACTTCCTTGCCATCATATGTTGCTTCTGTTAAGTCAAGGTACTCGGTTGATGGAGTATCCCAGTCTTCTGATATCCATGAATCATCTTCTAATTGATTCATGTATGCTTCTGCTATTAGATCGTATTTCATTTGTAAATTGATTTTTTTATGTATTCTTCGTATATTTTTGTATTATTAGCAAATGAACCATCATTTTCTGATGCGTGTTTAATATCGTTTGGATCAAAAATTACTTGTGTCATCGTTGAACGACCGTTAGATCCAACATCATTGGTCATTGCCAGTGAATCATAACCTTTCGACTTTAAATGATTTGTTATTATATCACGCATTTTTGCTGATATTTCATTTATTTTAGTTTCCCATTCATGTAATGTATTTTCATGTTCGGAATCTTTTCTATTTTGCTCTTCTTCAGTCCCAATACCTAAATTTTTCCATTGTTGATCTATCAAAGAATTATAATAATCATCTGTGTCAGTATGTTGTTTTCTTAATAATTTATATTCTGGACTATTAGCCATCATATGAGACTCTAATTCATTTCTATCGTAAAAATATATAGGATTTTTATTTCTGGCATAAACTGGGATTTGATATTCTTTGTCTTTTCGTGATACACCAATTCTTTCTTTATTATTTTTTAAAAATATTCCATTTGGCATTTGTTCGTCAGATGCTCTGTTTGAAATTTTAGTAATATTAAACCCATGTTCTTTAATCGATGGAATGTTATCACTATTTGTTTCGTGATATAAAACGTTTGGTCCAGCATTTGTCCATTGACCATTTACTAATTTTTGTTCTATGTTATGCGCATTACCAAACCAACGATAAAAATTTCTAATGCCCTCATCTGTTGGATGAATTGGTTGTCCTAAAGAATTATGACGATGCCTCATTACACCATCAACTTCGATCATAGGATGTTTAATTGATTCTTTTAATAATTTTTTATATGCTTCTGCTATTAGATCATATTTCATCTCTTTAACCAACCCTTTATTAATTGAGGAATACATAAAACCATTAACATTCCCATAATCTTCTTGTGTCCAGTTTCTTTTAGGAAAGCATCTTCAGGTAATGTTCGTCTTGTATAGTTATCAAAGCATAATCCATTGACTTTACCATAGAAATGGTACTGCCCATCTAATGTTTTGCACCAGATTAGCTTGTATTTTCCAAAGAATAAATTAAACAGAAATTTTAATAGATTTCTATCTGATAGATACCAGAATACAGTCAGAGAAAAATCTTCACAATCCCCATAAAATACACCATTCTTGTCTTTCATTACTGACCATGAATCTAATAGAAAATTTGAGTCTTTCTTGTATTGAAATCTATTGGCTACTAACATTACTGCTAATGAAACGTCCATTGCTTACTCCCTAAATTCTCTCGGTAATTGTCTTCTTTCAATTTCAGACAAAAATGAATTATAACAATGATCCTTCTGCCAGAAGAATAACGTGTCAATCAATGGTTTTAAAATTCTACCAGATAACTTATGTCTAGCATATAATCGCCATGCTCTAGAACTCAAAGTTTCATCAGCATATCCTCCAGTTAACGTATTGAATAACTGGTCTATTCCAATTAGAATTTGTTTAATCATGAACTTAGAGAAATTAGTTGATCGACAGAAGATGTTGTATTATAAACAGCAATTTTTTGAATATGACCATTAATCTGATTTGCTTCAGTGTCATCTGCTCCAATTACAATATCATTAATCTGAGTAATTGCTAATTGCTGCGAACCAACATATTTTCCATTTGATGCATAATAGACATTTGATCCATCGGTTGAAATAGCATGTCTATCAAACTTAGTTATTTCTGTTTGGTCATTAAACAATTGTGTTGGAGTCATTGAATTAACTTGAATTGCGTATGCTGGTTCTGGTGCGTATTTGGTGAATTTTTCTTCTGCTTCTAGTTGGACACCCCAGATTAGAGTGCCAGAGGAACCATCTCCGGCATATGCTGTTAAAGTCGAATTAGCAGAAGTAATCAAATCAATTCTAGAACTTGTTGTTGTTGGTCTAACAGTAATAGCACAACGATACCAGCCATTACCGATATTACGCATAGATGCTTGGACTGTCGAATCTGCTGCAACGATTGTTCCAGTTGTTAGGTTGAATGTTGCATCCTGTGTTGTGTCTCCATTCCAACGCAAAGCAAAGTAATCTCTGCCCGATGCCTTTGCATACACTGAATATGTATATGGTTTAGAAATAGTTAATCCAGATATTACATTATAATACAGATAGTGAAGTGAGTTTCCGATAGTATCTACAATCTTCTTGGCAGTTAGTGTTTCTGTTAATGGATTGACTGTAGTTGAACTTGTTACAGTTACTGCTGAAACAGTCCAAGGTGATTGGTCAAATTTTTCAGAATTGGTTAATAAATTCTTTGATTGAGTTTGTTTAATTAATTTCTGATTAATTGCAGTTGTATTGGACTTGATTGAACAATAAGATTGACTTGTTACTAATCCGGCAGATTTTGCTTCTAGTTGAACAGTTGATGTATTGGTTAATTTTGAATTGGTAAATGACTGTGGAATTTTGATAACATCTGCTGATCTAATGACTTGAGAAGTAGTTGTCGGAATATATGATGTTGGGGATGAACCTTGTTCTAATTGAGCACCCCAGATATAAACAGACACATTATCATAATCTTGTGTTATTAAAACTAGATCACCGCCAGAATAAACATTCGGTTGTTTGCGTACCACACAAATTCTCCACCAACCATTAATACATTTTACTATAGTTGCGTTTAAATTTGTTGATGAGCTTATAATATACCCAGATATCAAATCAAATGATGCGTATTCGCTAAAATTATAAAATCCTACTTTTATAGAGGTTCCACTTCCAGCTTTTGCATACACAGTAAATGAATAAATTTGATTTGATGTGTGTCCACCTTTACTGATGTTTCCAGATGATGTTTTTGTTATGGATACCGCTGATAATGTTCCGTCTGGCGCAGTTATAAAATCTGCGCCAATAGTACATAGATATTTCGACCAATTATTAAAATCTTGTGAATACGTCAACAAATTGGTTCTCTGTTCTTCAACCAATAATCCTCTGCATTCGCCAGTCACAGGATCATAGTCGATTCTAGGTTCACCAGCCTTAGCAGTTTTCAGAACACCAAACTTATCAAAATACGTTCCAGTTGAATTTCTATCAAATGTCACTCGTGGGTCAAGAACACCCGAGTTTAGAATATCATTTCTAAAAACAGGAATACTAGATGGACGCAAATCAGTTTTTAATACCTGTGAATCCAAATTCTTAAAATTCTGATCCATTTCGGGAACGGTTAAAGCAGAACCTTTCCCTATTCGAGTAACAATTGAAGCCATTAAAGACTCTCCTAATTAAGCCAGAGTTAGTGTTGCTGAACGAACAGTTCCATCTGAGCCTTTAACTTTAACAACAAGTGTAGTATCATTAGTTAACTGAAAGACCATCTGACCAATTCCATATGGGGTAGCAGACGCTTGTGGCTCTAACACAATCCCATTGGGGTCTTGGAATGCCATTCGACCTAAGTCTTGGTTGGTTGAAACTTGATTTGGTGATGTACCTAATACTGGCATTTTATTAACTCGTTAGTCGAATTGCATTTGTGCTTGACAGTGACACCGGATACCACTTGACAAATGAATATTTGGATGAAATTGATGATGAATCAACAGAATATAGCTTAACAGTTGAGTCAATTCCCGTAATTGTTGTCGTTCCTTGAGAAACACCATTATAATAAACAGTCAATGATGTTCCTGAATAGACCAATGCATATTTTCCAGAACCAACTGAATTGTAATAGGATGTTGTAGATGACCCAATAATTGGTTGACCGGATGAAATATTACAATTAATATAGAATGTTCCGGATGTTGTATTAAAAGGAGATACAACTATACTAGCATCAGAGCCGGAAAATACAATAGAAGGATGAATTATCCCTCTAGTGAAATCCAATACTAAAGATGACTTTACTGTTGGTAGACTATCTATATTGCTTTGCGGTAAGCAGCCAGTAGCCAACTCGATGAAATTATTATCGAATTCAGTATTAGTTAAACCTCTTTCGACATCGTTCCAAAGAGTTATAGCCATCTTATTATCCTAATTCAATTAGTTGACACGGTTACACGCCATGTAATAGCAATAGAGTCATTGGCATCTTTGTTAACAACAGGGAACTTGGTGCGACATAACATAGTACCTGCTGAAGATGCATTAAAGATACCAGCTTCGGTTATTGCACCAGTACCAGTGCCTGCTGGGAAAGAACCGACATATTCAACTGTAGCATTGGTTGCAACACCGCCAGCAGTTGTAAGAGCAACTCGACCCAGTTCTGTGCCTAGTGCAACATCACTAGCTACAGGATCAACTGTACCAGAACCAATTGCCATATGACTCATAACATTTGATGCAGAACCGGTCATGCGACTAGCAATAAAATTCTTACCAGTTGTGACGACAAGGTTAGGAATAGTAATATCTTCTTTGATAGTACCATCTTGTCCAGTGACGACTACATGTAGTTTGCCTGTTAGTTTTACTTGATCATTGACCATTTATTTGCTCCGTTAAATTGTTACTTGTGAACCGATATAGTTCGATGAAAGAAATGATGAATCTATATAAGTATTTATGATATAGCTTTTATCTAAATCAGATGCCAGTACAGATTCTAAAAATCCTTTATTTGGTACAACAACCAAAACATCATTTACTATAATTTGATCATTTGATTCATTAATAGTTTTAAAATAGACATTAACAGCATCTACATAATTTGTCTGAAAATACTGAGCATCTATGTAAGTATCTTTTGACAGAATACCATCTTCATCCCGACAGTATTGAGCATCTGATGTTGCGCCGCGATTAATTGTTTTGCTCATTGATTCTGTCATATCAACAGAATCATTCAAATTTCTAATGAAATTAATTATCTTAGAGAATTGTTCTATTGTGGAAATGCTTTCATCGACGATTTTACCAATTCCAATAGTTGCTATTCCATCAGATATAGAATAGAAATCATTTTTTAAAGTAGAAAATCCCTTAAAATGCTGATCTGTTGTTTGAATCTGTTCATATTCTTGATCAGCAGATGAAATGCTAATAGTATCTAATAGGTTAATAGTATCTGTTATTAACTTTGAAATTGATTTTCTTGCATCATCATTTGGTTGAATTGAATCAAAATTCGACCTAACATAATTTACTAATCTATCAAAATCATCTGTTATTGTAGGATAATCAATTATTCCTTTATTGAATTCTTTCTTTTGAATTGAATCGGAAATAGAATCAATTTGATCATTTACAGTTCTATTAAATGAATTTCTAAATTCTATATAATCAGTCAATGAATATGAATCTGATGTTAATTTATTTGTGTTTTTATATGGAACATCAACTACTGAATAATTATCAGTCAATCTTCTATTGTATTGAACCAATCTATCAAAAACTTCGGTAAAGAATATATCATCCAATAGACCTTTACCAAAATTCTTTGATTGAATTTGATCAATTGGATTAGTATTATCAGTAAACAATCGACTGAAATCTACCTTAATGTGGAATTCATCACCGATTATTGCTGTTTCAGTTTTGATAGTCTGATATGATTTGCCAATATTCTCTGTTATTGAATACGTATCGGCTAATAATTTTCCAGTATTAATTAATTTTTGTTCAGCAAATGAAACGGATTCAAAGAATCTAGATAAGTCATCAGCATTATCTATAGATTTTGCTTTAAACGGAAATAGATATTCAACCGATTTAGTTTTAAACGGTGTTATATATGTGACGACTATCTTTTTTAATACTGATTTCATTTTATTCTGTCACATAAGGACTTACTGTTAAGTTTCCCTCTAAAGCCCTGAATTTATTTCCTGTATTATCCTCAAGCAATACATCATAAACACAATTGCCAACTGGCAATACCTTTGTTTGCTCATCCGTCATAGCCAAATAAATTCTGCCGGATAAGTAATCTGCAATATGACAATCAAACTGTGCAATAATAACAGACTGATATGTTTTTCTAATTTGAGCCTTTGGTGTATATCCAGTCAGATTGAATGGCAGGTTATCTGGGCCAAGTAGATTTAATGCAATCTGAAATGTAGAATTCTGAGCGATATCTAGATCGCGGGATAAAGATGATATTGCTGTCATTTTATACTGGATTTCTTAGATTAACTAGATTGATTTCATCAATAGTTGCCGCATCTCTAATTTTCTGCGCTTCGAGTCTTTCTACTTTATCTAAATCAATTTGTTCTTGATTGGTGACATTTCCTTCATCATCTAGGATTTCTTCAACAATTGGAAGTCTAAGCCTTAATTCTGCCTTTTCTACTGGAAATACTCGATTTAGCAAATCCATATCTTCTCTTGCTTTTCTGCCTTCTTCTTTAGCATATTCGCAAATTTTATTGTATTTAGCGAGTTCTTGTTTCTCTTCGTCGGACAAAGTATATTGTCCGATAACAGACCCGACAACTTTACGATTCAAGATAGTTTCTGTCTGAGTGGAGAACTCTGAACGAATCATTGCTTCGGTGCGATTAACGATATCTTGTTCAGACCATATATCGTTTGCTAGTAAATTAATAAAACTCATTTTTAATTTTCCTTGGTAGCGTGAATTTGAATCCATTCAGTTGATGCAGGAGCAGTAGTTAGGGTAATAGTTTCTCTGAATCCATCAAAACTTCTTGACCAATCTTTGGTGGTTGATATCGTTTCTCTGAGTTCGATACCTGCTTTATAAACAGCAATTGCAGTAAATCCAATTGGAAGGACAAAAGCTACTTGACTATTATCTGTAGGATCATAATCAAATACTACAGTCTGTTTAATCGAATCTGATCTATCTTGTTCAAGTCTAGTCTTAATGTTATAAGCTGGAATTTTGACATCAACACCAGAATCAGTCGTTGATCTGGAAATTAATCTAATTCCTGAATTTGCTGATACCTTAGTAAAGGAACCATTTGTTGTTACAGGTTGAGAATCAACTCTTACAAGACCTGACCAGTATGACTCATTAGAATTTGATATAACAATAAGTCTATTAGTTTCGTCATCATAAGATAAATCTATTAATGAATTTGTATCGGGTAATGTACAATTAACGTTTGATGAGAATAATTGTTTCTCTTGTTCATACATCCATTGGGATTGCTCGGCTGTTGGTGCAGTTGCTGAAAGTTTGGCAAGTGCAATTGAACCGGGGAATGGAGCATCGAGATTGAAATTATTGCCAATGGTTAATTGAGCATTGGAGTTGTTCATTGATAATAATGCAGTGCCAGTTGTTGATTTAACTGTCTGACCATTGACTCTGATCACTAATGCTGTATCTGATGGGGTATAGACTGCTTCTACTTTGATCCATGAATTGATGCTGTATGCAGAATCGGTTATTACTATTCTGGTATTTGTACCGTCAAAGACGGAAGCACCTAATCTACCGAAGTAATTGACTGTCAAATCAATTTTAGCACCACTTGAGTACGATCTCGAAAGAATCGATAGATCAATTACTTCTTCGACTTTTAACTCACTGATGTAGTTTGCAATATTAAATGTCGCTGAGTTGGTGTTACTAGCTCTGAGATACGGTGTAGATTCGGTTGCAACAAAATATGCAGTGGCATATCCTGGACCATTAGCGACTGACCTTGTTACAGATACAACGTTACTTGTACCAACACCAAAATACGGATTTCCAGTATTTGGTTCTATATAAGCACTAATCTTATATACCTTACCGATTGTTAATGACAACGTATTGGCTATATAAGATACGCCATTGGTGCCAGTAAGTGTTAATGCAAACTTGTTTCCTGCATATTCGATTTTAGACCCAGCTGGACTTGACGCCCATCCGTCAGGAATATTGTTTGTGTCAGTGTCATAAAAAAGACCATTATTTGGTAATAGGTTGACACCGCTTGTTGGTAAATCGTTTGTTGCTAATGTTGGAATATTAACCCAAGCACTTGCTGTCCATTCGCCAGTTCCAAAATCTAAATCTGCTGAATATTGCTCTCTCAATCCAGCATATTGTTTGAATCCGGAATATCCAACAAGTTGAGAGCCAGTTGCAACAGGCAATGTTGTTAGGCTTCCAAGAATTTCTGCTTGTGCCTGTTTATAACTAGTGTCTGTTGTGTAATCCATCTGATTCTCTTATTGTTTATTCTTATTATTTATTTGTTAGTTCTTCTAATGATTTTTGCAATTTTATTGCCAGCGGAAGAGCATCTTGTGCTACTTGTAGACCACCAGATTTAGTTGCAAGGTCTAATAGACCAATTAGTTGTTTGACTTCTAGTTCAGTAAATTCAATTTGCATAATATTTTCCTTTAATATAATTAACCAGCAGAAATTGCCAATATTCCTGCATTATTCCAAAGAGCACCAATGACTGCAGGATTCGTTGTTGGGAGATTATCCATTACTATATATCCGATATGGCCTGTGCCATATCCAGCACCACCACGAAGATATAGATTACCACCATGTGCCGCACCCGCAGATGCTGATGCACCAGCACCGCCTTGGAGTGTAATATTCCCGCCAGTAATGTTTGTCGTATTCGTGCTGCGTGGTGCTCCTGCGATAATTCTAAAATTTCGTGTTGGACAATCAACATAATCTGGCACAGAACAAGAAAAATCAAAATTCCTAATTGTTGGGTTATTTTGGGTATATAATCCGTCTATAGTAAAACCAGTTTTCGGCAGATATATAGCATCACTACCTGAATAAAATTGTATACTTGAAGCCCTTATTTGTAGAGCGACAGATGAATGCAAATATGAAACATATGCTCCACCTATAGATATCCATGCATGGTTGCCATCACTCGAAGACGTTCCACCAACATCTGCGCCAATACCAAATCTGGCAGCGCCGCCGGCCTTACCAGATTTGTCAATGCTAAACTTACTAACGCCATTAACCTGGAGATCCATCAATAGACTTGATGCAGAACTCGTAACATCTGTCACGTTATACTTAATTCCAGTAAATACAGTGGAACCATTATTCCATGTGTATGACATATTGTCTAATGTTTGAGCCATTTCTTCATTCCTTATTGATTATGCTGACGAAAATTGGATCGCCATTTGGTTGTGTCAGCGTATCTGTTGTTATCTGTAATGTATTATTTATTGATCTGGTCATTTGATCATCAAGATACCGTTCAACTGCTGCTAATTGAGAATCTGATGTAGATGCTCCACGAATAATTAGACCATAAAATTTCATCTTTGATTTAGATGTGCCATCTGCAAATTGTCCAATTTGCAGATCATATGATGAATCTGCAAGGTTAACAGCATTTGTATATGTGTTCGTTGAATAACTTGTATTACCACTAACTCTAATTGAATATCTATTAGTAGCAGTAGCATTTGTTGGGTCTGTTTTAAATGATGCAGGATTTCTAGTCATTGGGATAACTATATCATTATCCGTTGCGTAAACAGTATATGACGAATTACTACCACGATACATAGCAAATCTATATGCATTATTCATTGTTGGACTGTCATCGTATGCAAACCATACACCAATATCATCTGATGTTGCTCGTGTTGTAGCAAAAATAACATATGATATACCAGGATTTGTTGATTCTCCAATGCTAGCGCCAACAAATACCGTAGATTGACTAGTATGCAAAAATTTTAATGTATTAGCAGTACCTGGAGCAGTCATAAATTTAGTACCGTCGAACTTTAGGTACTTCGGGAAACCAATAGTATCGTAATCGGTTGATGTATTAACTCGTTGATAGGATGGGAGTCCAACTCCATCGTTTGCTACGCGGGCATCAGGATGCCATACTTGAATCGTACGTGCTGTTGCTCCGCCCCAAGTACCAATCCAAGCGTAAGTCAAAGAAGTTTCAATATTTGATAAAAACTGCCAATTTCCTGTAAGAGTAGTAGTTCCACCAAAACTTGAACCTATTGTTTCCCCAACAGTGCCTTTTATCCAAATAGAATGTATAGAATTTATAGGAACACTACCAGTGGACGATCCAATTTCACTGTTAGCTGCAGAAAATACAAGTTGCCATGCTGTGTTTCCACCAAGTGGATCAGTAAACCCTGAAGTCCTGGTTGCGCCAGATCCACCACGATTGGCCCATGACGTAAGATCACTAAAATCCTCAGTCTTAGTTAATAAATTATATCGAGCACTTAATGTAGGTTTATTGAGAGCTGTTGTTTGGAATGCGTAATTTTCTGCAATTTCTTCTACGCTGACATAATCAATTTCGCCATTCCATCCCCAACCAGGATTATAAAATTCAAATAATGAACTATTATTTGTTGCAGCTACAATTCCTGTATAAGTGCCTGCTGCAATAGCAGAAGATTTCGACAGACCAGACGCTGAAAGCGCAGTTCCACCAATATAAAATGCCTGACCACCAGTAGATGCTTTTGAAACAACTACAGTATATTTGTATAATCTTCCTGGTGTTGGTAAGACTGTTGTATAAGATGAATTTCCAGAAATAAATTTTCCAACTGAAAATACAGCGGTATTATTCCAGCCTGATGTAGAAGTAAGGGTAGGATCTGCAATTTTTTGAATCCACCCGGAAGGAGTTGCTTTTTTATTAAGCATCAGTCCAACTGGTTGCTCAACAGCAGTAACAGGAATAGTCCCAGCAGAATCCTGAAATAACGTACTTAAATCACTTGGATCATACCAAACACCCTGTTCTCCCTTTAGGAATAATGATCTAACTGCACCAGAAACAGATGTTTGAATACCTTGATTTGTAGAAGTCATGTATGACCGACGAATATCACCAGGCATGTAACCAGTATTATATGTTGGAGTAATCGTTGCCGCTAACCCTTTACCAATAGCAGATTTATTATGCTTTAATAATTGAAGCATCATTGATGCTTTAGCTATTTCGGATCTATTTTTTTGTGCATGTAAATTTGTTGTATTTCTCAAAAATTCTGGCATATTTGCACTTGACAGAATAGTCATTGAATATGACGGTGCGTATGAAAAACCAATTGCTTTACCACCACTGATATTAGACGGCGTTTCTCTATATAGTATACGACCATCTGACAAACTAGAAATTAGATAGTCATCATTAAATGCAATAATTTTATTAAACACGTAATCTGGACTACTCTTCGCACCAGATAAGTCTGGTAGTATGACATTAGTATGCCAAGAACCAGCTACAGCAATATATGGTATTAATAGATTTGTTATTGGATGTATTGGTGATGTCTTTAAAATTGCAACTTTAATCGATACTAATCCAGCTGAAATATCTGCGAAATATGGTACGGTTGTTGCTATCATTGCACCAGTGCGCCGCTGTGCTATCGGGGAATTAAATGTAAATGCACCGACTGATGCTCCCCGGCGCTCGGTTTGTTCAGTGATAAAATTTGTAAATTGGAAATATCCATATACAAAATACATACACCCATTTAATACTTGTATTTCAGTCGGCGAACCGCTATTGAATATATTTCCTGTATAAACCATCCACATAGGACGATTAGATTCTGTTAGATCATATATAACCAATTTTCCTGCTTCGGCTACAATTGCCGATAGAGTTGGAAATTCTGCTTTATTGCCTCTGAATACTTCAGTAACTCTGGTTGTAGTATTTGCTCGGTATTCATATGCAACAGATCCAGTTTCTACTTGTGCTTGTAAAACAGATCCGGTTACTGTAAATGTTACATTACCAGATGTAGCAACAGTAAATGTAGTTGGGGTTCCTGCTGTATGTGTAGCAGTAGCAGCACCGGAAATATCGACAGATCCAGATGTAGCAGTCGTACTGGAAATAGTATAAGTACCAGCAGTTAGCCATTGAGTTTGGTTTGGGAGAGTAGCAGTTGAAGTTAGTAGGTTCTTATTCAGTTTATAGAATCTACCAGTTGTAGAATCTTGGTAATAGTCTCCTGCATTAGTTGATGTACTAATAACTTCTTTGATTGAGATATTGTCAATAGTTGCTACAGTACCTTGTGCGCATTGTATGCCTATACTGTTGTTTGTTGATCCAGCTTGTATCAATTGTCGCACCCGACCAACGGTTGACACTGAACTTCCGTTCTGTCCACCAATTCGTGGATACACCACCCCCGACGAAATTGACAGTATATCGAATTCAACTATAAAATATTTCAAATGTAAATTTGAAATATTTTGGTATAAGTTGTTTGCAACAACACCATTAATTTTCAATGTGTTGTCAACAACCGAATAAGACGCTTCGATTACCCATCCAGTAGTTCCTTGACTGAAATCACCGTTGACCAATAATTCTGTGCCGAGATTAGCACTCTCGAATCTGGCTTTCGTTTCCGAAATCTGAGCACCCAACCATTTACCAGATAATGGTTCATTGTACCAACTAGTATTCTGACACCGCTTTGTCCAGGCACCTCCGTCAGAATCTTTAGAGGTATCATAGACAAACATAGCAGTAACCGGATTAGGACTACGATGCAATCCAGCACTAACAGCAGATAAATCCTGTTGAGTAACAGCACCAGCACTTAGTCCATCAATAATGGTTGCTCGACCAGCTTCCCTGGCATCCTGAATTGCAACCGAATTAGCTGCACGAGCAAGTTCTTTTAGCCGACCAGTAAATGCCGAAGTTGTGGTTCTCTTGATAATTCCCGTCTGCTGAACCGGAACCTGTTCGGTTCCTGTTACTGAGGTAATCTGATCAAGTTGGGTAATTTTTTTATTTGGCATCCTGCATCCTGTTACTGTGATCTAACTGCCCTGATCTTGACCCAGACCGCATTTCCGGGAGCAGTCAGGAATCTAATGGTTTCTTTAAATCCATCAAACAGACGAGTAAATCTATTGCCTGTTGTTCCTTCAAACATCTGAACACCCCCAGAGAATACTGCCTGTGCGGTATATCCAACGGGAAGAACAAAATCTGTCTGACCTGTTACTGAATCAAAATCAAAGACGGTTGTATTTTGATTATTTATTGCTGAATCTGTTGATTGATAGAACTCTCTTTTGACCTGAACTGGTCTGCTTTCAATATCAACACCAGGATTAGTTGTGGTTCTGGAAATTAATCTGATTCCAGATGAGGCAGTGACCTTGTTAAAAGAACCAACAGAGGGTTTTTCATATGAGGTTCTGACCAGTCCTGTCCATTCGGAAACATGAGTTCCCTGAGCAGCAATCCATGAATCAGTTGCATCATCATAGGCAAGGTCGGTGACTGCGTTAGATGATGGTAAGCAGACCTGAGCACCCGGTTGAAACATCATCTTTTCCTGCTCATACATCCATTGGCTCTGTTCGGCTGTAGGAACCGTCCCAGACAGCTTTAGAAGGGCTATAGAGCCGGGGAATGGTGCAGTGGTAGCGTGGTTGTTGCCGATGGTTAGAACTGCGTCTGAGTTGTTTAGAGTCAGCAGAGGTGAGCCAGTGACAGGAGTTGCTGCATCGACACCGTTGACCTTGAGAGACAGGGTACCATTGGTTGTATAGGTGACTTCAGGTTTGATCCAAGTTCCTGTGTTGTAGGCATTGGTTGAAGTGATGGTTCGAGTTGTTGGGCCATCTGTAATAGAAGCAGTTAATTTATTGTTATAATCGACTCCAAATGAAATTTTAGTCCCCGTAGAATACGAACGGTCGGATATTGGTGAAACTCCGGCAACAACTTCCTTGACGGAAACATCTGCCAATTTAATTGGTACGTTATCGCCTCTGTTGAATGTAATCGTGGTCGAAAAGCCGGCACCAGCTGTAACATATGCAGTTAAACTTACTGGGAATGTGCTAACAGCCCAAACAGAACCGGCCCATGATTTGCCAGCAAATGAGAACCATGCATCAAAAGTTGGTCTTTCTGCAAGAGAGACTGTAATTTTATACACTTTTCCTGCTACACTTGGAAATGTATAAAAGAACTGTCTTGCGCCTGCAGTCCAGTTGTCTATCAACCATTTATTCGTGCTATCCCATGTTAGATAACTTGATGCAGATGTCGTCCAACCAGATTCTATACCATAGTCAAATGAACCATCGGTTGTTATTTCAGGTCCATAACTAAATGATGATAAAGGAATAGTTGTAGGAATATTAACCCAAGCAGAACAACTCCATTCACCAGTACCAAAATCCAGATCAGCAGAATATGGTTCTCGTAGATAATTTGAGTTGGAGAATCCTGAATAGGCAACTAATTGGGAATTGGTTGCGACTGGAGTTTTGGTGAGCGTCCCGGTGATGTTGGCACCTTGGGCTTTGTAGCTACGGTCGCCTATAAATGCCGAGAGTTTTACGTCATCAAAAATTTGATAGCCAGTATTTTCTCTTACACCAAGTCCAATATATGTTGTGCTCGTAATCGCGTCGAACTTAATTGTGTATGTAACATTGTCCGGGTTTGTCGACTCATTTAGGTAATATGCGTTCGTGCCAGAAAGACTGGAGTCTGGAAAGATGCCGATGACGCCGTTACCGCCGCTACGCAGTGCATGACGAACTGAAAATATATATGTGACCCCTGGAATTGTTGGTACCGCGTAAGAACTTACTCTTCTGTATTGACTAGACGAAATCTTTAGCTGTTGATTTTCAACAGTCAAAATGTGGTTTGGGTGTTGATACCATCCGGTTAGATCGTTTGTCGCAAAGTCACCATTCGTGACCAGTTCAACGCTAGGTCCGACACTCCCCGCACCAACATCAGCCAGATAAGCACGACGAATATCACCTATTAAATGACCAGTGTTGTATGTATTAGTTAATCTTGAAAATATGGTATTATTTCCATTAGACGATGGATATTCCTTAACTGAATACACACCGTTAGAATTTGCAATAATCTTATTGTTTGTAATTCTATCAGCTAATGAATATGGCGTATAAGGAAGACGAGTACCCCCATATCCGTAATCAAATGTAACAGAATTTGTTAATTTACGAATATCATTTATAACACAAATATAAGTTGTTTCGCTGGTATTAGCCCAACCATTGCCGCAATACCAAACCCTACATCCATCTATTGACAGTCTAAACATATTAGAACTGCTATTATTCACATATATTGTGCTACGCCCATCTTCTTTAACTATCACTGGGCTATATCCTTGAGCACCGACGATAATAAAAATTGATTTTAATCCAGAAATAGGATCGATCGGCGATGTTGGAAGATATGTTGCCCCAACAACATATGTGATGTTATTGGTACTCTTAATTGTATACCCAGATGTATTATCCGTTAATGAATTTGTATTACGTGTTGCAATATATTTTTGTTGTTTTTGGATTACTGAATTTGAAGTTGCTAATGTATCTTTGAAAAAATCAACATCAAAAAGTCCAGTTGATCCACATACAAACAATCTACTGTTCAATGCTGTTATAGAATTTTTTAATCCTGAGACACTGCCAATTGCCATTCCACCAGTATTAACAAATCGCATCCACATTGGATTACTAGATTCTGTTAGATCATAAATGGTAACGTTTGTGCTTTCAGCCACTATCGCAGATAGCTTGGGGAACTCACGCTTATTGCCACGATAAGTCAATGAAGAACCATAATCACCGTTCTTATACTGATACTCACCTAATGTGCTACCATATTCGATTTGAATGCCCGCAATCATCACTTTGTATTGAGAGCTGAATGCAAATCGGATACCTACAGTATTACCATTGGTAGTACCGGTTACACTAATCCTGGTCCACGCAGTGGTCGTAACAGAAGCCGAAGAAGAAGCAATTACATTATCTGAGCCATTGTTTAATAGACCTATTCCAGCATTAGATGTTTGTGTTTGTGCTCTCACATAAGCTGAGATTGTGTATGTTGTATTACCCAATGCTAAAATACTGGTACCATATTCTTGGTACAGTCTATTTGATTGTGATGCTGTATATGACAGCGTGTTACCTTCTACCTGTGGTGAATACAGTGCCATTGAAGAAACGCCGGTTGGGAGTGTTATTGCACCATCTGTATATGTCGCATATGTCCCCATCGGAATCCAACTAGAAGTGCTTTCCGAGAAAGGTATCAGATTTCTATTCAGTTTATAGAAATTGCCGTTCGTGGTCAATTGGAAGTAGTCACTGGATTGGGTTGTTTGAGCTACTTCATATACGGAAATATTATCAAATTCTACAAATTCTCCAGCAGCAAGTGACACCCCAACTGCACATCCGGCAATAATATACATTGTAGAAGCTGTTGCAGTAAAGTAAAAAGATGTTGTACCATTTCCAACAACGTCTATAGTAGTTTGTGCATTTGAACCACCATCATTTGTACCAACAAGTATTCTAGTTGTCTTTGTCCCACCAAAATGCTGTCCCGTTAAAATATAACTTTTTCCAATATTGCAGGAAACCGCACTGAAAGCATATGGTGAATATGGAGATACTGGATTATCTTCAATGCGCAGTCTTCCGCCGACTGCAGAAATAATGGCAGTGCTTGATCCCCAACCGGTTGTATTGCTATCGAATGAGCTATTAGTTACTAAATTATTGCCTGGTATAGCGGCATTTACATTTCGAGCATAAAACTCTGATGTGTGAGAACCTAACCATTTTCCATTCATATTCTCGTTATACCAACTAGTACCCTGGCATTTCTCAGTCCATGCGCCACCATCTGAATCTTTAGTTGTATCATATACAAACATGGCAGTCACATTATTAGGACTTCTATGTAAAGCCGAAACCGCAGTAGCCAGATCCTGAGACATTACAGAACCAGCAGCAGTCACGCTGGCTCTGGCACTCGAAGCAAATCCAGCAGACTGACCAGCAACTGTAGCCACGGCAGTGGCAATATCCGAGTTCAGTTTGCTACCCAATACCGGCACAGTGGATGTCTTGTTGGTTCCACCTTGAGTAATCAGTAGCTTCTCATTATCTAATAGTTGATCTGCTGGATTTAACTGGGATATTTTTCTATTTGCCATTTATTTTGCCTCTGTTGTTCTAATTTTATTTATTAATAACGCAATGAATCTGAACAACAGATGTTCCTGGTGAAGTCGCAAAAATAATTGTTTCTCTAAATCCATCAAACGCTCTGGTATAATTCTTGGTTGCACCTTCTCGTTGCAGAACTCCACCAGAATAAACACTCTGTGCGGTATATCCAACTGGCAGAACAAATGATGCCTGAGAAACAGTATATGATCCGGTAGTGCCAGTATAGTTGGCAGACAGGTAATAGCTGGTGCCATTGATTCCAATAATTGTTGTACCTGCAGTAATCCCGGTACCTGTAATGGTCATTCCAACCAAGGGAGTTCCTGCCACAGTTGATGCTGTCATGATATTAGAACCATTGGTCAGGGTTGCACCTGTGAATTGAACTGGAGTAAAATCAAACACAGCAACTGCATTAGAATTACGACGAGATTTTTCTGCCTTCTTCTTGAGTCTGGCCTTGATATTGGTTGGGGGCATGGTGATATCAACTCCAGGGTTGGTTGTTGACCTTGCCAGTAATTGAACACCAGAACCAGCAGCAGTCTTGATATAGGAACCTGCTGGAACCGGGGTTGTACTGGTTCTTACAAGTCCTGACCATTCTGATTCATTGGTTGCAGAAACTGCAATCCATTTATCTGTGAGATCATCATAGCTTAGATCAGCAATAGCAGTTGCGTCAGGTAGGGTAATCTGAGCGCCATCACGGAACATCTGCTTTTCCTGTTCATACATCCACAGGGATTGTTCGGGGGTAGGCACAGTTGCTGATAGTTTTAGGAGTGCGAGTGAACCGGGGAAAGGTGATGTTAGATCATATGAATTGCCGATGGTCAGGACAGCATTTGAGTTGTTTAGTGTTAGAAGTGGTGCGCCATTGGTAACAGCAACTTCTTGGCCATTGACCAGAATAGATAATCTGCCAGCACGATAATTGGCTTCAGCTTTTAACCATGTTCCTGTGTTATATGCGGCTGTAGTAGTAACTGTTCTTGCTGGATTGGTGCCATCGAAGGCGGTAGCTTGCAAGTTACCAATCAACGAATAGCTTAGATTAATAGAAGGGCCTGTTGTATGCCCTCTACTAAAAATGCTAGTAGGTAATACCTCTTTTATAGAAATAGAGGATGCATTTTGGTATAAATAAACCTTTGTTCCAGGATACACGCCATCATGATAGATGTAAAGGGTAGTTGTTGACCCATTAAAATAAAAAGCTTTTAATACCGAAGTAATGCCATTTGACGTACTAAAGCCGTTGTTATCTGGGCCCATTGTCCCAAAATACCCACTAACTGCAACATTTGTACCTGAGCTAAAAATGACATCAATTTTATATAAAGCCTTTTTTGTAGATACACTTAAATTTGTAGAGAAAACTCCACCATCTACTGTAAGTACTGTATTAGACAGCTCATTGCCAACTGGTGCTAATTGATATGAGAAAGTAGTTGGCGCATTAACCCAAGCACTAGAACTCCACTCTCCTGTTCCAAAATCCAGATCAGAACTATATGCTTCTCTAATATAATTTGATGAACTAAAGCCGGAATAAGCTACGATTTGTGATGACATCAGATTTCTCCTACTTCTTTATTCTTATTAATCATACCGCTGATGATTTAGTGAGTGTTCCATATAACAAAGCACTGCTATTTTTATATGATCTATCGTTTGATCCTATTAAATTTATTCCGCTCAAATTTGACATATATGATTCAATGCCAAGCAAGTTTGTATTTGACAATGAAGTTGCTGCAACAACCAGACCATATAGACGACCATTGAACCACAGAGAAGAACCAGCCCTAGCACCTATGTATAGCGGATAATTTCCGAATGTTCCACCACTACCACCTGTTCTTGTGTTTGGATTAGAATTTAATCTAAGGGACATTGTTGATCCTGTCAAATCGTATATAGATGTTGCTATGTGCGAAACAGGCGCTGGAAATCCAGTTACATTCAATGGCATATTGCCACCATTAGAAGAACGAGTTGATATTTGATATGATGCACTGGCACTCGTATTGGGAGCAGTCAAATAAAACCCACCAAATACAGATTCTGTTGCTGTTGATAATTCAAACACTACTCCAGTTGTAGTATCACTCAGTTTTCTGATTCCAGCACAAACTAACATCTGAGCATTGGTTGTAAAGTCTATTGAG
>JACCDQ010860718.1_pt1 | contig 28469 bp, 43 predicted proteins | sample 7446031 | NCBI WGS metagenome assembly JACCDQ01 (sample SAMN15323442, study PRJNA562643) | freshwater metagenome | isolation source: river surface water | place: USA:Blue River Watershed | collected 2017-08-17 | reverse complement strand
CGGTAAGCCCTGTCGTGACTTCGTGATTTTCCTGACGCACCCGAGTAAGCAACCCTAAGAGAAGGGGAAACGCATGCCACGAGCGCAAGCAACCGACCTCATGCAGGGGCATCGGTTTCAGGTCGTCACCAATAACAGCTTTGGGATGGAGCCGACTGAGCCTCAGGGGGGCTTCCAGAATTGCTCGATCCCGACGATCTCGATTGACCCTGTGGAGTACAAGGAGGGTACGGACACGTACACCAAGAAGTACCCCGGCGCACCTACGGTCGGAGACGTGACCTTGAACAAGGGGATCGCCAAGCGGTCTTCGGCGTTCTACGACTGGATGATGCGGGTGGTGAATGGGGACGAGTATCGTGCGGAGGTGACGATCTATCAGTTCCCCCGTGACGGGAAGACCAACGGGGTGTGGGATCGGAACAAGGCCCGCCGCATTGTGTGTTACGAGGCGTTTCCGACCGAGATGAAGCCGGGTGGGGATTTGGACGCGACTTCGGCGGACGTCTCCGTGGCGGAGTTGACGATTGCTTGTGAGAGCATTGAGCAATTCCTTCCGAGCGAGTGATGCGCCTGCTCCGTGAGCTTCTTGAGGCGAGCATGACGCCCGAGGACAGCGTCTTCGTGGGGTCATACGTCGACGAGCGGGTTCGTTCGGAGGCGCGCTCGTTGTGGCGGAACCTTCCCTTGCTCGAGAGTGACGGGGAGCGGGCGCATGTCACGCTCTACTACGCGAGCGATACGCTCGCTGGGGCGGACACGGGGGCGTATGAGGCGGCATTTCGAGAGGCGATCCAGAGTCTCCAGCCTGCCCTCCTTCTTGAGCCACGGGAGTTCTTGGTGCATTCGATTTCGTGGTTCGACGCCCCGGTGGGCAAGCCGAATCCGATCATCCTCACGGTGTCCTCTGCGTACTTGCATGCGCTGCACATGGCGCTCGTCCATGCGTTCAATCCGTTGAACGCCTCGAAGCAGTACTTGCGGTACAGGCCGCACCTAACGCTGGGCTACCTCCCTGCTGGGGTACTGAATGACGAGTTGAAGGGAAGGATTCGCCTTCTGCCGCCGCTGAACCGGACAATCCCGATTCGGGATGTTTCGTTGGTTGTGAATCATGAGGTCGTGGATCACGCGAGTCGAGAGGAGTTGGGGTAGGAATCTTGGCAGGAATGGCTTTTGGTGTAACTCCCCTTCTGAAGAGGAACCCTGATGCGCGACCTTCTCCTTCGGCTGCAAGAGATTTCGCTCGACGAGGACGTGACCCCTGGGCGCGTGGTTCGTGAGTACTTGGTGCGTCCCTGGAATGAGACGAGCAGGCATTCCTCGATGCCTGGGACGGAGATCATTCTACGCGCCCGCATGCTCCTCCCTGTGACGGTTCGTTCGCTTGCTCGCCAGATGGATTCGCTCTGGAGTAGCGCCCTGAAGATCGAGAAGGTCATGCGGGATCTTTCGGCTACGGTGCGTTTCTACCAGTCAGACGGAATCCGCATTGCGCGGGACACGGATCTCTCGTTGGAGGATGCGGAGGGGCCGTGTTCGGACGAGCGGAGCCTTCAGATCTCGGTCGTCGTTTCGGACTTGGTGACGACGGAGGAGGTTCGGAAGGCGCTTCGGCTTGCTGGCATTCCCGTGGCTCGGGATGGCGACTCTTGGGTGACGACTACGGGCTGAGCGACGAATTCGAATGCGCGGAGGGAACGAATGCCAAGAGAGCGTTGGCGGGATCATATAGGAGGCTTTCGCTTCGTGGTCTGCGATATCAGCCCGAACCTGAATCCGCCCTTCTTCGTGCTGATGCCCTCCATTGGCTGCGCTCGCGTCTCTGGGATCGGACTTGAGGTCGAGACCGAGCAGGATCGTCCGCTCAACAGCCACTACTCCACCCCTTACGTTACGGGGGCGCAAGTCAATGCTGTGACGTTCGAGCGGGGTGCGCGTGCGGACGACACGGACTTTTACCGTTGGGTCGAGCGTTCGATCAATGGGATCGATCAGTTTCGCAGGAACCTTCTCGTCATCCAGCTCATGCCTGGGAATCAGCTTCCGTTTGGCTTGGGTGGGAGTCTCTCCGTTGGGGTTCCGATCCCCGGTGTCACCAAGCTCCCTGCGCGTTCATGGATCTTGTGGGATTGTATCCCGACGAATTACACCCCTGGGGATCTGGATGCTTCTTCGGGGGATATCACGATGCTTTCGCTCACGGTGCAGCCGCATGCATTTACAGAGGTGGCTGCTGGTGCGTTGGTTTGACGAAAAGGCCCATTCCTGTCTATGCTCCTTCAGGAGGATACGGTCATGGCGAATCGCGTACTGAATCTGGCAGAATGCGCTGCGTGCGACGGCACTTGCGGGGAAGAGGAGGAGGATCTGGACGTTGGTGGGGAGGACGAGGAGGAGGAGGTCGAGGAGGAGGTCGAGGAGGCGTTCAGGCAGGCCGACGATCCGCCCGGTTCCTTCGATCCTGACGCGCCCGCGCAGGCTGCCAAGCGCGAGAACGAGCGTCACCGGGACACCGAGGACGTCGTAGCGAAGAACAAGGGGTCTGGGCTTCCGACAGCCTTCATGGGCATTCCGCTGGAGGATCTGAGCGGCAAGCAACTGATCGCCTTCGCAGAGGGGTTGGAGGCGGCGGCTCGGGAGCTGAAGGCGAAGACGCAGGGGAGCATGGCTGCGGCTGCGAAGCCACTCTATGCGCTCACCCCTGAGGCGCTCATGCACCAAGACCCCGCGCCTGGGAAGGCGAAGCTGGTGACCTCAGATGCTGCCCTTGCCGCTGCTGTGGCGAAGAAGCAGCCCGTCATTGACTCGGCCCTCGCCAAGAAGCGCCTGATCCTTGCGATCACCAACATCGTCGACCCGTTCGAGGAGGCGCGTGATCGTCTCACCGCCCTCGCGCAGGACGCGCTCGCTTCCGCGAAGATCCTTCGTGCGAAGGCTGCCAAGTTGCAGGAGAGCGCGGGGGAGAGCGTGGAGCCTGTAGAGGAGGCGCGGCAGTTCTTCAGCAAGGAGCTTGCGGCGATCCTTGGTGCGAAGGTCGAGGGGAACAACGTGGTGGTGACTGGAGCCTCGAAGGAGGAGGTCAGCAAGAAGATCTCGGCGGCGTACAAGTCGCTGATCCAGAAGAATTCCACGGCGAACACGGCTTACGGCTGGAAGCACCAGCCCGGTGCTGGCACCTACACGGTGATCCTGACGCCGCACTAAGCGGTCGACGCATTCGAATTCGTCGAGAGGGGGGATGGCTTGGTGCTATCCCCCCTTCTTGTTAGAGCGGAGGAGGGAGCATTCATGGAAGCAACGCTTAGCTCGCAAGACATGGTCGATCTGCCCTGTGGGTATCTCTGGACGAAGAAGGACGGCACCAAGGTTCGTCTTCGGAAGTTCCGCCTGCGGGAGATGACAGGTGAGGAGCAGGACATTCTCGCCATTCGGCCCAAGGAAGGGAAGATCCCCACCGGGGAGATGTATCGGCGGATCGCCCTTGTCCTCAGTCGCCTGATCGAGGGCTGTGACGACGACGTTGGTGAGGAGCCGCCGCAGACCCTTTCCGCGAATGCGATCCTCAACCTGCCGATGGAGGACTTCACCTACCTCGTTCTTGGTGCGACGCGGATTTCGCATGGGGACGTTCTGGACTTCACGATCACTTGTCCGAAGTGCAAGAACGAGGGGCGCTACTCCTTCGATATCTCCGCTTTGGAGGTGATCCCGCTGAAGGCGGAGGACGACCCTGCTTGGTGTGTCAGCACGCCCCAAGTCCCTCGCCTTGCCCGCCTGCGTGTCCCCGTGGTGCGCGACGCGCTCTGGGAGGAGACTGCCGCGTCCTACTTCCCCGATCACAACGCGTCGATCTCGCTCGCCCACAACCTCGCGGAGCTGCTTGGCACTCCCTTGGTGCGTGGCGAGAAGAAGGAGGAGATCGGGGAGACCCTGAAGCGCATTCGTGCGTTGAGCGTGCGCCAGATCGCTGCCATTCGTAAGGCAGCCAAGGGGGTCGGTGGCGAATTCGACTCCTCTGGCAAGTACACTTGCGCGTCCTGCGGGGAGAACGGAGAGATCCCCTTGGTGGGCAACGTCCTCACTTTTTTTATGACCGGGGGATCGGTCGTGAAGACGCCGTAGAGCGGATCGAGAAGCTCCAAGCGACGCTCATGTATTCCAACATGAGCGTCGAGGGTCTCTGGAAGCTGCCGATCTCGCGTCGGGAGCGAATCATCGAATCGCTCGCTGCCATGAGCAATGGGCAGGAACGGCTCTAAAGCAATTCCTTCAGCTTCCGCACTACGCACCAAGCATCATGCCCCACGCCCTCGTGGCCCGAACAGCACAGGTAGGGGTCGTAGATGAAGCTCCCGTCGTCAGACTTCTGCGTGTACGACGGCAGCTCGTCGACGAGATCTCGCACCTTGAGCAAGAGGGCATGCATCTCCTCTCGGGAGAGCTTCGAGAGATCGCTTCTCATTCCTTTCTCCGATGAAGTTGGGCCACCGCCTTCTCAGTGGCCTTCTTCGCATCCTCTACGGTATCGAAGGTGCAGGGCATTCCACCTTCCTTGAGGAGTAAGCCGCCTACTCGCGCCACCAGCGCTTCTCCGTGCATGAGGTGGATCACAATGTCCTCGCTCACCCCGCAGCATTGGTGCGTGATCCTTCCCTTCGTTACGCCGCCCTCCTGAACCCACTGCACGGTCGGAGGCTCTGCGCGGTCGATCAGCTTTCGCCCCAGGCTACCAAGCGCCTCCGTGATCGCCCGCTTCCCCTCCTCCATGCCAAGCCCCTCCTTGCTCCAGAGGAAGCAGAGGATCTCGCCACGATCCTCAACGGCGAGGCTCGCCGTCCCCTCACCCACCTGAGCGCGCAGCACGACATGATCGCTCAGGGGAGCCGTAGCCGTCGCGTACTCCTTCGTTCCGAACCACCTCATTCCTTACCTCACCAAGCGTAGTGGATCAGCACGTCGGGGCAATCAGCCCCTTCCCACAGCCCCGCGAGATGCGGGGACTGCTCAAGCCACGCCTCCACAATGGATCGATCCGATCCTGGCGTAGGTCTTCCGTTGCACCAGCCGTCGTACACGAAGAAGCACCCGTTGGGGAAGCAGTGATCCCGATACATGCGCCAGAGGGCTTCGCACACTTCTTGGGGCATCTCGTAGAGACGAAACACGACGTAGGTCTTGAGCATGAGTCATGCTAAGCACCCCCGCCCCGTCCCGACCTCCTTCCCTACCGCCCTGACAGATCCTTGACACTGGCTTGGTGCATTCGAATTCGTTGGCTATAGGCTCGTATGCGGATCGGACTCGGCTATAACTTCTCAGCGAACACGAAGGCGTTCAACAAGAACGTCGCTGCGCTGAACACGTCGATCAGCGATCTGAATGCTTCGATCCAGAGCATGCTCAAGGGCGTTGGGAATGCGTCGAAGGGAAGCACCAAGGCGATCAAGAACACCAGCAACGCCCTCAGGGTGGCATCTGACGACGCGACCCGGCTGGCGAACGACGGTGAAACGGCAGTCACGAAGCTCGCCAAGCTCTTCGACGCGCTCGACCCTACCGACTTGGTGCGCGCTCCGTTCGATAAGGCGCAAGACCTGATCAACAAGCTCAGCGAGAGCCGTGGGCAATTTACCTCCAGCATCACCCAGGCTGCGATCCAATTCGATAAGGGCTTCGCAGGAATGGCTGCGAATGCGGGCCTCTTCGGGAAGGAGCTTCGTAAGGCCGAGGGGCAGATCTCCAGTGCGGCGCGCTCGCTCAATATGGACGCAGGCGAGCTTGGCAAGAACTTCCTTGCCCTTCGAAAGGTCGGGATCACGCCTGAGGATCTCGGACTCAACGGCTTGCAGGATCTCGGACGGGTTCTGGAGGTCACCGGGCTTTCAGGGGAGGATCTCGGCAACGTCTTCACGAACCTCACTCGTTCGTATGGCTTCACCAAGGAGGGGGCGGTAGGCTTCCTTGACACCTTCACGCAGCAGGTCACCGCCCTTGGCATTGGCACGGAAGCCTTTGGTGGCTTGGTTGGGATGATGTCGACGATGGACGAGGCGTTTGCCACGACGCTGAAGGCGGAGGGGCCGGAAGCCGTCCAGAAGATGATCCTGGCCACGACCCGGCTTGGTGCGTCCATGACCACGGCCATTGGTGGGACACAGCAGGAGAACCTCACCCACGCCATAGACCTCTTCAAGAACCTCACCGAGAATGCGAACAAGCTCCCCAAGATGATGGCGGGGCTGGAGGAGAGCTTCAGCGATCTGGCGACCGAGCTTGGTGTTGCCCTCCCTGGTGGCTTCTCTGAGGCACTGGACGCACTCAAGCAGGGGGCGGAAGATCCCGAGCTGTTCGCGGCGAACATGGCGAAGCTCTACTCGGAACTCAAGAAGGGGGGGCCGAAAAACGAAGTCCTCCTTCAGCGCCTCAAGAATACGGTGAGCCAGGAGCTTGGCCCCAGCTTTGAGTACTTCTTCGAGGCGGGCGACAGTGCTGTCGCCGTTCTTGAGTCGATGAAGAAGCCCATTGAGGGCGGGGTCAAGAGCCTCAGGGAGCTTGGGAAGGAGGGCTATCGCACAGGCTTGACGCTTGACGATCAGCTTGCGCGAATCAGGGAGAATTTCGAGCATACGTTCAAGAGCATTGCGTACCCGGATGCACGCGAATTCGTGAAGAGCCAGCGGGCGGCGTATGCGGAGGTGGGTGCGGCGGTCAAGACCCTTGCGGAGGGGAAGGGTCTGGATGTCTTCACCAAGCAGCTTCAGTCGCTTGGTGCTTCGCAGGAGCAGATCGCGGGTGTGAACGACACGCTCTCCAAGCTCACGCGGGCGGCTTCGCTCATGCAGTCAGGTGGGCTTGCTGCTGCCCTTCAGCCCTTCATCGGGGACACGGGCAAGCTCAGCGTGGCGATCTCGGGCATTGGCGCTGCTTCTGAGGCGTTCTCTCCCCTGAGCGAGTTCCTTGCGTCCGTGGGGATCAATGTCAGCGACCTGCTCGTCCCCTTCACCTACTTGAAGAACCTTCTGCTTGCGGGTGGGCCGTTTGGCATGCTGACACCCATGCTGACCGCGCTTGGCCCGTGGGGAATTGGGATCGGTGCGGTCGTCGTTGCGGTTGGTGCGTTGACTGCTGCCATGTGGGGTGCGGACGAGGCGATGAGTGGGGCATTCGGCCCTATCGCTCAGGGGATTGTCACCAAGATCCGCGACACGCTCCTCGAAGGGGTTGCCTTCCTCCAGGGCTTCCTCACGGAGCAGCTCACGAAGGCGATGGAGGTCGACCCCAAGCAGATCGCGGATCGGATCACGAATTCGATCTCGTTGGCGATAGCGTCCCTGAGTGCCTACCTGAACGGAGAGTCGGCCAGCTCTCCGCTTGGCACGGCCCTACTGAAGCTCCTCGGGACGGCGAAGGATCTGGCGCTCCGCGTCCGAGACATTGTGGAGCGGGTGATCGACGAGGTGCCTTGGGCGGCGCTCACCAAGAGCCTCCTCTCGGTTGTGGTTCCGTGGTTGAAGGACTCGCGCTGGAGCGCCTTCACCGATGGTGACAATTGGGGCATGCTTGGTTCGTTCCTCATGGAGACCTTGGTGCATGGGATCACGCGCCAGTTCACCATGACGGTCGGCGTGATCTCTGGCATTCGGGACGTCCTGACGTATGCGATTGAGAACCTCACGGAGTTCCTCTACGACAAGGGGGTGGAGATCGTCGCTTGGATCTCGAGGATCTTCTACGGGGAGGAGGAATCGACTGCGTGGCTTGAGCAAGCGTCGTCCTTCAAGCAGACCTTTGGTGGGGTGTACGACTGGCTGAAGTCGCTTGGCGCATCCCTCGACGAGACCTTCTTTGGTGCGGTGAGCGACGCATTCGACTTCGTTCTGGCGTCGATTCCGAACCTCACCAGCCTAACGGATTGGCTCTCGGAAGCCTCCGTTCTCGCCAAGTCGTTCGGGGAGACGGCTGGCGAGTATTTCGACCTCTACGTGCGAAACATCAAGGACAGCCTTGGGACTGTCCTTCCGCTCGTCTCTCCGCTGTTCGCCATGTTGAAGATGCTCTGGGGTGGCGACGAGGCGGCGCAAGGCACCTCTTGGTGGGACTCGATCACTTCCTCGATCAGCGAGGCGACTGCGCTGATCGACCCCTTCTACGGCTGGCTCATGAGCATCAACGCCATGATGAGCGGGGTGTTCGCGCCACCAAGGGCATCTGGCTCCCTTGCGGGAAGCATGAAGCCGATCATGACGCTTGGTGAATACTTCAAGACCCTCTGGCCCGAGGTGGAGCGCCTGATCGGTGAGGTGAAGAAGGCGTATGTAGACTTCTACGGCAAGCTCATTCAGTCATGGCCGAAGATCCAGGCGACGATCACCTCGTCGCTTGCATCGATCTTTGCGGCAGTTACGTCGCTGAAGGACAAGCTCATTGAGGTGTTCAACAAGCTCTTCTCGGCGGAGTCTCCGCTCCTTGCGCTCTTTCGCCTCTTCGTCAGCAACGCGAAGACGAGCTTTCAGGTCTTCTATGACTTGGTGGCGAGCTTCCCTTCTGCTGTCGTGTCTGCCTTCGAGTGGATTGCGGAGTCCATTGGTGCGATCCTCTCGAAGGGCGCTGAGCTGGTTCAGGAACACTTTGGGAGCGTCACGGACGCGCTCTATGGGATCTTCGAGTCGATCCTCGACGTCTTCGTGAGCATCTTCGGGAAGGTCACGGCGACGATTGACGGGATTGCGAGCGTGTTCCGCAGCCTGTCGCTTGGTAACATTCTCGGGATCAAGACCACCGGAACGAATTCGACTTCGTCGGATGCATCGGCTCAGGCGACCTACGACGCGAACCTCGCCAAGGGGAATGCCCAGGGAATCATGGCTCAGCTCAAGGCGGAGGGGGATCAGACGCGAGCGGTCTTGCGAGACATCCTCAGCGCGATCCGAGGTGGGCAGCTTCAGGCGATACCGGCTTCTCGTCCTGGCATTGTGCAGGGGCCATCTGCTGCGACCGCGAGGAGGTGACGAATGTGGATGAAGCCTGCGATTCAGGAGCGTGACGAGGAGGGGCGTGCCTACTACGCGATCCCTGTGTATCGCTCGATCAAGCCACAGGCGGACGACGTCCTGCACCAAGTGCGGTCGACGGATCGGATCGATCTTTTGGCAACGCTCTACTACCAGAACTCTCGTCTTTGGTGGCCGATCCTTGTGGCGAATGGAATTGACGATCCGCTCACGGGTCTCGTCAACGGAACGACGCTCCGCATTCCATCTCCGCGTTATGTGCGCGAGAGCCTCTTGCGGTAGCACCAAGGGAGGCGATTGGAGGATCAATGCAGCTCTTCACGTTCCCCCTCGACGCCAATCTCCTCTACGCCATGACGCGAGACTCGTTCCGCCAATGGCTCTCGAAGCAGAGCTTCTTCGCTACTGCCGACATGGTGTGTGAGTATCGTCTCACGGAGGTGGATCTTGGTCGGCTGGAGCATCGGATCAAGGGGGACTCGAGCCAGGGGGTGAGGGGGCGTGTCCTTGTTCGGCACACCAGCGAGTACACTGCTCAGCGTCCCATGAACGCTCCCCATGTTTGGGCCGACGAGGAGGGAATGTTCCCCGAGTATCGGCTGAGCTTCCCTCTTGGTGTGGACACGATGCTGAAGTACCTCTCGCTGAAGCTCGGAGAGCCTGATCTTGGTGGTGTCCTTGCGGTTCTCTCGGTTTTGACCGAGGCGGCGGACAAGACAAGGATCGAGGTGATCTGCCGGAAGTACCTCCCGAATTGCATGCGCGAGTACGGAAGTCTGCCCTCTGTTCGGAACGACCTCGGGATCAACAGCCTGACCTCTGCAATGGGCTGGCTCTTGGTGGAGGCGAGCTTGGTGGAGGCTCGTTCCGAGCGGGTTGCCTCCGGGCTGGTGAACTGATCTGGCTTCGTTCCTTCGTTCCCTCTAAGCTCCCTCTGGAGGGTCGAATGTCTGTCGTTGTCGCGTATCGCACCAAGCATGGATTCGGAATGGCGAGCGACTCTCAGCAGGTTGGCCTGAATGGTCTGACCTACCCCATGCGCCGGATCGTGGCGCTCACGAATCAGGGGACGACCCTCTGCGTTGGGGCTACCGACCTCGGGGGATTGGGGCGAGAGGTCTCCGTGCTTGGTGGCCTGTCTTCGCTACCGTGGGATCAGGTGGAGACCCCGGACAAGGTGCGAGAGAGCCTTCTCTCGCTCGTGCAGGGGGAGGAGATCCTCGTGGTGATGCGCGAGGGTCTCTTTCGGCTGGAGGGCCGTCAGTGGATCGAGGTGACCTTGCCCTTCTGGGCCATTGGCTCTGGCGGGCAGATTGCGTTGGGCTACCTCTTGGCTCAGCCCAAGCGCCTCTGGGAGGTGGAGGAGGGTGACCGCCGCCTGCAGGTCGCACAGCGAGCGATCCAAGCTGCCGATCTTCGCCATGACTGCGGCGGCAGCGTCCACCGCGCAGGCGAATTCGTTTCCTGAGGAGCGTTCATGCCCACGCATACCGGCATCTTCATGTCGGCCCGAATCTACAGTCGGATCGACAATCGCACCTACGACCTTTGGACGCCGAATAGCGGGATTGCGCTCCAGTCGATCTCCGTCGAGATCGTGCAAGGGCAGAACAATACGATCCAAGTCTCTCTGGCGATGCCTTACGACATTGGGATCGAGTACCTCGAAAGCACCTTGTTTTCGTTGGGCAACGTCCTCTTGGTGCAGTTCGGATACCCCGAGTCAGGCTTCTACTCCTCGTGGTACGCAGGTCTGATCCAGAAGCCCGACGTGACCCTCGGAGAGACAGTCGAGATCAGCCTTACCGGTCTTGGTGCTGGCGCGCTCGCTATGGGGCGATCTTCCAGCAAGAGCTACAAGGGGACGCTCCAATCCATCGTCCTCGAGATCAGCCAGCGCATGGGCTGGGAGGTGGACTGGAAACCGAGCCTTGGTGCGGAAGAGGTCGAGATCGTAGAGCTAAACCAGAATGGCGAGAGCTTTTGGACGTGCCTTATCAATCTACTCAACAAGTACAAGCGGGCTTTCCACTTCTACAGTCGAGACAATGGCGCGAATGTCTTGGCGATCTATCCGCAGCTTTACCCGCTGAGCCTTCCGCCTTCACGGAGCTTCGTGAAGTGGGGAGTACCCAATCGGGCGTTGAACGAGTATCCTCTGATCTCCTTCAGTACCGCGCAGCAGGTCATGATCTTGCCTGGGTCGGATCGGCAGCTAAGCGCTTGGCTGGACATGGACGGGAATGTCCAGACGTATGAGGCGAAGTCTGGGGAGACCCTTTCGACGTTGGCGGATGGTGGTGCGGTGGCTGCTCCTGACGCACCAAAGGATCAGATCCACCCTGAGACGGGCAACAAGATCTCGATCTCCATGCTGCCTGACGAGACGGGGGCGACCACGCAGGTATCTCCTCCTGGGACGGGCTTTGGTGTACCGAATTCGACGCTGGAGCGTCTCTCGAAGGATTCGATCCCGAAGGCGACGGAGTCCTTTCGTGCGACCGGTTCGACGATAGGCATTCCGAATTTGCTCCCAGGGGAGTTGGTGCAGATCAAGGGCTGCTCTCGGTACTTCGACGGGCCGTACACCGTGGACAAGGTGACGCACCAGATCTCGGAGTCAGGCTTCACGACGGAATTCGAGATCATACGCTACTACGAGTCGCTCCTGGCCTCTCCGGTGAAAGCGCCTGCCCCCGAGAATGTCATGCCCACCAAGCCGGGATAGGAACGACGAAGTCGAATTCGGAGGGCGCATGGGATTGCTGAAGACAGCGAATGAGGCTGCTGACTTTATCATGGACACGATTCGGCGCTACGGCGTTGAGAAGTTCGGGAGGTATTACGCCCGCTACCCGGCGAAGGTCGTCAACAATCTCGACCCCGATGGATTAGGCCGAGTCCAAGTCATTCTCCCCATGTTTGGCTCGAAGCCTTACCCGACCTGGGTATCTCCTGCTTCGCTTGGTGGGGTGAATGAGCATGGCTTCTACTTCTTGCCTGAGATCGACGACGTGATCTACGTGGAGTTCGAGGAGGGGGATTCTGCTCGTCCGATCTACGTTGGGGGAAGGCCGAAGGCTCCCGGACAGCACGCCTCCATGACAAGAACGGCGACGCAAGTGCATCGTGGCATTCGCACCCCGAGCGGGATCATGCTTCGCTTTAGCGACGGAGTCACAAACGAGCTTCTGATCGAGCATCCCTCGGGGGCGTTCTTGACCATAGAGCAGGACGGCACGTTCTTGCTTGGTGCTTCTGACGGATCGCACCTCCAGCTCAAGGCCAACGAGCAAGGGATCTCGCTCGTAGATGCGAACGGCAGCACGATCCTTCTGAAGGACGGGAAGATCCACCTGATCGGCAAGGCGGCTTCAGGTGCGGCGAATTCCGTCTCCGTGGACGACGGCGTGACGATCATGTCGCACGGCCCGGTCAACATTCAGAGCAGCGGCAAGGTGTCGATCATCAGCGGGAACATTCACTTGGGCGATCCCAAGACGGGCGTCTTGCAGTCGCTGGTGAACGAGAGCTTTCTGAGCCTCTTCGCAACCCACACGCATACCTCCGCTGCTGCTGGTTCGCCCACAACGCCTCCCCTTGTCCCGATCTCAGCCGCTGCTGTAACGAGCAAGACGAAGTCTACCTGATCTCAGCGCACCTTCAACGCACCTTCAACGCACCAAGGAGCAATGCCATGACCCTACTTGATCTCTACACTCGCCTCGCCACACCAGAGGCTGCACAGGGGCTGTCAGCGGCCCAACGTGACGCGCTCGCATCGATCCCCTCCCCTTGCTTGCCCTTCGGCCCTCCTGCGCCACAGGGGGGCTTTGGTGACGTTTGGCTCGAGATCCTTGAGAGCCTTGAGATCCCCCCAGCACTCCGTCGAGAGCTTGAGGGGCGTCGTGCGCTTGGGGTCGTGAAGTACGGTCGTCCCGTGCAGCATGGGGACGGGCGAGGCGTGCAGGATTTCCGCGAGGAGCTGATGGACGCCTTGGTGTATGCGCGTCGGGACGGCCTCTCGGAGGAGGTGCAGAACGACCTCCTCCGACTCCTCTCGGCGCACCCTCGTCCGCCTGAGATGGATCTCCTGCCGCTCCCTGCCTTCGTGGGTCACGCCGCCCTGCCCTCAGGGGCGACGAAGTCGACTTCGTTGGATTGGGCGACCGCCTCTGGGGAGGAGGTTCACCTCCTTCGTCCCGAGCGCACGAGGATTCGGATCTACACGGACTTGGTGCAGCACCTCTTTCGGGAGACCCGGTATGCGGGCGGTGTGCCGTGGAGCGTTGGGTCGCATTCGCTCCTCTGTGCGGACATTGCGATGCTCTTGGGCTTGAGCGCGCATGAGGTTCGGCTGGCTGCCCTTCACGACGCGCCTGAGGCGTACCTGAAGGATCTGCCGGGGAAGATGCATTCGCGCACCATGATCCATGCTGGGGTGGTTCAGGGGATCGTGCATGTGGTTCCTTTCAAGGAAGTCCACCAAGCCTGGGATCGGCATATCAAGCAGTCGCTCAACGTCCCTACCCCGTGGGACTTTGATCGCATGGCCCGGATCGACCGGATGGCGCTCCATGTGGAGATGATTGCATTCAAGCACCAAGGGTACAAGTTCCTCCCCGAGGAGACGTGGACGCCCGAGGAGACATTCGTCATGACCTCCGTGACGAACGCGCTCCGCCGCCCTTACCTCCCGCACGCTCCCCTGGAGGGGCCACAGGCGAAGCGCCGTTGGCTCTCCTTGGTGCAGGGCTTTCCGTGGCAGGTATGGGAAGGGGCGGAGGAAGTCGACTAAGGGATCTCAGAGAAGGAGTCTGGGATGTCTGACGAGAAGCCAATCCTGCATGCCAAGAACTGCGGTGAGTGTCTGTATGCGACATGGACAGATCGGCTGATCTGCGAGGTCGCTCGCAAGCCCGAGGTCAACGCCTGGAGGCTGAGCAGCAAATTCGATGAGGAGGGGTTTCCCACCAAGACCCCCGGTGGCTGTCCTGGCTTCAAGGAGATCGCGTGACTCAGCGACGCGCACCAAGAGATCCTGAGCGGGAGCGAGCAGAGATGCACGCTCGCCCCCCTGCTCCTCCCCCCACGCAGATCGCCGTTCCAGCGAAGTCGAATTCGCCCAAGAGCCTCATTCACGATGGCAACCTCGGGTGGACGATCACAACGCTGGCGGAGATCCTGGGGCGTAACGTCTTCTCCTCCTGCGTTCCTGCACCAAGCGGAATGGAGCTTCATCTCGACTACGGGGTGAGGATCGTTCAGCCTGAACCCGGCGTGGCCGAGATCCTGATCATGCGAGGGGCCGACGTCGAGCTTCGGTCGAATCGAATCACCGATCTTCGGGCGCTCTTGCACGAGATTTCGATCTCCATGATCCATCGGATCAGCAGTCAGGTTCTCTACAAGGGCCATTCCCCCGAGGGGAACATTCAGGCGGCCCCTGCTGACCCCTCCCCCGTCGACGTCGAGGGGGACACATTCCTCTACTTCGACGAGCCTGAGCCTGCGGAGGATTCATGGCTTTAGCACCAAGCGCCCTGAGCATTCTCGTCCTCCCCGAGGACACCCTGAACGCGCTCAGGGACACCCCCCTGAATCCCCGAACGGGGAAGCCACTTCGGCCCGAGGAATGGGTCTCTCTGATCCTTCAGGTCGTGAGTGAGAACAAAGGGAACGCAACGATACGCAACCTCTTCTCGTCGGAGGAGGCGGTAGAAAGCTGGCTTCAATCGCACCAAGAGGCGGTTCGGGGTAGATGAGATTCCTGTAAAGAACGTGTCAAGCCGTCTGGGATCGCCTGACGCAGGGGCAAGGGGGGGATACATACAGGGGGCGGGGAACGAACCTCGCAGCGCACCCTGGAGATCACATGCTCTTCGCCCTGATCAACGACAGCCTCGACGACCTCACCGCCACCACCGCCGACGAGCGCGCTGAGATGCTCGCCAGCGGCAGCGACGAGAGCCTCGCTGAGGATCTCGAGCAGGGGGAGATCGGGGTCGATCTCCCCGAGTGGACGGAGGCGAATTTCGCCTCCCTGGTCGCCACCCTCTGGGTCTGAGGGGTGGGGCGCATTGAGGGCTGAGCGACGAAGCTTGCCTCGGGGCGCAAAACCGATGAATCTCTCGCTGAGAGGTCTCGGATGCGCCTGAAGCTCAAGCTCATTTCTTCGCTCTCCTCTACGTCGGCAGAGGAGAAGGACGTGTTCAACGTCGATCCTGGTGTCAACCATGAGGTCAGCGACGAGATCGATGCAGGAGGGGCGCGCAAGCTGCGCCTCACCTCAGGGGTAGAGGATCAGGCGCTTGATCTTGGTGATCTGGAGGTGGTGAGCTTCATCTACATCCGAACGACCAGAGAGATCACGCTGAACCTGAACGATGGAACGTACTTCACGATTCGGCCCATTGACGGGTTCACCTATGGGCATTTTCTGCTCACACCAACAGAGGTGACTTCTATCAGTGTATCGAACGCCTCTGGCTACACTGCGGAGATCTGGTTCTATCTCGCATGAGAAGCGAAACATGACTAAGGCTCATTAGACAGGAGTACGCCCAATGATTCGTCCGCGCATTGAAGAGGCTCATGAGTTCTCGACGCACCCGCTTGGTGCGGCAGGTCGGCTGGAGGAGTGTTTTGCCTCAGACGTCGGGCCTCACTACAGCATGAAGCACACCCCCGAGGAGCGCGTCCGCTTCGCCCTGTCGCAGCTTCGGCAGGCGCTGATCGACAAGGCGCTTGACGGTGTTGGTGACGACGGTCGGAGCTTCATCTCTCCTGACGAGGATTCAAACCGGTGGAAGGCGCAGTCGAACCTGATCGACCGGATGGACAAGTACCTGCTGCGGGAGTTCAACCTCGACGGGGTCATGCGGCAGGCGATGCCGACCTTGAAGGGCTACCTCGACGCCGCGCTGGAGTAACTTCCCCCCTCGCACCCACCAAGGCCACCTTCGGGTGGCCTTGCTCGTTCTGCCGAATTCGATTCAAGGCTTCGAATGAAGCCGCGCTCTCCGTTGGAGTCGAAGAAGTTCCTCTTGACCGTCTTGGTGCTAATGATCCTCTGGCACCTCATGGCTGGGGAGGAGAGCGTCACGGTGAAGCTCATGGCGCTGAGCATCTTTGGCTTCGTGGCCGTGGCGTACATTGGTGGGCAGGCGTACTTGGATCGCTACCTCTACCTGATCCATCCCGAGCCTTCGAAGCCAGAGGTCAACGCGGCCATCCCGCTCCCGCCTGAGGCGATCCAGCCTCTTGGTGAATGACGAGAATCTGTCAAGGCACCAAGATTCTCAGTGCATTCGAATTCGCTGCGTGATAGCTCGGAGCTTGGAGGCTCAATGAGCAAGTCAGGGAAGGCGGAGAAGGGGAGTAAGGATCGGGGGGCCGAACGGCTCTGGATCGTCGACGAGAGCATTGGCAAGAGTGCGAGTCTCCTCCATGCGGAGGATCTGCGCGACTCGGTGGAGACGGCGATCCGCATCCTTGAGGGGGATTGTGACGTTCCGCGCTTGCGGAACAGTTGGCGGGCTGGGGTCTTTCGTGGGGTCTTGGTGACGGTGGCGATCATGTACGCTGGGGAGCTGTATGGGAGGAACGAGTTCCTGGCTGGCACCAACAAGCGCAAGACGACGTATCCTGACTTTCGGGAGCGGCTCATCAGGCAGTTCGGGAAGGAGGAGCGGTATCAGAAGGAGTTCCCTTCTTGGTGTACGGAGAGGTTGATTCGGTCTCACCGTGCGAATCTCCTTCGCCTCGCCTCGCTCCCTCGGGCGACCCAGGGGAAGGACGACTGGTACGAGTCGCGCTTCGGCAAGCAATTCGAGGATCTGACGAATTCGCAGCTTGCAGAGATTTTACCAGAGTGGCCCCCTCATGCACACGAGGGGGTGATACGCTCGCTTTGAACGAATTCGACTTCGTTCGGGAGCGTAGATGCAGGACTTCATTCGGAGCGTCACCCCGCAGGGGTGGCAGAATCAGAACAACCTCCACCCTCCCGAGGGAACTACGCGACACCCTTCCGTGGTGGGGTCAGTATCCTTCTCTCGGGAGCAGCGTATCCTGCTCAAGGATCGGCAGCGTCGGCACCTTCGGCGCATAGCAGAGATGCGGGGCTTCGCGTATGACGCCCCTGGTCGCTGTCTCTGGCATGCGTTGGCTGCGATTCGGGCGGGCATGGAGCTTGGTGTGCGAATTTTGCCGCAGGCTGGCACGGTCTGTTGGCGGATCAATGACGACGCCGACGCGAAGATCAACGCATTTGGCTACGAGTGGAATCCGAATTGGCGGGGGGACGCGCTGAATCGGGCTGTGGTGGCGGATACGGATCTTCCTGAGATCCATATCTGGAATGCGGTCATGCCTGTTGGTACTGATCCCTTCTTGGTGGACTTCAGCACGGAGTACTTCCCTCGTGGGTGTAGCGAGCCGTGGACGGCGAAGTTTCCCCCCGAGGTCTTCTGGCTGGCGGAAGACGGGGCTGCGCTTGGTCATGAGCGTGGCTTTGCCTACATCCCGAACGTCGAGGCGACCGCGTTCGCCCTCTCTCGGCTCCAGCATGCGTACCGAATCGTGTATCAGAGCAGTCAACGGCTTGGGTAGCTCTTAGCACCTTCTTTACAAGGTTCGTCTGCATCCCCGTGCGCTCGGTGTGTACTTCTTGGTGAACCGAGGAGTGCATGTCTACAATGTCGCTGTGTCTCATCCCTGAGAATCAGGTGCGAAGGGTCTTTGCGGAGATGATGAAGAATCTCCGTGGGCTTCGCTCCGCTGGTCTTGCCGTGGCTCGGCTCTACGCTCGCTCACAGCGCAGAGCTACATACCCGAAGCACCTTGAGCTACCGCTTGGCTTGGTGGAGATTCGGTCGGGGGACGAGATCGACTTCGTTCTCTCGGACGGGGTTGGGTTGTGGATTGACTCGACCCTGCTGCGAATTTCTGACGGGAGCAGCGTGATCGAGTTTGGTGCGACGTCCGAATCTGAGGATCAGCCTTGGCAGATCCTGACAGAGAAGCCTTCCCCGTGGCTCGATACGTCGAGGGTTGCGGACTTGCTGCACCAAGCCCACGAAGCGCTGGCTCGCCCCTTTGGTGCAGAGGGGGCATAATGCATGCATGAGCCAGTCCCCACCTTCCGTGCAGCCGTCGAAGTTTGCTCCTGACGCGGATCTTCTGGTCGCGTTGGTGCAGCAGGCTCAATTCGAGCCTCAAGAGGCCGAGGAGATCGAGCGGGAGATCGCCGCTGTAGTGAACGCTCTGGGGCGTGATCCTGCTTGGGAGGACGACCCCGAGGCGTGGGGGATCGCCTCGTCGTTCTTTCCGAATGGCTGGACGTCTCCACCAAGCCCGCCAACGCTCCGTCCAAGCGCCGAGCATTGGTGGGGCTTCTTGGTGGCGACGCTTCTACGGAAGGCCCGAGTCTACTCGTACCGGATCTGGCGGTACGTCTCCTTTCGGGCTGGTCGTCCCGTTGCTCCCTTTCATGGCTTCATGTGGGCCGAGGACGCGCACCTCTACGGCTTCATCCAGGCAAAGGGAGAGGTGGAGGTCACCTTGCAGTACAAGCAGCGGGTGAAGCTCCAGCAGCCACTCCAGCGCGATCTCTTCGGCAAGAAGACGATCCTCACCCTGGAAGGCGACGGCTCAGGAACGCTCCTCATTGGCTCCATTCCGCACCAAGTGCGTGGGTGGTTCGACGTAGAGCTTCTTGCGCTGGCCCCGATCAAGCCAGCTACATGATTGTGTCAAGAACATGCTAAGCCCCCCGAGACCCCCTCCTCCTCTCGTCGCTCGGCCCTATCTTGGGGGCATGAACACGGACATCGAGGAGAAGGGGCTGACCCTGGAGGAATCCAGGGTTAGCGCGAAGAGCCTGCTGGGGCGGGCGGATCAGGCACGGCTGAACCGGGCCAAGAAGCTCAGAGTCATGAAGGCGACGGCGCGAAAGTGCCGCATCATTCAGGCGCGGGTCGAGTCTCACTCGAAGTGGGACGTCCCCTTCTACGAGGTCTTGATCGACCTCCTCGGGAGCTGGTTCCAGTGTACCTGCGCCGATCATGGGCAGACGGACGGCCCGTGCAAGCACGTGGCCGCTGTCCTCCAGCGGTACGTCGGCCCCGCCGAGGTCGAGGTCTCGGAGGCGGCGTCGGAGGTGGAGAATGGCGTTCAAGGTAGCTAAGGGGGAATCCCTTCCCTCTCCCTCCCCTCCCTCACGGGCTGGTGTGGCAGAGCAGCCGCTTCGGCCCATGTCGGGTCTCATGCAGATTCCTGCCCTTGAGCCTCGACGAGCCAGCACCATGTGTCCTCGTTGCAAGGTTGAGCTGGTGCGTGTGGATCTGACTGAGGCGGAGCGCACGGTGCTGAAAGCGCTTCGGGCGTCGTACCGGTGTGCCTGCGGTTATCAGGTCGCCCCTGGGGCATCGCTGGCGATCCCCAAGCTGATCTCGCTTCGGGAGCGGGAGAAGGAGGCTCGACGTCGAGAGAGCCATGACGCGAGGCAACGTCTTGCTCGAGAGCGAAAGGCGGCGATGTTTGCGCCTACCGAGCGAATTGAGGTCGGGGCGCTCCCGGTCTTGCACCAAGAGGTGCTTGGGAACGACGAGGTCTTGGTGCTTGAGGCGGAGCGTCCTCGGATCGAGCTGCCCCCGCTCACGGAGGAGAGTCTCGAACTTGGTGACTGGACGCCGATCTCGGGGGAACGTCCCCTGGGAGAGATTTGACGAATTCGAATTCGCCTTGACACGTTCTTAGCGAAGAACGGGCTTAGGCGATCCTATCTTCAGCAACGGAGCATTCAAATGGCTACACCGACCCCGCACCCTGCCGAGTCTATTCGGCTTCTCCCCCAAGATCTCGAGACCGTGCTTGCAGCCCGCGTGGGGCTGGTCTGCGTGGAGTCCCGAGAGGAGGTGCGCTACCTCAGCGACCTTCGCCGCTCCGCCATTGGGACGGGGCGGGATTTCTGGATTTGGACGGCCACCAAGGGCTTCCAGCAGGCACAGAGTCTCAACGAGCGGGCGCTCGAGATCGTCTCGATCAAGGGGGCGAATCAGATCACCGAGGAGGAGGCGACGAAGCGGGTCGCTGACTACAAGGCACCCTCCTTGGTGAATAACGCCCCGGTTCGGCAGCTCGCTGCCGCCCTCGCGCATATCGATCTGGCGCTGTCGGAGCTGATCAGCAAGGGGCCGATCAGGGAGAACGAGACCGTGGTGAAGGGAGGCATTTTCTCCTTCCGGCATTGCGGAAGGAATGCAATGCCCTGGATCGTCTTTCTCGACGCGTGGCGGTATGTCGCGGAGCATGCGGTAGAAGCGCGTGCGCTCCGCGATATTGTGTACCGACTTCGCTCGACGGGGCTGACGCTGATCTTTCTCGACGCTAAGCCCCAGGCGTCGATCCCCGGTCTCGATATTGACGCGCTCCGCGTTCAGCCTGGAACGCCGGATCGGACGGAGCTTCGCAGGCAGATCACCAGCCTCCTGAGCCTGTCTCGGGCGACGGCACCGGTCGTGATTCCCTACGAGGCTCCTGACAAGCTCGATGAGCTGGTGAAGGCTTGTCAAGGTCTCTCGTTGGTCGAGATGCGTAACTTCGTGAGCATTGCGATCTGCAACGCGACTGCGGATTCCTCCAAGGAGCTGATCGAGGAGGTCACGAAGGCGAAGGTCGAGTCCATCTCGAAGGGTGGAATGCTCACCTTCTACCCGCCGAAGCCGATGGCGGATATCGGGGGCATGGGCGAATTCAAGCGGTGGATCGGAATCCGCAAGCGCGCTTTCTCGTCCGAGGCACGCAAGTTCGGCGTAAAGCCCCCGAAGGGCGTGCTGATGCTTGGTGTGCCGGGAACGGGCAAGAGCGCCTCCGTCGCTGCCGTCGCGTCGCTCCTCGGGGTGCCGTGTCTGCGCCTCGACATGGGGCAGCTTTTCGCTGGGCTTGTCGGGGCTTCCGAGGAAAACACCCGGAAGACGCTCAACCTCGCGGAGAAGCTTTCCCCTTGCGTTCTCTGGCTCGACGAGATCGAGAAGGGGCTGAGCGGTGCCGCCTCGAGCGGGTCGTCTGACGGCGGGACGATGTCACGGGTAATGGGGACGATCTTGTCATGGATGAATGACAAAAGCGAGCCGGTGTTCGTCATGGCAACGGCGAACGATATCAGCAAGCTCCCGCCGGAGTTGTTGCGAAAGGGGCGCTTCGACGAGATCTTCTTCGTTGACCTCCCCAACGCGGACGAGCGAAAGGAGATCCTCGCCATTCACATTCGGAAGACGGGTCGCAATCCTGACGCGATCATGAATTCGAATTCGGTATCTCAGATCCTTGCGGCGACCGAGGGTTTCTCTGGTGCCGAGATCGAGGGGGTTGTGCAGGAGGCTGTGCTGATCGCCTTCGACGACGGGATGCGGGACTTGGTGGTGGCGGATCTGACGCAGGCGGCGCAAGCGACGCGTCCGCTGTCTAAGACAATGGGCGATCAGATCCAGGCTATGCAAGCCTTCGGCCAGGATCGGGCGCGTTCGGCTCGGGCCATACCGCTCGTCGCCCCCGTCCCCGCTCCGACCCTCCCGCTCCTTGGGTATCTGGGCGACGATTCGTTCCAAGCCTGAATTGTCAGGATTGTGTCAAGGCGCGGATAAAGGCGCGTCCGTGCCTATCTTGGAGGGGCTGGAGGTAGGGTGAGGCTATACGGAGAGATCGTACCGTCGCGGGTCGACGGCCCTGGGCTGCGAGCTGTCCTGCATACGGCAGGGTGCAGCATTGGCTGCCCAGGCTGCTTCAACCCGCATACTCACAGCCCCTCTGGGGTATTGGTGCGCCACTTCACGCCTGAGGCGCTCGTTCGTGAGGTGCTGAGCGTCAGTTCGCACCTCACGATCTCGGGGGGCGAACCTACGGATCAGCTTCCCGAGCTACTCGAATTCCTGCGTGTGGCTCGTCCCCGAGTGGAGAGCGTCATTCTCTACTCGGGGCGCACGCGCTCCTTCCTCCTCAAGCGCCCCCTTTGGTGCCAGATCGAGGAGGAGGGCTTGGTGGACACGCTGATCGACGGGCCGTTCGACCTGCGTCAGCCCGAGACCGTCCGCATGGCCGGTTCCGCCAACCAGCAGTTTCACCAGATCACCAACCGCTTCAGCGAAGTCGACTTCGCTCAGCGGGGCGCAGAGATCCAAATTGCGCCTGACGGTTCCGTGACATTCCTGGGGTTCCCTTCCCCGAGAATGCTGAATATGTTCTCGCGAGGAGTGTAAAATGCAACAAGTGACCGTGATCATCGATCCCTCGGCCTTCGAGATCGGGAGCCGCTACAAGAACAACCTCAAGAAGACGCCGCAGAAGATCGCCGTGACCGCCGAGGTCACCGCTGGTGGCCCAGGGGGCGCGGGCTGCGTGGCCCTCGTCGAGGGCGTCCTTGGTGGTCTCCTGCCCAGGGGCGTCGCCGTCGAGCAGAAGGACGACGAGCAGGAGTCGATCATCCTCGGCATGATCGGCGCTGGTCGCTGATCTTTCCACCTACCCAGATTCAACGGAGCGAAAATGTCAGCCTACACCCCGATTCAATGCCCCCAGATCACGAACATTCGCCTCCTCAAGAAGGCGCTTGCAGCCGCCCTGAACGTCCGAGAGCAGGACATGCTGTTCTTCGAGAAAGGCACGAACCTGAAGGGATACCGGCAAGAGACGCAGCGCGCCCACTTGGTGCTGGCTGGGACGCAGCATGGGAAGGGCGTCGTGGTGACGTCGCCTGGGGGCTACAACGACGTCGGCTTCGAGCGGGTCGAGACGGACGGGGTCGTCCACTGGGTGCCGCATGTCCCTGACCATGACGGGGCGTTCCATGACACTGAGTGGCTCCGTCGAACCCTCGCGCTGTATGCCGAGGAAATGACGATGGAGAACGCGATTGCGGAGGGGTACGGGGTCGAGAAGACCGTGCTGCCTGACGGGCGCATTCAGCTCGTCTGCTCGCGCTACTCGTAGCCCCGGCTTACCGTGTTAGAAGCCCCCAGGAATGGGGGCTTTCGTGCTTCTCGGTGCAGCCTCTTGGCATTGCAGTATTCATCGGGGCTGGTGGTATCGGATCTCGGCTCGTCTTGGGGAGGTTGAGGTCTTGGTGTATCCGCGCATCTTGCGGTCGGGGATGGAGACGATCTCTCTCCTTCCGGCCTTTGGTGGAGAGCGGGAGCGGCGGGACGTATGGCGGCTTGAGGACGGGATACCCGAGCCGATCCCGGTGTCGACGCGTGTCTCGCTCGAGCGAGAGGAGGAGGCACTCCACCGGGCGTTCTTGGTGAGCGCGCACCTCGACGTGGGCATTTCAGCAGAGCGGGTGCTGGACATGCAGGGGCCGCTTGGAGGCTTCCTCTTGGTGGGCGAGGAGTATCGAGTGATGGACTCCTTCGAGGTCAGAGGCACCTTGGTTAGAGAGGACGAGTGGCTCTTGGTGAATGAACGAATTCGAATTCCGATCTCCTCACGCGAGATCGGCTTGCTCGTTCCGGCAGAGAGTCGCTTCAAGTGGGATCAATTCGAAGAGGCAAGGAGGCAGCATGAGTGAGACCTGGGTAACGCTTCCCAATGGAAGCTCCATTCGTTTGGTGGGACACTACGGGACGGACGCCCTTCTGGCGGAGGTAGCGCGTAACTCCGTAGGGGGCTTGGCTTCGGTGAGGAAGGCATCGTCGGATCGGGCGCTGATTCGGCGCTTGGTGCGGGATCTGCACACGTCGCCGCTCGAGTTCGGCCAGATGCACTTTCAGGTCGTGACGAGCATCATGGTAGAGCGGCAGCATGTGCGGCACCGGACGCAGAGCCTCTCCGTGAGGAGCGACCGGTACACCAAGCGGCCCAAGGGGGAGACGTCGGCTGACGGCTTCCCGGTTCGGATCGGGTCGTACCCCATTCGCAAGCAGAGCGCCCTGAATCGCCAGATGAGCGAGGGCTTGGTGGACGAGGAGGTGAGCAACGAATTCCTCCGCCGCCTCCTCGAGCATTCCACCAAGGGGCTGGAACTCTACCACGACATGGTCGAATCAGGATCGGCCCGAGAGCAGGCACGGCAGGCGCTCTCGCTCGACTCCTCTACGGTGTACCACTTCACGATGGACACTTGGAACCTCATGCATTTCCTTCGCTTGCGTCTCGCGCTCGACGCGCAGGTAGAGATCCGCGAACTTGCCGAGGAGATGTACAAGCACTTCAAGGTGCTTTTCCCGATCTTGGCTGAGGCGTTTGAGGACTACATTCGGCAGGCGGTTCGGCTCTCTCGCATGGAGCATGCGGTGCTGAAGGACATGGCGCACCTCCTTCGGCGCGATCCAACCGCGCTCGACGCCCTGCGGAAGTCGATCTCGCGGAACCTCGACACGGAAGCGGGGGTATCTGTGACGGAGCGGCGGCACCTTCTGGAGGTCTTGGGATTGACCGAGGCACTGAGCGACCTCCTGTAGCACCAACGACCCTCCTCTTGGGTTACGCTTCCTTGAGGAGGGTTTCTCATGCCCACAGAGGTGAGGCTGAAATTCGTCGCGGTGCATGTGCTTGAATGTGAACCCGCAGACGTCCCTGCGGTGCTGAAGCAGCTTGGTCTTCTCGAGGCGGACGCCTTCTTGAACGGGGCGGCTGCGGTAGAGGCTTCAGGGGATTGGGAGATACAGGATCTCTCGAGTCCTGTCTCGACCTACATGGCGATGGACGACATGCGGATCGAGGCTATGCACGCTACCCCATTCGTCCCGTTTCTTGATTAGCCATGTACGCATTCGACGATAACGACTTGAGCATGCTCGTTGTGATCAGTGACTTGCTGGCGATCAAGCTCTCCGCCAAGCAGCGAGCGTTCGTCAAAGAGATGGCTGAGGTACGCAAGGGCCAGGGGCTGACAACGGAGGAGATGATCAAGCTGCGAAAGATGCACCAAGCGAAGGCGGACTTGGTGCAAGAGCTTTACCGCATGCGTGAGAAGGCGCGCACGACGATCTTCTTGGAGGATCGGGGGCTGAAGCGGAAGGAGAACGAGCTGGCGCTTCGGATCAGTCAGGTACGCCAGGATCGGCTCCGAGAGGAGCGCAAGCGTAAGGAGGAGGAGGAGCGAGGGGCGTTGCCAACGAAGTCTCCGTTCGGGATCTGACGAATTCGAATTCGCTGCCGTTCGACCCTTAGCAAGTTCTTAGCGCCCCCTCCGGGGAGGGTGGGTATGTTGCTCGGAGCGAGGAGTTCCGATGTCGTTTATGGATACGTTCGGGGGGGGCTTTGTTGCGCTGGCGGATACGATCAACGCGCACGCGCAGCAGTCCATACGGGTCGACCTGGGCTGCGGCTTGGTGGTGGAGGCGTACAAGCCCTCGCTGAGCGTGATCACGCAAGTGAGTGGGCTGGCGATCTTCATCGCCTTGGTGCGAACCTGTGAGCAGATCTACCCGGAGTTGATCGAGCGGCTTCGGATGAACCCCATGTTCGTTCTGCAATTCACGGGCGACGTAGAGGCGCACCGGGGGACGGACGCGAAGGCGAAGCGAATGGCGCTGATGATCACGACGGCGCGCAAGCTCCTTCAGGGGCAGGAGTGGGTGTGGAATGCCGAGGTTGGAGCATGGATCTGCCCAGCGTACATGGGGGGCGACATGCTGATCTCTGAGATCGATCTTCGGGCGGAGTTCGACGTATTCATTCAGTCCAAGCTGGTCTCGACGTCGACGGGTATTGGGCGACCCGCGCTCAAGACAGCCCGATAGGCTAAGACGCATTCGAATGCGGAGGTTCGGTGAGCGACATGAAGCTGCTTCGGTTTCGGGTGGAGAGCGCCATTGAGCGAGGGGAGGAGTCTAAGCGGCGGACGGAGGAGAAGAGGGCCGAGCGGAAGGCACTCGCTTCCGAGGAGCGCACCAAGGAGGAGCGCACCAAGGAGCGCGTGACGGACATTGAGGCGCTCCGCAAGCAGTGGCGGATCGAGGCGTACCAAGCCTACAAGGGCGGCGTGGAGCGCAAGTACGGGCATCTCCTCCCCGAGGGGAAGTTCGTGGCGCAGCCGCTGGATTGGGGGGTGTTGCGGAGCTTCGTGCTGACATGTGCGGCCAACAGCGGGCCTGTGATGGCTCGGGCGATTGAGCTGTACGAGATCTACGCGCTCCAGCTTCGGGCGCAGTTCCCAATGGGGCTGCCGAAGCTCCCGATCTTGGTGCGGGAGCGCACGACGCTCCTTCAGGACTTCCTCGACCAGACGAATCCAGCCGAGCGGTTCACCAAGATGCTCTCGCAACAAGCAGACGCCCATGTCCCTGCCGGAAAGAAGCACCTGAAGGAGCGGGAGTTCGATTCGGGCAAATTCAACATGGATGATTTTTGATCTAAGCCTTCGTAGGGGTTACCCCCAGAGGAGGGAGACCCCATGCGAACACTGATTGAGGCGCTGAACGAGGGAAGCGACTACGAGCCGATGGAGGTGCCGGTCTGGATGGAGGACGCTTTCAACCTCTACGCCCAGAGCGAGGCCATGACCCTCTTCTCCGCGAAGGAGCTTGAGAAGCCGGGGGACTTCCTTCGGGCGTTCAACCCGACGATCTCAGCCTACCTGAAGGATCAGGATTGGGACGGGACGCCTGCGCCGGGATCGTATCCGAACCGGGGATATCCCAACGGCTGGAGCCGTGCCGCCGGGTCGAAGAAGTACCTCTTGGTGTGCAAGCGTTCTGGGATGCAGCCGGTCTACGTCACGACGGGGCTTGAGCTGGACTTTGGTGCGAAGTTGCCGAGTCTCGCGCAGGCCGAGGCGGTGTTGGATCTCATGGCGGTGGTGCAGTAAAGCCTCCGTCAAGAGGCGCACCAAGGGGGGGCATGCCCGAGATCTGGGCCTATATTGGTGCTTGGAGGTTTCCAATGGCTCAAAAGCGCCCCCTCACCTTGTCCGACATGGAGCGGATACAGATCCCTCCCAGGTACTACCCCAAAGAGATCGATACGACGCGCTTTCCCGAGATCCTTCAGGCGTATCTCAGAGAGATCGATTCGCACGTCCTTGCGGGGCGGGGCTTACTGCTTTGCGGGAACAACGGAATCGGGAAGACGACGTTCGTCTGTGCTGCTTTGCAGGAGGCGCGTCGTCACCGGCATACTGCCCTCTTCGTGGAGAGTGCGGCGATCAAGGACTTCATCTTCCAGCGCACCCCGTTCGACGCGCAGGAGAGCATGATCGAGCGCATGCGTTCGGTTCAGGTGCTGGGGATTGACGATCTTGGGAAGGAGCGGGCGGACGGCAAGGGATTCAACGAGCAGGTCTTTGACGAGCTGCTTCGGCACCGGATGCTCCACCGGCGTGTGACCCTGATCAGCACCAACGTGGTGAAGGCTCGGCTTCCAGACTTCCTGATGAAGTCGACGTTGGAGGCGCTGCGGGATTGCGTAACGCCCTTGGAGATCGAGGGGGTGAACCTCCGGGTGGAGCATGCGCGAGAGGCTCGGGACGCCCTTGGGATCAAGGCTGCTTCTTGACAGGCTCGACGGGTCTTGGTGTATACGCTTAGAGCGGAGGGATCAATGAGGCTCTTTCTTGCGTTGCTATCGATCTACGGGGACTCCGAGGACGCGAACGCCGCTCGTCAGCGGTTGTGGCGTGAGTCTTCACCAATGGAGCGAGAGGTTGCTCGCGGGCAGCTTGAGGCGTTGGCATCGAGCCTTCAGGGGATGCTTTCGCGGGTGCAGATTCAGGCTGAGCGCGTAGAGAAGATCCTTGGTGCGGAGCGGTTGATGTACCTTCAGCCTGCCGAAGCGAATTCGATCTCGCAGGAGGCGATCCTCGAAGCGAATGAGGCGCGGAGCCGTGGGGGTGGGATTCGGAGTCGGGTCTTGAAGGGGATCATGGCTGATCCTACGATCAAGCCCTCGAATCGCTCGCATACAGGCATGGCGGCGGCTGCTGGAGCTGAGGGGCATGCGAATTTGCTGGAGTCCCTTCAGGCCTTTGGTGAATTTGACGACGTGGTCAGTACCCTTCTTCGCTTGGACGCCGAGGTGAACGAAGGTCTCTCCAAGCTCGGCACCAAGTGAGGTTCTCATGAGGGTCTTTCAGGGCGAGTGGGGATCGGAGGTAACGGAGGTACAGCCCCGAGAGGGGGAGGTCGCCCTTCGGTTGCTTGGGATCAGGCATCCTGGGATCTACTTGGTGCTACAGCGGCGAGAGGAATCTGTGGGGCGGGTGATTCCGTCTGAGGAGTATCTCTGCGATCTCCTTGAGGCGCATGCGAGCGACGTGGTGATCTTCTTGGTGAGCGCGGTCGACTACAGTGACGAAGATCGGCATCACCTCTCGGCGTGGGTGGACGTCATGCTCTACCCAATGGGCGAAACTCGCTGATCGTGGCTAAGGGAACATTGACGGAGAAGCACATGGCAGAGACACCAAGCGGCCCTGCGAGCGCACAGCCCACCTCTCAGTACGCCATCGGGACGCCG
>JACCDQ012098839.1_pt1 | contig 28477 bp, 27 predicted proteins | sample 7446031 | NCBI WGS metagenome assembly JACCDQ01 (sample SAMN15323442, study PRJNA562643) | freshwater metagenome | isolation source: river surface water | place: USA:Blue River Watershed | collected 2017-08-17 | reverse complement strand
GCACATGGTCCAACGCTTCCTGGCGCTTTTTGGCCGCGCCAATAAAGATTTCCAGCTGCTCGCGCACCTTGGCCTGGCCCACGTACTCGGTCAGGCCCTTGGGCCGCAGGGCGCGCTCCAGCGCCTCCTCACGGCTGCTTTCGGGCACAGCAGACACCATGCGCTTGGGCGCGGGGGCAAAGTCGTCGGTTTCGATCGCCATATGTACCTTTTACCAGCGCCCCTTACTTGGCCAGCGCCTTCAGCGCCAACTTGATGCCGTCGCTCACGCCCACCTCGGCCGGCAGCGCTTTCAACGCCGCCGCCGCCTCCTTGTCGTTGTAGCCCAGCGCCAGCAACGCCTGCTGGATGTCGTTGTGGGCGTCGCTGTGCGCCGCGCCACCCACCGGCCCCAAATCGGCGCCGATCTTGCCTTTGAGTTCCAGCAACAGCCGTTCAGCCGTCTTTTTGCCGATGCCCGGCACCTTCACCAGCCGCCCCACTTCTTGCGCGGAAATGGCCTGGGCCAAGTCCTGCACACTCAGGCCCGACAACACGCTCAACGCCATGCGCGGCCCCACGCCGGTGATCTTGATCAATTGCCGAAAGGCCTCACGTTCAGACGGCGTGGCAAAGCCGTAGAGGATCTGTGCGTCCTCGCGCACCACGAAGTGCGTCAGCAACGCCACCCGCTCCCCGCTGGCGGGCAGGTTGTAGAAGGTGCTCATGGGCACGTCCACCTCGTAGCCCACGCCGTGGCAGTCGATCAGGATTTGCGGGGGGTTCTTTTCCAGCAGGGTGCCGGTCAACTTGCCTATCATTGGAAGATTCCTTTTTTCTGGATTATCGGTTTGATTCTTCGCCACACCTTCTCCCCGCCCGACAACGTGCGCATGGCGCACCTGTGCGGCCCCATGGATGCGCACATCCGCACCATCGAAGCCGCGCTGCAGGTCAAGGTGGCGCACCGCTTCGAGCAGTTCCGCGTCGAGGGCCCCAAGGCCAAGGCCGAACAGGCGATGGAAGTGCTGCAGGCGCTGTACGAAATGGCGCGCACCCCCATCCCGGCCGAGCAGGTGCAGCTGATGCTGAGCGGTGACACCGCCCTGCCAGAGGCCGGCGTGGACGCGGTGGTGGTGCAGACCCGCCGCGGCGAGGTGCAGGGCCGAACGGCCAACCAGAAGCGCTACCTGACGAACATGGCCACGCACGACATCACCTTCGGCATCGGCCCGGCCGGCACCGGCAAGACCTACCTCGCGGTGGCCTGCGCGGTGGACGCGCTGGAGCGCAGCGCGGTGCAACGCATCGTGCTCACGCGCCCGGCGGTGGAAGCCGGCGAACGCCTGGGCTTTCTGCCCGGCGACCTGGCGCAAAAAGTGGACCCCTACCTGCGCCCGCTGTACGACGCGCTGAACGACCTGATGGGCTTCGACAAGGTACAAAAAGCCTTCGAACGCCAACAGATCGAGATCGCCCCGCTGGCCTTCATGCGCGGGCGCACGCTGAACCACGCCTTCGTCATCCTCGACGAAGCGCAGAACACCACGCCCGAACAGATGAAAATGTTCCTCACCCGCATCGGCTTCGGCAGCAAGGCCGTCGTCACGGGTGATATCAGCCAGATCGACCTGCCACGCACCCAGCTCAGCGGCCTGATCGACGCCGAACGGGTGCTCAAGCGCGTCAAGGGTATCGCCTTCAACCGCCTCACCAGCGCCGACGTGGTGCGCCACCCGCTGGTGGCCCGCATCGTGGACGCTTACGACAAACTCGGCCCGAAAGTCTGACATGGCCCTGCCCCAACTCACCCTGTCCCTGCAGTTCGGCCGCTTCGACGGCGTGGCCGAGCACCGCGCTGCCCTGCCGCGCCACAAGGTGGAACGCTGGCTGCGCCACGCGCTCGACGCCGACGGCGAAATCACCGTGCGCATCGTGGACGCCGAAGAAGGCCAGGCCCTGAACCGCGACTACCGCCAGAAGGACTACGCCACCAACGTGCTCACTTTCGACTACGAAACCGACCCGGTGGTGATGGCCGACCTGGTGCTGTGCGCACCGGTGGTGGCGCGCGAAGCCGCCGAACAAGGCAAGACCCTGCAGCAGCACTACACCCACCTGCTGGTGCACGGCGCGCTGCACGCCCAGGGCTGGGACCACGAAACCAGCGAGGCAGACGCGGAGGCCATGGAAGCCCGGGAAATTGAAATTCTGGCGACACTGGGTGTGCCCAACCCCTACGCCAGCTGAACTGAAAATCGCTGAAACTGCTATACACTGCGCAGCATGAACGCACCCGACAGTCCACCCGCTGTCGCTTCGGACGCTGTGCTCAGGGAGGTCCGTGAACAGCTGGATGCCCGGCCTGCCGAAGCGTGGCCGGCGTTGCGGCGCCGCCTCGCCAACCTGCTGCAAGAAGGGGAAGCCGCCAAAGATTTCCACAAACGCTTGGCGTTCGTGGAAACCGGCGTCCAGTTGACGCTCGACGGTCAGGAAGACGATTCGCTCTTCGTGCTGGTGCAAATGTTGTCAGACCGCGACTACGGCTACAGTGCCACCCACGCCCTCACCGCCGCTGTGCTGTGCCGCATGATCGCGCCGCTGGCACAGATCGGCGAACCCCAGCTCACGTCGCTCATGCGCGCGGCCCTGACGATGAACATGGCCATGTCCGCCTTGCAAGACCAACTGGCGGTGCAGGTGCCACCGGTCACCGACGAGCAACGCGAACTGATTCACCAACACCCGCAAGCTGCCGTGGCCCTGCTGCGCAAACACGGGGTGGAAGACCCGTTCTGGCTGGAGTTGGTGAACGATCACCACGAAACCCCGGATGGCAAAGGCTACCCTGGCGGCAAAGCCGAGCTCAACCAAACCCAGCAATTGCTGCGCATGGCGGACATTTTCATCGCCCGCATCAGCCCGAGGGTCAACCGACGCGGCCTGTGGCCCAGCCTGGCGGTGAGCAACCTGTTCAAGGAAGCCCAGGCCCAAGACAGCCCGCTGGGCGCCATTTTTGCCAAACAACTCGGGCTGTATCCGCCCGGCACCTATGTGCGCCTGAAATCCGCAGAAACGGCGGTGGTGGTGCGACGCGGCGAACGGGTCAACACCCCGGTCGCCCTGGCCATCACCGACCCAGACGGCCTCTCGGTCAGCACCCCCCGGCGCCGCGACACACAAGACCCGCAGTACAGCGTGGTCACCCCGGTCTCGCCAGAAGACGTGAAAATCCGGCTCGACAAAGGACGGTTGCTCAAGCGGCTGTGAAGGCGCTGCGGCACGCCGCCAGACTCACCACGCGCCCCAGGTGCCGTGGCCGGTCATGCCTTCGTACAACATCTGTCCATCGCCCTGGCGCACGATGGCATTCATGCCAAAAGTGACCGCACCCATCAAACGCCGGTCTTGGCGGTAGGTTTGCAGCAAAGGAGCCACCACCTGCCCGACGGCCGCGGTGGCCGGGTCGACATCGGGAATGCTGCAGCGCGCGCACGGCTTGACCGGCTGCAAGCGCACCACTGGTGCCTGCGCATCCAGCCCCTGGGCGTGCAAAACGATGTCGGCCAGCCGGTCCTCGTCGTGCGCCTCCAGCCCACCCAGCACGATGTTGGGCCGAAACCGCGTCGCATCCACCGGCGCATGGCCCAGCACCGCCAGCCGTTCGTTCAAATCCGCCAAGGCGGCGCTGGACAGCACCAGCAAGGGATAGCCGTCGCTGAACTGGTTCGGCGCTTCCACCCCACCGGTCCAGCGCATCGACGACAGGCGCCTCACATCTGGATCGAACCGCACCAGGCGCAAACCGCCCTGCAACCCAGGCACCGAACGGGCACCGAGGAAATCGGTGAACCATTGGGCGGCCACCTCGCCCATGTCGTAGGCGTCCACCTCGTCGTCCCACACCCGAACGCGCAGGGGCGACACCGCTTCGTCCAGTGCCAGGTGCAGCGTCAACATGCCCGGCGCCCGCAGTTCGAGCTGCCCCATGCGAAAGCGCGGCTGAATCAAGGCCATGCGCGGCAACTCGCGCTGCGACACGAATTCACCCTGCGCATCCACCACCATCCAGGTGCGGTCCCACTCCAGCCCGGTTTCCAGCAATTCCACCGTGCTCAGGCGCAGGCCAGCGCAGCTCTTGATCGGGTATATCCACAACTGCTCAATGCTCAACGGCAGGGTGTCCGCGTCGGACGGCGCAACGGCCATGGTGTCACTCCTTGGGTAAGCCTGCGATTGTGCACGCAGCTCCTACAATGCGGCCATGAGCAAGAAGTACGACGTGGCGGTGCTGGGTGGTGGCGTGGTGAGCCACACATTGGCCCTGTTGCTGGCCCGCGACCGGCTGCGCGTGGCCCTGGTGCAAGCCCCGCCCCCGGCCCATCCGGCCCCCGACATCCGCGCCTATGCGCTGAACACCACCTCGCGGACCCTGCTCGACGGCCTGCGGGTTTGGCCTCAGGCCACCGACCAGCCCCCGGCCGTCACCCCGGTGCACCACATGTGGGTGAGCGACGCAAGCGACCAGGCCGCCTCGGTCCGGTTTGACGGCAACGCGCTCGAGCCGCTGTCGTGGATCGTGGACGTGCCCGCGCTGGAAGCGACGCTGGCCCAGGCGGTGGCTTTCCAGCCGGGCATCGACCGGCTGACCGAACGCCCCAACGCCAACCTGACCGTGATTTGCGAAGGCAAGCGCAGCCGCACCCGCGACGCCTCGGGCTTTGAGTTCGAGGTCAAACCCTACCCGCAAACCGCCGTCGCGGCCCGCTGGCGCACCGAGCGCCCCCACGGCGGCGTGGCGCGCCAGTGGTTCCTGGCCGGCGGCGAGATCCTGGCCCTGCTGCCGCTGGAAGGTGAACAAGGCCACGCGGTGGCCATGGTCTGGTCGGTCAGCCCCGAACGGGCCGCCACCCTGCTGGCACTACCTGCCGATGCGCTGGCACAGCAAGTGGTGCAGGCATGCGATCACGCCCTGGGCGCGATGGAGCCTCTGGGCCAGCCGGCCGGCTGGCCGCTGGAACTGTCGCGCGCACGGCGCTGGGTACAGCCCGGCCTGGCTTTGGCGGGCGACGCCGCCCACGCCATGCACCCGCTGGCCGGGCAAGGCCTGAACGTGGGCTTGGCCGATGTGGCCGAACTGGCCCGCGTGCTGCACGAACGCGAATACTGGCGCGAGCCGGGCGATCTGCGCCTGCTGCGCCGCTATGAAAGGGCACGCCAGGCCGACGTCAGCGCCATGGCCTGGGTCACCGACGGGCTGTACGGCCTGTTCGGCCACGACGACAGCCGCATCCAGGCCCTGCGGCGCTGGGGCCTGCGGAACTTCGACCGCCTGACACCGCTCAAGCAGTGGACGATGCGCCAAGCCATGGGCCGCGCCACCGTGCCACCGCACTGACACCGCCGAACGAACCGACCACACGGTCCCTTCCTACACAGGACTTCACCATGATCTCTTTCCTGAGCCGCAGCCGCTGGGCTTTCGTGCTGGCCGGCCTGCTGGTCACAGCCTTCAACGCGTCGGCCAACGAGGCCGCCATACGCAAGAACCTGGCCGAAAGGCTGCCCAACCTGCCCAAAATCGACGAAGTCAGCCCCACCCCGATGAAGGGGCTGTTCGAGGTGCGCATCAACCAGAGCGACATCCTCTACACCGACGCCGAAGGCAACTTTCTGTTGCAAGGCTCCCTGATCGACACCAAGGCACGCGCCAACCTGACCGAACAACGGGTGGAAAAGCTGACTGCCATCGACTTCAAAGACCTGCCGCTGAAAGACGCCTTCACGCTCGTGCGTGGGAACGGCAAGCGCAAGATGGCGATTTTTGAAGACCCGAACTGCGGCTTCTGCAAACGTTTCGAGAAAGACATCGCCAAGATCGACGACGTCACCATCTACGTTTTTCTCTACCCCATCCTGGGGCAAGACTCGGTGGTGAAATCGCAGAACATCTGGTGTGCCAAGAACCGTGGCAAGGCCTGGGAAGACTGGATGCTGCGCAACGTGACGCCGCCCAGCGCCAGCTGCGACACCAGCGCGCTGGACCGCAACGTGGCCTTTGGCCAAAAAACACGCATCACCGGCACGCCCACCACCTTCTTCGTCGATGGCACGCGCCTGCCTGGCGCCGCCGGGGTGGACAAGGTGGAACAAGCCCTCGCCAGCGCCAAATGAGCGCACGTCGCCGCGCAGGCCGCACCGCAACCGCCGCCATTGCGCGCGTGCGCTACCGGGTCGAAATGCCCGACGTCCGCAACCACCTGTTCCAGGTGACGCTGGAACTGGACAAACCCACCCAGCGCCAGCGCTTGAGCCTGCCGGTCTGGATTCCCGGCAGCTACTTGGTGCGCGAGTTCTCGCAACACCTGCAGTGCCTGCAAGCCCAGGCCGACGGCCAACCCGTGCCTTTGCGGCAACTGAGCAAAAACCAGTGGGAAGCTCGACTGCCGGCGGGAACGAAACAGTTGTCGGTTCGGTACCAGGTGTATGCGTTTGACGCCTCGGTGCGCACTGCCTTTCTGGACCAGACGCGCGGCTTTTTCAACCCCACCAGCCTGTGCCTGCGGGCCGAAGGTCGGGCGCAGGAACCGCACGCGCTGCACATCGCCGCGCCCGCAGCCCATGCCGATTGGGCTCTGGCCACGGCCCTGCCCGCACGCGACATCGATGCCAGCGGTTTTGGCCAGTATGTGGCGAGCGACTACGACGAACTGGCCGACAGCCCGGGGGAACTGGGGCGCTTCTGGAGCGGCACCTTCCCAGTGCGTGGCGTACCCCACCGTTTCGTGGTCAGCGGCGCCCCCGCCGGCTTTGACGGCGAGCGCCTGCTGCGCGACACCGCCCAGATTTGCGAAGCCGCCATGGCTTTGTGGCACGGGCCCGACGGCGCACAGGGCAAGCCCCCGTTCGACCATTACCTGTTCATGCTGCACGCCAGTGCCGACGGCTACGGTGGCCTGGAGCACCGGCACAGCACCGCGCTGATCTGCCAGCGCAGTGATCTGCCCCAGGTGGGCAATGCCACCAAACTCAAGGCCACCGACGGATACACCACCCTGTTGGGGCTCATCAGCCACGAGTACTTCCACACCTGGAACGTGAAGCGGCTGCGTCCGCACGAATTCGCCGAGTACGACTACGACCGCGAAAACTACACCGACCTGCTGTGGTTCTTTGAAGGCTTCACCAGCTATTACGACGATTTGCTGGTGCGTCGCGCGGGCCTGATCGACGAATCCACCCACCTGCAACTGCTGGCCAAAACCATCAACCAGGTGCTGCAAACCCCGGGGCGGCTGGTGCAAAGCGTGGCCGAAGCCAGCCGCGACGCCTGGATCAAGTACTACCGCATTCAGGAAAACACCCCCAACGCCACCGTCAGTTACTACACCAAAGGTGCGCTGGTCGCCCTGTGCCTGGACTTGACGTTGCGCGCCGAGGGCCACACCACGCTGGACGCGGTGATGGCCGTCCTGTACCAGCACTGCGAAGGCGGCCCCATGAAAATGGGCGACCTGCGACGGGTGCTCAAACGCCTGGGCCGCCGTACCTTCGACGATGAACTGCAAGCCTGGGTGCACGGCACCGCCGACCTGCCCCTGCGCCCCCTGCTGGAACAACAAGGCATCCAGTGGCAGGAGGAAACCGCCCCGCTGGCGCAACGGCTGGGCCTGCGCGTGACTGAAAACGGCGGCCTGGTGTTGAAGAACGTGTTGCGTGGCTCGGCCGCAGAAGCCGCCGGCATGGCCGCTGGCGACGAGTGGCTGGCCCTGGAAACCGACGGCCCCCAAGGGGCACAGACCTGGCGGGTGCGCAAGCTGGACGAAGTGGCGCTGTACGCCGCGGGCGCTCAAACCCTCACCGCCTGGCTGGCGCGAGACGGCCGGGTGCTGCGCTGTCCGCTGCAATGGCCCGAGGCCACCACGACGGTGCGACTGATCCGGCCGGCGGCCAAGGCCGCCTGAGCGCCGCTATAGTGTTGGCTGGTTTTCCCCACAAAGAGACAAGCATGACAGACACGAACCAAGCCCCTGAATTGATCCTGGTGCGCACCGAAGGCCGCGTCGGCATCGTGACACTGAACCGGCCCAAGCAACTCAACGCCCTGAACGACCAGTTGATGGACGAACTGGGCGCGGCCCTGAAAGCGTTTGACGCCGACGACGACATCGGCTGCATGGTCATCACTGGCAGCGAAAAAGCCTTTGCCGCTGGGGCCGACATTGGCGCGATGGCCACCTACAGCTTCGCCGACGTGTACAAGGGCGACTACATCACCCGCAACTGGGAAACCTTGCGCAGCATCCGCAAGCCGGTGATTGCGGCCGTCAGCGGCTTTGCGCTGGGTGGTGGTTGCGAGCTGGCCATGATGTGCGACTTCATCATCGCGGCCGACAACGCCAAGTTCGGTCAACCGGAAATCAAGCTTGGTGTCATTCCCGGCGCGGGCGGCACCCAGCGCCTGCCGCGCGCGGTGGGCAAAGCCAAAGCGATGGACATGGCCCTGACCGGCCGCATGATGGACGCGACCGAAGCCGAACGGTCCGGCCTGGTCAGCCGCGTGGTGCCACTGGACAAGCTGATGGACGAAACCCTGGGCGCCGCCCTGACGATTGCCGGCTTCTCGCAATTGGCGGTGATGGCGGCCAAGGAATCGGTGAACCGGGCGTTTGAAGGCTCCCTGACCGATGGCGTGATGTTCGAACGCCGCCTGTTCCACGCCCTGTTCGCCACCGCCGACCAGAAAGAAGGCATGGCGGCTTTCGTCGAAAAACGACCCGCCCAGTTCCAGCACGCTTGAAACTTCTGAGTTTTTAGCGCTATAATTCAGGGCTTAGGCTCTTTAGCTCAGCCGGTTAGAGCGACGGAATCATAATCCGCAGGTCCCCTGTTCGAATCAGGGAAGAGCCACCAGTAAAAACAAGCACTTAGCCCGGTTCGCCGGGCTTTTTGCTTTCTAGCTCTTGGCCCGTGTAGCCACTGTGTAGCCACCAGCACGTGGTTTTCGCACCGCGTAGCCACAGCTCCAGCAGCCCACAGGCACAAAAAACCCGGCGCTTTGACCGGGTGTTGTTGCAATCTTGTTGTGCGTCCGCTCAGCGTTCGGTCGGGCTTCGTTGTGCATCAGGGGCGCTTCCCCCATAGTGCCTCTAAAAACCGGCTTGGCCTCCGATCAAAAACCCAGTCGGTTGCCAGTCGGTCCCGAACTGGTTGCCCGTGGCCTAGAACGCTTTCGCGCGCGTGCGCGTACTGCTCTAAAAACCTCAATCACTCCGCCTCCGTGGTCGCTTGCCTTGCTGCGGCATGTGTTCCACCTTCAGCCATTCACGCAGTACCAGCGCCAGCAGTTGCGCAGCCGTCCATTGGATTGCTCCCATAGTCACCCCCTCAGAAACGGGAAACCCCGCACTCCGGCGGGGCACCCCTACCCAAACCTTACGGTCAACCCACAGCGGCCACCAGGGGCGCCAGCCCCATCATCTGCCGTTCGTGATCTATTCGCGCCAGCAGCTCAGCCTCTCGGATGGCCTCAGCCTCGGCACGCATGGCCCGCAACTGGTTCACCTCGCGTTCAATCGCGGCCTGTTTGTCGGCCACCTGAATTTGGGCGTCCCGCAACTGGTCAGGCTCTTGGACAGCGCGGATGGCCTCCGATACGCTGGTGGCGTCGCCGATGCGCTCCAACATGCTGCGCTTGTCGGTCGGGGTGATGCCTTCCCGCTCCAACAGACTCGGCAAGCGTTCATAGGCGCCACTCTCGGTGTCCACTTGCGGCAGGGGCTCCCACCAGTTCGGGGTCGGCTCGCTGGGCTCTGGGGGCAGGGCGCCCGCTGCGGTGTTCATGCCACCCACAGCACGCATCAGGGCGGCCTCGGTGCCTGCTGGCGCTTGCGTGGGCGTGGCGGCCATGTCCACCAGGGTTTGGGATGTCATGGCCCTGGCTCCCAAGTTGGCGGCACCAGGCACTGCCAGGGCGCCCGCCAAAGGCAGCGGGTTGCCCGTCGCCACCGATGACACGGCGCCAGCCCCCACCGCACCCGCCACGCCCATTTGCGCGGCTGCTGGCGCTGTGCCCGATGGGTTCCCAAAGATGCGGGCGCCATCGCGGCGACTCCCGGCCACGGCGGCGAAGTTGTCCAACTGGTCCAGCACGCCCGGCAAGTCGGTTCGGCCCAACAGCGTAGCCCGTGCCTCGGGGCTCAGCTTGGACAGGTTCGACAAAAACGTCTCGCTGCTGAATGCGTCGCCCACCGCGTTTTGCTGGCCAGGTGTCGCCCGGCCCAAGCGCTGCAGCACAGCGGCGGCCAGCTCGCGGCGTTCCTGGGCAGGCAGGGCACCAATCACCCGCTTGGCGATGGTGTCGCCTTCGGCCGTGCCAGAAATGGCCGTGGCGAACACCTTTTCTGCCGTGTCCCGGTTCACGATGCCTTGCAGGTCGTCCAGGCGCTTCATCTGCTGTTTGGTGAAGGTGTTGGCCCACTGCCAGGCCTCTGCAGCGTCAGGTCCGGCCGCCTTGGCTGCAGCGCCCAAGTCGTCGGACAGCGCCCCGTATAGGCGGGACCACATCGCACGCGGCACATCGTTGGTCAGCACGTTGTCGGTCAGCTCCCGGCCCACCAATGAGCGCAGCGACTTGATCGCCTCATAGGGCAACTGTCCATTGCCGTCCAAGTCACTCAACAGCGCCTCTTCAATGCCGGCAATCCGCGTGTTGGCAAACAACCCGCTGGTCTGCTGGGCACCGGGAATGCCGGCGTTCAGTTCGGCCAGGACCTGGCGTGTCTTGCCAATGTCGATGGGGGCGTCTGCCGGGATGTGTTGGTCCAGCGTGTCGTAAAGCCTGCGCTGCAGGGTCTTGATGCCATCGCGGAAAGTGTTCACCCCGCGCACGATGGCTTCCCCGGCGTTCACCGCTGAGGCGTTGGGCGCCAGGTCGTCAGACAGGCGCTGTATGGATGCGGCCAGGTCGTCGGCTTGCTGGTCGGCAGCGCGGGCCATGACGCCCGCACCGCCTGGCGCCTTGCTCAGTAACGACTCGGTGGCACGCGCCAGCCGGCCCTCGGTGGCCTGGCCCACGGTCGGCTTCACCCCGGCATCACGGAAAGCGGCCACCCGCTCGGCAACCTCTCGCCGGCCGGCATCGCCACCCCGCAGCGCACCGCGCACCGCAGCACCAGCGCCCACTTGGGCCAGGGACGGCGCCACACCGCCCACCAGGCCGGCAGCGACTTGTGCAGCCTGGCTCCCCCCGTTCTCGCGGGTCATGGCGCTGGCGCCCGTGCCCGTGGCGGCGCTCAGGGCTTGCAGGCCCGGACCATCGGCCAGCATTTGCCCCACACGCTGGGTCACGGCGCTGGCGCCCCGCTCCAACACCTTGCCGGCCCCCACCGTGGCACCCGTACCGGCCAGGGCAGCGCCCACGTCCTGCACAACACGTTCTGTGGCGTTTTGCGGCTCAGGCACGCCCACAGCACTCAACAGATCACCCACCGCAGCGCCAGCGCGTTGGAACCGAAACCCGTTGCCCTTGCCCCGCACCGCATCCAGGCCGGCGTTAATCGGGCCGGTGACGGCATCCGACAACATCGCAGGCAGCGCCACCACGCCATTGACGGCGGCCCGGCCAGTCAGCCCCAGTTGGCGCAGAACCTCACCAGCGGCACCTTTGGCCTCTTGCTTGGGCTCGGCCTTGGTTTCAGTCTTCGGGCGTTCGTTGGATGCCTTACCCGGTGTCTGGGCTTGCCCATCGGCCAGGGGCATATCGGCCCACCAGTCGCCCCCCGATGCCTTGGCGGGCTTGCCGGCACCCATGCGAGCCACCACCTGTTCGGCGTATTGCAGCGTGTTGGGCGCCTTTGGGTTGCGCGGGTCTGTCACGGCCTCTCCCCTGCGGGCCTTGTCCTGGGCACCCGGTCCACCGTAGTAGCCCACGGCGGCCAGGCGGGCGTCGCCCTTGGCGCGTTCCAGCATCTCACCCAAGTAGCGCACCCCGGCCCGGGCGTTGTCGATGGGGTCGGCAATGTCCCAACCTTCATCGGCCACGCTCTCAAAGGTCTTGGGCAGCACCTGCATGCCGCCCACGGCGCCAGCGTTTGAAGTTACGGTAACCTTACCGTTGCTGCTTTCCTGCGCATAGACACTGCGGGCCAGGTCTGCCAGCTTGCCGGTCACGCCTTCGGCCTGCAGTGCAGCTTCCAGCGGGTTCACGGCCTCGAACTCGTTCCACCATTGTTTGTTGTTCACGGTCTGGTTTCCTCTCAGGGTTTGCGGCGGATGGAGCCATCCGGGGCGGTGAACAAGGCACCGCTGGGCAGGTTCGCCAGTTCGGCCGGGCTGTTGATGCGCGGGGCGCCAGCAGAGCCACCGGCCGGCCGCTCGCCATCCTTGGCGCCATGCTTAAGGTTGTAGGCGCTCTGCAGCCGGTCCTTGGCGCCCTCGGTGTAGCTGAGGATTTGTTGCAGGCTGCGGCGGAACTGCTCGGGGCTTTGCTTGGTGTCCAGGGCGGCCAGGTTGGCCTCCAGGCGCTTGCCTTCGGCATCGGACACCGCACCCAGTGCCCCGCCGGTTTTGCTGTTGTTGCGCATGTCCTGCAGCACCCCGAAGCCCACCTGACTCTTGAGCGTTTCCAGCAGCGCAGCCGCATCGGCGGCATCACCTCCGGGGAAGTTGGGCAACTTGCTCTGTAGCCCCAGAATGCCATTCAGGCCGGGATGGTTCAACAACTGATTCGCGGCACTGGCCAGGCGCGAAAACCCGTCCATGCCACCGCTCAGTGCGGCGGTGTCTTGGTTGTAGGCACCTTGCAGCTTCACATCGGCCGGGCCGCCTGGGATGGCTTGCAGGTCTCCCGCTTCGGTGAATCGGTAGCCGGCCGGGGCTTTTTCACCACCGGGCCCCACGGCGCCAGCACCACCACGCCCGTAGCGCAACTGCAGCTCCAGCAGCCTGGCTTCTTGGCGGGCCGCTTCGGTTTCCTGGCGTGCGGCACTCACCGCCTGGCGGTCACGATGGGCCAGCAGATCACCTTCGCCACCGTAACCCAGCTCCGCCGATGCCTGCAGGCGTGCTTCAGGGCTGCGCATCAACTGCAGGCGCTCGCGCTCGCGTTCGATGCGCTGCTGGCGCAGACCCTCGGCTTGCACGGCCTGCTGCTCGGGCGTCAATGGCGTGTCGCCGGCCACGGGCTCAGCGTATCGGGTCGCCAGTTCGTTGTCCGCGTTCTCGCCGGCCCGCTGTTCGATGGCCTGGGTGCGGCGCTGGCGCTGGTCGCTCTCCAGCTTCGACTTGACGGCCTCGACGGCTGCGGCCCTGCGGGTGGCCAGCTCCTCGGATGCGGCCAGCTCCCGCATCCTGGCTTCTTCGGCCAAGCCACGCGATGCGATGGCCCCCGCTGCATTGGCGGCGCCACCCACGGCGCCAGCGAGCATGTCAGAAAAAAGTCCCATTTCAAAACTCCAAAGGTTTAAGGTTGATGGTCCGCTGGCTTCGTCGTGTCCGGGTCATCGGCGCCAGTGGCAAAACGCAGGTCATCCCTGCGCTGTGTTCTCGTCGGTCAAGTCGTGGCCCACGTCGATGCCTTCAGTCGCCCAGAGTGCGGCAACCATGAAGTCGGCATCACTGACGTAACGCGCCAGGTCGTTGCATTTGGTCTGCAGCTCATCAACGGTCAGCCACGGCGTCAGCAGGGCGGCCACTGCCGCTTCGGGGTCTGGGTGGCCACCACGCCATGCGGCAAAGCGCAGCCAACCCAGCAGGCGGCGGCACTTCTGGCGCAGCTCGGTCGGCTTGCCCTCTTCGTGGACAACCTCAACGCAACCGCGTAGCAGGCCGATGCTTTGGGGCTTCATCAAAAGTCACCCCAACAGACGTTCGGATCGAAGCTCAGGTCAGGCTCGCGCACCAGGCCATCGTCGTCAACGCGGTCAGCTTGTGGCGTCGGCTTCGGCTTCGGCTTCGGCTTGTGATGTGCGTGCTTGGCCAGGGCCGATGCTGCGGCTTGGCGGGCGATGGATAGGCGGTCAAGTTGGGGCGTTTGATGGGCAATCCCTACACAAGATAGGGATTGGCCTTTTTGCCCCACTTGGGCAAACCCTATAGGGCTTGGCGGTGGATCATCAAACCCTATAGCCTTCGGCAGAGCCTTGCTGCAGCTCCCCGGATCGATGCCAAGCGCCTCAGCCCACGGCAGCGGGTCGGCTTCGATGTAGCCCCGAACCAACCTCAAAACGGCACTTTTCAGCACCGGATCGCGCATTACCTCCAGGCGCGCCAGCACCGCATCGGCAACCGTTCGCCGGCTCTGTCCGTAAAGCTTCGCACCGGCCCGCTTCAGCCCAGCCGGTCCAGCCACATTTCTCCAAAAGCTATCGCGCAACTTGCCCAGTGCGGCGCGGTCGATAAGCCCCCCACCCACATGCCGGCCACGTTGGTACGGTGCCAGCAGCACATGGCAGTGCGGCACGCTTTCGTCAAAATGTGCAACGGCCTGCAGCACCTCCACGCCACCAAATGCTTGGCGAACCCAAGCCAGGCAGCGGCGGAAGTGCTGCCCCACGTCTTGCGTCGTGTCAGGCGGCAAGCTGAATACCAGCTCCACCGCTTGCACGTGGTCGCGTCGCAGCTTCGCAGGGTCTATGCCGGCCGCGCTCGCCACCCGATGCGCCAGGGCAACCACCCCAGCGGCATCGGCAGGCCCAGCCAACACCTCATTGCGCCCGGTTTGCTTCGGATCAATGCGGCCGCTGGCCCCTAGCTCAGCCTGAATCTCGCGCAAGTTGTGGCGGGCGGCATCCAGCAGGCTGCAGGGCTTGCGCCCCCCAGCTTTGCTGAGACCGATGGATTTGACGGCCATGTAGTGATCAGCAGCCACCACCCAACCCCATCATCGCTAAACGCTCTTGGCCTGCCTGAGTCATACGGTATTCGCCGTACTTGGTGGCTCGGCCATCCCGGTCCAAGCCCCTTAGCTCCCGAGTCTCAATTGCGTCTTCGCCAATCTTTCGGCGTAGCCTCATTACTTGGTCCGGCGCATTTGAACACCCAACCAGGTGATCCACCATTTCGCGCTTGACCCAGCCGCTCCAAATCGCGCGGATCAGGCGCAGGTCTCTCGGCGTAAAATTAATGTGTTCGACTGCGCTCTGGTTTTCTGGAATCGGGGCTTTCTGTACGACCCGCCCGGCTGCAACCGGGCAATCGTTTTTCTGGGTGGCGCTGCTCATGCGGCAACTCCCAGCACCGCCTTGATCCCAGCAACTGGCCAGCCCAAACGGCCATTGATGCGCACAGGGCGCAGGCCATCGGGCCATGTTTCTGCGCAAGCCCAGCCGCGCAACGTTTGCGGCCGGCGCAGCAGGTAATGTGCCGCCTGTTCGGTCGGCACAGTGGGGCGGTTTACCAGTTCCAGCGGCGGGAACTGCGAAATTGGATTTCTCACATTTACCTTTCTAGGCGCGTCGATTCGTGCCTATTGATAAATGTCAGTAGCTATCCTTTTCAGACCACGATAAAAATTCCCGGGTTTTCTGCCGCGCTTGAAAATCAGCCTTGCGACTTGCGCTTACCTCGGCTGTACTTAGCTTGAACGCTTCCTTCAAACCGCCTCAGCGCATCGTATTGGTTGATGCCGAACGCTGGCGCCAATCTCGATACGATCACCTGCCTGATGGCAGCCCTTACGGTTACCTTACCCCTCTTCCCATCTTGCAGGGCTCGCAGCGCCTCTTCAATCACTCGATAAGTCACCATGTCGTGATCAACCGCAGGCGGCGCCACTTCTAGCGCTTGAGGCGCAACGGTGGACAGCAGGCCCCCGCCATTTGGTTTTGATGGCTTTCTGGGGCGGCCTGGGCGAACGCCGTTACCTTGGGCGACAGCCTGTGAGACTCGCCAACGAGCCCGGAAAACTTCAATTTGCAGCCTCTTGCCGGCATCGGTCCCTCCATCAATTCCATCGGCTGCGGCAATTTCCAAAAGAGCCTCCAGGCACCTATAGTGAGCGGCGGCAATCTCTCCCCATGCTTCACGGCTTATTACAGGCGTATTTTTGTAGTTCCCCACTCGCACCCCTTCCCGGCGCCCTTCAAAGGATGCCCCAGCAGGCGGGTGAAGGTCTCCCGCTTTTCGGTTCGCGGGCCTAGCTGGGGCAAATGCTCAGGCGGCTTTGTAGTTCGCGCCCAATCGCTCGGCCAGGGCGTTGGTGGTGTTCATGGCATCAAAGGCGTTCAACTCGATGTCATCGCAGGCAGCCAGCACCACATTCGCTACAGCGTCATCACAAACGCGCACAGCGGCGCGGATGGCGGCCAACATGGCCTGAATGTTTCCCTCGGACTGTTGCACCATCCGATCAATTTCGGTCAGGGTGGACAATGCATTGCCGGGTTGTGTAGACTCGATTTCGGCCATTTTCAAAGCTCCGTTTTGATGATGGTCAGGGGCTGGCGCAGTGTTACCGCACTTGCCGGCCCCGTCTTTTTTGCCCCGCTCAGTCCGGCGCAGGGCTTGCCGGTGTTCATGCGCTGATGCCCTCGCGCGTCATGCGTGCTCCAGCCTCACCACGGCGCGGCATCCTATCGCCTGGGCATATCTCTGCACGGTCCGCATGGATGGTTGGCGGCTACCGCCTTCCAGGCGGGCTATCACGCTTTGGGTGGTCCCCATGCGCGCCGCCACCTCGGCTTGCGTCAGGCCGGCGCGTGAGCGGGCGGCCACCAGTTCACGGGCTATGTCAAATTCTTCGGCCAGTGCGTCATAGGCTGCACGGGTGTCGACATCGGCCAGCAGCGCAGCTTTCAGGGTCTTGAGCGTCTTCATCGTTGGGCCTCCAATCGCTTCAAGGCAGTTTCAATGGCACTGCGGGGCGTGGTCTGCGTCTTCTTCACAAACACATGCAACACCAGCAGGCGCTTTCCATGGACGGCGGCATACACAGCGCGGGCAATGCCGTCGCGCCCCGTCATCCGCATTTCCCACAGCTTGCTTTCCAGTGGGCGGATGTGGGGCAGTCCCACAAGTTGCGGCCCGAAGTCTTCCAGCATTTCGGCAATGCGCAGGAAACGGGCCTTCATGTCGGCAGGCAGCGCCAGCAATTCGGGTTCAGCTTGGGGGTGTAACGTCACCGTCCATTCGCTCATATCATAGCCTTTTTGCGATATTCAAGCCACCACACGCAGCTTGCCCGGCTCTGCCTTGGCGTTGAACTGCACCCCTGCCTGCTCCAGAATCCACGCTTCGATTCGCTCGTGGTGTACGCGCAGCAAGTCCAGCGGGCGCACGGTGTAGTGCTTTTCAGCGGTGGCGCTGGGCTTGTGTCCCATGATTTGAGCCACCACACCGGCCGGGACTTCCAGCCACTCGGTCAGGCTCTTGAATGAGCGGCGCAGGCCATGCAGGCTTACATCCACACCAGCTACGCGGCAGGCTTCAGCATGGGGCCCACTGGGCGGCGCAATGTGGCCGGAATCGCTCTTGCCCACGAACGGCGCGGCGTCTCGCCCATCCTCGTAGCCTACCCGGCGCTTGATGTTCTTTAAGTTCATGGATGCGGCACGTCCTGTAGCGAATACCCATTCATTGCGGCGCGGCAATCCGGCCAGCAAGTGCGCCACGTAGGGCGTCAGGGGGATTACTCGCTCGCCTTCCACCTTGTCCCGTATGGTCAAGCCTCGCCATTGGGTGTTCACATCCTCCCACCGCAGCGACAGCACCTCACCGGGACGGGCGCCTGTCAGCAGCATGACTTGCAGGGCGGCGGAAATCACCGGGTTCGGTAATTGACGCACCGCAGCGAACCACGCGGGCAACTGTTCACGCAGCAGGGCATCGGTTTTCACGTTGGCTCTACCCAATGCCTCGCGGCTCTTCTTGGTGGCGGCGGGATTGGTGGCGGTCATTGCCTCGCGGTAGGCGGGATGTTCGGCACACCAGTTCAAAAACACCTTGAGGCAGCGCCAGCACAGACGGGCATAGGTCGGGCGGGTCTTGCCGTTCTCGGCGGCCCACGCCTCCACCACATCAGGCGTCAGGCCGGACAACCTCAACGACAACAAGGGATGCACCGGACCGGGCACGGTCAGGGGGCGCGGCTTGCCTGGCTCCAGCTTCACGCCACGCTTAACCGGCTCCCCACCCGGCGCGGCCATCTTCACATGGTCGGCATAGTGTCGCTCACCCCAATGCTGGCGGCGTTCATTAAGGTAGGCGGCCCACACCTCGCCCACTGTCACCGCCTTGGCCTGCTCCAGTTGGCGCTGTGCTTCGCGTTCCGCCTGCTGCAGGCGCTCCAGCTCTCGCGGGTCTTGGCCGTTGTCCAGCACCACCGCCAGGCGGCGGGCTTCGGCTCGGGCTTGATCAAGCGTCCACGCCCGCACATCGCCAATGGTGCGACGGATGGTTTGCCGGTTCAGTTTGGACTCGAACACAAACGACTTGGCCCCGGTGTTAGTAACGCGCACCCGCAGGCCGGGCGCCTTGGTGTCACGCAGGAAGGCTTGCGCCTTGATATCGGTGCGGCAGGTCAGGCGCTCAATCGCTCCGGCCGTCAACTCGATGGCTTGGGCCGTGTCGGGCGCTTCGGTCTTTCGTGGTCTGGCCATGTGGCGTTGCTCCAGTCGAAGTGGCTACACAGAAAGCTGTGTAGCCACAGTGTAGCCAGAAATGCCCTATTTTCATCAATTCCCATCAACACACCAGCCCACAAAAATCTACTTAAGTCTATGTTTTTAATGGATTTAATCAACAGAACTCAACAAGGAGAAATATCGAATTCCACGGAATCATAATCCGCAGGTCCCCTGTTCGAATCAGGGAAGAGCCACCAAATCAATCAAGGACTTAGCGCAAAAATGCGCTAAGTCCTTTTTGTTTGCCTGGGCGCTTTCAGAGTTTGGATCACGCAAAACTGCTGTTCCCAGGTAACATGCAGGGCTTCACAGGCAGCCCTCACTCCTTGCATGCACAGTTGGACTTTGCTTGTCGCCAGCCTCATCATGAGCGGGTGCATTGCCACGCTGCTGGCGGCGGTGTGGTTGTTCAACCGGCGGGTTCCGGGTCTGTGGGCCTGGGCAGTGTCTTTTGTCTGCGCCACCCTGGCCATCCTCAACTACGTGTACCGGTCCGAACTGCCCGTGCTGCTCGGCAACATGGGGATGGTTCTTTTTACGCTGGGCACAGCCGGTTTTTGCATGGCGGGGGCCCGGCTGTACCTCAACCTGCCCCTGTGGACGGCCCGCCGATGTCTGACGCTGGCGATCGGCCTGACGGCAGCTGTGCTGCTGTTTGAGGGGCTGGACCCACCGCGACAGTTGCGGTTCGCGTTGTTCAGCGGCCTGGGTGGGGCGATCTACCTGTACACCGGCTGGCTCATGAGCCGGAGTCCACGCCACCAGTTTCCCGTGCGGCATTTGTTCGCCTGGGCTTGCGGCTTGCATGGGCTGTTCATCCTGGCGCGCCCACTGTTGTTCGTGGGTCAGATGCAGTTGGCCGTGGAATACCAGGTCATGCTGGACGCCGCGCATTGGGTGGTGGTTGAAAGCATGGTGGCGCTCTTGATCATTTCGTTCAGTGTGTTGATGCTGGTCAACGAGCACCTGAGCGCCGAGCTGCGCGCCCTGGCACAAAAGGACTCACTGACCGACGTGTTCAACCGCCGCACCTTCATGACACTTCTGGACAAGGCGGCCAGCCTGGCACGCCGGCGCCAAGCGGTGGTGCCGTTGCTGGTGATGGACATTGACCATTTCAAAGCGGTGAACGACCGACACGGCCACCATTTTGGCGACCTGGCACTTCGGCATTTCGTGGAGGTGGCTCAGTGCACCTTGCGCAAGGAAGACGTGCTGGGGCGGCTGGGCGGTGAGGAATTTGGGGCCTTTCTGCCCAACACGCCGCTGCGTGACGCCCACGAGGTGGCCGAACGCCTGCGGCTGGCGGTGGCCACGCAACCGCTGCACACCAGCAAAGGGCACATTCCACTGACCGTGAGCATCGGCGTGGCGCACTTTGGCGTGGGCGATGACCTGGAGGCCGTGATTCACCGGGCCGACCAGGCCATGTACCGGGCCAAGCAAGCGGGGCGCAACCAAGTGGTGCTGGACCAGACCCTGCCGTTGGAACTGGCCACGGCGTGAGCCTGGGCTGCTGGCGCCTGGCGTCAAAGTTGGTTGCGCCACTGCGCCAACGTGCGCAACAGCGCCCGGTTGACGCTGTCGAGCGCGAAACCGGTGTTTTCGCAAAAGACCGCCAACGCGGCTTGCGACTCCCATGACTCCATGCGCCGAGCAATCTCGTAGTACGGAAAATAGGGCCCGGATTGCAGCAACAAGGCCTGCACCATGGGCTCGGAGACGGGCACCCGCCGCACTGCGGTGGACAATGGCTCATGCATCAAACGGTCCAGCCCCGAAAACAGGCCGGTGACGTAAATTTCGGTGGCGAGGTCTTGCTGCACACCCGCCTCCATCAGGTTTTCCATGACCTGGGCCCGCAGCACCAGACCCAGGCGGACAGGCAGCAAGTCGAGATCGGCGGAGGCACCGGGCATGAGTTCCAGCAGCCAGTCGCGCAACCGGCGCTGACCGAGCAGCATCAAAGCCTGGCGCACGGTGGTGACTTCGCGGCTGGCCCCAAACACCGGGGAGTTGACCAAGCGCAGCACACGGTAGGTCAACACTGCGTCCTGGTGTATCAGTGCCTCGACGTGGTCCATTGCGCACTCTTTCATCAACGCCTGCTGCACCCGCACCAGCGTGCGCTTGTCCACTGGTACGCCGTAGCGGCGGTGGGCGGCCAGCACGTCGTCCAGCGGCCAACCACACACGCCCCAGGCTTGGCGTTGGTCGAGGGCGTGCGCGGTCACATCGCGCCGCCCGAGGTCGCGGTACAACTGTCCGCTCAGCAAGGGGCTGCCGTCACCGCCCGCGGCGATGGCAGCCTGGGTGCGCTGCACGTCCTCGGGCCACAAATGGAGCAGGTAACGGTGCTGGCAGGGCCCGGTGGCGGGCCAGACACGGGCATGCCGCAAGGGTGCGTCGTGCACCAAGCGGTGACCCCGGGCATGGGCTTGGGCCAGAGCGGCCACCATGCCGGCCGGCTCGGCATCGCCAAAGTCAGGCACTTCCAGCCACACACCGTCCAGCGGTTCGCTGAGCAGCGCCTGCTTGAGCAACCCCGTTTGAGAAAAAGACAGAACCAGCGTCGGAGACTGGTCACTCCAGACGTTGGCGAGGAGCGTGAGCAGGTGCGCGGCGTCCACCGCAGCCGGGCTCAAGGCGTGCAAACGCAAACGCACCCCCGTGAGCTGGCGGTTCAAGCCCCAGATGGGCTGGTAAGCCAGCGCCACATGCTCGAACAGGTTGAGGGACATACATCATGCAATGTACTGGAACAGCGACAGTCTTTGTACCTGGGCGTAGGACTGCAAGGCCGCCTGCAACCCCAGCTGCTGGGTCTGGAATTCGGAGATGCCTTGGACCATGTCCAGGTCGGTCAAGTTCGACAGCTCTTCCTGCCCCGCGACCGATCGGTCTTGCAACAGGCCTTCGATGCTGTCCGCGCGCAACAGCAGCTCGCCCAGGCGCCCACGCACCAGCAACAGCCGGTCTTGACCGGTTTGCATTTCCTGATGCACCTCGCCCAGCGACTGGGTCCGGGCGGTGGAGTTGAGGCTGGCGTCCTCCAGGGTATCGATCGCTTTTTGCAACGAAGCAAACAGGTTGGTCGGCTCGCTGGCAGTGAGTTCGATTTGCGACAGGGTATCGCCTGCGGTCGCGCCTGCGGGTACGGTCACGCTGCCCTGGAGGGCGATCTGGAAGCCGTAGTCGACATGGTTCAGGGGATCGGGGTCGGTCTCGTCGCGGAGGGCGATGGAAGACGCGCCCAGCGCCTGTTGCAGGTTGATGGTTTGGCCTGCAGCCACCGCGCCCAACGGGATGGTTTGCACCAACGTAGCGGTTTCAGTGCCACCCCCTGGGTCAGTGATGCGGGTCACCTCCAGATTGGCATCGTTGCCATCCCAGGTCACGGCCAACGAAAAGTTGGCTTTGGTGGCGTCGTCGGCAAAAAAGCCCGTGCCCATCAACGCCGTCATGTCGGTGATGGTGACGTCTTGCACCAGCACGCTGCCTTGCTGGTTGTCGATCTGGAAATAACCGTCGCCGGAGCCGATGCGCATCAGCGCAAAGCCACCGTCCACCCGGTTGGGCAGTCCGGTTTCCGTGGCGGCGTACTGGCCCTCGATGGCCTGGTACTGCACGCCGCCCGGGAACACATCGGCAAACGGTTTGCCGCTGCTGTTCAACGGCCCCAGTCCACTCAGCAAAGCATTGCCTTCAGTGTCCTGGGTGTTGGCCAGGTTCAGCAATTGATCGCGCAGCCCGCGCATCTCCTGGGCAATGCTGCGCCGATCGCTGACCGACAAGCTGGCGTTGCCACCCTGCACCAGCAGCTCTTTGAATCGGGCAAGCACCTCGCCCATCTGCCCCACCGTGCTCTCGGCCTGCTGCAAGCTGGAACGGGAGCGCTCCAGGGCCCGCATGTCGGCTTCGGTGCGCATGAGGCGGTTGCTTTCGCGTTCGGCCAGGGTGGCGGCCACCGGGTCGTCGCTGGCTTTGAGCACGCGCTTACCCGCCGACAGCTTTTCCTGCGTCGAGGTCAGTTCGGCGGTGCGCTGGCTGATGCGGTTGATGGTGGCATCGTAGCTGTTGGCGGTGCTGACGCGGAAGTAACTCATGGCCGCGGCTCCTTAGCGGAAGGTCGACAATAGCGTGTCGAACGTGGACTGGATGCTTTGCAGGTACTTGGCCGCCGCTTGGTAGGACTGCTGGTACTGCAACAAGCGGGCGGCTTCCTCGTCCAGGTTGACGCCGGACTGGTTGGCGCGGGACGCTTCGGCCTGATCAGCGATGCGGACCGCGAACTCGGCATCGGACTTGGCGACCTGGATGCTGGAGGACACCGCCGCGAACACGGGGATGTAACCGTCGGACAGCGAGTAGCCGTCCAGCGCATCGAGATCGCGCAAGGCGAGCATGGCCTGCCCGTTGCCGGCGTTCTGCCGCATGTCCAGGCCGGTGGCGTCGCTGACGGTGAAGGTGTCGCCGATGGCAGGAGAACCGCGCAGGGTGAGCTGGAAGCCATCGACTTCGATCGGCTGGCCCGAAGTGAATGGAACGACACCAGACGTGACACTGACGGGCAGTGCGGGGGGCGTTTCCGTGGTGGTGGTAACGGTGTAGCCACCCGAAACAAACTGGATGGTGGAATTGGTCCAATCGGTGGGTGGCGTGGCGCCTGCAGGCCGGTACAGCGCCTCCACTTGCAAGTTACCGGAATTGCCAGTTCCCGTTGCCACCACCACCGGGCTGGCCATGGCGAGTTGTGACGGTGACGTCAGATTCACTTTCAAGTTGGCCGCGGCCGACGTGAAGGGGCGCAACACCACCTCGACGCTCGACGGCGTGGCCGCCAACCCCGAGATCCGCAAGCCATCGACCGTGATTTCGGTATCGGTGTTTGCAAAATTGAACGTTTCGCCGTCGCTCAGCCGGGTCACGGTTCCGCCGCCGCCAGCCGCAAAGCTCAAACGGTAATCCGACGCCTTGAAACTGGCGGGTGCGTCGGCATCGGGGCTGACCTCCCAAGTCAGGCCAGCAGGGGGCGTGCCAGAAATCGTGGTCAGGGCCGCGGCGAAATACCCGGCATCCAGCGGCCGGAAGAAGTTTTGCCCCGGCTGGCCGTTGAGGTCCAGCCCCTGGCGGTGCTGGCGGTTCATCAACTCCATCGTCGACAACGCCAGCCGCCCGAGCTGGTTGGACACATCGGCCACGTCGTCGTTGTAGAAATTCAGCACGCCCTTGAGCAGACCGCCCGACAACAAATCCTCGTTCACGATGGCGTCGGCCTGGCCAAAGCCAATCGTGTAACGCCCCTGAGCACTCACCGACTCGGAACCCACCAACGGGGTCGAGCGGTTGGCCAGCACGATGGGCACGCTGCCGCCCACGAACACAGTCAGCGAACGGTCATCGGCCTCCAGCGTGTTCACCTGCACAATTTTGTTCAGCTCGGCCACCAGCTGGTCGCGCTGGTCCAGCAGGTCGTTGGGTGGGCTGCCCGAGGCATAAGCATCCACCACCTTCTGGTTGATGCTGGCAATGTTGGCGGCCAGGCGGTTGGCCTGGTCAATGCCCGCCTCGATCTGCACCCGGGTGGTGACCCGCAACTCCTCCAGCTGGGTGGCGGTCTGGTTCAGGCGCGAGGCAAATTCCTCGGCGCGCGTCAGCACCACGCCACGCGCGGTCTGGTTGGTGGGCGAAGCCACCACGTCGGCCCAGGAGTTCAAGAAGCCGTTGAGCTGGGTACCCAGCCCGGCTTCGCCCATGGGAAACAACTGTTCCAACGTCTGCAGGCGCTGGTAGCGCACCGTGGCCGACGAGGCGGCCGCCGCGCTGAGGTTGGCCTCCCGGGTCAGGAACTGGTTGTAAGACCGCTCGACGGCGGCCATCTCGACGCCCTTGCCCAGAAAGCCGTTGCCAAACTTCTGGCCCGGGATCTGCTCCAGGCTGACGGTCTGGCGCGAGTACCCAGGCGTGTTGACGTTGGCGATGTTGTGGCCAATGACCTGCAACGCCGCCTGGTTGGTGGTGAGGGCCGAAACCGCGATGTTCATGCTCATGGTTCAACCCTCAACCTTGGGCCCGCTGCAGTTGCAACGTGGTGTTGATGACCCGGCTGAGCTTGTCGGCGTAGCGCGGGTCGGTGGCGTAGCCGGCGTTTTGCAGGCCGCTGGCGAACGCCTGGGGCGAATGCAGCCGCTCCATCACCTGGGCATAGCGCGGGCTTTGGCTGATCAGGCGGGCGTAGTCGCGGAACGAATCGGCATAAGAATCGTAGGCGCGGAACTTGGCCGTCACCTTGCGCGGCGCGCCGTCCACATATTCGGTGGTGGTGATTTCGGCCACCTTGCCTTTCCAACTCGGCCCGGCCTTGATGCCGAACAGGTTGAACGCCGGGCTGCCGTCGGCTTGCTTGATTTCGCTGCGACCCCACCCGGTTTCGTGCGCCGCCTGCCCGATCATGAAGCTGGCAGGAATGCCCGACTCGCGCGACACCTGCTGCGCTGCCTGGCGGTGCTGGGCCACAAAGCTGGCCTGGGTGGGCGTGGCCTGCACGGCGGGCGCCGCATCCGTGCGGCCCGCCACCGGGGCACTCGGGCGCGCAGACACGGCCTGCCCCGGCAACGCCGCAGTCGGCGTCACCTGTTGGGACAGTTGGCGTTCAATCATCTCGCTCAAGCCCCCGGGCAAACCGGTCATCTGCACCGACCACTGCTCATCCAGCAACTGGGTGCCCAGGTCGCCCTCTTCGTTGTCCATCAGGCCACTTTTCATCGTCGCCTCGCGCATGCTCTTGAGCAGTTCCTTCATGAACAGCGCCTCGAACTGACGAGCGGTTTCCTTGATCGCCGACTTGGCATCCTGCCCGGCCAAATGGTTCAGGCCGTCCAGCGACTTGGCGTCCACCGCCAAGCCGCGGGTCTGTGCCAGCGACACCGTGGAGTGGGCAGCAATGCTCATGTCAAATCACCTCCAGCTCCGCCTGCAAGGCGCCGGCGGCTTTCAAGGCCTGCAGAATGGCCACCAGGTCTTGCGGCGTGGCGCCCAGCGCGTTCAGGGCCTTGACGACGTCACCCAGCTGCGCCGAAGCGGCCATCTGGATCAAGGCGCCACCCTGCTGGGTCACCTGGATGTCGGCCTTCTCGGTCACCACGGTCTGGGCGCCAGGTGGCGCGAACGCTCCCGGCTGGCTGACTTGCGGGGTGGAGGTGATGCTGACCGACAGGTTGCCGTGCGCGACCGCGCTGGCACTCAGAGACACGGCCTGGTTCATCACCACCGAGCCGGTGCGGGCGTTGACCACCACCTTGGCGGACGGGCGCGAGAGCTCCAGCGGCAAATCTTCAATGTCGGCCACGAAGGCGACGCGGTTGCTCGGGTCTTGCGGCGCACGCACCCGCACCACCCGGCCGTCCAGGGCCTGCGCGGTGCCATCGCCCAGCGCGCGGTTGATGGATTGGGCCACCCGGCGCGCGGTCTGGAAATCGGCCGCGTTCAGCGACAGGTCGATGCTTTCACCCAGCAAGAATGGGGTGGGCACCGCGCGTTCCACCTGCCCCCCCGCCGGAATGCGGCCCGCGCTGAGGTGGTTGATGGTGACACTGCTCCCACCAGCGGAGGCACCTGCCCCCCCCACCAGCAAACTGCCCTGCGCCAGCACGTACACCTGGCCATCCACGCCACGCAGCGGCGTGGTGATGAGCGTACCGCCCCGCAGCGACTTGGCATTGCCCACCGACGACACGGTGACATCGATCATCTGCCCAGGGCGGGCAAACGCCGGCAACTGGGCCGTGACCAGCACCGCCGCCACGTTCTTGGGCTGCACATTCACGCCTGCGGGCAGCGTCACGCCCATCTGCTGCAGGTAGCTTGCCAGCGACTGGCTGGTGTACGGCATTTGCGACGACTGGTCGCCGGTGCCGTCCAGCCCCACCACCAGTCCGTAGCCCGTGAGTTGGTTGCTGCGCACCCCCTGCACCGCCGCCACGTCCTTGATGCGCATGGCTTGCGCGTGCGCACTCACCCCGGCCAGGGCGCACAGGCCAACCACCAGAGAGAGCGCGAACTTTGACGAGAGAAAAAAGAAAAACCGGTTCATGGGGGTCCTTTCCGATGGTGGGGGCACCAAGCCCGCACCATCCGTACCGCATGAACCGATTGTCAGAAAACTTTAGAACGGCAAAAGCGTTAAAAAGAAGCGGGAAAGCCAGCCAAATGTCTGCGCATCGGCCTGCGCGCCGCGTCCGCGCGACAACACCCGCACGTTGGCCACCTGGGTGGACAGCACCGTGTTGCCCGGGCGGATGGTGCGCGGATCGACCGTGCCCGAGAACTGCAACACATCCACGTTCTGGTTCACGCCAATCTGCTTTTCGCCAATGACCACCAGGTGCCCGTTGGGCAGCACCTCGGTCACCACCGCGGTGATGGTGCCGGCAAACGTGTTGGTCGCCTGGGTGGCGCCATCGCCGGTGAAGGTGTTGGTGGAGGTGGCGCCGGCGTTGAGGCGACCCAACAGGTTGTCGTTCAGGAACGGGAAGGCCGACACGCTGGCGCCGAGTTCAGACTCGCGGTTGACGTTGGACGACGATTGCTGCGAAGCCGACAGGCGCTCGGTGATTTGCACCGACAGGGTGTCGCCCACCAGCCGCGCGCGGTGGTCCTCAAACCCTGGCCGGTACGTGGCGGCGTTGTACAGGCTGCCGCTCAGCGGTTCGGGGGCGGCCATGCGCGCTTGGGGGTAGTCCACCTTTGCGGGCGCCTTGGCCAAGTCGACGTCGGGGATCTGGGACAGCGAGGCGCAGCCGCTCACCACCGCCACGGCGGCCAACGCCACGCACCGGCGGCCGACCAGAACAAGGTATCGCATCACACATCCTTTTCCTGCGGCCATCACAGCTGCGTCAGGCGTTGCAGCATCTGGTCCGACGTCTGGATCGCCTTGGAGTTCATCTCGTAAGCGCGCTGGGTCTGGATCATCGTCACCAGCTCCTGCACCACGTTCACGTTGGAGCTTTCCAGGTAGCCCTGCAGCACCGGCCCCAACCCCTCGGAGCCCGGCGCACCCGTGGTGGGCGCACCCGAAGCGTTGGTTTCGGTGAACAGGTTCTGGCCACGCGGGTCCAGGCCGGCCGGGTTCACGAACGAAGCCAGCTCGATCGTGCCTGCCGGTTGCGGCGTCGGGTTGCTGCCCACCACCACCGACACCAAGCCGTTGGTGCCGATCGACACGCTGCGGGTGTCGGCCGGAATGGTGACGCCGCCCAACACGCGGTAGCCACTGTTCGTCACCAGCTCGCCCTGGGCGGTCAGCTTGAAGCTGCCGTCGCGGGTGTAGGCGGTGGTGCCGTCGGGCATCTCGATCTGGAAGAAGCCGTCGCCGTTGATCGCCACGTCCAGGTTGTTACCCGACTGCTGCAGGCTGCCTTGGGTGTAGGTGCGAGCGGTGGCCACGGTACGCACACCCAGGCCCAGTTGCAGGCCAGTGGGCAATTCCGACTGCTCGGCCGTGTTGCCGCCCACTTGGCGCAGGTTTTGGTAGATCAAATCCTCGAACAAGGCGGTGCCGCGCTTGAACCCGGAGGTGGAGACGTTGGCCAGGTTGTGGGAAATCACGTCCAGCTGGGTTTGCTGGGCCTGCATGCCCGTTTTGGCGATCTGCAAGGAATTGATCATGGTGTTTTCTCCGGGAAACGGTCAGGGCACTCAGGCGCGCTCAACCATTGAGACTCAGCAACTGGGCGGCAGCCTGGTCGCTTTTTTCGGCGTTCTGGATCAGCCGCAACTGCAATTCGTACTGGCGGGCCACGCTGATCATGCCGTCCATCGCGTCCACCGGGTTCACGTTCGAGCCTTCCAGCATGCCGTCGGCGAGTTGGGCT
>JACCDQ011027372.1_pt1 | contig 28483 bp, 19 predicted proteins | sample 7446031 | NCBI WGS metagenome assembly JACCDQ01 (sample SAMN15323442, study PRJNA562643) | freshwater metagenome | isolation source: river surface water | place: USA:Blue River Watershed | collected 2017-08-17 | reverse complement strand
TAATGGTGCTGGCTGCATATTTTTTCACGGACAATCCGCTTTATTTGGCAATGGCTATTCTGTCTTTAGTTGTCTACTTATCTGCACTTCCCAATGTAAAATCGATTTCAAGAGACCTGAAATTAACATCAGAGGAGAGCGCACATTTGGGCAATCCAGCTTATCCTTTGGCTTAAATGCTTCTTTTAAGGTAATGTCAAGCTATTGCCACATTTAAAATGCCCCTTAGGGCAACTTTTGTGGCCGTGTAAGCCACAGGGGCGGCAGTCGAGGTCTTTCACTTCAATGATTTCCGACTCATCAGAAAGCGGCCCAAAGCCGAATTCAGGAACCGTAGAACAGAAAAAGGCGCTCACGGGTGCGTTGGTAGCAGATGCCAAATGCAAAGGGCCAGAGTCATTGACGTAATTGTGTTTTGCGCAAGCCATGAGTGCGGCAGATTGCAATAGCGTTAGTTTGCCAGCTAGATTGATGACTTGTGAGCTTCTTGTTTTTTGTACAATTTCATCGAGGTAGGCGCGGTCAGAAGGCGCTCCTAAAAGATAAATACCTGCATTTGTTGTAGACAATTTATCTATCAATGTCAACCAGATTTCTTGAGGTGCTTGTTTGGTAAACCATACGCTCGTTGGCGCCAAGCAGTGATAAGAAACTTCTTGGTAATTGCGTACTTTGGTGTGGTCTTCTTGGGTTGGATACAACTGAGGTCGGCGGGTAGGTGAGGCTACCAGATCAGCGATGAGTTGCAGGTTGCGGTCCACCTCATGCCAATTGGGCTTCATTTCGTGCTTGAAGCGCTTGCTAAACAAAAACGACAACGGATTTTTTTCAAAACCTCGACTTTCTTTTCCTCTGGCTAAAATGGTAAGAATGCCAGAACTTGCAAATCTTTGGAGATTGATAATGAGGTCGTATTGTTGAGCGCGTAAGGTTTTAGCTAAGCTCCAGAGGTTCTTGACTTTTTGACTTTTATCGAAAATAAATACTTGGTTCAAAAACGGATGTGCTGCAAGTAAACTTTCGTTTCCTTTTTTGACCACCACATCGATTTGTGCTTGTGGGTATTGCCTATGTAGGTTTTCCCAAATAGGTGAAGCGAGGATGACATCGCCCAAAAAGGCAGTTTGAATGACGAGAATGCGTTCTAATTTCATCGGATGAGCGTCACGTAACCCTGCTTGACGATAGCGTCGGTTTTATTGATGATCAGTTCTATGCGGTACTGAAAAACATCGTTGGTAGCAGGTAAGCCAGAGCTACTAATGATGCCATCCCAGCCTGCGGCAGGGTCATTGGTTTCAAAGACAATTTTGCCCCAGCGGTCAATAATACTGAACGTATATTTATCTGGGTCAACGTTTTGCACTACAGGCAAGAAAATAGGGTTGAGCCCGTCGGGCGTAAATGCATTTGGAACGAACATCAAGGGTTCGTATTGCAAACAAAAGATATTTGAAAAACTACTGTCTGTAAAACTAGTTTGCGTCACGTTTTCTAAAGCCATGATTTGATAACAAACCTCTCCGTTGTTGCGCAATTGTGAAACGTCGTCAGTGATGCTATAACTGCCGTCGGGTAAAACTTGAACCGGAATGGTTTCCCAGGTTCCATAGGCGTTTCTGAACACCTGATAGCTCGCGATGGCTCCGGCAAATTGGGTGTAGGGCGTCCAGTTGAGCGTATTGATCATGTTGTACTGATCGGCGCTGCCCGTAACAAAAATGGTGGTGTTTTCATTGGCGTAGTTGCCGGTGTTGCCACAACTATCGAGGTAAATGCTGCGGTAGGTCCAGGGCCCCCATTCGGTATCTACGTCTTCATCTAGGAAATAGGCGCCGTTGTTACTGACGGCTGCCGTGCCAATTAGTTGAAACACGCCATTGGTGTCTTTTCTTTCAAATTGTACCTCGTTGATGCCCACACTGGCGTCTATCCAGACTTTGAGTTCGATGTCTTTTTCATTGACGCTCGCTACCCTAAAGTAATGAACACTTGGTGGTGTAGGTTGCGGCATGGTGAAACAAAGCGGATTGGAGAAAGCCGAGAAGCCATTTTGTAAATTGGCTTTGACATACAGACAATAACTTTCGTTTTTGATAAGATTGACGCTGGTAGTTGTGTCGTTTGTCGTCTGAAGGAGCGTCCAGGTGTTGTTGTGTTTACTCCAGATTTCATAGGAAAGCACGGCATTGCCGCTATATTTGCTCCAAGTCAAATTGACGCGTTGTGGGCACATATCAATGAGGTAGCTGGCTTGAATAGAAGTATGGAGGTTGGCTTTGGCTGAGGTTTGAAAAGAGGGCGGGTTGTTGGTGGTGAAGCAGGAGTCAAAAGCTGCAACGGTATAGGTATAAGGGCCGCCGTTGAACGGAACACTGTGCAAATAACTGGTGTTGTTTTGTCCGTAAACGGTATCGAGTTCGATTAGAAAGCCGTTGGCGTCAAAAGTATAGACCACATAACCGTAGGTGTCGGGGGCAGCATTGACATTCCATTGCACTTGTAGCTGTTGGGTACTGGTATCAAAGCCCACACTTGATAGCACCGGAATATAAGGCGTCATCATGTCGGTAAGGGAGTCGCCTGGTCGGTTTGAATTGAAATTGCAAGTAGTGGTTTTGAGATTGACGCGATAGCGCAGAAATTCGTGGCAAAGATCGATGGTGTCGGTGTATGTGGTTTGGTTGTAAGGAACACTATCTAAAAAGTTGAAAAAATTGGTCGGGTACTCGCGATAAATATAATAATGACTGTTGTAGAGTGGGGAAGGTGTTGTTTTGGGTTTGTTCCAAGTAAGAACGGCTGTTCCGTTATTCGGATTGTTGAGTGTCAGGAAGATATTTTTAACGGTGTCTGAATAACTTAAAAAGGTGCCTGCGCAACCCGAAGCAACGGCTATGTAAAAGTCGTGACTGCTCCAAATTGGTGGGATGGTCATGTTGGTTGCATTGACGTCTAAAGTGTCGTGTAATAAGCCATTTTGGAGTGAATACAATTGAAAAGCTGAAAAACCAGTTGTACTTCCTGTATTGATAGAGGGCCAATTGATCGTGAGTTCATTGCCGTTATTGGTTTGGATACAAGCGATATCTGGCGCTGCAATGATACCTGAATTGAGTACGTGAATGGTGAGAGTGGCATACTGTACTTGAGGAATAGGGCAGACGTCGTCTGAAGCTTTCAAGACAAAATGATATGTTTTTTGGGCCTGTGCTTGACCCTGACCATCTAAGATGTGGTCGCAGGTGGTTTGCCAAGTGAACTGCGCTTGAATTTGGCTGGCTGCGGTATACGGCAAAGCAACATTTAAACTTGGACAAGGTCCTACAGCGCAAGGGAATTGGGCCTCTAGCGTTATGTTTTGTGGGTTGCCATTGATTTGGGTATCGGGGTCTGTAATGAGTAAGGGCACATCGATGAGGTCTCCGGCATTTACAGTGAGTTCGAATGAGGTGCCAGCAGCAAAGGGAGGTGCAATAATGGGCGGGAAATTACTGCTGTTGCAAGGCTGCAAAACAAGTTGTATTTCGCGTTCTGTTTCCGAAATAAGCAACCCACCTCGATAAGCTTTCACGACAATTTTTAGGGCGTAATTGCCAATGGTGAAACTATTGAAGGTCAGATTGCCGTTGAGCGGGTTCAGCACCGCGGCAATATTACTTGCATTAATGGCTGGCCCAGGCGTTGGACTGGCAAAACTAAAACCATTGACAAAAGGAATTGGCGCTGGATTGCTGGGCGGGTTGTAAGCGCCCGTTGGGAAGTGATCGAAGGGAATGCCGAATTCAAAGTGCAGGGAGTCTAGGTTGGCATCGCTCACGGCTGCATTGTATTGGTAAGGAAGGCCCGCGCAACTTACAAAATTGGGGTCTTCGTTGAAAATTGGTGAATCGTCGGGTTGGGCCAAGTTGAAGATTTTGGCCACGAGTGTCATGCCGTAGGTGGAGGGATTGCTGAGGTTGGTAAGGGCGCCGCTGCGCGAGAAGTTTTCGTAGGTAAAGGCCCATCCTTGGGCTGGGGGTGTGCCGCTAAGGGCAATTGGCGCGCTGCGGTAGATGACTTTTTCAATGGCGCCGATGCCGTTTCCGCCGTTGTTGCCCGTGCCACAAAGCAGTGGGCTAGCGCCGCCGGGTACTTGCGTACAGCTTGGCGATAAATCTTGGCGCTGCACAAATAGGACAGGAATGACACTTAGCGTAGGGTGGTTCCAGACGCGGAGCGTCTCGGAGACGGCATTGACGTCGGCGCCATTGCAGTCTCTGTAGAAAACGAGTTCAAATTGATAGTTGCCTGCACCCAGATGCTTGTAGGTGATTTCTCCGCCCATCACATGAGAGGCATGGCTTAGTAAAGCCAAGTGAAGAAACAACCATACAATAAGTGTCTTAAACATCCGTTGAATAACGTTTTTTTTACTTGTTTAGTATAACGGCGAAGCCAACAAAAGGTTGCTATCCGGCAGAAATGATGAGCATTTCTGCCCAATTGAGGTAGCGCTTGGCTAATTCTTGCAGTTTGTAGGCGTCAACGGCTTTAATTTCAGCGATATAACGATCGTAATAACTGAGGTCTAGGCCCATTGTTTCTACATTGGCAAAAAGATCGAGCATGGCATACGGGCCATCTGCGCTCTTGAGCAGTTGCCCCATGAGGTAACTTTTGACCAATTCGAGCTCTTCCGTTGGCACTAATTCTGATTGAAGGCGCTCAAATTCGTGCTGAATCTCACTGAATGTGGCTTCTCGTGTACTGACGCCTACCTCTGTACCAATCACAAAATAGCCGAATTTGGTATTTTCGACAATATGTGAACCAATACCATACGTATAGCCTTTGTCTTCTCGGATGTTGCTCATGAGTCGGCTGCCAAAGTAGTCGCCGAGAATGGTGTTGAGTACACTAAATGCACAAAAATCAGGATGCGTTTTATTGAAGAGCGGCCGCCCGATGCGCACAGCACTTTGCAGCGCACCTTCTTGCTCGATATGGGTAGCGCCTTGTTCGGGTTGCCATGTAAACGGCGCGGCTTCAGGTAACTTGTGCTCATATGCGTTCAACAATTCTTCAAAAGCGCTCATTGTTTCAGTCGAGAGGTCACCCACTAGAAATACTTTTTTGAGACCTTTTAGGTACTGTTGGATATGGAAAGCTTGAATTTGTGCCCGATCGGCACGCTCAAAGTCTGAATACTGAATTTGGTTGGCATAGACCGTTTGGGCAAGGAGGCTGCGTTGAAATTGTCGCTGAGCCAAGAAACTAACTTTTTGTTCTTGCACGGCAAATTTTTGGCGTCGGGTATGCACCAATTCTTGGAGTTCTTTAAGCGGAAAAACTGCTGAAAATAAACTTTCGTGAAAGATTTGATACGCTTTTAAGAGTTGGTCTTTGAGTGCATAGAGGGTTACTACCGAACTTTCTTGACTCAGCGAAACATCGTAATAGGCGCCCACAGCATCGAGTGCTTTTTGGATTTGTTTGGCAGATTTGGTAGCAGTCCCATTGATGAGTAGGCCTGCGCACAAAGAAGCGGTGAGCGGATCGCTCGTTGCAGAGCCTGCAGCAAAATGCAATTCTATTTTACTGGTTTCATTTTGCAGGCCGTTGCGCCAAAAAAGTTTGGCACCATTGCTCAAAGTAGAAATTTGGGGCGCTACAAAAGAAATGTGTTCAATAGGTAAAAGTGCGGGGGCTATATGGCGGTCGGCGATGGCCTCAGAAATTGGTTTGCTCATGTTTATTTGGGTTGGATTTGCAACAAAGAACAGCGGCTCTGATCGAGCAGTTCTTGGGCGTAGGTTTGGAGCTCGCTGGTAGAAATTTGTTCGTAGCGCGCACTTTCTGTGTTGAGTAACTCGGCGCAGTCTAGCAACTCAAAAAAACTGAGGTTCATGGCGCGGCTCAGCAAGCCTTGGTCTTGAAAAGCCTTTGCGGTGCGCAATTTGAGAATGAGCTGTTGGAGTGCGCTTTTGCTCATTTTTTTGTTTTTGATTTGTGCGAGCACAGGCCACATGGCGGCATCGAGTTCTTCAAAGCTGCGCTTTGGGTTGAGCTTGCCTGTAATCACAAATAAGCCTTCGTCCGTAGAACCCGTGATGTAGGCTGTAATTTCAGATACCAAGTGTTTTTTGCGCTGTAATTCGGTGAAGAGCAGCCCCGTTTTTTCGTTGCCGATGTGGTCCGAAAGGAGGTCGGCGAGGTAGTATGCGTCGGACAAGCGCTTGCCCATTTTGAACGCATAGTAAAACGCCCCACTTGGCACATTTCTTTGGATGGTTTTGATCCTAAATTTCTTTTGCGGCGGTTCTGCGGTGAGCTGTCTTTGGTGTTTGGGCTGAGCCGGAATGGCGCCAAAATAATGCGCAACCTTCTCTTTTATAGTAGCCAGCTCAAAGTTGCCGACAATACACAGAATAGCGTTGCCTGGGTGGTAGTGTTTTTTAAAAAATGCGCGGACGTCGTCCATGGTGGCATCTTCAATATGCTTGATGTTTTTACCGATAGTAGCCCAGCGGTACGGATGTTTTTGGTAGGCGAGCGGTCGCAATTGCAGCCAGGCATCGCCGTAGGGTTGGTTGAGGTAGCGCTGCTTGAATTCTTCAATGACAACTTGGCGCTGCACCTCTAAACTTTTGGGCGTAAAGGCCAAAGACAACATGCGGTCGCTCTCGAGCCAGAGTGCGGTATCTAGATTTTGGGCAGGCAAGACGTCGTAGTAATTGGTGATGTCGTTGCTGGTAAAAGCGTTGCTTTGGCCACCGGCGGCTTGGAGGGGTGCATCAAAATCCGGGATGTGTTTGGAGCCGCCAAACATGAGGTGCTCAAAAAGATGGGCAAAGCCGGTCTGGTCTGGGTGCTCATCTCTAGCGCCCACGTCGTATAAAACATTGACCACCGCCATTGGCGTAGAAGGTTCTTTGTGGAACAATACCCGCAGGCCATTGGCTAGCGTAAAGCGCTCAAAAGCAATCATAATGCAAAGGGGTGTTGGGCCGCGAGGGCTTGGTTATATTCTTCGATGAATTGTTGTACGATAGTGCCAGCAGGTAAGATCTCCGTAAAAGACCCCGCAATTTGTCCGATTTCGAGCTCACCTTCTGTGAGGTCGCCCTCGAACATCCCTTTTTTGGCTCGGCCGCGGCCGAGTAGGGTGGCGAGCGCGTCAGCGCTCGCCCCATTTTGATAGGCAGCCATGAGCTGATCAAAAAACGGATTGCGCAATAAACGAACAGGTGTGAGTTCTTTGAGTGTAAGGAGGGTGTCGCCTTCTTGGCTATCGATCACTGCTTGTTTAAAGTTTTGATGCGCGCTAGACTCTTCGGAGGCTACAAAACGGCTGCCTACTTGGGCGCCATCGGCGCCTAAATTCATGACGGCGAGTAGCGCACGGCCATCTCCGATGCCGCCAGCGGCAATAAGCGGAATGTGAATGGCGTTGCGCACCATCGGGATCAGGCAAAGCGTGGTGGTTTCGTCGCGACCATTGTGGCCTCCGGCCTCAAAGCCCTCGGCAACTATAGCATCCACACCGGCCGTTTGGGCCTTTAGAGCGAATTTGACACTCGAAACCACATGTACAACTGTTATGCCTTCGTTTTTCAAGGTTGTTGTCCAGGTTTTTGGATTGCCCGCACTTGTAAAAACGATGGGTACTTTGTGTCTGATGATTGTAGCAATGTGTTCTTCAATGTTGGGGTAGAGCAAAGGCAAATTGACACCAAATGGCTTGTTGGTAGCAGCTTTGCATTTGCTGATTTGCGCATCGAGTACTTCTGGATACATCGAGCCGGCCCCCAAGAGGCCCAAGCTGCCGGCATTTGAAACAGCCGAAGCGAGTTCCCATCCTGCGCACCAGATCATGCCACCCTGGATCAAAGGATATTGAATATTGAAAAGAGAACAGATGCGATTAGTTGAGTTCATATGATAAATTGCTGCTTACAAAATTAGTCGAAATGCTTAACTTAGCGTGGATGAACCGTGTATTGCTCCCCTTACTGAGTTTACTTTGCTTTGCCGTTGTATGGGTAGCACCAGCAATGGCTCAGTATCAGGGTCAAGAATTTGTTCAAAACAAAGGCCAGTGGCCAGCAGACGTACAGCTCATGGCCAAAGACGGAGCGGCTAAAATTTGGATGGGCTCAGACCGTTTTTTGTACCAGCTCACCGATTATTCTGACTTAGAACTAGCACACCACGCGCAAGAGCTTATCTCCGAGCCTACTATTCCTACAACATTTGTTCAGCAGCGTTTTATCGGTGCTAATGCCAAAGTGCAAGCACAAGGGCAAAAACCCCGCAAGCATACCTATAATTTTTTTATGGGTAAAGACACCACGCGTTGGGCTAGTGCGGTGCAGGCTTTTGAGGAAGTGCGTTACGAAGCGTACTATCCAGGTGTCGACATGATCTGGAAAAACGACCAACAACATTACAAATACTATTTTATCGTGGCTCCGGGTGCAGACCCTACACAAATTGCTTGGGACTACTCCGGTGCACAAACCATTCGCTTGAAAAATGGCACGCTGCAGCTTCAAACCGCTGTCGGAGAAATCCGTGAAGAACAACCCATTGCCTTTCAAGAAATAGATGGTCAACTCACGCAAGTGCGCTGCACCTATTCAGAACTATCGGAAGGTGTATTTGGGTATACTTTAGGCGCCTACGACCCCGCTTATCCTTTGGTTATCGATCCTGTATTGGTTTTTGCCACCTACAACGGCGCCAACTCAGACAATTTTGGCATGACCGCCACCTACGGTTACGATGCCTCAGCTTATGCGGCGGGTATGGTTTATGGCAATAACTTTCCACTGCCGAGCTTAGCGAGTTTTGATATCAATTCCAATTTTACTTCACTTGCAGGCTCGTATGGTGTTACCGATGTTTTTGTCACGCGGTATTCGGCCAACGGTAGCACCATGTTGTGGTCGAGTTTTCTCGGTGGCGGCGACAACCTTCAAGGTACCGAAACCGCGCATAGCCTCATTTGTGACTCGCTCAACAATATTTATCTTTTTGGCGCCACTTCCAGCACCGATTTCCCAACCACCACAGGCGCTATTCAGCCTGCTCATGCGGGCGGTACGCCCAACACCAATTTCTATTTCAATGGCGTATATTTTGGCGCGCAGGGCACCGATTTATACGTTTCTAAACTCAGTGCCAATGGCCAAAACCTGTTGGCTAGCACCTATCTTGGCGGTTCGGCAAACGACGGCGTCAACTACAGATCCTTAGGTATCCCGTATAATTCTGTTGCAGCATATGATTCATTAACAACTAATTATGGTGATCAATTTAGAGGAGAAATTTATATAGATGCTACCGGTTCTGTTTTGGTTGCTAGTTGTTCGCGCTCGGCAAATTTCCCGCTGCAGAGTCCATTTCAGCCCGCTAAAGCTGCTGGGCAGGATGCCGTTGTTTTGCGTTTGAATCCTGCGTTTACAGCGCTACAATTCTCGTCATTTTACGGTGGCAACAAAGACGACGCAGCTTATTCTGTTAAAACAGACACGCTCGGGTCTATCGTATTTGCAGGTGGCACGGGTTCCAATAACCTATCAGGCACTACGGCGGCCTACCAAAGCAACTACAATGGTGGCAAGACCGACGGATTCGTCGTCAAACTGAATGCGCTGGGTTCGGCTATTCTGAAGGCGAGTTATGTGGGTACAGCAAATTACGACCAAGTCTTTTTTGTGGAGGTGGACCGCAACAACCAAATATTCTTGTTGGGTCAGGCTATTGGCGGTGGTTTTGTGGTCAACAACGCGCCTTACAGCAATCCAGGCAGTAGTCAGTTTGTACTCAAGCTCAATAACGCACTAACGGTGAATTTGGCCTCAACCGTAATTGGCAATGGCAGTTCCCAGATCAATATTTCACCTGCGGCATTCTTGGTAGACATCTGCGGTAATGTGTATATCTCTGGTTGGGGAGCCAATATCTTGCAATCGACACCAATGAGCGGAATGCCTGTGTCTGCCAACGCTTTTCAGTCGAGTACCACAGGTTTTGATTTCTACCTGATGGTCTTGCAAAATAACTTTAACGGTTTGCTTTATGGCTCTTATTTGGGTGGGGCCATTTCTGAAGAACACGTAGATGGAGGCACCTCTCGCTTCGATAAAAATGGGGTGGTTTATCAATCGGTTTGCGGCGGTTGTGGCGGGCATTCCGATTTCCCAACTTCGCAAGGAGCTTGGTCCAATACCAATAATAGTTTTAATTGCAATAACTTGGTGTTTAAGTTTGATTTTCAACTGATTCCGACTGCAGAATTTACCAGTTCTAATGTGCAGGGCTGTGAAGATCTCAGCGTCGATTTTCAAAATACATCTGCCCAATGGGACTCCTACCTCTGGGATTTCGGCAACGGCGACACCACTAGCACGGTATTTGATCCTAGCGTGGTCTACACCAATCCAGGTATTTACGAGGTGTTTCTTTATGTTACTGATAGCGTATGCCTGATTACCGATACCGCTCAAATTCAAATCCTTGTCTTGGACTCTATTTTACTGAATCTAAACGACACCATCAGTCTGTGTAGTTCTTTACCTTATACTTTAATTGCACAAACACAAGGAACTGCTAATCAATTTATTTGGTCCTTGCAAAATAACCTTTCCAATCCGCTAAATGCACTTCAAGATTCAAGTATTATTGTGGCCCAAGGTGGTTGGTATTTTTGTCAAGTGAGCAATGGTTTTTGTACCGTATTCGATTCTGTTTTTGTTGCTTTTGATATTCCACTCAACGCTTCTTTTACCGCATTAGATACAATAGGATGTTCGCCCTTTAATTTGGTACTCAACAATACCTCCACCCTAACGAGTTCTTTTCTTTGGGATTTTGGAAATGGTCAATTGGACAGCACTACTTTCGAACCAACCCTTCAATACAATCAGCCGGGCGCTTACACCATTCAATTAACCGTGACAGATTCGATTTGCCAGGGCTCCGATCAATTTGCCATACAAGTTGTCGTTGGGCCAACTTTAGAAATCACCGCTCCGGCCGATATTTTCTTGTGCAGTTCTGTGGACACGCTTTTGGTTCCTGTAGTTGTGGGTGCGCCAACAAGCATCATTTGGTCGAGTTCAGCTCAGTTTCAAGATACGCTCAATCCGAATGGTGAGGCCAATCTTTCTTTAATTGACCCTCAAAATGCTTGGTATTACATCCAAATTTCCAATGCGTATTGTAGCGCTCTAGATAGCCTCCAAATGACTATTGCTTCGGATAATTTGTCGATGAATGGACCTAGTTTAGTATGCGCACAAACACCATTTAATGTGCAGCTTTCTGGCGCAACCAATGCGCAAACCATTCAATGGAGCCCTGTAGCTTCCATATTGGGTCCGAGCAATTTACCCAATGCCAGCGTTTCTATCTCCTCAAGTCAGTATATTTATGTGGAGGTGTTAACGACCCAAAATTGCTTGTTACAAGATTCTATTTTTGTGGGTGTTTCTCCGCTCAATCCTTTGGCTGTTGTCGCAAGTGCTGACCCGACGATCATCTTGCCAAATGCGAGTTCCCAACTCACGGGGCTGCCAGCCGGAACTTTTAACTATTCTTGGTCGCCAACCTTAGGTCTGAGTAATTCGGAAATTGCCAATCCGCAAGCTACTATCGAACAAACAATGGTCTATACCTTAACTGTTTCAGATGGCTTGTGTAGTGGTTCAGATACCGTCCTGATCAAAGTTTTTGACAGTATTTGCGGTGCGCCCTTTGTTTTTATTCCAAATGCTTTCTCTCCAAACAAAGATGGCCAAAATGACAAGCTTTATGTGCGTGGCCCTTTCATTCAAAGTTTTGTATTTAGGGTCTACGACCGCTGGGGAGAGCTCGTTTGGGAAACCACCAATCTTTCAGAAGGCTGGGACGGCACTTTTAGAGGCAAACTCCTCGACCCAGATGTCTACGACTACTACCTGCAAGCCACTTGTGTTGGCGGCTTAGAGAATATCATCAAAGGAAATGTTACGCTCATTAGATAAAACCATGAAAAAAATCATCACACCAAAATCGGAAAAGTTTCTCGAATCTTACCTCAACAATGCAAGCCCAACGGGTTTTGAAACCTCTGGCCAACAAATGTGGCTAGACTATATCAAGCCCTACGCCGATGAATACATCACAGACGCTTATGGCTCGGTTGCGGCTATTGTCAATCCAGGACAGCCGTATAAAGTGGTGATAGAAGCCCACGCCGACGAAATTTCTTGGTTTGTGCACTACATCACCAAAGACGGATTTATTTATTTGCGCCGCAACGGTGGTTCAGATCACATGATTGCACCTTCCAAACGCGTCAATATCCATACCGACCAGGGGCCAGTAAAAGCAGTTTTTGGTTGGCCGGCTATCCACATGCGTCAACAAAAAGAAGAAACGCCAAGCATGAAAAACATCTTCTTGGATTGCGGTTGTGCTTCCAAAGAAGAAGTAGAGGCTTTAGGAATTCATGTAGGCTGTGTGGCCACCTTTGAGGATGAATTCATGGTGCTCAATAAAAATAAATATGTGGGGCGTGCATTAGACAATCGGGTAGGTGGCTTCATGATCGCCGAAGTAGCGCGCTTGCTCAAGGAGCAGAAAAAGCAACTCCCTTTCAGTTTGTATATCGTCAATTCGGTGCAAGAAGAAATTGGTTTGCGCGGCGCCGAAATGATGGCCCACCGCATCAAGCCCGATGTAGCTATCGTTACCGATGTATGCCATGACACCGCTACGCCAATGGTCGATAAAATTGAAAATGGCGACCAACAAGGCGGAAAAGGCCCTGTGCTCACTTACGGCCCAGCGGTTCAAAATAACTTACTGCGTTTTATTATTGACGCTGCAAACGCCGAAAAAATTCCGTTTCAACGTGCTGCTGTTTCGCGCTCAACAGGTACTGATACCGATGCTTTTGCGTATTCAAATGAAGGAGTAAGTTCCGCACTCATTTCTTTGCCGCTGCGCTACATGCACACTACCGTAGAAATGGTGCAAAAAGAAGACGTAGAAAATTGCATCCGACTCATTTATGCCGCAGTACTGCGTTTAGAGGCAGGTCAAGATTTCAGAAGCTTGAAATAGCTTCAGCTGCATTTTTGAAAGGGAAGGAGTTGGTTTTTAGACCAACTTGATGTGTAGGTCGTCTATTTCGATGAGGTCTCCGCTAATGAGTTTGGCACGTTTGCGCAGCTCTACTTCCCCATTTCTAAGGACATAGCCTTCTTCAACAATGGCTTTTGCGTGGCCACCAGTTTCGGCAATGCCGAGCGCCTTGAGTAAGCCAATGAGCTCAATATAAGGACCGTTGATCTGAAATTCTTGCATCTTATTTGCCTTTGAGTTCCATCGCTTTGAGCGTATTCATCATCAAGGAAGCGATGGTCATGGGGCCAACACCACCGGGTACTGGCGTAATAAAGCTTGCTTTTGGTGCAACTTCGTCAAACTTGACGTCGCCTACTAGTCTCCAGCCGCGCTCTCGCGTAGCGTCATCTACGCGCGTGGTGCCAACGTCTATAATGACAACGCCGTCTTTGACCATATCGGCGGTTACAAAGTTGGGTTTACCGATTGCTGCAATGATGATGTCAGCATCTTTGCAAAGGGCTTTGAGGTTGCGTGTTTTGGAGTGTGCAAGCGTTACGGTGCAGTTACCAGGGTTGCTGTTGCGGCCGAGCATAATCGAGAGGGGAGTACCCACAATATTGCTGCGGCCAATGATGACGCAATTTTTACCTTCTGTTGGGATGTCGTTTCTGCGCATCAGTTCTAATATTCCGGCAGGAGTAGCGGGTAAGAAACCGGGCAAATTCAAAATCATATTGCCGATGTTGCGCGGATGAAAGCCATCGACATCTTTTTTAGGGTCAATTGCTTGGGTAATTTTGAGTTCGTCAATATGCTTAGGCAAAGGCAATTGCACGATAAAACCATCGATGCTGCGGTCTTGATTGAGGCTCTCGACTTTTTCAAGAAGGATGTCTTCGGGTACGGTTTCATCGTAGCGAATGAGTGTGCTTTCAAAACCAATGGCTTCGCACGCTTTTACTTTTGACGTGACATAAGACACCGAACCGCCGTCGTTGCCCACTAAAATGGCGGCAAGATGCGGTATTTTTTGACCGGCTTGCTTGCGCAACTGCACTGCTGCTTGTAATTCTGCTTGAATTTGAGCTGCGGTGGCTCGTCCGTCTAGTAATTTCATGCTAAATTTTTTGCAAAGATACAAAGAAGCGCGGTGGCAGCAAATGCCCTATCTTTGTACAAATGATCAAAATGAAAAATTGGGTATTTTCAATCGTATTATTTTTCACAGGTAATACTTTTGCACAGTTACAATACATGGGAGCCGAGTTGGGTGTAGAGCCTTACATCGGATTCTCTAATTTAGGTGGAGCAGTAGGCGGCGAACTCAAATATGCTGCGCGACTTTCCGAAAACTTATTGGTTGGCCCTTCTTTTAGGTTGCAGCGCAATTGGTCCAATAATTTGGGTGTCCAAAGCAACATGACCACCTGGGGCGGCGGCGTATTTGCCCACTACCGCTATCAAGAGCTTGTATTTGGAGGTGTAGAATTTCAACTGCTCAAAAGCCCGTATAGTTTTGTCAATCCGCAACAAGTTGTGAGGCCATGGTCACCTACACTCATGGTGGGTGGGGGTTTTTACCTCAAACTTACCGATAAAGTTCGGCTCAATGCAGCTTTGTTTTACGATGTCATCAACGCCGATAACAGCCCTTTTAGAAGCAGTTATACGTTCAAAGTCAAAAACGAATTCGGTCAGGTCGTGCGCATTTTGCCCATCATTTACCGCCTGACATTTTTTATCCCAATAGATTCACAAGAATGAAAATAGGCATCGTCCTTTACCCAACTTTCGGAGGAAGTGGCGTTGTAGCCACTGAACTCGGAAAGGCGCTGGCCGCCAAAGGCCACGAAGTTCATTTTATCACTTATTCTCAGCCGGTTCGCTTGGGTTCTTTTCGCGAAAATATTTTTTACCACGAAGTATCGATTACCGATTACCCACTTTTTGATTTTCAGCCTTATGAAACGCAGCTTGCCAGTAAAATGGTCGATGTTGTGAAGTATGAGCAGCTCGATATTTTGCATGTACATTATGCCATTCCACACGCTTCGGCCGCATTTATGGCCCAGCAAATTCTCAAAGCCGAGGGCATTTACATTCCGTTTGTGACCACCTTGCACGGCACCGACATCACGCTCGTCGGCAAAGATCCTTCGTTTGAACCCGTCATTACTTTTTGTATCAATCATTCAGATGCCGTCACTGCGGTTTCGGAGAGTCTCAAGCAAGATACTTTAGCGCATTTCAAAGTGAGCAACGACATCCAAGTGATCTCCAATTTTGTGCCGCCCAGCCCCCCGCACGGCGATGAGCGCGCATACATCCGAAGCAAATATGCCCAAGATGAACAGCCTATTTTGTGTCACATCTCGAATTTCAGACCTGTAAAGCGCACCGAAGATGTCATTCGCATTTTTGCAAAAGTGCGTGCACAAAAAGATTGCAAGCTCATATTAGTGGGTGATGGCCCAGACCGCTATGCCTGTGAACGCTTGTGTCGAGAGCTGCATTTGTGCCATGACGTCATCTTTTTAGGGAAGGTCCGCGACACCGTCCATGTTTTGGAAATTGTCGATGTCTTTTTGTTGCCATCTGAAACGGAAAGTTTTGGATTAGCCGCACTTGAGGCCATGGCAGTAGGTGTGCCGGTGGTTTCGTCCAACACGGGCGGTATTCCGGAGGTCAATGTGCATGGCGTTTCGGGTTATTTAGCAGCAGTTGGTCAGACCGATGAAATGGCAAATTATGTCTTAGACATACTCAATGAGCAGCACATCGCGCGCTTTAAAACAGGCGCAAAAGAAATGGCAGAAAAGTTCAGTTTGTCTGCAATCTTACCACAATACGAAGAATTATACCGTAAATTAGTTCAAAAAAACGCATGAAAATAGGTGTTTTATTGTCCGGAGCAGGTGTCTACGATGGCGCAGAAATTCAGGAGTCCGTACTTACTTTGCTCGAAATCGAAAATTTAGGCTACGAGGCGGTTTGTATTGGCATCGATGCAGCTCAGCACCATGTGGTGAATCACCTCAATGGCGAGCAGCAAAACCAAAGCCGCAACATGCTCGAAGAAGCTGCCCGTATTGCGCGTGGCAACATTTGCGAAATCAGTACCGTGGTTCCGGCCGATATCGACGCGTTGGTCATACCAGGAGGCTTTGGCAGTGCCAAAAATTTTTCGAGTTGGGCTTTTGACGGCCCAGAAGGGCAAATCCGCCCCGATGTCAAATTATTGCTCGTCAATATGTACAACGTGGGAAAACCCATCGTTGCTTTGTGTGTGAGTCCGGTATTGCTTGCACTTGCTTTTGAAGACATGCAGATTGACCAACAGCTCACCATTGGCAGTACCACCGTACCTTCGCCATATAGCATCGCTGATTTTCAAGCAGGATTACAAGCTAAAGGCGTACAAACACCAGATTGCAACATCCAAGAAATTTGCGTCGATACGCCAAACCGTATCATTACCGCACCTTGTTATATGTTAGAAGCGAGTTTGCCGGCGCTGCAACAAAATATCCGCCAAGCATTGGCAGCCCTCAAACAACTCCTTGAAGCCTTAGCAAAACCATATTGACCGCTGGCTAGAAGCGCGCAAAAATCAACGCACTGCGCGCACAGAAACCAACTTACTTGCAGGTTTGGCAAACGGATCGCGCGCCGCTTTGGGGCAGGCCATTACCCTCATTGAGAGTACAAAACCTACCGATCAACTACTTGCCCAACAACTGTTGCGGGCCCTTCCTGCGCCTGCCCATGTCTCCAAGCGCATTGGCATCACCGGCGTGCCCGGGGTAGGAAAAAGCACATTTATTGAAAACTTTGGCCTTCAGTTGGTAGCACAGGGCCATAAAGTGGCTGTGTTGGCCATAGACCCCTCTTCGTCTCGTACGGGCGGCAGCATTCTCGGCGACAAAACCCGCATGGAGCGCCTTTCTCAAGAACTCAATGTTTTTATTCGGCCTAGCGCTGCAGGCCGGACACTTGGCGGTGTCGCCAAAAATACCCGCGAAGCCATTGCGCTTTGTGAGGCCGCAGGTTACGACATCATTTTAGTCGAAACCGTTGGCGTAGGGCAGTCTGAAACGCTCGTGCACGGCATGGTCGATTTCTTTCTGCTTTTGATGTTAGCAGGTGCTGGCGACGAATTGCAAGGCATCAAGCGCGGCATCATGGAACTCGCCGACACGATCGCAATCAACAAAGCCGACGGCTCCAATGAAGCGGCAGCAAAAGCAGCGCGCTCGGAATATGCAGGCGCACTGCATGTTTTTAGCCAAAGACCAGACCAATGGCAGCCACGCGTTCTTTGCACCTCAGGTCTCTCGGGCTTTGGTCTCACCGAACTTTGGTCGCAAATAGAGGCGTTTTTTGTGCACATGCAGCTCAATGGTGCCTTGCAGGAAAAGCGAAAAGAGCAAGAGTTATTGTTGTTTGAACAATTGCTAAGCGATGTATTGCAGCAAAAATTCTTTGCCGATCCAGGTCAAAAAGAAAAATTCATCCAACTGAAAGCATCAATTGCCAGTGGAAATCTCCTCGCTTATGAAGCCATTGCGGTCATACTAAATAACATTTAGTACTTGATCAATTTAAAGTTAGTCAAAGCTTCATTGTTCTTGACAATGCGCAAGACATAAACAGCGGCCCTTACCTCAGGAAGGGTAATGGATGTTTCAAGATCACTGTTGTTTACTGCGCCGGTAGCTATTTTTCGACCACTTAAATCATAGATTTCATAGGAGCAGCCTTGGGCTTGTGTTTTGTTATTGTGGGTCAACACAAAGGTACCGTTTGACGGATTCGGAGCGATACTGAACTGAATGTCAGGGCCATCTGGAGGGAGGGGCACAACTTTGAATACAGCAGTAAAGGTCTGATTAGACTGCGTTACATTGACATCAAGACTATCTGCTAAGGTGTCTGAAATGCTACTTGTTGGCAACCAATGAGAAAAGAGGTAACCAGGCTTAGCGACAGGTTGCATTTGGATGGGTACGCCGTCAAAATAAGTACCTGACCACGGATAGCTTGTGGGTTGAATCGTATTGAGGTGGATCTCGCCAGCCATTTCCGGGTAGACTTGCAGATTGACTTGCACTTTTTTAGTTAAGTTAAATTGAGAGAGCAATTGATTGAAAACAAACGTAGAACGACATAGCAATTGTTCTTGGAATACTTGATGGTTCTGTTCAAAAGTAGCCATCTGGCCTGCAATATTGTTGGGGTCGCCCCAACGGGCAAACTCCAAGGGCATTTCGGGCAGCATCGATTCGTAAAATGCTTGTTCTGTGGCCAAGAGTTGTTCTTGACGGTAGCTCGTATTCATTTGGTCTGCGAAGCGATTGATGAAGTAATTGCGATAGACAAAATTTTCGATGCTTTGCTTCCAGATATTGATGTAGGGGTTGTCTTCGGATTGACCCATCATGTAGGCGATGTGGTTGTCGGTACAGTTGGTCCAGCCGTTGGGCTGCATGGAGAGTTCGAGGTCAATGAGGGCAAAGCGCCAGCGTTTTTGACTGGCATCTGAGCGGTAAATTTTGATGTTATTACCTGGCCAATCGACATTGCCCATCCAAGACTCTGCAACAATGTAATCCGTGTAATGCTTGAGATCAATATATTGATCTGCATCTTGCCAGTAAGTTGGCGATGCTGGGTCTAGGGCGTTAAAGCTGCTGTAATCTGACCAAAAATGATCGACATCACCCTCAACGGCACGCAGTACCAGATTGTACCAATAACTCAAGGAAAGCAGTTCGATGGAGTCTCGGGTGGCGTTGTCGTGTTGTTCGAAGAATTCTTGATTGTATTTTTCACGCAATTCATATAGGCCAAAATAAGCGCCGTTGATGTACACACTCACTGGCCTGTAGCTCGAGTAGTAATTGGCGGAGCCCTCGCTCATCATGCGCACCTGACAAGCATCTTTATAAGGCAAATTTAAGAATTGATTAGAGCCATTTCTGAGGTAGATATCGCTATATAAGGATCTATTGGGTCTGTCTGGTAAAATTGGATATTGAAGCGCTTTATCTCCGAAAGTACCATCGGTGAAGCTCAATCTAAATGAATGTTGGGGCTGAGAGCGGCTGCCACCTGCACCACCATCCATGCGAAGTGCGGTTTTACTTTGATGCAGGATAGGATGAGTAAGGCCGGTGTCTAAAATAACAGCATATGCAGGTTTGACCCAATCTGACCACCAGTTGTCAAAAATTCCGTTCGGGCCGTAAAGATTTTGGTTTGGGGTGTTCACCAAAAGAATTGGAGTGGTGTGCGAAACATTAAAAAGGTAGGTTTCAACTGCTTGTTCGCTAGCGAGTAGCGCTGGATTGCCAATTGGAAATACTTTTGCTCTTACCACTTTGTTTGAACTGATGTTGATTGGCCCGGTATAGCTCGGCGCGTTAAAAGTGGGGTCTTCACCGTCTAAAGTGTAGACGAGTTTTCCAATGTTGTTCGGAACGGTTGTCGTGATTTGAACACTTTGCACGCCGTTGTAAATCCCGCTAGCCAAACTAATTTGAGGGCGCGCAAGGGTATCTGTAAAAAGTTGGCTACCATTGTTGCTAGCGCCCGGGCTTGGGTCCATCCAAGTGAGGTTTGAATTTCCGTTTGGAAAGCGACCAATCGAAACATCTACCTGTGGGCTCGTGATCTCTAATTGGTCCTGAAGCTGACTGCTTGCGTTGAAGAGATAGGCATGCTCACCAGTACCACTTAATTTAAAATCAGTATGGAATTGCTGGCCTTGAAGCGGAATAAAACTGGCGTCAAGTGAAGTGAGTGTGGTATGGTTGAGCGCGATGTCGATGTAGTCGTAAAATTCTCCGTTGGTACTTGCGACCTGAAAAGAAAGAGAGGAAATTGGCCCTGCACTCAAGCCGGCTGCTTGCAATTCACTGGCTAAAATTAAAAATTGATGTCGGGCGCCCCAGTACCAATTGCCATAAGGAGCTGGGTAATCTGTTGTGTTATTGGTAATGGTACCCACGCCAATTACGGCATTATTGAGTTTTATATTTGGTCTTTGGCTATATGTTTGCCCTAAATTATTGCTGCATGCCGCTGGTGAACCGTCTACAAAACTCCCAACGGTAGAAACAAATGGTGTGGCACTTTGATAAAAGACCGAGTTTTCTGTGTAGCCAGTACTGTTATAAGAACAGACATTTATGAGGATATTTGAGCTGCCATCCCAAATGAAATTTTGTGCAAATGGATGGGTATTCCAACCTACGGTAGGGTTGAAATTTGTTGTATTATTTGTAGAGATAAACGGGACACTTGCATAACGGTCTTTGCCACTGCAAAAGACGCGTAAAAAGGATTGAGCCGGTAAATTGACATTTGGAAAAACCCAAGCATTGATACCATTCAGCTGGTCGGCGAGTTTCCAATTTGCTAGATTGACCGCGCTTGAGCTGTTGTTGTAAAGTTCTATCCAGTCAGGCGCATCGCCATTTTCATCTAGTTCGGCAGATGCATTTTTATTACAGCCTTCATTGAGCAAAACTTGCGCATGGATGGACCCTAAACAGCATAAAAAGACAAGCGCTTGTAAAAATCTCATGTAGCGAATTTACAAAAAAAAAAGCCCGGCGTATGCCGGGCTTATCTTCGCAAAAAAAATAGCGCTGTTTATTTGATGAGTTGAATGGCTTTGCGCACGACGGCGTCTTGACTTTGGAGTTCCAAAATATAGGAGCCATTGGCAAGCTCATTGGTCAATACTTGGTATCTTCCTTCGCTAATTGGCATCAATTCCATAGCCACCTGCTGACCAAACTGATTGAAGAGTACTGCCGCTTGAAGAGCAGGGCTCGCAATGAAGAATTGGCCGTTGCTTGGGTTCGGGAAGATTTGAACATCATTGAGGTTATTGATCTCAAGGCCCACCAAAGAATTCACTACGATGGTATCTGCATACGTGCAACCTACAGCGTCTGTGATAGTGCACACGTAGGTTCCGCCGTCTAGGTTGTTGAGGTCTTGCGTAGTGGCGTTGTTGTTCCAGCTGTATGTGTATGGGCTAGATGCGCCGCTTACAATTAAGTCGATAGCGCCATCTGCTCCAAAAACCGCAGGCGTAACAGCAGCACTCACTGACCAAGCCGCTGGCTCATTGACACTCGCCGAAGCGCTTGTGCTGCAACCATACGCGTCAGTCACCACAACAGAGTAGCTTCCTCCACTAAGTCCAGAAAGTACAGTTCCTGTGGTAATTGCGCCTGCCCAGTCGTATGCATAAGGACCTGTTCCGCCTGTTGCCGTAACCGTAACACTTCCTGTGCCAGAACCAGCACAAAGCGGGTTAGAAGCACTCGCGGTGGCAGCTAAATCGGTTACAGCCAGCACTGTAACTACGGTGTCTGTACAACCCAGCGCATCCGTGACCACACAAGTGTATGTACCCGGACCTACAGAAGTAACGTAAGTACTGGTGTTACTTGTGCCCGTCCATTGGTAGGTATAAGGAGCCACTCCACTTGTAGCACTGATTTCAAGGTTGCCAGTTTGCGCACTGTTGCAAAGTACTTCAGTGCCGTTGGCGGCCGCTGAGATATTAGATAATTCTGTTAGTGTGTTTGAAACAATGACAATACAGCCAGTTGCATCTGTAACGGTACATTCGTAGGTTCCTGCAGGAATATTACTCAAGGTAGGGGTGGTGTTTAGGTTACCTGTCCAATTGTAAGTATAAGGCACCACGCCTTGGCTTGCATTGAGTGAAATATTACCTGTTGCTTGTCCTCCACAGGTGATATTTTGGGTAGTTGCAGTTACAGTCAGGTTAGATAAACTCGGGATTATCACACTAACGGTGGCAGGGCAACCGTTGATGTCTGTTAAGGTACAAGGATACTGGCCCGCACCCAAACCACTGATGTTTGCTGTTGTGGCGCCGTTAGACCAAAGGAAGTTGACTGTTCCTGTACCACCTGTTGTTGCGATACTTGCGGCGCCGTCATTGGCTCCACATGAAGCAGCGGTAGTCGTGACCGTTTGGTTGTAAGCTACACAAGATTTAAAGATGGGATTCACGACAAAGGAATATCCCGAAGCAGCATAGGTACCGCCGTTACTTCCCACCCAACGATAGAAAACTGTATTTGGTGTGCTGTAATCTGTGGAGGTGGCCAAGCGGATATTTCCAGTTGCAACGGCAGCTTGGTAAACACCAAAGAAATAAGTACCCGGAGCCATGTTGAGTGTGCCGCTTGCAATGGGTAACTTGATGACAGCACCATTGAGGTTGTCTGCAGCGGTAGTGGTATACGTAATTGTTGAAGCGAGTGCTGTTGTATTTGGAACTAGCACACCAGTTGCATTTGCTGTTGTGCCATAGATATTGACACTTGCTACGTAGCCAATTGGCGTCCCTGGATTGAGCACAAAAAGGACAGAATCTAGATAATCGTTTTGGGTAATGGTATAATTATTTCCAAATTCGATATTGGTCGCACCCGGTGCACTTGTGCTACTGACGCCCAAAGATCCTGTCACTCCTACCGTACGAGACATTTCGCTTGTAGTGCGTGTAAAGGATGTTGATTTGCTGTTGTTTTGCGGAATTTGATCTCCTGTGTTGTTGAACACGTAATCAATGGTATAAGCGCCCAAGGCCGTAACGTTGAAATTGGCAACCGTAAAGGTGTCAATTTGTGTTGGCGCTAAATCTTGTGGAGCACTTGTGGCCGTATACAAAACAGCATTGCTTGCATCTTTTACGGTTACCGTTAAGGTAACGCCCGTAACTGCAGCAGATCCTGTATTGACACATCTTGCCCAAAACGCAAGATCGTTACCTGTTAAAGATTGACGCGTGTGCAGTTTGGTGCTTTGTCCGCCTGGGTTTGCATTGTTCAAGAAAGCAACTTCATTTGTTGGGTCGTTGCCAAATTTTGGACGGATCATAAACGCAGGGCTGACGCCATATGCTTCCACAGGATTCCAGGCACCAGCAGTACCTGTTCGGACTAAGTTTTTACCCGCAGTAAACAAACTGAGGTCAGCGCCAACGGGGAAAGAAGTTGTTCCTGTTTTTTTGATGGCGATGAGGTATTCACCGGCAGTAACAGGGAGGGCTGTCGGGAAGGTATGGAATTTCCACCCGGCACCATTTGCGGTAATATTTGCAGAGGTATAGAGTGGCGTAGTCGCTACCACCCCTGCATTCACTTGAAATACTTGGACATTATATACTTGCGTAGTCGAGGTACTTTGGATGTAATATGCAGCACCCGTCATGTTGTCTGCGCCAAATACTGTATGGATAACACCCTGCGTGTATTCAAGTGTTGATGACCAGTTGTAGGCAACTTGGTATACGTTGTTGTCTCGGGCAGTGTAGTTGTAATCGATGGTGAGGTTCTGTGTTGTTTGGTCGTTGCTGCTTACGCCGTCAATTTGCGTTTGTGTTTTAATGTATTTGATCAAATAAGATTTGGATGCATTTAACACTGGGGCCCATGTTCCGGAAGTAATGTTTTGCTCCCCACCAATTCCAAGGGTTACAGGCGAGCTGGCATAAGTTTGAATAGGCGTAGTGGTATTCGGTAACTCGTAAATTTCTGTTGTCAAGACGACATTCGTGAGGGGTGAGCCGCTAAAGTTCTTGACTGTGGCGCCCATTGGAATGCCATAGCTTGCTTGAGAAATTGCCACGCGTGTATTGCGGTTTGCCACTGAAGTAATGCCAGCGTCGTTATTGGCCGGAAGCGCAGCAAAAGTGAAGCTCCAAGTAAAACCTGTAGCCTCCCATTGGTTGTCCCACTCAAAATAATAGGTGGTGCCTGCCATTAATATGATGTTTTCAATTTTTGAGGCGTAGGCGGTTGTTCCTGTAGAGATGCAACCGGCAAAGTCGTCATTGTTGGCAACTGGTGTGAGCGTAGCGCAAGCACCAGACCAAACCCATAGACGGGTGTCTGAACCTCCACCACACGAATTGATGTTGAGAATTCCGTTAGAAGTAGGCGTGTAGGTATACCAACCTGCTGTTAATGCCACACCATTGCCGTTTAAACCTGGAGTTGAAGGTGTTCCAACAAGCGTGCTGGCGGTAAAGGTGCCTGGGGTTACGGGTAGGGCCGTTGCACAAGTAAGGCCCTGCGCATGCGTTTTAAAGCCTACACCGAGCAGTAATATACTGCACAAAATGTGTACTAGTTTTTTCATAATAGGTTGTTTTAGTGGTTTATAGACCACAAGTTAACAAAATATGATCAAAAAAGTTTAAAAGTTTTTCAGGATAATTTTGTTGCGCAAAAGTTTGATTTCACCCTTGGTTTCAAGTTGCTTGAGCAAGCGTGAAATCACGACTCTTGAAGAATGCAAATCATCTGCAACTTGTTGGTGGGTATGATTGATTTCTAAGCTCCCTAGAATTTTAGCTTGGTCAGAAAGGTATTTGAGCAAGCGCTGATCCAAATTCATAAATGCAATCGCATCTATAGATTCCATGAGTTCGAGCATGCGCGAGTGGTAGCTGCCTAAGATAAATTGACGCCAAGATTTGTAATTATCTAGCCAGCGCTCCATCAATTCTGACGGAAACATCAAAAGCAAAGAGGGCTCCATTGAGGTAGCCTTTATTTGTGAATCTATTTTTCGGGTGCAACACTGTAAAGACATGGCGCAGGTATCGCCGCCTTCCATGTAATAGAGCAGTAATTCTTCGCCGTTTTCGTTTTCTCTTGAAATTTTGATCGAACCTTCAATGACGATCGGAATCATTTGCAGTTGATCGCCTACATGAACGACAATCTCGTCGGTAGCTGTTTCTCGAATTTTGGCCACTTCGGCCATCTCTTCAAGCAATGCCGCTTCGAGAACATAGCCCAAATGTGCTTGAAGCATTTCGAGTTTAGTTTCCGACCTGAGCATCTTTGTCGTAGCTAATGAAGAAATTGGCCCAAATGATTTTAGAAAGGGCAAATAAATATGGGGATAATGTAACTGTAAAGAACACGACCAAACCGATCTGACTCCAGGCGCTTAGCCACGGAAACCATAAATTACATGAAGTCCATACCGTCACAAATAAAGCAACACCTAAAGCGTAAGAGACATACATAGCGCCGTAATAAAATCCGGGTTCGCGCTCGTATTTCAAATGACAAACATCGCATTCCTTCTTGACATCGCCCAAATATTTAAAATCGTATGGGTGTGAAACCAAGAATTGACCTTCGTGGCACTGCGGACATTTCATCTTGGCAATGCTATACATTTTTGTTCCTTTTCCAAATATCATGCACCAAAGTTACGTGCTTTATCAGTGTAACTGCGTAACCTATGTTACCAATGTCAGCAAAACTGACAAAAAGACACCTGAAAGAAGGGTTTATGGATCAAAATGTCATAAAAAGGCTGCTTTTTTCTGATGGCACAATACTTGACAAATCCAAGTATCAAAAATTAAAAATAAAATGGGAAAAATAATCGGAATCGACCTCGGAACAACCAACTCTTGTGTTTCGGTCATGGAAGGCAATGAACCAGTTGTCATTGCCAACGCAGAAGGAAAACGTACCACACCTTCAGTTGTTGCTTTTGTAGAGGGCGGCGAGCGCAAAGTTGGTGACCCAGCTAAAAGACAAGCGATCACCAATCCTACCAAAACGATCTCGTCCATCAAGCGCTTCATGGGCTCTAGCTTCGACGAATCTTCAAAAGAAGTGTCGCGCATGCCTTATCAAGTTGTAAAAGGCGACAACAACACACCACGCGTCAAAATAGACGACAGACTGTATTCTCCTCAAGAAATCTCTGCCATGATCCTTCAAAAAATGAAGAAAACAGCAGAAGACTACCTTGGCCAAGAAGTAACAGAAGCGGTTGTAACCGTACCAGCTTACTTCAACGATGCACAGCGTCAAGCCACCAAAGAAGCTGGCGAAATCGCTGGTCTAACCATCAAACGCATCATCAACGAACCAACTGCAGCAGCGCTTGCTTATGGCCTAGACAAAAAAGGAATCGATCAAAAAATCGTTGTTTTTGACTTCGGTGGCGGAACCCACGACGTTTCTGTCCTCGAGTTGGGCGATGGCGTTTTTGAAGTGTTGGCAACAGACGGCGACACGCACTTAGGTGGCGACGACGTCGATGAAGCAATCATCACTTGGTTGGCAGAAGAATTCAAAGCAGAAGAAGGCCTAGACTTGCGTCAAGACCCAATGGCGCTTCAGCGCTTGAAAGAAGCTGCTGAAAAAGCTAAAATTGAGTTGTCTTCAACGACCTCTACCGAAATCAACTTGCCTTACATCATGCCTGTAAACGGCATTCCAAAGCACCTTGTGCGCACCATGCAACGCGCTAAATTTGAGCAACTCATCTCTAGCATTGTAGAGCGCACAATTGCTCCTTGTCGTTCAGCACTATCTAACGCTGGTTTGCAGCCATCAGATATCGATGAAGTGATCCTCGTTGGTGGTTCTACCCGCATTCCAATCATTCAAGAAGCAGTGGAGCGTTTCTTCGGAAAAGCACCTTCAAAAGGAGTGAATCCAGATGAAGTTGTTGCTGTTGGTGCGGCTATCCAAGGTGGTGTACTTACTGGTGAAGTGAAAGATGTCTTATTGCTCGATGTCATTCCACTTTCATTAGGAATCGAAACAATGGGTGGTGTTTTCACCAAACTCATCGATGCGAACACAACCATTCCAACCAAAAAATCAGAGGTTTTCTCTACAGCTGCCGACAACCAGCCTTCAGTTGAAATTCATGTATTGCAAGGAGAGCGCGCAATGGCCAACGACAACAAAACACTTGGTCGTTTCCAACTTACCGACATTCCACCAGCACAGCGCGGTGTACCTCAAATCGAGGTTACCTTCGACATCGATGCAAACGGTATCATGAATATCTCTGCCAAAGACAAAGGAACTGGCAAGCAACAATCTATCAAAATTGAAGCGTCTAGCGGTTTGTCTGACGAAGAAATCCAACGCATGAAAGCAGAGGCAGAAGCCAATGCAGACGCTGACAACAAGCGCCGCGAAGAAGCAGAAATGGTCAATAAAGCTGACTCTCTGATCTTCCAAACAGAGCGCCAATTGAAAGAATACGGAGACAAAATCCCTGCCGACAAAAAGCAACCAATCGAAGATGCTTTGGCAGCGCTCAAAACGGAGTTCGAGGCCAAAAACATGGCCAACCTTCAGCCGGCAATGGACCGCTTGAATGAAGTATTTAGTGCAGCGTCTCAAGACATGTACAATGCTTCAAATGACCAAGGTGCAGGAGCTAATGCTGGCGCTGATGCCGGTTCAGGTGCTCCACAAGATGAAGTAACAGATGTAGACTTCGAAGAAGTCAAAGACAAATAAGTCGCTTTATTTTTATAATTCATTGAAAACACCCGTTTTGAACGGGTGTTTTTTTATTTTTGCACATGCTCTACTCCAAGTCTTTTTTGCACCGCAGCTCTGATCAATGGGTTGTATTTGTCCATGGGGCAGGAGGGAGCTCGTCTATATGGCACAAACAACTCAAAGATTTTTGTGAGCGACACAACGTATTGGTGCTCGATCTGCGCGGTCATGGCAAAAGCCAAAAAGTCAGTGCGCTCAATCAAAAATATTCCTTTGAACTCATCGCTTCAGATGTCATTGCACTCCTCGATCAAAAAGGAATTGCGCAAGCACATTTTGTAGGGGTATCCTTGGGTTCTATTGTCATTAAGTCTTTGCGTGCGCAGCGTCCGGATCTTGTCAAAAGCATGATATTCGCCGGCGCAGTTACCAAACTCAACGTCCGTTCGCGCCTCATTTTGCGCATGGGCCGCATGCTGTATAGCTTTTTGCCTCAAATGTCCTTGTATCAATTGATGGCCCGCATCATGATGCCACGCGCCAATCACAAGGCGTCTCGTCACTTATTCATCAACGAGGCCAAAAAGGTGATGGACAAAGAATTCCAGCGCTGGTTCAAGCTCACAGCGCGCCTCACCGCCTACCTTACGCGCATCAACGCCGCACCCGAAACCATACCCACGCTTTATGTTATGGGGGAGCAAGACCACATGTTTTTAAATCCTGTTCGGGTTTTGGTGAACCAAGATAAAGCATCTGAACTCCGTGTGGTTCCACAATGCGGACACGTTGTCAATTACGAACAAGCCGAGACCTTCAATCACTTAGCGCTCCAATTTATCTCGCGTCATTGCGCTTGAACAGCATTTAATTAACATTTGGCGCTCAATTTGTTCAAAAACATTCTCGCTGAGTTGCCGCTATCGACCGAATTTAACTTAAATTTGTGCTCAATTTGCAGCGAAGGTTTCGCTCAAAGAAACTAGTAAATTGAAGCCCTTATGCCTAAAGATCTTTCGATCAAATCCGTTCTCATTATTGGTAGT
>JACCDQ010819579.1_pt1 | contig 28492 bp, 27 predicted proteins | sample 7446031 | NCBI WGS metagenome assembly JACCDQ01 (sample SAMN15323442, study PRJNA562643) | freshwater metagenome | isolation source: river surface water | place: USA:Blue River Watershed | collected 2017-08-17 | reverse complement strand
CCAAATTTCCGGGTCGTCAATCCAGCCATTTTTTGCTAATTCTCTAAAGACATTTCGTGGGGAATCAGTTGGTATTTGATGATACTCCAGCACCTTTTTTGAAACTCCCCAACTTACTTCAAGGCAATACTCAAATCTTTGAATAATCCCATCTCTTTCAAGCTGAGACTTAGGGGGTGACTCCATGGCCACATTTAAAGTTTCAAGGGCTTTTTTATAATTATCTAGCTTTGGTTTAGTCATTGTTTAATAACTCAAAAGTTTTCTTAATTGCTCTTCAACGTGAGAAATCTGAGGAAGAATCACATCCTCAAGACCAGGGTTATAAGCGCAATGAGTGTCCATAGCTCCAACTCGAAGAATGGGTGCATCTAAAAGTTCAAAACACTCTTCAGTGACTCTGGCGGAAATTTCTCCAGCAAAACCAGAAGTTTTTTGCTCTTCATGAGCAATCATTAATCTTGAAGTTTTATTGATTGATTTTTTGATCGCTTCAAAATCATATGGAGCTAGTGTTCGAAGATCGATTACTTCCACTGACTTACCTTCCGCTTCTAATTTTTTTGCGGCTTCAATTGATTTTTGAACCAGAGCTCCCCAAGCAACGATCGTCGCATCAGTTCCAGCGCGAACAATTTTAGCTTTACCAAATGGAATCATATATTCTTCGCCTGGATCGGCTGCTCTATTGTAACCTTGGTAATATAAATGCTTATGCTCTAAAAACATAACTGGATCATCAGCGTTGATTGCAGTTCGAAGTAATCCCGCGGCATCTGCTGAATTTGATGGGAATGCCACGCGAATACCAGGCACGTGAGTAAATAAAGATTCACCACACTGCGAGTGATAAATGGCTCCACCTTTTAAGTAGCCTCCGATTGGAACTCGAACTACCATTGGACAAGTGAAATCTCCACCTGATCTATAACGAAGTGTCGCCATTTCGTTTTTAAGTTGCATATAAGCAGTCCAAATATAATCAAAGAATTGAATTTCTACGACAGGCTTAATTCCTCTAATAGCTGCACCAATAGCTCGACCAACGACATTCGCTTCAGCTAATGGTGAATTGAAAACTTGACCGTCACGTGATTCACGTTGAACGTTGGCAGTAATTTTAAAAACTCCACCTTTACCTTTAAGGTCAGGATTATTAAGTCTTTCTTTTTCAAAAAAGTCTGCCACATCTTCTCCCCACATTCTCAGGAGTGGGTTTTTATTAAATTCAGTTCGTAAAACTTTATTGATCGATGCAGCCATTGGCACATCATCTTTACCAGAGAAGTTTGGAGCTGTTTCAAAGTGCTCAGTTGAATCAATCGCTTTTTCTGTTGAATACAAGTGATCCATTGCTGTGCTTGTATCAGGCCATGGAGTTTGAAGAGTCTTATCCATTGCTTCTTTTACATTCGCTGTACATTTTTTTAGAATTTCTTCACGTTCACTTTCAGTGATGATTCCTGCTTCAACTAAAAATTTTGGATAAGCATTAAAAACATCGATTTTTGATTCAGCGGCAAGCTCATCTTTGGTTCTATACATTCCATGATCGTCTGATAAGGAATGAGAATAAGGTCTAGTTACAGATGCATGAACTAAAGCTGGTTTTCTATTTTTTCTGATGTAGTTAGTCGCTTCAGTCATAGTGGCAAAAGATTCAATCGGACAATTTCCATCAGTTGTAAAAATTTTAAGTCCAGGAAAATTTGCAAGAGTCTTTGAGATTGATCCTTCTGGGTATTGAACATAAGTTGGAGTTGAAATCGCAAATCCATTATCTTCAACCATGAACATCACTGGAAGATCATTAACAATCGCAGTCGTTAATCCTTCCCAGAATTCTCCTTGAGCAATTGTCCCGTCTCCTGTTGAAACGTAAATAATTTCGTCGTCTTTATATTTTTCTTTGTGACCTTTTATTTTATATTCTTCTGTTAGGCGCTTATACCAAAGACCAGCTTCTGCTAATCCACAGGCTTGTAAAAATTGTGTTCCTGTACAACTTGATTTATTCACAATATTTAAATCAACATGACCCCAATGAGCTGGCATCATTCTTCCGTGACTGGCCTTATCACCAATGTTGGCATTGGCCTGACATAACATTTCGTAAGGAGTGACACCTAAACCTAAACAAAGTGCGCGGTCGCGGTAATAACATAAAAACCAATCATGCTTAGGTTTTAAAACACGAGCTGCCGCAGATAAAATTCCTTCATGTCCTGCACCTGAAATTTGAAAATAAGCTTTTGACTGCTTCTTCATCGTAATTTCTGCATCATCAACTTTTCTAGATGTATAAACATTTTCTAAAAGTTCGATTAATTCTTTTTTTCCTAATTTGTATTTTTTAGCTAAATCTAGTTTTGCACTTACATTTGATTTTTTTGCCGTCATTACTTTGCCTTTAACTGTTTTAATTTTCGATTTTGTTTTAGTTTTTGTTAACATAAATTTAACCCAATTTTTCCATTTTAAAATATCCTAAATACTTACCAGAAATTAAGGCTTTTTGTCTAAATAAATTCAATTCTACCCGTCGCAAAAACAGACTATTTTTCAATAGGTTATCTCCTTTTTTAGCGATAATTCGCAATGGGACTTATTCTGAATTGACAAATATTCCGCTTTGGAGGAATAAAGACCCTGGAGAATTATTATGAATGAGAAGACAGAATCTCTACCAATAAAAAAACCTGAGTGGTTAAAAGTTAAACTTCCAAGCGGCGAAGATTTATCTAATTATCAAAAAATAAATCAAAATTTAAAAGAAAAAAAATTATACACCGTTTGCCAAGAAGCCAACTGTCCCAACATCGGGGAATGTTGGTCGAAAAAAACTGCAACCATGATGATCTTGGGTGATACTTGCACTCGTGCTTGCAAATTTTGTGATGTCAAAACCGGAAATCCCAAAGGCTTTATCAATACTCATGAAATCGAACAGGCTTCTGAAATGGTCAAAGTTATGGGATTAAAATATATCGTCATAACGAGCGTGGATCGCGATGATTTATTAGACTTTGGTTCAAGTCATTTTGCTAATGTTGTAAAAAGAATTCATCAAGATCATCCTGATGTTGTTGTAGAAGTTTTGATTCCTGATTTTTGTGGAATTGAAGAACATATGCATACACTGGCAGAAAGTAAGCCGTTTGTCATTGCTCAAAATATCGAAACCGTCAAACGATTAACTCATCCAGTGCGCGACCGAAGAGCTGGTTATGAAACGACCATGCAGTGTTTGGATTTTTATAAAAAGAATTATCCACACATTAAAACCAAATCTTCTATCATGGTTGGTTTAGGTGAAACAATTGAAGAAATTGTCGAAACTTTAAAAGATTTACGAGCGGTGGGATGCGATATTGTTACTTTCGGACAATATTTAAGACCTTCTACTCGACATTTGCCTATTAAGAAATATTATTCTCCTCAAGAATTTGAAGAACTGAAAAAAATTGCTTATGAAATGGGTTTTGAATTTGTTGCTTCAGGACCACTAGTTCGTTCTAGCTATAAAGCGGCTGATTATTTAGATCATCTTCGAGCTCAAGGTGTAAAAATATAATGCCTGAATTTAATACTTCTCAATTTTTTCTAGACAACAAAATTGCAAAAGAAAACTTTGAAGTTTTAGATCAAAATATTTTTCTCATTAAAAAATTCAATTGGAACTATGAGGAAGCCCTTTTTTTTCAAGAGCAATGTGTAAATGAAGTTCAAAAAAATAATTCCTTAGTCTTTTTTATTTTATGTTCTCATCCGCAAAGTTTTACTATGGGAAGAGGGTTGCAAAAAAACAATCATGAAGATTTTTCATTGAAAGAATTTTCAAGAGATGATGAAGAAAAAATTCATTCGCCCTTAATTCAAATTAAAAGAGGTGGTGGATTAACTTTTCACTATCCCGGACAAATGGTGTTTTACCCTATACTTTCCACTACTCACTGGAATTTAAAAGTTCATGACTTTATGGTTTCCATTTTAAGTTCCTGTGAAACATTATTAAATTCAAAATTTCCTGTATTAGATAATTGTTTAAAAACCAAAATTGATTATTTAGGTCTTTGGTACTTAAGCAATAATCAAAGAAGAAAAATAGCCTCAATTGGTGTCGCTGCAAGCAGATTTATTACTTATCACGGTTTGGCGCTTAATTTTTTTCATTCGGATGAAATGTTTTTAGAAATTAAAAAAGTTTATCCTTGTGGACTTCCTGGAGACATATACAATTCTCTCGAAGAAATTTTATCAGACAAAAAAATTAGCTTAACTAAAGAGGATTTTGATCAATTTCAAGCATTGTTTATTAAATCAATGTTAAGTGAGATTAAAACTAAAATCCTGACGAAAGGCCAATGACAAAACGGCGATCTTCATTGCCACGCCAAGCAGAACTGGTGGTATCAACTGCATAAGTCGTTAAGTCAAATTCAACTTTCTTTGTCCGAACACCAAGTCCCGCAGAACCAAATCCATCTCCGTATCCCACTCTGAAAAAGAATACGCGTGAAAAATCTAATTCCATTCCTAAAAGCATTTTTCTAGTGGCTGTTACTCCTGAAAATTGCCCTGTTATATCTTTGTAGTTTGCCTCTAAATGCACTCGAGTCGCTGTTCCAATTTGCGGAGTAATGGAAAAACCGACATCAATACTGGAAGGTATTTTTGTTGGTGCACCAGCTCCACCACTAGCGGCACTAAATTCAGCTCCTAGTACATTGTGCATGGTAGCTGCAAGTGTTGGAAGAAATGAAATCGGAAGTGTAATTCTTGCTCCACCGGTAGAAACTAAAGCTGTCCCAGAATTATAACTTGCAGCTGACAAAGTTATCGTGGCATTTGGATCAGCAGTTGAAATAATTTCTTTTCTAGAAAGATAAATACTAGAAAAACCAAATTTAATAATCCCACCAAACAGCGATAAGTTTAAAGCGGCATACGGTCCGTGATCTAATCTATCAGCAAATTCAAATCCAGTATTTGAAGTTAAATCTAAAACCACTGCTCTTGTTCTTTTGGCAAATAAATATCCAAATGAAAAATATCTGGCGGTAAAATTTGGTAGAGCATGAATTCTTGAATGAGCAATTTCTCCCACATAATTTTTCATGACTTCTCTTGTTCCATCAATCGTAAACATTTTCGTGGCATTCGAAAATGAATCTAAACCAGATCCACCAGTAACACCTTTAATACCACCACGATTGGTTTCAAAACTAAAATTTGAAAAATGTAAATGGGGATAGCGAACAGTTCCTAATCCCGCTGGATTATAAAAAACGGCCGACGAATCATCGACTTTCGCAATAAATGCATTACCCATTGCAAGCGCTCTAGAACTTGTGGCCAGTTCAGGATAAATAGCATCTTCAAAATCTATGGCATAGATTTTTAGTGTTAACAGAAATAAAAATGGTAGAAACCACTTAATCATATTTCTATTATAATAAGCCTTAAATGTTTATGAAATCAGGCATATGTTGCTTCTAGTAAATGGTTTTTTGCCTCATAGGTAATTGATACTTAAAGCCCATTAAAACAGTATAATTATTAAACCTGACTTCTCTGGTTGGTTTTAAACTATAATCAAGGCCGGTAAAATATGAAAATCTATCTTCGATTACAGGTTTGTAGTTCACAAAAATATTTATTCCATAGCCGAATTTTCCATTGTCTGTTGGTTGGTCAGTTGGTGATAATACTTTCAGTTGAATAGAGGCTATCCAATCTCTAAGTTTATTTATTCCAAACTCATATTCAAGAGCAGAAAATAAGACTGTGCTTCGTGAAATACTGGTGACCGTACCTGAATTTGCAATATAAAATAAAACATTTTCAAATCCTACTTTAAATCTCCAGTAATTTTGGTTTTTCTTTTGATGTGAAAATCCTAAATAGTAAGACTGTAAATATTGTTTTGAACTTAGCAGTGTGATGTTTTCGGGAGCAGTAAAATCTAATTTATGAATAGAATAACCAAAATCTAAAAGCCATGTTTTATCAAGAAGTGCATCTGCTTTTAAATCTATTTTGGGAGAAATTAAACTTACTAAATTTCCGCTCGTTTGATTAAATCGACTAGTACCAGAAAGCAAATGAGGTGCTTCACTCAATGAAAAATTGATATCGGCACGAGCATTAAAAACTAATAAAAAAATCAACTTCCACATATCTGACCAAAATATTTTGAAATACGGTATTCCATTCCTAATTTAGTTCTCACTTCTTCTACTGTATCATAAATTTAAAATGAAAAAGGACTTATTACTTTTATTCTTTTTTTTCCTCTTGCTTCTTGGCTGTGTACCCAAGTCAGAATTTGATGATGGGCACTCTCCAGGATTCAATGCTCCTTGGAGTTTCACTTTAAAAAAAGATTCTTTTACTGTAACCAGTGCAACAATTAGCTGGACCAAAAGTCAAAATTCTACTCGCTATGAAGTCTATTATAAGTTAAGTAGTGATTCGAGTTACAACTTAGCTAGTTCAAATGCCACTTCACCCTATCAAGTTTCTGGTTTAACTACTGGCCAGACTTATCAATTTAAAGTTGTCGCTATTGGAGAAATGGAAAATACCGTGAGTAATATTATCTCCATTTTCACCTCGACGGCACCAACCGTTTCAAATCAAGTTTTAACCAATGTAACAGCTGGAACTTCTCGAACTATCACTATTTCATACACTGATACCGATAGTGATCTGGCAACGAGCTGCCAAGTTTTAAATCCATCTGGATTAACTCTTTCCAGTTGCAGTTGTAATTCATCAGGTGTTTGCACTGTCACTGCAACTGGAAATTCTAGTTTTATTGGTGGAGCTGAATTTGATTATAGGGTTACAGCTAATGATCAAGTATCTAATACCGCAAATATTTCTTTTGATTATGAATGTCCTACTCGCTATGTTCCCGTTTTAGCTAATTCAACTTTGGGATCTTCAAGTTTTTGCATTATGCAGTTTGAAGCAAAAAATGTTTCAGGGGTTCCAACATCTCAACCTGCTTCAATGCCTTGGACCAACATCACTATTTCTGCTGCTAAAACGGCTTGTCAAAATATTGGAAGTAAATATGACTTAACTTCCAATTTAGAATGGATGGCGCTTGTAAGAGGAATGGAAACCGTTGCCAGTAATTGGACAGGTGGATCTAGTGGCAATGGTATGCTTTATGCTGGGAATTCCGATAATAGCTATGGCTCCAATAATTTATTGGCTATTTCCAATGAAAGTGATGAATACGATGGTACTGGTAATAACTCAAGTGAACTTCCTGGAAGTGGTAAAGAACAAAAACGTAAATTGACTACTTATAATGGTGAAAATATTTGGGATATAACCGGCAATGCTTCTGAATGGGTAGACTGGTCGACAAATAGTGGCCTTCAAAGTGTCACTACTTCTCAAAAAGCTTACAAAGCTTCTGACGGTGCTCCAATAAATTCTGCTATCGAATTAAATACGCTTGATACTTTAATCAGTGCAAGCGATGAAATGAAACCAAATAACTGGCAACCTGCAAATACAAGTTATACGTCTAATGAACGAATTGGAACCTATACTGCGGGCCTTAATTCAACTGGAGGCTATGCTAGACGTGGTGGAAATTTTTCAAGTAGCGCCGATAGTGGCCTTTATCAACTTGATCTTACCAAAACAAATTCTGATTCAAATATTGAAACCGGTTTTCGTTGTGTATATCGTCCTTAATTTGATATTTTGATTTTTATTTATGGTGGCGTTGTTTTGTATGGGTTCGTTGCATCTAATGAAGCATTGGTTCCCCATTTATGTGCTGAGTAAGATTCTAATTTTTGTCGATTGGTTGTAGATAAGACTCCATTCGTGATGAATAACTCCCCGAGAGTTACGTTCATGTAACTTGCCATTGCTCCTCCTGAATACAATCCTCCAATCGCAAAATTTGAAAGCGTGGTTGTACCTCTTGTATAGGCTGTGGTTGTACCTGCAGTTCCATTTGAATAAGGAGTCCAACTTGTTCCGGCATCTGAACTCATGACAACTTTGGCAGTACCATCAAGCATGGCCGAAGATGATGTTGGGTTGTTTAAAGCAAAACCTGAATCTTTTCTTATTTTCGCAGTCACTGCATTAGTAGTTGAAGCGCCTAAGATACCATAGTATCCGTTTGCAGTTGTATCACCTTCAGATACTAAGTAAGTATTGGTACCAGCCGCAGTTCCTTTTACTACCGCGAGCACTTGTGCTGATCCCAAACTATATGCAAAGCTTGCTCTTGATAAATAGGTCGTTGTACCATTAAACACAATTCCTGGATAACCAGTTCCAATTCCAGTCGCTGAGTAGGTCGGTTGATTACCACCGGTACCTTGAGTAACAGTTCTTGAATTACCAGATTTATCAGTCCAGTTAGAAAGTTTTCCGCCGGATACTGTCATCGTTGCTGTTTCTGTTGAATCTAACCACATTGCAAGTGAAGTAGAAGTTAAGCAGCTAGGTTCCCAGAATGTCCATGAAGAAGAATTGACTACATTCGATTCAACATTCGATGCATTCAATACTTTCACTGATAGCCAATAAGTATTAGTTGTCGAGCAAGAATTTTTTAATGGCTTTTCACCAACTGTGAAACTTGCTCCATTTGTTCCATCTTTTAATTGAAAATTAGTCCAAGTAGCACCTGAACTTGTGCCACTAGCTCCAATAACACTGGTTATATCTAGCCAGGTTTGCACATTACACTGTTCAGAGACATCTAATGTACTGTTAGAATTTGAATCAATACTTAAACAAACATCTACATATGATATGGTTTCATCAATTGTTAATCCCGTGAAAACCATTTTTCTTGCATAGGTATTTCCACTATAAGAAGAGGCAACTCCACTCATACTTAATGTACCAGTTAAATCCGGAACTGAACTAATTGTAAGTGAAAAATTTGTCGACGCAGTTTGTGCTGGCATCGGAGTACCTTGATCTGACAATGTCAGTGTGATCGTCGCACTTCCGTTAGCATTGGCAACTGGAGTGATCGCAGCGGTACAATTTGGTGCTGTACCACTTATGACGATGCTGGCATTAGCAACTTTCGCCGTATCGGATGATGAACCTGTCACATCTGAACAAGCGACAGTAGAATCACTATCAGATATAGTAAATGCAATTCCTGAAATCGCTGTGTCTTCGGTCGTAGATTGATTTGATACACTCGATATTGTCGGTACATCGTTTACAGCATTAACGGTTAAAGTAAATGTATCGTTTGCTGTCTCGGCTGGCATTGGATCACCTAGATCAGTCACCGTTAAAGTAATTGTTGATGTTCCATTTTGATCTGCTGCTGGTGTTGCCGTTACTGTACAATTTGGATAAGTACCACCAATGACTAAATTAGCATTTGGAACTAATGTTGTATTAGAAGATGTCGCTGAAACGTTTGCACATGTTATAGTTGAATCATAATCATTAATGGTATAGGCAATTGCCGAAGTTGCAGTATCTTCATTGGTTGATTGATTAGCAACATCTGAAATAGTTGGAGGCGAGTTCACACCAATAACCGTCATATTGAAAGTGGTCGTTGCCGTCAATGCAGGCATCGGCGTTCCTTGGTCAGTTAAGGTCAAGGTTATGACCGCGGCACCATATTCATTAACAGCTGGAGTAATTGTCACAGTACAATTTGGTGCTGTACCACCAATAACAATATTTGCGTTCGGGATTAAAGTTGTATTATCAGATGTTCCAACCATATCTGAACAAGCGATGGTTGAATCAATATCTGCTGGTGTTATCGCCAGCGCACTTGTCGGTTGGTTTTTATTTACTGTTTGATCTGAAATAGAAGTTAAACTTGGAGCATCGTTAATTGGATCAACGGTGATCGTAAACACATTCGAGTCAACTGTTAAAGCTGGCATCGGCATCCCGTTATCAGTCACTCTGATGACAATATTTGATGAACCATTTTGATTTGATGCTGGAGTAAATGTTGCTCGACAGTTTGGATAGGTTCCCGAGAAAACCACATCTGAGCCTGGAATACCTGGAATCAATGTACCATTTGAAGAAGAAAAGATTGCTAAATTAGATGAACTACAAGCCATCGCTGGACTTGAATCCGCATCATCTATTGTGAAATCTATATCAACCGCCGTATCTTCATTGGTTGAAGCATTAGCTATAAAGGAAATCGTTGGTGGGTTATTGCTTGGACCAACCACCACATTAAATACTGAAGTCGCTGATAAATTTGGAGCTGGAGTTCCAGTATCAGTTAATGTTAAAGTGATTTCTGCTGTCCCATTTTCATTTGCCGCTGGAGTCACTGTCACTGTACAAGTCGGTGCAGTTCCACCAATCACAATATTGGCATTTGGAACTAAGGTCGTATTGTTTGATGTTCCAGCAACATTAGTGCACGCTATTGTTGAATCGACATCTAGAATAGAAAAGTTCACTGCAGATGTTGGAGTATTCTCTGAAGTGTTTTGATCAGCAATAACGGAAATCGTAGGAGCATCATTCACCGCAGACACCGTTAATGAAAATGTCGTTGAAGCTGTGAGTGCCGGTAATGGTGAACCATGATCTGTCACGGTTAAAGTTATATTCACTGATCCATTTTGATTAAGTGCTGGAGTTGCACTCACATTACAACTTGTTCCTGTACCTGAAATAACAATTGAAGCAACTGGAAGAAGTGTCGTATCAGAAGATGTTGCCGTTACATCTGAACAGGTGACGGTTGAATCAGTATCACCAATGGTAAAACTTTTTGCTGGCATCGCTACATCTTCATTGGTGGTTTGGTTAGCTATTGATGAAATTGTTGGAGCTGTATTAGTACCACTCACAGTGACAGTGAAAGACGTCGTCGCCGTTTGAGCTGGCATTGGTGTCCCTGTATCGGTGTGAGTTAAAGTGATCGTCGAAGTTCCAGACTGTCCACCGGTTGCCGTAGCTGTAACAGTACAATTTGGTGCCGTTCCGCCAATCACGACATTGGCATTTGGAATTAAAGTAGTATTTGAAGAAACACCAGTGACATTGCTACAATCTACTGTTGAATCAACATCCGTGATTGTGAAAGCTAGAGCCCCTGTATTTCCACCTTCCGCAATAGTTTGATTAGCGAGCGAGGAAATGGTTGGAGTATCGTTAACCGCACTAATTGTTAAAGTAGCCGAAGATGTATTAGAAACTTGATTATTTGCTGTTACAGTAAAATCAAAACTTCCAGCTCCGTTATAGTTACTAGTTCCAGTAACTCCAACGGTACAAGTTCCACTACTACAAGCGCAAGCTTGAGTTACTGTTACATTACTTAAATTAGAAATAGTACAAGCGTGTGCAGGGTCTGAATCAACATCGGTATATGGTAAAGTTATTATGCTTTGAACATCTTCGTTAAAAGTAGACGTTGTGTTGCTTGAAACTGGGGCAGTATTTGGAAGTGATGCTAATAAATTAAAACTCACTCTACCTGTTGTTGAAGTTCTACCATTTGAAACCACGTTAAAAGAAAATCCTCCCGCTCCAGTTGTCGTTCCATTTCCTTTTACACCAACAGTACAAACTCCAGATGCATTACAACTACAAGCAGTCTGCACAGTCACTTTGGATAAATTCGAAATGGTACATGAACTTGCTTTAAAGCCATCAAGATCGGTGTATTGAAGTGTGATGCTCATCAAAACGTTATTGTTAAAATCAGCTTCAGTAAAACTTGTTCCTGTCACTCGATTGACTTGAGTTGGAGTTCCTCCAGTTGTTCCACCACTTCCTTTTGTCGAATCACCCACGCAAGCCGTGAAGACTAGCGATAGAGTTAAAAGAATAATGATTTGGACAGACTTAAACATATTGCCTTTTTGAGGAAATAAAATCTCCCCATACTTCATTATAGCAAAGCTTAGTATTATTCTCTGGTTAGAAAATTTTTCCCTATGGAATTCAAGGGTTTAGAAGAGATTTTATTAAGTAAAATTGAAGTGAATTTTAAAAAATTGAGGTATTTTTGTGGCAAATAAAAAGGCCTCTTAAGAAGAGGCCCATAAATCATTAATAGTTCGTAAAAAACATTATTTTCTAATTTTTCTTCCTGGAAATCTGTGAGCGTGGTTTCCAAGATAAGTGCCTTTGATTTTCTTGATCGAATCAATTCGCTTTTCAGCGATCAAATCTGTCGCACGATAAACTGGAATATTTTGTTCATCAGATAATTTAAAAATTTCAAGTGTCTTATCAAAAATCTTATCTACCATTTTTGTAGATTTCTCTGCAGACCAACCTTCAAATTCAATTGATACGTTCATAACTCCACCAGCATTAACTAAATAATCTGGAGCATAGAGAATTCCTCTTTCTTTTAAAATATCACCGTGGCGACTTTCTTTTAATTGATTGTTGGCAGCTCCGCAAACGATCTTCACTTTTAATCTTTCAATTGTTTGATCATTAACAGTTGCACCCAGTGCACATGGAGCATAGATGTCTGCTTTTACATCGTAAATTTCATCACCTTTTAAAACTTCAGCATTCGGAACTGATTCCAAAAATCTTTTGATATTTGCTTCATTGATATCGTTAACAAAAACTTTTGCCCCTGAATCATAAAGCCATTTTCCAAGATGAGTTCCAACTGAACCTGCACCTTGAATCGCAACAGTTTTTCCTTTAAGTGATTTATCGCCAAAAACTTTTACACAAGATGCTTCCATTCCTCTGAAAACTCCACGCGCTGTCCATGGAGATGGATTTCCTGACCCACCATGAATTTCTGCAACACCTGTTACGTTTCCAGTTTCCGCAAAAATATATTCCATATCTTCCACGTTTGTATTTACGTCTTCCGCTGTAATATAGCGGCCGTTAAGAGATTCAACAAATCTTCCGTAAGATCTAAATAGTGCTTCTGATTTATCTTTTTTTGGATCACCAATGATAACCGCTTTTCCACCACCAAGATGTAATCCTGAAATTGAATTTTTATAAGTCATACCGCGAGACAAACGAAGTGCATCTTCTACTGCTTCATCCATGCTTGTATATGGCCACATTCTAGTTCCACCTAATGCAGGGCCTAGAGTTGTATTGTGAATTGCTACGATTGCTTTTAAATTACATGTTGGATCAGAGAAAAATACAACTTCCTCATGGCCCATTGAATAAAGTTTTTCAAAGCTTAACATTTGAGTTCCTCACTTTCTTGTTTTATAATTGCATGAATATTATTCGCTGAGGGGTAAAAGTCATATGCCCACCGCATAAAGCGATGCCATTTTATGCTAAAAAAAAGGATTTTTTGCAATGCCAACTATAAAAATACTCAATCTTAATTCTAAAAATGAAGAACTGATTTATAAAGGTCAAGCCGATACTACTATTTTTGATTCTTTAGAAAATCAGGGATTGCAGCTTCCACATGGATGTTTGGCCGGGAGTTGTGGGGCGTGCAGAATTGAGGTGCTTGAAGGCGCTGAAAACTTAAAAGCTCCCAGCGCCGTTGAACTAGATACCATTAATCATATTAAAAAAAATCTAGGAACAGACCGAAACATTCGTCTAAGTTGCCGAGCTAAAATAATCGGCGACATCACCATTACTCGACCTTAAATTGCAAATTTCTTTGCACTCTATGGTTCACTTTATTTTTAGCTAACTGAGCTTTAAGAGCACGAAGCGCTTTATGAAAGCTATCGTACATGTTCTTACCCTCTTTTTTAGCAACATAAAGTTTGTGATTCACTTTCACTTTAATGAAAGAGAAAAAATGCCCTTTAGCATCTTCTTTTACATCTAACTCAACTTCAGAGCTAAATGGAGCTACTCTTTCAATTTCATCTACACCAAAACGAATCATTCTTTCTTGTTGATTTCTTCTCATATGTCCTCCTTGAAAAAGCTATTTATAATAACTTCTTCCTACAGGTAAGATGTTATCATTTTAGAAAAATTCAAGGTCTGATATAGATTATTTTTTTAGAGAATTTCGCTTAGCTCTTCTTAAAAGTAAGTTGATATCATCTGCGGAGTCCACTGCTGTATCCCAAGAGGTATATATCTGTTTTTTGGTGTTTGCGCGTAAATCTCCTGCGACATAAAGCCCATCAACTGAGCTTTTACCTTTAGTATCAGTCAGCACAAAGCCTCGAGCATCTAATTCTGCACCTAATTGCTTGGCTAAATCGTTATAAACAATCATCCCAAGTGCGATAAAAATAATATCAGTTTTTATTTCTTTGTTTTCAAGCTTAATAGAATTAAGCAAATTTTCTTTGACATTGCCATCTAGAGAAATAATTTTTTCTGCATTAATTTGAAAGCCATAAATTTTCGCAAGCTCTAAAGATTCTTGATCAAATTCAGGAGTCATTCCATTCAACAGTATATCTACTTTCTTACAATTATATCTTTCATGAAGCATAACTGCCACCCACATCGCAGAAGTGGTATTTCCTATCACCGATAGATTTTTATTAAGCACATGGTGACCATCACAACGTAAACAATAGTCCGCGAGCTGAACATTGGCGAAGGGAAGAATGGGTTTGATCGAATCGTTTATCATTGGCTGAACATCCATTACGCCGGTGCAAAGAATGACATATTTTGCTTGATACTCATCTTGATTATCATCGTACAAATAAAAAATGTCATTTTTCTTTTCTATTTTGACGACACCTAGATTTTGCTTAATTTGAAAATTCTCTTTAAAGGGGCTTTGATTCAACCAATCTATGACTTCATTATTGGAATCTACTATCGCTTTTTTATGATGAAAAAGTGCAGGCATATTTTCAACTTTACTCACCCACATCGCTCTTGATTTCTTTTGATGTTTTTTATTACCCGTAAATAAAATGCAGGTATCATTATTTAAAACACTTCGTTGAAAAGCCATAATACCGGCCGCCCCACTCCCAACGACCGCTACATCAAAAGTTTCAAATTTTCTACTCATAAAATTGTCCTTTAAGATAAACTTTTATATAATTGCTATAAAAGTATTTTAAGCTTAATCTTAATACCCCTTATTTACAAGAGAGCTTGCGTGTTTGAAATTTTAAAAATTGCCGTCACCGCTAATTCTTGTATTTATTTATTTGATTATTTCTATTTTTCAAAAAGAAAAAATTTAAACCCTTTCTATCAGTACAGCTTTAACGAACAAATTATTAACTTTATTTATCTTTTGATTATTCCAATTATTTCTGAATTTTATGGATTGATGATATTAAGTGCCATCTACCCCATCATTGCTAAAAACGCATCCATGAACATAGTTATTGATTTTCCTTTTTGGTTAAAATATCTCTATTTATTTATAGGAATGGATTTCATTCATTATATCATTCATCGATTGCAACATACTTATCGCTTTTTCTGGGAAATTCACAAAGTTCATCATTCCTCTACTCGATTTAATTTTGCTATAAATTACAGAATTTCAATCTTTGAAGGGATTAACAATATTCCCATCCCTATATTTGCAGCTCTCTCTGGTTTCACTTTTAAAGAGTATGCTGTTTTTAATATTATTTATTTGTCTTATATGGGATGGACTCATATGTCTGTTCCTAAAATAAAATTCTTAGAATATTTTTTAGCTACGCCTTCAAATCATCGAGTTCATCATTGGCTTGAAAATCAAGGTAAATGTAACTACGGTGGAGTGTTAATTATTTGGGATCACCTCTTTAAAACTTATAAAGAAGAAGATGATAAAGACCATGCTTCTGCAAAAGAATTTGGAATTAAAAGTACCAACGATTTCAATACAAGCATTATCGCAGAAAACATTCCTTATTTTTCAAACTTTGCTAGAAAAATAAACTATCAGCGGTTTTTTACCCTAGATATATTTTTATTACTTATCCAGGCTTTTTTATTAAAGATAATCTTTGTAACTAAATCGAACCAAGCTAATCCCGAATATTTATTATTTCTAAAAACCTTAGGTGGCTTTACATTTTTATTATCTATCTTAAGTATAGAGTTTTTCAATTTTAAACCATTTCAAATTTTATGGTTTAGAAAACTTTTGTTTATGATAAGTATTTTTCAAATCATTAGTTTATTCTTTGTAGTTGATAATTTGAAAATCAACCCAGGAATAATCATTTTTGTATTCACATTTATAACTATATTCATAGAAAGCTATAAAAATAAAAACTATTCTTTGTCTTGATAGCTCGAGTGAGCGGTCTCTATATCGGTTTGTTCAACCAATTCGGCATGCTGCTTCTTAGAGAAAATGTGCTTTTCACCATCAACGTCTTTGATTCGAACCTTTTTAATCGCAAAATCTTCAACTTCCTGAAGATCAAAACTCAATCCTTCCCAAACAATAATTTGTCCTTGCTCTGGAAAGTTATTACCAAGCATATCTAATAAAAAACCAGAAATGGTCGAATAATTATCATTAAGTGGAATTTTTATATCGTAATCTTGATAAAGCTCCCTAAGTTGCATATCTCCATCAACCATAATTCCCACTTCAAGACTCGCTTCTTGCAAGTGTTTTTCTTGTTCTTCTACATCATCGTGTTCATCGTGAATTTCCCCAAAAATTTCTTCGACAATGTCTTCTAGTGTCACGATACCAACCACCGTACCATTTTCATCTTTAACCAATGCTAAATGCACTTTTTTCTTATTCATATGATCAAAAACCGATTGGATTTTCATATGCTCATAAACAAAAAAAGGTGCCTTGATTAATTTATCTAATTTGAAATTCTTCTTATCATCCTCTGAAATAAAAGCTAAGTCCTTCACATGTAAAAAGCCAACCAGATCTTCTAATTCTCCATCACAAACCGGGTATCTGGTATTCGCGGTTTCTCGCAAATAAGTAATCAGTTCCTCAAAATTCCAATTTTTTTGAACATAATTAATTTTCGCTCTTGGAATCATGATGTCTTTAACTTTAATTGTTGGAAATTCTAAAATGGAAGACAACAGATCGATTTGCTTTGAATCCATGGTCTTTTCTTTTTCCGCTTTGTTAATCATGAATTCGATATCATCGCTCGTGACCATTCTTCCGTTTAATTCTGCGTTTTCACCCAAGATGGTGTTAATGAACCAAACCAATGTTTTGATCACTGGATACATCAAGTAAAATAACACCTGAAGCATACGAATAAAAATAACTGCTAATTTTTCTGCATGCGAACGACCAAGTGTTTTGGGAATCAACTCACCAAAAATAATAACGATCACCGTAGTTGCCCCAAGCGCGATTCCCACAATATTTGAACCTGTAAAACGTGTGGCAATAGATGTTGTAAGTGAACCGGCTAAAATATTTGCGATGTTATTCCCGATTAGAATTGTAGATAATAATTCCGATGGCCTTAAAATCATAAAAGCCATTGCTTTACCGCGCGCTCCTCCGTCTTCAATTAATTGCCTAGCACGATCCGCACCGATAGATAATAAAGCCGCTTCTGCTGCTGAAAAAAAAGCTGAAGCAACAAAACAAAGAAAGAGAGCAATGTATTCGTAATAATTTAAGAGAGTTTCAAGTGGAGGTTCTATAGAACAAATTCCTTGTTGTGTTATTAGTCACTTATGAACATATATTTTACCATAAATTCATTTTATTGTCCAACAAGTCCACAAATCCAAGAAGTTGACGAATTCACTCTTAAACTTCAAAAATGTAATCCCGATAGAGTTTTTATGAAATACTTAATATTAAAATTTTTAGTCCTTTTACTTACTACTTCAGTTCATGCCTTTGATTGTGCCGAGCAAAGTTCACCTTATGCTTTAGGTGGAGCCGTCTTAGGTGAAAAAAGCTTGCCTGGATTTTGGACACAAGAAATGCCGAAAGAAGAAAAAGCATGTTTTGATTTTTCAAAACTTGAATTAACAGAAAAGCAAAATAAGACCTTACAAGAATTGCGCTCAAACGGATCTATTGATGAATTTGATTGCATCAACCTAGAAAAGCTAGAAAAAAACAAGACCGCTGAAGCTCAAGATTTTATTTTTCATATAACCAATCGCCCGATGAGAATTGTTATTAATAAAAATGTTCAAACAGACCAAATTCAAAGCGTGGTACTAACAAACGGTGATGCAAAATTTATTCAAGACAACAAACTAACCAACAAAGATAAAATGGAGCTCGCTGGCATTACATTATTAAGTTCTACTATTGGTGTTTTGATAGAGAGACAAGCTTTTAAAGGGCAGCATGATAAAATGTTACATGCTAACTATGGAGCTGCCATTAATATTGGTTCAAATTTAGCTAGTTATTTAGTCATAGAGGAAATGGGAGTTGGTGACAAATTCAACTTAACAAAAAATCAGAAAAAAGTTGCGATCCTACTTTCCGGAACGGCGATGGGTGCTTTAGTTGGTTATGCCAAAGAAAGATTCTATGATTACTATCGAAGAAAAAATCACACCTATGATGCAAAATTCAATGGCGACATGGGCGCTACAATGCTTGGTGGTGGTGCTGTTACTCCACTTCTTATTTCATTTACAACAAGTTGGTAAAAATTAATGGTCTAGTGGCTTCCCACCAAACTCATGTCCTGAATAAACAATTCTGTCGTTCATTTCATGATTGAAAGGATGAATATCCTCTATGTTTCCAACGTCTCGAAAGATCGCATTGCATTTATAACAAATAGCAATTGGTTTTAATTTCCTAAAAAGAAAAAAGTCTATCGCATACAAAACTATAAAAGTACTTAAGTAATACTGAGGACCAAAATTCAAATAAAAAAGAACCGTCGAAATGATCGCCGTTATAATAAATAAAGCTACACCGATCTTTCGATTGAAATCTTTTTGAGAGTAAAAATCCTTGCGCTCACAACCAGGACAATCTTTTAAAATACTCTGCTCATGATCGGTATTAAACTTTACCTCTTGAGTTGTCTTACAAATTTCACACTCTATACTTTTTGCATCCTTAGAAGGATGTACATGAATTCCCGAGCCACAATTTTTACAAGTAAACAAAACTGTCATCATATAAGTAATCCAAAATAAAAAAACAAATAACTTGAAATTAGCTCACCAATAAAAACAAAAAATGTCATTGCATATAAAATTCCTGTCGAACTCTGAATGGATCTCATTTTAACTAATCTAAAATTAAAATAACTCATTCCTAAAATAACCACGTATCCAAACAATGTACGCATCAATAAAAGCAGCCAATTAAAGGCAAAGCCTGAACCCAAACTGGTTCCTTCCGTAAAAAAATCCCATTTCAAATAAGTTTCATAAGAAGAAAAAATAATTTTAAAAAACAAAATTCCCCAAGTAATCATCGCTGCTTTAATTAATGGTTTCTCGCTCAATTTAGGCACAACTAAATACCAATGCCCTAAAGTCATTGCATAAGTGATGCAACCTAACAGCAAACTTGAACTTATTAAAAATAGAAAATGTATTACATTTGCATTGGCTAAAAAAATATAAATAAATAATGTTAAGCAAATAAAAATAATGAAATTTAATAGCCACATCAACCAGCTTTTTTGATCTTTATGAAAAACTGAAATTAATATAACACTTACGACGGCAATTGATTTTAAAATGAGAGGCAATTGCATAAATGCTGAATCACCTGTTAGTGTTAAACTTAAAGAAAGTAATAATGCACCAATAGAAAGATTGGAAATCAATTTTATAAAACCATTTCCAGTCAATTGGCTACTCGCTAAAGGTGAAAATAGGTTGTAGCAAAAGGCTATCGAGACTAAAAAGAAGTCTGCAATAATTTTTACATTTCCTTCCATTACACTATTCATCAAAATCCTATATAGCTAAAATTTTTTTCCAAATATAATGCTAAATCATCGATAATGTCATGATTAATTTCGGGAATTTTTCCCTTTAAATACTGACTTTTTGCCTGGTAATCAACTCGATACCAAATTCCTAAGTCTAAAAGATCTAAATTCAATTTAACCATAAAAACATAGAGGGTAATCTCTTTATGTTCCGTTAAATATTGATGCAACTTAAATAACTTAAGCTCATCTCTTTTATTTTCGATATTTAATCCCACTTCTTCATGGAACTCTCGTATCACAGCATCTAAGGGAGTCTCGCCAACTTCAATTTTACCGCCCGGAAACTCATGTTTTCCATAAAGGGGCCCTTCTTCAAGGCGAGTCTGTGTCCACATTTCAAAGCCTGAATTATCAACATTTCTTAATGCAATAAGTATCGAAACTTGTATTTTTTTACGCATAACAACTAAAATCCCTAGTCTTTGAAAACAAGCTCTGATAATACACACTTTGTGAAAAATTTTGAAGTTTTTAAACCTAAATCTCTCTTATTTGCCCCCCTTGAAGGTGTCACAGATGAGCCATACCGAAAGGCCATGCTTAAAGCCTTTCCAGAATGGGATCTTTTTTTTACAGATTTTTTAAGAGTTCCATCTGTAGGAAAAATTTCAGCCAAGCATATTATCGAACATTATGGAGAATCAATTTTAAATGATCCCAAACTTAGAGAAAAAAATTCATTTCAAATACTAACGAGCCCTAATGCTCAAACACTAGAAGTCGTAAAATTAATTAATGATTTAGGCTTTAATCACTTAGATTTAAATCTGGGCTGCCCTTCAAATACCGTGAATTCAAATTTTGGAGGTGCTTATTTACTTGCTCATCCTGTAGAACTTGAAAAAATTCTCAAAAATATTCGGAACAACTTCAAAGGCACTTTCACCGTTAAAATGCGCGTTGGATACAAAAATGATGAACTTTTTTTAGATTTACTAAAACTCATTGAAGCTAATGGAGTTGAAGCTATTACCATTCATGCTAGAACCAAAAGTCAGCTCTACCAAGGAATTGCTGATTGGAAGTACATTAAAACAGCAGTGGAGAATTGCCAAATACCGATAATTGGAAATGGTGATATATGGAATCTAGATGATATCGACAATATTTTTAATACGACCAATTGTCATTCTGTAATGTTTGGAAGAAGTGCCATGAAAACCCCTTGGCTAGCTTTGCTATATAAAGAATGGAAGAAAGGAAAAATTGAAAATGATGAAACCTTTTTACTTTTTGAGCGTAAAAAATATCTAGAACTTTATTTTGAAGCGCTTTTAAATGAATATAAAAACTTTGATTGGAATGAACAAAGAATCCATAAACGCTTTAAATCTTTTTCAAGATATATTTTTGATGATCTTCATAATGGAGAAATAGTTCGCGGAAAATTTTTAAGATCAGAATGTCTAAATGAATTTATAGATTTGCTTTATAAGTTATAGCTTTTTCAATCAACCAATAATGAGTCAACTCAAAAAACAATGAACCAAGAAGTGTAAATAATAAATTTCCACTCCCCCCTAAAATCAACAATAAACCTGTAAACATTAAAGGTGAAATAGCTCTAACCATTGCTGCTTGAAATTTAAAAGTGAATTTCTTAGAGAAAATCTGTAAATAATAATTGGCCTTAATAGCTATGACATACAAACTAAGTTTGCTTTTAGATTTAAATGCATATTCTAAAGCTCCTGGAACTAGCAGAGAAAAATGCCAAATATAAGCTAATAAAAAGAAAACAATATTTACAAAATCTATATTAATTAAATTAAAAACTAACCAGTAAATAACGGCCGAAAAAAGTGAGATAAAATAATATAAACTTTTATTTTCAAAACTTTTTAACATCTTCATTCTAAAATCCCACTTCTATGTGTGACAATCAATTCAGGAAATTGCATATTTAATGGTGCATTGATAATCATCCCGAATAAATACATAAATTCATCAACTGTTAGCATGTCTTTGCGATCAAATTCAGTATCTAAATCATCCCAAATCGTTGTATCAATCGCGCCGGGAAAAAGAGTTGAGAATCGAATTCCCATGTGCAGCCATTCTTTTTTAACTGACTCTATCATTCCTTTCAAAGCAAATTTAGAAGCAGAATAAGCAGAAACGTTAGGAAGTCCAATCATTCCGGCGATTGAAGAAACAGTCACAACATGTGTTTGATTTTCAATTAAAAAATCCAATGAATGCTTTAAAATATGATAAGCACCAACAACATTAGTTTGTAATTGATCTTGAAATTCCTTAGTTGATGTTTCAGCAAGTGGTGACATTTGAAAAATGCCGGCATTTAAAACAATTAAATCTAGTTTCTGGATATCTTCAGAAAGAATTTGATACATCTCTTCTACGCTAGATTCATCTCGAATATCACATTCGATATCGACAAAATTTGGGTCCTCAATCGAACTTTTCGTACGACTTAAGCCATACACTTTATATCCTTCCGAAATAAGAGTTAAGGCCATTGCCTGGCCTAATCCTCTTGATGTCCCAGTTATTAAAGCGGATGGTTGCTTCATATTACTTAGCAATACCTACTGCTTTAGTTTCTCTAAGAACAGTTATTTTTATTGTTCCAGGATAAGACATTTCTTCTTCGATTTTCTTAGCGATATCTCTAGATAACATGACAGTTTGTTCATCTGTTACTTTATCATTTTCAACAAACACTCTTACTTCTCGTCCACCTGAAATAGCGTAAGATTTAGATACACCTTCAAAGCTATTAACGATTTGTTCAATGTCTGTTAAACGCGAAACATAAGATTCCATCATTGCTTTTCTAGCTCCAGGTCGAGCTCCTGATAAAGCATCCGCTGCTGCAACTAAATGGGCAAGTACTGATTCTGGTTTTTCATCATCGTGGTGAGCACGAATAGCATGTACGATATCCGCCGACTCTCCAAACTTTTTAGCGAAATCGGCTCCTACAACCGCATGAGAACCTTCAGCTGATGCATCTAAAACTTTTCCAATATCGTGAAGTAAAGCTGCACGTCTGGCTTGTTTTACATTTAATCCAAGTTCTGCTGCCATCGCTCCACAAACAAAAGCGGCTTCAATCGCATGCTGATATTGATTTTGAGTGTAAGAAGTTCTCCAGTTAAGCGCTCCAATTAATTTTAGAATTTCAGGGTGAATACCGTGAACTCCAATTTCCATTTGAGCTTTTTCACCTAGATCACGAAGTTGTCTTTCCATTTCAGCTTTTGACTTATCATGAAATTCTTCAATTTTTGCTGGATGAATTCTTCCATCGGCAATTAATTTTTGAATAACCATTCTGGCAATTTCTTTTCTCACAACGTTGAATGAAGAGATAACAACTACTTCTGGAGTATCATCAATAATCAAATCGACACCACAAATTTGTTCAAAGGCACGAATGTTACGACCTTCACGCCCGATTAATCTACCTTTGACATCATCACTTGGAAGTTCAACTGAACCAATAGTTTTTTCACCAACGTATTCACCAGCAAATCTTTGAATTGCAATTCCTACAATCCTTTTCGCTTTTGCTTCTGCATCTTCTTTCGTTTCTTCTTCGATTCTTCGAAGAACTTTGGCAAAATCAACTCGAGCTTCTTCTTCCATTAATTTTAAAAGTTCGCTCTTAGCTTGCTCAACGGTCATTTGAGCCACTTCCGCAAGTCTTACAGCAAATTCATCTTGTTTCTTTTTAAGTTTTAATGCTTCTTCTTCGTGAAGTTTTTTAGAAACACCAAATTCAATTTCTTTTTCTTTTAAAACTTTTACTTCTTTATCATGTTCTTCAATTTTTCTATCAAGTGTAGCTTCTTTTTTAGCTAATTCTCTTTCTTGATTTTTAATTTCATTTGTACGGTTTGCAATTTCGCGATCAGATCTTTCTTTTTCTTCTCTTGAAATTTCTTTTGCCTCTTGTCTAGCTTTGTATTTTATATCGTCGGCAGATTTCTTTGCCTTTTCAATAATCTCATTTCCCTTGCCTTCATTTTCTTTATTAATTTTTTGGACTTGGCTATTTTTTATAAAGTAACCAATTCCTAGACCAATCACCAAACACAGGATTGATGCTAGTATAATTGCTATATTCATTTTTATTATCTCCTATCTTATTTGCACTTATAAATATTTTTTTCTGTTATTAACCAATCACATTTTTGATCATGGATTTCTGTTGGAATATCTTTGATAAGTTGACACTCAAAACAGATCCCAATCTTTTCACCTTTAAAGGTTTCTAAAAATTTATCGTAAAATCCTTTGCCTCTTCCCAGTCTTTCCCCTGATAAATTAAAGGCCAGTCCTGGCACCAAAAGCAAATCCGGGAAAACCTTCATTGCATCTTTAGGTGGAGTTCTAAGTTTCGCTTTAAACTCTTCACTTTCAATCAATTCTTCAGGCAAAGCCGATTTAAAAACCATCGTGCTAAATTCGTCTATTGCCGGAAAAGCCAACCTACTTTTTTCTACATCACCTAAAGAAACCAAGTAATTCGCTTCTTCAGGCAAGGGAGCATATGCCCCGATTACTAAATCATTTGAATAAAAGTTTTGGGATTTTAACCAATTTAACAGCTGCAGAGAAAGATGCTGATCTCTTTCTAATTTCGAATCGAGATTATTAAGTAAATTTTTTATTTCTTTTCTTAATCTTTTTTTTGCTTCCACTGTTTCATATATTTAAGAAACAGAAATTATTTGAAGTGTATCTTGGGCTAGTGTTTTAAATTGTTCAACATTTTCTCGATACTCATTTTCAAGTGATCTTTTATCACCAGCAATCTTTAGTGCTACTAAAACTGCTAACTGCTCTTCACTTAAATTGGGAGTCTTTCTCAATATATTCGATGCTTCTGTTTGAACTAAGCTTACGATTTCTTCAGGTGTGACACCTCTTAATGCTTCATCTTTTTTAAGACGAAGTGTCTGACCTAAAACTTCAAATACTGTCTGATCCTCAAACCCTTTATTCATTCTTAAAAGAGTATCTGATAAAGGAATTTTCGTCAATGAAAATGCCCTGCGCTACACTCCCAAAAGGGCCTTCAAATAATCATCAACATTGAATCGATCAAGATCGTCAACACTCTCTCCAACGCCAATATAAGCAATAGGTAATTTTAATTGGTCAACGATTGAAATAGCGCTACCCGCCTTTGAAGATCCATCGCACTTGGTGAAAATTAAGCCCGTTAAACCTAAAGCTTTATTGAATTCTTCGGCTTGTCGTATCGCATTTTGCCCCGTGATCGCATCAATAACCAATAATGTTTGATGAGGAGCATCTTGATCAAGTTTCTTTAAGACGTTTTTACTTTTTGTTAATTCATCCATTAAATTTTCTTTAGTGTGCAATCTCCCTGCAGTGTCTAAAATGCAATAATCAGCTTGCTCATTGATTGCTGCTTGAAGTGCATCATAACCAACACCAGATGGACTTGCCCCTTCTTTCGCCCTGATCATTTTGACGCCTGCTCGATCGCACCAAACTTGCAATTGATCAACTGCTGCCGCTCGAAATGTATCGCAAGCCCCTACAACAACTGTTGCTCCTTGCGAACGTAACTTAGTCGCAAGTTTTCCAATCGTCGTAGTTTTCCCTGCTCCATTAACTCCGACAATCATAATCACTTGGGTTTTCCCCTTTTGATTAGGGTTATATTGAAAAAGGGTCGGTTCTAGTTTTTCTTGCGTAGTAATCAGTTTACTTTTTAAGTATTCAAAAAGATGCGCTTTAAAATCTTGAGCTGTAAATTCTCCTGCTTTTGATTTTTCTTTTGCAACATCAATTAATTCCTGTACTGCTTTCGTACCTATATCTGCACCATATAAAATTTCTTCGAGGGTTTCGATTTCTTCATCGCCTAATTTATTTCCTGAAAAAACTTGGGAGATCTTACCAAAAACATCTTGTCTTGATTTTGCTAAACCTAAAAGTAATCTCTCGGAGAAGCTGATTTTTTTTTCAACTTTTACTTCGCTTACTTCTTTTACTTCATTTACTTTATTTAATTCTTTAGCAACAACTGATTCGACCGCCTTAACTTCTTTGGCGGCTTTCTTTTTAAAAAATAATAAATAAATAGCCACAACAGAAACGAGGGTCAAAACTATCCAAAGTATGTTCATTTAATGCTCCCTTTAATTCGTGTGCAGATTAACAAAGCTGAGTATTTTTTTCAACTTGCAAAAGGGAATTAATGCGCTTAAATTCAATTTATGCAATCCGATATCATCAATGCTCAAAGCCAATTGATCAAATCAATACGCGTTTTTTTTGAAGAGCGAAACTTTTTAGATGTTTTAACGCCTCCCATGGTGCAAAACCCAGGAATGGAGACGCACATTCACCCTTTTCAAGTAGCGCACGCACACAAAAAGGGATTTTCCGATTGGTATCTGCATACTTCGCCTGAATTTCACATGAAAGAATTACTTTCTTTTGGATTTAAAGATATTTTTACTGTTGGATACTGTTTTCGAGATGAACCAAATGCCACAAATCATCGACCACAATTTATCATGCTCGAGTGGTATCGTCGTCACGCTCATTACACAAAAATCATGGATGATTGTGAAGAATTATTTTCACATTCTTTGAAATATTTAGATTCAAAAAAAATATCAATCGATCAAAGTCTAAAAAACTGTTCAAAGGAAAGGGCTACCATTCAAGAAATCTTTGAAGAATTTTTAAAAATAGATATTTTAAATTTTTTAGAAACCAAAGAATTAAAAGAGCTCATTGAGAAAAATTTTAAAGATGTCCCTTTGCCATCTTTGGGCGAAGTTCTCTCTTGGGATGATTATTACTTTTTACTTTTTTTAAATAAAATTGAACCTCATTTAACTCATTACCCTTTTTTACTTCTTTATGAATTTCCAAAACATTTAAGTGCACTTTCAACCATTAAAAAAGATGATGAGAGAGTTTGTGAAAGATTTGAAATTTACTCAAAAGGCATTGAGCTTTGTAATGCTTTTAATGAGCTCACTGATCTACAAATCCAAAAGACGCGCTTTGAAATGCAGAAAAATGAAAAGCTTAATCTATATGGTTATGAATTACCAAATCCTGAAGTACTCTATAGTTCATTAAACAGAGGTCTACCAACTTCTTCAGGAATCGCATTAGGAGTTGATCGTTTTCTCAAGGTTTTAACAGGAATTGAAAATCCCTTTTGGTCCTAAATTAAACTATTAAAGGCCATATGCGTTTTAATGATGACTTCAGATTTTATATGTTGAATAGGTACTTTTTTTGCCCAAGCCAAGTGACTTTGCGCTGAGGTTGATTGCCTTAACTTATTATTCATCTTTGCAGGAAACTTTAAAGCTAAATCGCTTGAAAAATTAGCATACCACTTCTCAAGGCCGACACGGTCTTCACCATAAGCATCAAGTAAATCCAATGTTTTTTCAGTCACTAATCTTTTTAAAGTAAAAATGCTCATTCCTTTTAAACTATCTTTATTAATTTTTTTATGTAGATATTTTTCATAAATAAAAATCGCTAGATCTGCCGATACCGTTTTAACTGCATAACCTTCTTGATTTTCTATTCCAGCATAAGTTGCATCTGAAACTAAAGAACGATAAATTCCTTCTCTTGTTCCGCCTTGATTTAAAATATTAAAATAAGTAATAATTTCTTCCTGAGGTATAGGCATTTTTCTTGTAGCTTCATAAACTTCTTTTATATATCCAATAAAAAACTTCTTTTCTAATTCCGGATCAAGCTTCACCGAATCTGGTTTTTTTTGATAAGTCTCCATTGAAGTAGCTGATATTTTGATTTCTGGAATCTTTGGCATTTCTACTAAGTTGGGATCAACTGGCTTTGCTGGTAACTCACCAATCAATGAAACAGTTAAACTTTCACCTAAAAAATTAACTAGAGTCGGTCTTAGTTTTTCTTTCCATGACAATTCTTTTTGCTCTTGAGCAATGACAGAGAAATTTATACAAAATATAACAACTAACCAAATTAAAAATTTCAAGAATTCCCCCTAATCATTTAAAGTGATTAAATTATAATGTGTTTTTAAATTTGCCTGAATTATTTTTTAAGATTTAAGAGTAATTTCTCTAGATTATCAAATTTAGCTTTCATAAGTGGAATAATTTGGTCAACCAATTCTGGGTTTTTCTGCCAATTTTCTAAAATAAGATCTAATGTATCTTTTAATACTTCAATGTTGTTATTTAAGTCATGCTGAATTTTACTTTCTATTTTCATTGGTTATTAATAATTCTATAAAATGTATTATTGGAAATTTTTAAATCTTTAAGGGTTTTTCTAACTTTCTGATCATTTTTATCTAAATATTTTTTAACTACAGACTTTTCAATTTGAGAAACATAATTTGCTAATCCAATTTCTTCGATTAAATTCTCTTCGCTATTTAACTCATCTACGAGCCTAACTTCTTTTAGATCTATTAATTTTGCAATATCTGAAATTTCTATTATCCCTTTATTGGAATTAATTAATTGATTAACTACTTTGTCTAATTGCCTTAAATTCCCAGGCCAAGAATAATCAAGCAGAAATCTCTCTGATTCTCTTGACAAAAAAATCTTTCGATTACTTTTCTCAAGCTTTTGCTTGATGGTATTTCTTAAATAGCTCTCAGAATCAGCAAGTCTTGGAAGCTGAAT
>JACCDQ010730119.1_pt1 | contig 28492 bp, 11 predicted proteins | sample 7446031 | NCBI WGS metagenome assembly JACCDQ01 (sample SAMN15323442, study PRJNA562643) | freshwater metagenome | isolation source: river surface water | place: USA:Blue River Watershed | collected 2017-08-17 | reverse complement strand
CGGTAATGGGATATTCCATTCGCGAGATAAGTGAAATCATGAGCAAAAGTGAAGAGGTTATTCGTCGGTACCGCAAGAACATGCTGATCAAGAACCAGTGCAACTTCAGTCAGTTGATTTATCGGTATGTTCAGATGCGCAATAATAGGGGGGCGAATGATTGATGGGGGTGGAATAAAAAATTCAGAGCAAATACAAAATTCAAGAAAATGAATCAATCATTCCATAAACAACAATTGCTGCGACTTTGTAAAAAGGGGGAATATATAAAATATGGAAAGTCGGTAAAAGAACTTTCAATTGCGCTTGATTCAATAATTGATAAAATAGCGGATAACACTTTTGAATTCTCATTTAAAAGAGTAAATGATTATATTTTGACAAATGACTTGCCAAATAAGCTGATTTTAGCAAAGTTAAATGATAATATAAAAAGAATTTACAAAGATCAACAAGCAAACCGAAGAGTAATTATATCACAAGTAAAAACTCTGCTTTCTGAGACATGTCCTTTTTGGGTAATTAAAACAGATATAAAGAGCTTTTATGAAAGTATAAATAGAGAAAGACTTATAAATAAGTTACAAAATGATTATTTGCTTTCTTATCAATCAATGTTTTTAATCAAAAAAATCTTTGATCACCCGAAATTAGCCGGACAATCAGGAGTTCCGAGAGGAATGAATATAAGTTCGATTTTGTCTGAAATTTATATGCGTAAATTTGATAAATGGGTCAGATCGTATGAAAGTGTATACTATTATGCAAGATTTGTTGATGATATAATAATATTTTCAAACTCACTAAAATGTTCTATAACTTTAATTAATAGCTTAAACCATGAATTGGAAATACTTGCTAAAGGACTAATAATTAATCAAAAAAAAACAGAGTTGTATTGTGGAAACACATTGGAGTGGCTTAATCTGGAGAATGGTCACTCTGTTAAAACAACTAAAAAGTATATGCTTAACTATTTGGGTTATTCATTTACTAAGGCAATTATACCTGAAAAAATCGTTCCTCAAAAAATACAAAACGTAAATAGTTTAAAATATACAATTGAAGATAAGTACTCCGTAATTGAAAATAACCAGGTAGCGGTTGTGTTTTTAGATACAATTCGGAAGGAAAAATATAGCACTCTAATTGTTTCAATAGCTGACAAAAAAATTAAAAAAATTAAAACACGAATAATTAAGGCTTTTTTAGAGTTTTCGAAAAATGGCGATTTTGGATTGCTTGAAAAAAGAATTCAGTTTCTCACGGGAAATTATAGTATTCAAAATAGTGCAGAAGTGAATTCATTACGAGCAGGCCTATATTATAATTATTTACAAGTTACAGATCTTTCAGTTTTTGAAAATCTCAATCAACTTTTACGTAAAACTATTTATTCGAAAAGTATGAATTTTGGATGTAAAATAGGACTGAATAAAATGCAGAAAAGCGCACTAAGTAAGTATTGCTTTGTAGCAGGATTTGAGAAAAAAGTTTTTTTTAAATTCTCTTATACCGAAATGCAACAAATAGTTAAATGTTGGTAAATGAAAAAGATTTCAATTAACAAAGATGATAAAGCTAGAATTCTACTGACAGAAATCTTGCCTTATGAGGTGCCAATGCTATTTTCAAATGAAGGTTTCTATAAAATCGTAAGTGGTGGGAAATACAGTATTTTCTTCAAAAAAATTCATGAACTTTCAAATGCAGGTTCCGGCAAAAAAAAATATGGTATTCCCTTCAATTACGAAATAAGAAAAAATATTAAAGGAGAAACAAGAACTCTCAGTATAATTCACCCATATTGTCAATTCCATTTTATTGAACTTTATGAAAAATATGATTCGTTAATGCTGAATTTGTGTTCAAAAAGTCAATTATCGCTTAGAAGAATTTCGAAAGTAGCCAAATACTATTATTCACCAGACTTCGTATATTCCGAAGAAAACCATAAAAATGAAGAACTAGAAATCGAGCCAGATATTTTGAGTGAAGATACTAAATATTTAAAGTCCTATTTTACTTATTACCCGATTGACTTAATTTACAAATTCTATGAAGGTGATAAATTTCAAAGACTTGAGCAACGATTCAACTATTTAATGGAATTCGATATCAGTAGTTGTTTTTATCATATTTATACGCATTCTATAACCTGGGCTGTTAAAGATAAAGAATCAGCTAAAAGAAATACAAATTCAATATCTTTTGAAAATACATTTGACAAATTGATGCAATTAGCGAATTACAATGAAACTAACGGGATTGTTGTTGGGCCTGAAATTTCAAGAATTTTTGCAGAAATTATACTTCAACAAATAGACGTTAATGTCTTAAAAAAAATAGAAGGGAAATATCAATATGGTGTTGATTATATAGTTAGAAGATATGTTGATGATTATTTTGTTTTTTCAAATAAACCCGAAATTTTAGAAGTAGTCAAAAAAGAATTTCAAATGGAGTTAGGATTCTATAAGTTGTATTTAAACCCTGTAAAAATAGATATAAAAACACCTCCCTTCATAACGAATATATCAGTTGGAAAACACGAATTACAAGAAATTATGTTAAGGCTTTATGAAAATCTTTTTACAGTTAAAACGGATGGATTAGAATGTGAAGTGCATGAAAATATACGTAGGCTTGTTAGAATTAGGCGTCCTCATAGTATTTCTCAAAGATTTATAAAGGAATTTAAGAGTATTGTAAAACGGAACAATCTAACCTATGATGTGTTGAGTAAAGATATTATTAGATTTTTTAAAACAAAATTTTCTAAAATACTGAAGAGTGGTGAACTTGAAAAGGATAAAGAAGTTGTTGAAAACCTATTCATCACACTTTTCGAAATTTTGTTTTACGCTTATTCATTAAACATAAACGCAAATACCACATTTAAAATATCCCAAATAATAGTTTTAGCAAGTAAATATTTAGAAAAGCAGAATCTAGATTTAAAGCATACAGTTTATGCCAAAATTTTTCAAGAAGCTGATTTTGTTCTAACAAATTTTCAATTGAAGTTTAAAACATCCGAGGCTAGTATCGAAGTTCTAAATTTAATTATAGCATTAAAAAAACTTAATGACAGCTATTGCTTTAGTTTGAAAAAACTAAAAAAAATATTGGGTATTGATGAACCAGCCAGTTATAAAAAGTTAAATTATTTTCATTTGATTACATTGCTTTATTACATGGATTGCAAAGATGTTTATGCTGAATTGAAGAAGGAAATTGAGAATTATATAGAAAAAAAGTATATTGAAGATGAAGACCCATTTTCCAAATCAGAGTTGACAATGCTGTTTTTCGATTATATAAACTGCCCATTTGTTGATAATAGTAGTAAAATAAGAATTATGAAGAGCACTAAATATGCTTCAAGCAATTTTAATGAAAAAATTAAAGAAATTACTGATCAAGAAGTTTGGTTCATGAATTGGGATACGGAAATTGATTTGGAAAGAGTTTTGAAGAAAAAAGAATGGGGAACATCATATTAAGACTTTGGGATTGGTATTATAAGAGCAAAGGTTTTTGTAAGAAAACCGAATACAGCTTTACGAAATATTTTTTATTTAGAAATGTTTTGTTTAGATGAGTCCGAAGAAATTTGGACACCACACACTACAACTTATAATAACCAATCCCTTTTTTTGAATTAGAAGTGAAATAGTTAACAACATAATAAAAACATCAGTTTAAAGGAAATTGGGATTCAGGGTGTAAAATATACCTAATAAGTTTGGATGAAAATAACAACAAATTGACCTGGTTTGAATTCCAATATACTGGAATTAGAAATTGACAGAATATTTAATGACTTATCATAAGTGACAACTTTGTAATAAAAAATAAAAAAATGAGTAATAATAGAATTATTTTAGACGGATGCTTAGCCCAATTCAAAGCAATAAATGAGATTGATTTATTAGAGAGCGAAATATTTGAATTATTCAGCTTAACACAAACTACAAAGGTTTACGGTTTAAGTTATGAAAATATTTTAAATTCAATTGTTGACGGTGCGAATGATGGTGGAATTGATTCAATAATTGTACTTATTGATGATGATGTAATTGAGTCAATTGACGAACTAAGTGAATATTCATTTTCTAATAAAACAAATTGCCGATTTATTATTTCACAATGCAAAAAGGAAAACTCTTTTAAGGAGGCTGCATTGGACAAGTTAATTACAACTTTACCAGAATTGTTTGATTTAGAGAAGAATGAAACAACATTATTAAAAAGATTTAATGCTGATTTAGTTGCATTGGCGTTATTGATTAACGAAGTTTGGCAAAAAACGGCTATTAATGGCGGCAAAATTAATATTGACTTCATTTATGCCTGCAATGCAAATGAAATTGAAGTCAATGGAGCTTTTAATAGCAAGGTTAATCAATTAATAGAAACTGCGAAAAAAATATTTTCTAATGAAAATATTTCATATTCAAATTATAGTTGTTCCGAATTACTAAAATTATATCAGGCACATAAGAAAAATAGATTAACTCTAGAATTTAAAGAACAGCCACTTTCAACAAGTTATAAAGAATTTGGAATTGGTTACGTTGGAATGGTGAAATTAGCTGATTATAAATTATTTTTAACCTCTGAAAGCTCACAGATTCGTGATAATCTTTTTGAAAGTAATATTAGGCATTTCCAGGGCGAAGTAGATGTAAATAAAAAAATTAAATCTACAATTGAAACTGCTCAAGAAAAAGATTTTTGGTGGTTAAATAATGGAATTACAATAATTGCAGAATCACCTAATCAAATAGGGAAAAAATTGGCAATAGAAAATGTACAAATTGTGAATGGTCTGCAAACATCCTATTCAATTTTCAATTGTCATAATGGTGATTTAATGGATGACAGATCAGTGTTAGTCAAAGTAATTATAAACAATAATAAAGAAACGATTGACAATATAATTGCTTCAACTAACAGTCAAAATCCAGTATCTGCAACTTTACTCCGTGCAACAGAATCAACACAACGAAACTTAGAAATATACTTTTATAATAAGGGCTTTTTTTATGACAGAAGAAAAAACTTTTACAAGAATCAAGGTAAGCCATCTTCTAAAATATTTAGTATACAATACACAGCACAAGCTATTAGGGCGATTGTTTTTAATGACCCCCACACTGCAAGGGCAAAACCAACGTCCCTCTTAAAAGATGACAAAACATACAATCAAATATTTGATCCTTCAAAAAATTATGAAGGCTATTTAAATTGTTGTTTAATAAATAAAAAGTCAAATGACTTTTGGTTGAACTTGTCTGATCCATTAAAAAAACGAATAACGGCTAACTTTAAATTGCATTTAGCCTGGATTAATTCAAAAGTTACATTAGAAAAAAAGAGTATAACCTTCGATGAATTAACAAATTTCAATTTGACACTATTTGACCAGATAAAGTTCAATGAGGGTTTAGATTTTTTAACTCAAGTAATAAATGAGTTCCAAACAAAAAATACTTCTGCTAACTTAATAAACATGGCCAAATCGGCCGATTTTACAAAATTTTTAATTGAAAAATTAGAGATCCGATATAATTGAAATATATTATAAAAGAACTCTACAATTACATAATTTATTTTTTCTTAAGGACAGCGATTTTGTGTTAACAGGCTCAAAATAATATGGTTTTAAAATGAAAATTTCAGTCATATAACCAATACAAAATATTCTTAGTAATCCTTTCTTTGAATTGTGATTTTGACTATAGAATTTTTATAGATCGTGAAGAGTTATCTTCAAACTTAGCAATTTAGAATTAATAAAATTTCCTAATATCAATTTGGTGGTTTGAAAAAAAAATGATCGTTTTGGGAGGTGTTGTCACAAAAATGTCTGCAAAACCTCGAAAAATGAGAAAATCGACTATTGTGCAGATGGGAATCGATGTTTAGTATTGTGTAACTGAAACGCTGAAATTTTCGGTTCAATATTATCGACAGTGAGTTTCATTTAAAAAAGAAAGTACCAAATAAGCTTATGTATGAGAATAATTACACACAAATCAGAAAATGATTTAAATTTAGATTCACAGTGGATTCAATTATTAGCTGAACAAATTAGAAAACAAGTTGCATATGATTTACATGATTCTGGAAAATACCTTTTGTTGGAACTAAAAACCACAGTTAAATCGGTAATGTTTAATTATAAATCAGGAAGTAATATAGAAAATGAATTAAAAGAATTAGAGAAAAGTATCAATCAATTGGGTCAGAAATTAAATGATATAATAGAAGAAAATGCCCCTATTGAAGTTCAAGAGGGGGATATAATATTAGCTATTTCAACTTTAGTTAAGAGACTAAACACAAATCTCTGCCGTTTGCATTTTGATTATACAGATGAAAGTATAATTTTACAAGAGGAAATATGTATTCAAGTTTACAGGATATTACAAGAATTGTTGTGTAATATTATTAAGCATAATCAGTCTAAAACTATTTTAATTGATATTCATAGAAATTCAAATATCATAGAGTTGGATTTGTGCTATGATGCCAATATTGAATTCTTAAACGCTGCTCAGATAAATTGCAATACAGGAATTGGTCTATTTTCTATCGAAAGTAGATTAAAATCTATAAATGGTAAAATTGAATATTTGCCTGGGTCTGAACTAAATCAGAGGCGAATAGTATTCCTATTTTCGGTTGATAATTAATTTTTATTAAATTTATGAGAATACTGGTTGTTGAGGATCAAGGGATTTTAAAATCAGCAATTAATGATATCTTGTTCTTGATAAGGGATGTTGAAATTATTCATTGCTCTGATTACAAAGAAGCGATGTTTCAAATTGAACGCAATAATAATTTAGATTCTGGTTTTAAACTGGTAATTAGTGATTTACAATTTGCAAATGGGTTTAAATCATTTAAAGTTCTTGAAATTGCTAAATCATTTGAAATACCAAGTATGGTGTTTAGCATGCATGAAAATAAAATGTACATTCTCGAAGCACTCAAATATGGAGTTAGAAGTTATGTTTCAAAAATGGAACATCCAGAAGAATTAGAGAAGGCGGTTAAGGCAATTCTAAGAGGCGATACATATTTTTCGGCATATATTAAATCAATTTTAAACAAAGAATGCAATTTTTGGACACCTGAGAAGTTAAATTTAACTAAAATGGAAACCCAACTACTGCATTGCTTTGCACAGGGTCTATCTTTCAAACAAATTGTAGAAAAGTATAATTTAAACGAGAACACATTAAGAAATCATCGAAGACAAATGCTCTATAAAAATAATTGCAATTTCGAACAACTTTTAGCTTCGTATCATGCATGGCCCCCAGAATTTCCATTTTGTGAGTCTATTTTGTTAAAATCTAGTCAAAATCAGTAACTTTAAGATCAAATGCTGAAGTTCAATTTGAAATTGCCAGTAAATGCAGGTTGAATGTGTTGGATACCCCAAACTTTATAATATTGATCAAACCCTGCGGTTAGGGTGGCTCTTGTTTTTTTGGAAACTGTGGATGAAATAGAAATTTGAGTACCTCTCCTGAATGCACCATTTTCTTGTTGGAAGTATTTACCAGAAATCCACCATTGTAAATGTGGACTCGTTTTTCCAAAGTTAAATTGACAACCTTTGTTATGCAGACTATCAATTGCAGGCTGTGTAAGCGAGGAGTTTGTCATAAGATTAAATTGAAAACCGTTGTTCTTAATAATATTGAATTGGAAATTTAATGATTGGAACTTGTTAACAAATGTGTCGCTCAAGAGTAACCGGCTTTGGGAGAAATATGATTGAACAGAAATTCGAGTTTTTTTATTGCTCCAATTCCAAAAAAATCCAAAATTAAACAAATTACAACGACTATTGACCCTTAGTAATGTATCAGGATGATTATTGCCTTGTTCAAAAGGAGTAAAAGAAATCATGAAGTTGGGTGATTTTTTGTTTTTGAATTTCGATTGAAATGATAACCCGTAACCATTATTCTCAAATGCGTATTGATTTCCGGAATAAGGAAGCGTTAAACTTGAATATTGTTTATAAAATACAGAAGCAAGAATTTGATTATCAAAACTGTTGATTTTTAATTTAATGGAATTCTCAAGGAATTGATTTCGAATAAAAGGGTTTCCCAAATTGCGAAATACAACTCCATTTCGTTGAGATTTTAACTCCGCTATTAATTGTTTCTTATAAATATTTTGACTCACTACAAAATGATGGGCTAACTTATCTTTTAATCGTTGGCCAGGTATATCGGCTGTTGATGCTATTTGTTTTTCGCCTTGACTCATTTGTGTAATTGAAAAACTTGAAATAGCAACGGAGGAAACAATATTCATGTTTTTGAAGATGGTTCCATTTAAACCGATTCCTCCAATTGCGTTTTTATATTTTATTAATTCAACACTTTTTGAATTATCCCAAATCAAATGACCAAATGTTTTTAGTTTTAGGCCATTTATTTTTTGTTCAATTTCAATAGTACTTAAATTCCGAGTAAACAGTGTTTTTTTTCTGTCGAATTGCACAACACCAATGGAGGGAATTAAGCCTACTGCCCATTCAATTTGAGTGTTTTTATTTATAAATGAGTTGCAGATTCCCCTAATGGGCAATCCATATACAGATAGAGGATCAATTAAGGGATTTGCGTTGCCTATTTCGAGTTTTTCGATTTTTGAAAAGACTTTTTGAACTTTATTTAATTTATTATATACAGCAGAATTATTTAATTCACTGTAGTCAGGAGTTTGTAGACGTGAATTTTGGTATTCGTCTAACTTTATTGAATCTAATTCGTATTGTTTTTTTAAATCTTGATACAAACTATCTGCTTGTTTTTGTTTGTTTTGAATGGCAATTAAACTCGAATAAAGGCGGTGTAATTGTACATCCGTAAGACTGTCTTTCTTTATTTGAAGTTGATTTAATTCATCAGACTTGAAACTTTGGGTAAGTAAATTTGAGTCATTAAGACGATTTGAATTTAAGTTGGATTCCCATTCTTCATTAATTTGATTTTTTCTTTCTTGAATTTTTTTTTCCAGAAGCAGCTTTTGATTTTCTAAATATTCATTTTCTTTCACTGATTTGGACTTGTTATATTTTAAGTCATCCAAGTTCTGCTTAGTTTCAATAATTAATTTGGTTTTCTTTTTTCTAATAATATCGTCCAGATTAGGTTTGTCGAAATAGAATTTTAGATAATTTGAATTATAAAGAGATTGATTTTCAGTTGTATAGAAACCGTTTAACCCTAGTCTAATTCCTTGTAAATCTATTTTTTGATGGGTAGAGACTCTCACGTACTGTCGTTCAGAAAAAGTATGTGGACTTTGGAAATTAGTGTATTTCGATTCAACTATTACATTCCCATTTAAATCAGGTATATAATTCATCATTCGATTTTTTAGGGAGTCATTTAGAAGATTATTATTACTGTTTTGGGAAGCTAATTGCTTGAGATTGAAAATAGATATGAGAATTAAAAAAATGATTTTTGACAAAATCAAACGCGATAAATAAATGAAAAATCGTTTCACGAAATCCGTTATCATAAAATCAGTCTCTTGTGGTTAAACAAGTATAGTCCAGAATGTGCGAGAGACTATCAGTTGAACTACAAACAATTCCAATGAATTAATGATAAATAGTCAATATTGACTATGCGCAGAAATTATTATAGTCAATATTGATTATATGAGAAATTTCTTGATTTAAATAAGTGAAAGTTATAGGTATATATTCACGGAGCATGAGATTAAATAATGCCTATGAAATATAAACTGTTCCTCATCTTCATTTGTTTGAGTTGCTTCAATTCGGAAATATTCTCTCAACAAGGATATACATTGACTCCACGAGTGCAGTTGAGTTCAAGGATAAGTACCCAAGAATTGACAAATGTCAATGTCTATTGCAACTTCAATGAAACACTCAAAGTGTTTTTAGAGGCTGAAATTTTTGATGCTCGCAGTCGGTCAATAATCAGATTAAAAAGTACTGAATTTGAAATTAGCAATGGTTTCAATTCCATAAACGGCCAAATAGATCAAATTGATTATAGAGTGAGTGGTTTTGGTGAGTATGAAATGATGTTCGGTACTCTTCCTTCTGGTATTTATAAGGTATGTTATGCATTGAAATGCGCTGATAATAATTGTATTAAAAATGGACAGAATCTATTGTTTACTGAATTGCCGGAATGTTCGGACATAACAGTTGATCCTCCCAACCCGTTAATTCTTTCTTTTCCGGAAGATCAAGCTAAACTGGAAATGTTTAGGCCCACATATTACTGGATTGCACCTCAACCATTGGCCACAGTTCCGGATTTTAGTTATACTATTTCAATATTTAAGTTAAATCCTAATCAAAGTTGTGAGGAAGCTGTTTATCAGAATCCACCACTTTATAAAGAGAATGGGATTTCGCAAAATTTTATGAATTATCCTATTGAAATGGAAAACTTAGATACGGGTGTGATTCATTGTTGGAAGGTTGATGGGATTTTGTCTGGAGTGCAAGTAGCACAAAGTGAGATTTGGCAATACGAATTAAAAACAGACTCTAATAAAAAAGAAATCCCTCCACCAGTTTCTTATTTGGAAATTCAAAAACAAGATGCACAATCAGTATTTAAAACATCAGGATTAATTCGATTTAAATACAGTAGTAGAAAACCCAATTTCCAAATAAATTGTGAAATTAAAATAATAAAAAACAACAAACAATTAGTAGTTAAAGAATTGGATTTCGATGGAACCTCAGGGGAAAACTATTATCAAATTGATTTAAACGAAATAAAGGCGATAAAAGAAGGAGATGTTTTTGAACTAACTATTAAAGATAAGAATAATAAACATACAGTGATGTATCAATTTATAAAGTAATATATATGAATGTATTAAATAAAATAAAGGAAAAATATACAATTATACTATTTGGTTTTTTTCTGTTGATCTGCACTCTGATTTATCTGTCTTTTATAGATGAAAAAATTTATTTCATTGATAATCAATTATTGGTAAAAGAGTTTAAAATGACCAAGGAGTTGGAAAAACAATATCAATCTATTACAATAAAACGTAAAGAATTAATGGACAGTTTAGAATTAGAACTTAAGGTAATTGAAAATAAAATTCGAACAGGTGATAAAGAATTGATGGACGTTTACAAATACAAACTAATGGATTTTAAAGAATTGAGTGAAGAAATGGAAGAAAAGAATAGTGAGGTATCCGCCAAGTTTAATGATCAAGTAGTTACGCAATTGAATCAATACGTTAAGGAATATGCATTGGAGCATAATGCACAATTTATTTTGGGTGCTAACGGCAGCGGTAATTTGCTGTATGCAGATGAAGATTATGATAAAACCAAAGAAGTAATTGTGTTTGTGAATAAAAAATATTTAGGAAAGTAAAATGAAGCTTATTTATTTAACCATAGTATTATTTTTTGTTTCATGTGATCCAGATAAATTGGGTAAAAAAGAGTTTATTACCTGGTGTAATTCTAATTTAACAGAAACCAAGGAGTTTAATCAACTTAAAATAGATGCTCGAATTTTACCGGAAGAGTATTTTGTGGCATCGGATAATAGAGAAAGAAACACTGGATTAACACAAAATATATACGCGTCAGTAAAATTTTATCAAAAGGACGGTGAAGAGTCACTTTTCGGCAAATATAATTCCAAAGAATTTCAAGATAGATTGAACTATTTTGTAGAAAATGCAAAAAAGGATTTTCAACTTGTTAGCAATCAGGATACTTTTTCACCGCAGCTTTATCATTTCGAGAGATATTACAACATAGCCAATTTCTCTATTGTAAATCTGGTTTTTGAAGTACCAAGAAAAAATTACTATCAATCGAATTCATTGGTGTACAATGATCAAATATTCAATATAGGAAAAATCGCATTTTCATTTGATCATTTTAATAGTGAAATCCCTCAATTAATCCAAAATTAATTATGCTTAGTGAAAACACAATAAGGCGCAGAATAGCCATGTTCTTGGCTTGTAATATCTTGATTGAAATATTCGCACCGAGTATGTCCTATGCGTTAACTGGAGGTCCATCTCAGCCGGAAGTGGATTCTTTTGAGCCTGTGAACACTACTCAAATGGTTGATTTGTTTACCGGGGATTTCAATTATAATATTCCTTTAATTGATGCTGGTGGTTATCCTGTGAATATTTCTTACCACGCTGGAATTGGAATGGAACAAGAGGCGAGTTGGGTTGGATTGGGATGGAATATCAATGTGGGCAATATAACCCGTAATGTCAGAGGGATACCTGATGATTTTAAAGGTGATTCAATTGAGAAAGAATTTAATATGAAACCCAACAACACGTTGAGTTTAGGAATTGGTGCGGATTTGCAAGTTTTTGGAATATCGACTAAGAAAGCTAAAGAGATTAGAAAAAACTTAGAGAGTAAAGAAATCCAAAATGACCCGCGTTTAAAGAAATTGTCAAAACTTAGTCGCTGGGAGATAGATTTGGGAGTAGTGAGTAATAGCTACAGAGGGATGGGGATTGATTTGTCGGGTGGATATACTGCATTAAAGCAAAATAATTATGTTCATATTCCAATAGGTTTGGGTATTAATTCACAGTCGGGTTCGTCTTGGAATGCGGCTGTTGTCTTTGGTAAAAATTTAGTCGAACAGAACAAGACTGGTTGGGTGGGTTCAATAGGTTTGGGTTACAGTTCATTAAATGGCTTGAAATCAACGAGTATTTCCGGAGCTTACAACCATGTTGGAAAATCAAAGTATTTTTCTGGATCTTATGGAAGAGCGAGTAACACAGCAATTGGGTTATCAACGTTCACTCCAAGTTTTCAGTTTTCAATGCAAAATATGGGATTTGGAATGCATTTAACATTAGGTTCTGAATTAACAGGGAGACATGGAAATATCACGCTAAACGGATCTTACAGTGAACAGTGGTTGGAAAAATCCAGAATGTATTATAACGCTTATGGGTATTTATATGACCAAAAACAGATTAAGAATGCTGATAAATCTAAATTGAAAAGCGACAAGTATTTGATGCTGGATTTTAATCGTATTAATGATGGAAGTTTTAACAGTAAAGTAACAAATATGCCCGTTGCAACTGGTACTTTTGATGTTTTATCGGTTCAGGGGCAAGGAACTGGTGGGTCATATCGAGCTCACAGAAACGGTGCAAGCGTTTATTTTGATCCCAAGGTTACAAACTCAAAAAATAAAAACTCTTTGAATCAGTTGAATATTGGCTTAGAATTAGGTCTTGGTGCTAATATTCATAATAGTTTTCCCTTGAATTTTAGTGGTTCATATTCTCAGTCGGGGGGATGGTTTGAGGAAAATGAGCTGTTTGAAAACTACTATTCCAAATCAAATGGCGAGAATTTTGAGGATGTATTTATAAAATCAGCATCAGACGGTGGCCCCAATGATGCGGGCAAGTTTGAATTGTTTGGTTCAAACGCTGCTTCATTTTTAGAGTTAGAGAAATTACAGAACAACAAATCTGCTGGAAATAAATTCTCGAAAATTAAAATTTCCAAATTTCAAAGTAAAAATGAAAAAACTAGCTTACCCCGATACAAGAATTTAAAAAGAGTAGCTCGAAATTCAACATTTAGTTTTCTTTCAAACAAAGAAACACAAAGTGGAATGGGTTTAGAGAACAGTAGAAATAGTTATTCTAAGTACTTTTGGGAACATGGTACTGGGGTTTCTGTAAGAGGTTATTTTGGAACGGGTAGAAAATCCCCCAAAGCCCATCACATTGGAGAAGTAACTCAAACGAATCCAGATGGTTCTCGTTATGTTTATGGACTTCCCCAAATCAACAAGTATCAGAAGGAAGTCGTTTTTAATGTAGCCAGGGCAAACGACCAAATAGGAGCTTCTACACATGAAAATCAAAGATATCAAGATAAAGAATTAGTGGGATATCTGCCTGGAACGGACGATCAAACAGGAAATACTCGTGGTTCTGATAATTTTTTTCAATCCACAATTACACCCGCATTTTCACATTCTTATTTATTAACGGGAGTTCTAAGTCCTGATTATGTAGATGTTCTTGGGGATGGAATAACCAATGATGATTTGGGAAATGCTGTTAAATTCAACTACAATTTAGCATCAGAAAATTATAAATGGAGAGCTCCATATGAAAAAAATATGGCTCGTTTGAATAATGGTTTCTTATCTGATAATTTAGATGATAAAGGGTCTTATGTTTACGGGGAAAAGGAGTTGTGGTATTTGCATAGTATTGAATCCAAAACACATGTTGCCATCTTTAAAGTTTCTCAACGGAACGATGGTTTAGGGGTAAAGGATTCAAGTGGGGGAATGGATTCTACAAGTTCATCAAGAATGATGAAACTCGATTCAATTGTGCTGTATAGTAAATTAGATTTATTAAAGAATGGTTCAAATGCAACCCCAGTTAAAACGGTTGTTTTTAAGTATAGTTATGAATTATGCAAAAACATTCCCAATAACAAGTATTTCCAGAATTCAACGGCTACAGGTCCGGGTAAATTAACCTTAAAGGAAATTTATTTTACCTATGGAAAAAACAACAGAGGACAACTTAGTCCGTATAAATTTCAATATACCAATTCAAATCCAGATTATGGTTTAGCGAATTTCGACTGTTGGGGGAACTATAAATCAAGTACACGTGATGTACCTAACAGGGAATTTCCTTATCTCGATCCGTTAGCGGATACTTCAATAATAAATCAACATGCTTCTTCATGGTGTTTGAATAAGGTGAAATTACCCAGTGGAGGAGAAATAAATATTGAATATGAAGCAGACGATTATGCCTATGTACAAGATCAGAAAGCTATGTCTATGATGATGATTGAAGGTATGGCTAAAGATGCGAATGGATTAAAAGGTGATAATGACAAATTATATGATAATGGCAAAAAGAATACTTTCATTTATTTCAAAAATCCAGACCCATTAAATATTACAAATAGTTCAAAAGCGGTAGAATCACTTTTTAAAGATGAAAACAATCAATATTTAAAGGAGTTGTATTATCGAGTTAAGGTTAATATGAATCCTTATGCAAAGCCAAATCATACTGCTTGGGAATATGTAAATGGTTGGGATTCAATTAAAACGGTTGGTTCGAAGCCAAATGTAGGCATTTCTGGCGATTTAATTTGGGTCGAACTCGCCGAAGTTTCTCAAGGTGATGTTGGCATGAGTAGTGCTCATCCAATAGCAAAGAATGCTTGGCAATTTGCTCTTGATAATCTTGGCCCAATTGTTTTTCCTGGTTCTGCGCCAAAATCTAGAGATAAAAATGCATTCATGGGCTTGTTGAATTCGGTCGGAACTACATTGAATATTGTGACGGGTCCTTATGAGAACTTAAAATGGAGAAAAATCGCAAGTAAATTCAAGCCATTGCATTCTTACGTTAGATTGTATCATCACAATCAATATAAAAAAGGAGGAGGCGTAAGAGTAAGAAAATTATTTATCAATGACAATTGGCAGAATATGTATTCTGGTCAAACCAATGGAGAATACGGTCAGAAATTTGAATATTCAACTAAAAACGCGCAAGGAAAAAATATTTCAAGTGGAGTGGCTTCATGGGAACCATTTATGGGTGGTGATCAAAACCCTCATCATAAACCCAATTATTATGTAGAAAAAGTTCTGATGGGGCCTGATAAAAGAATCAATCAAAGTAACCCTAATTTGGAATCATTGTATCCCCCTGCTACCGTGGGATATTCGGAAGTTAAAGTTACAAGCATCGGTAATACGAGTTCTCCTAGGAGTAGCACGGGGTACACATTAAACGAGTTTTATACGGCAAAAGATTTTCCTGTGGTGGAGAAATTTTCGGAGTTACAACAATTAACTAACGGTACACCGAGCTCTAAATTCTTTAAGAGTTTGTTTTCTCCCGTGTACAACGATAAATATGGAGTTTCACAGGGCTATGTGTTGCATTTGAATGATATGCACGGAAAAGTGAAAAGTGTGAAAAATTTTGGTGAAGTTGAAGGTTCTGGAATTTATATTATTAGTGGTACACATTATAAATACCTTACCAGTAAATTGGATCCCAAAATTTTAGATAATCATGTTGATTTATTAACGGACTCAGGGTCAGTAGTAAATGCCGAATTATCGATGGATTATGACGTGGATTTTGATGTAAGGGAGAGCTATTCTACAAATTGGAAGAGTGGAACAAAAGTGGGATTTGATCAATCAGGTACTTTTGTTTTTCCTCATGTTATTCCAACTTTCAAGCGACAAACTCAACTTTTACAATCTGTTGTAACATGTAAGGTCATTCAACGATATGGCATCATAGACGAGGTTACAACCTATGATTATGGAAGCTCTATTGTTGTAAAAAATCTTTTATGGGATAAAGAATCCGGCTCCGTGTTGTTAACTAGAACCAAAAACGAGTTCGACGATCCCATATATAATTTTCAATATCCTGCACATCTTGCATACACGAGAATGGGTGGTGCATATAAGAATATTGATTATGCTGAGTATGATTGTTTAGTAGGAAACAATGGAATGTGTTCGGTAAGTAATAGTTCTAATTTTATTCCGGGAGATGAGCTTTTATTGACCAATACCGTTAATGAATTTTCTCGAGCTTGGGTTTTAAATTCTGGAGGGAATAAGATAAAATTAATTGATCGGAGTGGTCTGCCAATTCCAAATGGCAAATACGATGTTCGCATTATTCGTAGTGGAAATAGAAATATGTTGGCTGCGAATGTTGGAAGTGCAACACTAATGTCCAATCCGCTGAATTTTGTTAATGGAAAATTGAATCTAACCGATAAAATAGTCAATACCACTGCATTAGAATTTAGTGAAAATTGGCAAGCAACTATTAACTCATTTTCGAAATTCGACCGTGTTTGTGACACCATAGATCCAGGTTCACAATTTGTTTTAGCTGCGGCATATTTAAAGAAATCAATGATTGAGGATTCTTCCAGTCGTTTGCTCTATGAACTTCAAGGGTTGGAATCAGCTAATCCATTGAATTTGGAAAACTTGAATTGGTTTGATACAAGTTCTTTGAAGAATTACTTTGATTCATTTTATTTCAATCAAATCCCTTCGAGTTGTATCAAAGAATATTATGTTGGTCAAACCTCCGCAATTAACTCCAGTAATTTCGCCTTTCAACTTCGTTACCGCTGCGATACAAATCAGCCATGGACGTACATAAATACCTGTGACTTTTTGATGGGGGGTGGAGAATGGTCTAGTATTGATTCAATTGTACGATGTCGTGTAGTTTATGATGTATATAACCGAGTGAACCTTGCTTGGGTATATGATTCGGATGGAGATTCTACAGCATTTGACATTCCTATTGATTGTTTTGGACGGTTAATTCGCTGTAAAGAAGTATTGAGTTGTCAAAACACATTGGGCAGTATCGTTAATCCTTATGTTAATGGAGTTCGGGGAATTTGGCGACCTAAAAACACTTGGGTTTTCGTAGGAAAGCGAAAATATAAGTATGCTAAGGACTCAACAGATATTCGCAAAGATGGATTAATTGAAAATTACACGCCATTTTGGACCTTTAGTTCTACGGGGTTAAAATCAACGGGTAAGTTGAATAAACATTGGGTAAATTCAAATACCGTAACACTGTATTCCGCAACAGGGAATGGTTTAGAGGAAAAAGATGCTTTAGGTATATTTAAGTCTCAATTGATTGGCTATGATAACACATTGGTTATCGCCGAAGCTAATAATGCACAGTACAGAGAAATAGCATTCGATAATTTTGAAGATTATAATTATCTGATTGGTAATTGTGAGATCCCAGGTCATTTTGATTTTAGGTCAGGGATGCAGGCTAATTCTGAGTGGAAATATTTGAGCAGGGGTCGATCTAAATACCTAAACTTTAACAATCCTTCACAGAATGTATATATCAGAAAAGATACTGCTCATAGTGGCTTACATAGTATTGTTTTGAAACCTAATGTAAATCATGCACTTACTAGAGTTATTGATACATCCATTTATCAAAAATTAACAGTAACGGACACTGGTTTGTTCAGAATTAATGATGTTAAAAATACAGTACCGTTGTTTTCTCCCAACACCAATAAGCGTTATATTATTTCTGCTTGGGTAACAGAAGATATCTCTAATAAAAATACGGTTTCATCATTTCAAAACGCAGTAATCAATGTAAAAACATACAACTCCGGATCGGTTAGTCTAAATCAGAATTTTACTGCTAGCGGCTTGATCATAGAAGGTTGGCAAAAAGTAGATGGCTCATTTACTATTCCAGCAAACGCAGATAGTATTAGAGTAACACTTATTAATCAGAGTAATTCTCATAAATCTGGATTTGATGATATTCGAATACAGCCGTTTAATAGTCAAATGAAGGGCCATGTTTATAATCCTATTTTAATGAAGGTAATGGCGGAATTAGATGAAAATAATTACACCTCTTTCTATGAGTATGATGCCGAAGGTAATCTAGTCAGGATTAAACAAGAGACTGTTCGAGGAATTATGACCATAAAGGAGTACAGAAAAGGATTTCAGAAAACCAAATAATTCACAAATCAAATGAAAAAAATCCCTCAAATAGGCTTCGTTTTCATTGCACTGTTAGCGAGTAGTGTGATGTACGCATATTGGTCTCGTAGTTACAATTTCAATAAAACGATTGAAACTAAGAAGAATCATTTAAAATCAGAAACAGAAGCATATCAATATCTACGTAATCTAGTAAGCAAGTACAGTAATTTGAGTGAATATTTTGTTGAAATCCATTATGAGTTTATGGATGAAAGCGATCAATCCTTTGTGATTGATCGTTTCTCGGGTTTGATATGTTTTAACCAAAATAATCAGTATTTAAAATCCTACGACAGTGAAACCATTATTAACGAAAAGTATAATCTACTGATTAATGATGAAGATAAAACCATTTTTATTGCACAAAGAGATAGTGTTTTACAGCTGTCAAATTCAGTAATAAATTCTCATTTGTTGGATTCTGTTCAACGCTTCGCATTGGATATACCTGTACTTGAGAAACTAAATGATACCTTGTTTACAATCAGTTATCAACCCCGATTTGAACAATGGAAAAAAGTTCTTATCGCTTTTAATCCAGTAAACAATACATTGAAAGAAATGAAAATGTGGCTAGACGAATCCATATCGGATGAAAATTCTCGCACAATTCAAAATCCAATTTTAGTTGCTCGATATTCTAAAGAACGATTTTCATTGAATCAAATGGACTTAAACAAATTTAAAACCAATCAATTTTTAGAAATGCAAAGTGGTCGACTTGTGGGAAAAGGTAAGGTTGCAAACTATATGATTGAAATCCAAGACTAACATGATGATTTCAAGAGTTTTACTTAAAAAAATAGTGATTTTACTTGCATTATTTGTGCAATTGCAATCAATAATGGCTCAGGATTTTAATTCTGAAATCTTTTATCAATATAAAAAAGTTTCACATATCCCGAGTTTACCCTATTCACTTCCAGAAGTATCTGATAACCATTACTCGGATATGTCAAGTCCATCTTGGCGACAAAAATTCAAGAATTTTGAAATCCATGATCGTATTGCATTACAAATTGTTGATTCAACGAGTAAAATTGATAGTTTTAACTATTGGGTGAAATTTACATTAGATACATTTAATGTCAATGGAAATCATGATTCATTCGATGTATGGATAAATATTAGCTATAACCCTAGATCAAAATCGCAGTATATTGATCGCAGTTTATTTCAATTTAAAAATATCTTTAAATACAAGGCTTCTATCAAAGTAATTAGTGCCGATAGTGGTGGGGCTTCCATTAATTTCACAACCGCAAAGAAAAACTTTTCCATCAGAACAGAAATTGAAACTAAACGATATTATCTGTATCCTTATGAACGAAAAGTAACTTCACTGACTCATACATTAACGGGAAATAAGCTAAAAATTCAGTGGACGGATACGGGGAATGTGGCGCCTGTTTGGTATGAATTAGAATGGACTTGGTTAGATACGTTTGGATACGCAACTAATTTATCTGCTTTAGATTACAACTTTCTAAATAATAGCACACGAGTAGTAACTCAAAACAAGAATTATTTATTGAATTTAGCGTATAACGGTGGAGTCGTTTTGTATCGTGTTCGTCGTGTACGTTGGGATAGTTTGTATCTTACCCAAGTAAAATACGGTCAGTGGTATCCGGAAAACCCAAGCACTGGCAATGCTCTAGATTGGATATCGGCAACGGTCAATAACCATGTTTACAGCCCATCTCATGAACATCAAACAAAGAATTGGGATTATTCAGTTGTTTTTGCTGAGGATGGTTTGAAGAAAGAAACAGTGATGTATTTTGACGGTAGTTTGCGCAATAGACAAATTGTTACATTGTCTTACACAGATACCAATAGTTTGGTTGCGGAAAAGTACTATGATTGGCAAGGAAGAGAAGCACTTTCCATTTTACCTGTGCCTTCTACATTAGATACATTGAAGTTTTATAGAAATTTCAATGTTAATACGAGTAATCAGCCTTATAGTGCTGCAGATTTTGATGAAAGTAATGATGTATCGGATCTGAAAAATGTCCAAGCAGAGCCTTTAGGTCTAACCTCTGGCGCGGGTTTATATTATTCTTCAAATAATCCTAAAAAGTGGAATGAAAACCAATTTATACCTGATGCCCAAGGATTTCCAATGACACAAACCCTATTCAAACCGGATGGATCAGGTAGGCCTTACATGCAAAGTGGAGTAGGGTATGTTCACCGAATAGGTGGAGGACATGAAACAAAAATGTATTATGGTAAACCCACTCAACTTGAATTGGATCAACTCTTTGGTTTTGAATCCGGTTATTACAATCACTACAAACGAAATGCTACCATTGATCCCAACGGGCAAGCAAGTGTAAACTACATAGATCAACACGGCAGAACTATTGCGACAGGTTTAGTAGGAGCACCTCCATCCAATTTGGATACTTTGGATTCTTATTATGAAGCCATTCGAGAAACCGATATAATTACCAAACAGGATAATGTGTTTGATGCTAATCGGAATGCATTTATGTCTAATCATGCCTTTACCGTTTTCTCTCCCGGTGAACATTCTTTTTCGTATAAATTAAGTAGCTCAAATTGGCTAACGGCATGTACGCAATTTCAACAGTGTTTGGACTGTGAATATCAGTTGAGTTTTCAACTTAACGATGGTTTCGGTGAAACGATTTTTTCTGCTGAAATTCCTATTATTTCTAATGTAGACAGTACTTGCGAACTCAATTTTATTCTAGATACGTCGAACTCATATACTGCATCTTCAAATTTTGAAGTACAATACAGAGGAGATAGCTTTACGGTCAATCTTCCTATTGGGGAATACGTTTTATACAAAAAAATTGAAGTAAATACGCTCAACATAAAATATAAAGCCCAAAGCTATGTTGATTCTAATCAATGTTTTCAGAACTTAGATAGTTTTATTGCCAAAGAAATTGCCAAAATTGATACGAGTTGCACCACTTGTGATTCGTGTAATCCCGTTGAAAATCACTGTGAATCATTGCGTGTTTCCATGTTAACTGATTTGAGCCCAGGTGGTCAGTATGCATTGTTTGAATTTGATACTCTAACTAATTTGTCTAATTTTAATATAGACAGTACAAGTATTTATTACAATCACTCAGGAACTGCTCAACCTGTTTACCAACGTCCAACGTTGGGGAATTATCTAAACCTAGATGGTTCAATCAGTAAAATCAAAATTGGAGATTATTCCGAGGAAAAGTATCCCCAGCAACTAACGCCAGAGCAGTTTGTGTACAACTGGCAAGAAAGTTGGGCCAACAGTTTACTTCAATATCATCCTGAATACTGCATAATGCAGCAGTGTTTCGATACCTTGGAAAGGGCTTATGTGTATGACGATAAATTTAAAGTCATAGACAATTTTGACACAGCATTTAATCAAGGCTATTTTGATCCATTAGGAATCAATGATGATTTAGCGGATAATTTGGATTCATTCTTTTTAAATAACTCAGGTAGTTTGAATAGTTGGGGTTTGCAAATGCAATATCACATGGAGCACTACTCTCAGTTTGCGTCTATTCAAGGTGGTTTTAAAATTGGAGGTAAACTAGTACAAATGAATATTTGGCAACTGTCAATGGGTTTAGCATTTTGTCAAGATGCAACCGATGAACTGGAAAGAAATGTTTGTTTATTGGCATTTAGTGATAGTTCGATTCGAAACACGCTGTTTAACCATCCTGAAAAATACAATCAGTTCTGGGAAAACTACCAACAATTATACTTGCAACTTAAACAACACGTTTACCAACAAAGTTATCAGCTGAAAACGCAAAGTTGCAGCGGTTTTGTGAAAAATATTGGAACGTCGAAGAGTAGCTTGGCTTATAGAAATAAATATTCATGGTTTCCTAAAGCTGTTAATTATTATGATACCTCACGATCGTTGGTCAACATACAAAATCTAACCAATGCCGTAACTGATTCATTGAATACCATTGGAATTTGTGAAGCACAAATGCAATATTGGACAGAAAAGTTACAAGATTGTCCGAACTGGCAATTGCATAAAGACAGTATTTTACAGGGTTTCCTTCAAGTATGTAACAGCAATAATCAAGCAGAGTTATTTGCTCAAGGTATTGTTGGAACATCTGATTTTTCTACAAATAGTTCAGCCATAAGCTATCGGTTTAATTCTTTTGATCAGGTATTGAAGTACTATTTGGGAAGTAATTATGCGAATTTAGAGTGTAATGTTGATCTAATAGCCTTTCCAACGAAATACAACCAATCCTTATTTGAAATTGGTAAGTCGAGTGAATTAAATGATTGTCATTGTAATACGCTTGCTGAAGATATCAAACTATTCAACGGATGCGTGGATGATTCAGTTAGCATAACTACTAAAGGATATTACATGTTGAAGCTTTTCCAGAATATTCTGTCAAATAATTTATTTAATGTGCACAATTCGCAGTTAATCAGTGAAGCCAATTTCCCTGGAGTATTGAATAATTTGCTCAAGCCAGAATTGAAAATAACAGATAATTCAACCTCGATTTATAGCAGTTTAGCTATTTCAAATGATACCAATAACAGCAATGAAGCATTTCTTCATATAGCGACAGAACCCTATAATTCAAGCAATTCTAACTCGCAAAAATGCAATTTAATGCTTATTTCCAATCCTGGAATCAGCGTTTTGGATATTACTAGTTTCTTGTCCATACAAAGTGGAAATAAAGATACTTTCGAGTTTAAGGTAATCGTAAATAGTACGGATACAACTCAAATAAAAGTGGTTAGTGGTTGCTTTACCCATTTATTCCAAAAGTGTTCAAGTTCTGTGACCGTTGAGTCATTAGGTTCATTTACTGAATATTACAATCTGAAATATAACAGTTCGTTGAATTCAACCATCATGAATCAACTTTTATCAAAGTGTCAAGCCATTTCAGGAGGGCCTGCCATTTGTAGCCCAGAAATTAAAGCCAAAGATGTTCAAATGATGCAAATGTTGAATGAACTTCTTCGTCCATCGGGTTACTCTAATAATAGCGGTAACAGACATCACATAGAAACGAATCAATCGTGTTGGGATTCATCCAATTCAGGTTACAATTATTTGTTGAATAACAAGAATTACAAAAAGAACTTTTTTACAGAATTTCATAAATACAACAATATTTGGTACGAAGCGGGATTAAAAGATCCACTCTCAGGAATTTGGACCAATAATAAATTTAATCAAGACAGTTTTATTGGGGGAAATTGGATCGGTGTCAGTTGTACTGGAGATTCAACTTTAGTAGTGAAACAGTGCTTCATTGGTTATGGAGATCCTTTGAATGAGTTAAAAAACAGCACGAACTCGGATCTCGATGAATTGAGTGAAATTGATAGTTTTAGCAATTTATATTACGATTGGGATTTAGAAGAGTACATGGTTACAGCTCATAATCGATTTTCACAAGATAGTATTCATTTAAGTTTTAATACATGTTACACAGGATGTAAACCAAAACGTGTTATTTCAAAAACGTACACAGAAAATGTTAACGGAACTGAATTTGAAGTTAAATACTCCTTTGAAAAAAGAAAGCAGGATGCTTTAATGGATGTATTATCCTATTTGGCTAACACTGATAAAAGCACTGGCGTAAATGACGAAAGTGCATTAACCAACTCGGGCAGAACTCCACAGTCCCGTCATTATGATTTGTCAATAGCTATTTCTTCAGCTAAAAACAAGTATGTATTTCAAGTGCCAAATGGATCAGGAAATTATTTTAGAACTATAGCCAATTTTCCGGAAGGTGAATCAGATACGATGCTAGTAGCTTACATTCTAGACCCTACTGACTCGATATCTGCCAATTCAAAATGTCAATTCAATTTACGCCGTTTGCCTACTTCTAATCCCGTGGCATTTGCGCACATGCAATATTTTAAAGATTTTGAATTAGATAGAACTCGCGTTAAAGAGTTGATCCAAAAAGGCCAATTTGATGATGCTCAATTTTATTTCAATATCAAGGGCGGTAAATTAAACTCACCGGGTGATACTTCCTGGCAAACCATTCGAGGTTGGTCTTCTTGCTACGCATTATTTAATTTAGATATCCGTAATCAAAAGGGGCTTTTACAATTCTTACCACAGAATTTTGCTTCAAATTGCAACTGCTTGACTTGCCCTGAGGTAAAAGTGGTATTGGATTCATTTAAATCAGCATACCCAGAGATCCATACCAATCACAGCAATTTCTTAGATATGAGTACCAATTATTTAAATTCTAAATTGGGAACTCATATTAGCAGCTCGGAATATATTGCATTCATCAATAAATGCGATAAAGTTCGCAATACCAATTTCAAAAAGCCAACTAGCGATTATCGAATAAAATTATCCAATAGCAGCAGCGTTTGTAAAACCAATACCTTGGCATTTTTGAAACAGTTGAATGATTCATTGGATGGGTTATTGGAATTTGATTTGATTTCTTTTGTTTCAGATAGTTCTGAGTTTCACGTTAATTTTCAATATTTGAATAACGAAAATAAAAAATGGGCAATTCAAAAATTGTCTAGTTTTAAAAGTACTCAAACTGCTTGCTCAACGGCTGTATTTCAAGAGAATTATTATTCACCATATGATTTAGAACTCTTCATATCAACCAATCCTTCCAATGCTTTGGATTGTGCTGGTTTTAATTACGATTCATTTCAAGCACAATTTTGTTCGCAAAATTCTATTTCAATTCCTTACATGACAGCTAATCCTACAACGTATGATTACAATTCTTCTTTGGATCTGAATCCAAATGTGCAAGGTAAAATGTACTATGTAAACTTGGGTAATTTGTCCAATTTGATGATTTCTAAATATTTGAAGCAATTAAGTGATTCAACAAGTCCGTGTAATTTCATCAAACTCAAGTCGAATTTTTATTTTAATCCTGAAAAACAGAATCTTTTACAAAACAGTGTCTGTTTTAAAGATACATTGAACTCCACGAATTGCAAAGACTGTGAAACCATTCAGAATAAACTGATTGAATACCAATTTGCAATCAATACCACTGATTCACTTCCCTTGGTTACTAAATGGAATTCTCAAAGTATTTCTAATTGGTTAGCAACTAACAACATTAAGGCAGATGTGTATTTAACCAACAGTGAATGTACCACTTGTTCAGAGAAACAAATTTTAGTTTGTCAAGAACCTTCAAGTCAAGCTAAAGGTATTTATCAATTTATCCAAAATCTTACTTTGGAGAATAAACTTGGTTATAACTCCGGCTTTTATTCGCTAGATACTACCTATCATTCTGTAATTGCTCGCTTTATGGATAATCCATCCATTATTGTAGATTCTCTATTGGGATGGAAAATTTCACAATCAAACGGCGCAATTGTGGGTACCCTTAGATTGAATTCAACCTCACAATTGACATTTAATTTTGATTTTGAACTTGGAACTTTGTCCGCTTTAACAGAAATTCAACAAACATCTGGATTCAGACCCAAACCTCAATCAGGAAAATCAAGTGTTTTGAATATCTCTGTGAGCAATGGTACTTCTAACGATATACTTTCCGTACAAGTTTCGGGTGTAAATATGATGGAGTGCTGTTCTTTCGACCAAACTGTTTTATGTAGAAAAGAACTGTTACCCACATTAAAAGTTAAACCCACGCCTTGTGGCCAAGAACTTATTCCTGTTGCCCGCTTTAATGCTCAGTTGAAATATCAAAACTACAGAGATAGTTTACTTTCCTTATTTCAAGACTCATTTCTTAATCATTGTCTGAATAATTTGAAGGATACAATTCGATTGAATTATTTAAAACAGAATCATCATTTTACACTTTATTATTACGATCTTGCAGGTAACTTAGAACGAACAGTACCACCCAAAGGAATTCAGTCTTTAAGTTTGAATTTTGCAGCCCGTCAAAATCTCAATGATTATCGGGCACTGAATGACTCCAACAAGCGTGTATTTACCGATCATGATTTAAATAGTATTTATCATTACAACTCGTTAAATCTTGTTGATTATCAAATCACACCCGATGCTGGAATTACGCATTATTATTACGATCGTTTGGGAAGAATGGTGGCTAGTCAAAATGCCAAACAAAAGCAAAGAGGTATTGACCAGGGCAAATATATCTATAGCTATACTATTTATGATGCACTAGGCCGCATGGTAGAAGTGGGGGAGGCAACTTCAAATGTACAATTCAAAACAGATAGTGTTCAATACGATACCGTTGAATTAAGCAGAAGCAATAGTATATACACTCGTTGGCTTGCAGCTTCAAATAGAACGGAAATAACTAAAACCTATTATGATGAACCCATTAACTCAATGGTGGATCAGTTTTTTGAAGATTTAGGAACTGGAACGGGACAACAGAATTTACGAAACCGTGTTGCTTCAACTGCTTATCTGGAAACACAATCCGTACTTTACGATAGAGCAACTCACTACAGTTATGATATTCATGGAAATGTTCACACACTGATTCAGGAGAATCCGGATTTGAAAGAATTAGGTAGCGATGTAAAATCGATTTACTATGAATATGAATTGTTTAGTGGAAAGGTTAAACAAGTTACTTACCAGAGCGGACAAGTAGATCAATTCATTCACCGTTACGAATACGATGCCGACAATCGATTGCTAACCACTCAAACCAGTTTAGATGGGGTTATTTGGGATATGGATGCGGAATACAAATACTACCGCCATGGTCCATTAGCACGGGTAGTTTTAGGTGAAAAATCGGTTCAAGGTTTGGATTATGCGTACACCATAAACGGTTGGATAAAAGGTGTAAACAGTGATTACTTAAACTTGAATGCAGATATGGGCAAAGATGGTGGCTCAGAATCCGAGGTGGCTAAAGATGCATTTGGTTACAGCCTAACTTATTTCACTGATGATAATGATTCTACCAACACGTTTTTGGGGGATTATAAATCCATAACACCTTCTCATTTTTTAGGACGCATTTATAATTCACCGCTGACCAATACCTCTAGAAATCTCTACAATGGCAACATCAAGCACATGGTTACAGCCATCGGAGAATTTATGAAAAACGGAGAATCACCACAAGCAACCGTATATCATTACGATCAATTGAACCGATTAACCAACATGAATACCTATGCCAGTTTCAATTTTTCTAACCAATCATGGAATTCAGGTTCATTAAGCGATAATTATCAAAATAGCTTTACCTACGATGCCAATGGTAACATTTTAACCCAATACCGTAAAACGGCAAAGTCAAGCAATAAAGTTCAAGATCAACTCACATACCATTACCAACCCCATACCAATCAACTGACCTATGTTTCTGATGCTGTTGATCAAAATCACTATACCAACGATATTGATGATCAAGCCTCAGACAATTACTTATACGATAAAATTGGTAATTTAGTCAAAGATAAATCCGAGTCAATCGATACCATTTTATGGAATGTGTATGGTAAAATCAAGGAAATTCGTCGGGTAGATACCAGCTCAAAACCTTGGCTAGCGTTTGAGTATAACCCTTCGGGACAAAGGGCTGTAAAAATTGTAAAACCAGACCACAACGATCAATTGTCGTGGATATACACCTATTACATATACGATGCAACGGGCAATGTAATGGCTACCTATACCCGCAGAAATTATTTTGATGATATCGGTGATTCCAGCTTTGCTTTCGTAAACGATTGGATATACAACGAATTGGGATTAACGGATTTGCAGGATTTTATGGAATCTAAATTCAGCTACAACAGTCAATTTATCAACGATTGGATTGAATTTTTATCGACCAATGAATTGGCAGCTG
>JACCDQ010493902.1_pt1 | contig 28498 bp, 38 predicted proteins | sample 7446031 | NCBI WGS metagenome assembly JACCDQ01 (sample SAMN15323442, study PRJNA562643) | freshwater metagenome | isolation source: river surface water | place: USA:Blue River Watershed | collected 2017-08-17 | reverse complement strand
GCACTATGTGTGCTCCGGTCTATGGCGTGACAGTGACCTGTCCAAGGTCGCCAATGATGTTACTTGGCCTCGTCGCGTGTATTTCGGAGATGTCCAAGCGATCCTTGACTCGCTGAATCTGAAATCAAATATAGAGTCAGTATAAATAGTTATGGAATAAACAATAATTTAATACAAATATGGCACAAAGTACACTAATCTCAGCAGGAACTACAGAAGCAACATCAGCAGACACTATTGTTTCTGCCGGATCAGTTGTGACTGTTGGTCTATTTGTTTCATCTGGAGTTATTCCATTTGCAACATCAGCACAAATTTTTGTTAAAACCCCAGCAAATAACACACTTGTTGGGTCTTTAAATGCTACAACCCCAGTTCTCCAGATTCAAGGACCAGGAACCATTGTAGTTAAACGGTTATCTACTACTACATCGGTTGGTGTGTTTTTAACAACTTAAATAACTATTATGGCAATTACTAAAACAGTTATCAAACAAAATCACATTGAGGCAATTGTTAAAGTTGTTAATGATACAACAGATTCTGCTTCAATCACGATTAGTCTATCAACAGATCTTCTAAAGTCTAATGAAGAAATTGTTGGAATACCAATTGTAAATCTAGGATCATCTGAATCATCTATTCAAGTTGGCACAGAAGCAAATATTACCAGAAATAATCAGGTAATTGTTAATTTCTTTGAAAACACCGAGCAGTTTGAAATGCCATGGGGAGCAGATACCCAAAATAACACATCTGATTTAGTAGTAAACTTCACAGGTAAGGGAACTATTTACATGAGATTGTTAAAAATTGCCGGTTATCGTGCTTTATTCCGTCCAGAACAAGGTGTTAACCTATGAAGCTAATTACGGATGTTTCTGTTTTATCTACAGAAATTTTAACAGAAAGTACTGCAGAAGGAAAGCGTTTATATATTGCTGGTCCTTTCTTAATGCATTCTAAAGAAAATAGAAATGGCAGAGTATATTCTAAAAAAGGAATGGATTCTGCTGTTAAGAAATATACAGAAGAGTATATTAAGTCATGTCGTTCGCTTGGTGAAATGAATCACCCTGCAGGTAGATTGCAAGTTGATCCTGAACGAGCATGTATTATGACTACTGAACTTAATCCCGATGGTAACTACTATTACGGAAAAGCTAAAGTTCTAAGTACACCTCTAGGAAAAGTTTTAGAAGCTCTATTGTTGGATGGTGTTAAGATTGGTGTCTCATCACGTGGTCTAGGTTCTGTTTCTAAGAAAAACGGTAAAACTATGGTAGGTGATGATTTCATGCTTACCGCTGCAGCTGATGTTGTACATGATCCAAGCGTTGCAGATGCATTTGTAAATCATTTAATGGAAGAAAAAGAATATCTTCTAATCGATGGACATTATGTTGAAAAAGACTTATTTGAAGCTAAAGCTAAAATTAAGATTGCACCATCATATAAACTTGAAGAAGCTAAATTACAAGCATTCCAAGAGTTTCTAAACAAAATTAAATGTTAATTAAATATAAGTAATAACCAATTACTAAGGATTTTATATGACACTTGAAGACCAAATTCGTGCTCTTTTAGAAGCTAAGCAAAATAAAGATAAAGATCAGGATGATGCTACTCCAGAACAGGAAGATCAGCAAAAACAAGCTGATCGCATAGATGATGACCCTGCTGTTAAGATCGAGAATCCAATGGATCCTAATCTCCAATCATCTGAGACTCCACAAGGAGATATCGCTGCTGCTGAAAAGCAAGGCGAAGAAGATGAAGAAAAAGAAGAAAATAAACAAAATCAAGTATCTGAGTCTATCTCTGATTTACTCGGTGATGAATTCTCAGAAGAATTCAAGGTAAAAGCACAAACTATCTTTGAAGCTGCTGTCAAAGATCAAGTAATGAAATACGAAGCAAAGCTGCAAGAAGAGCAAAATGCCACTGCAGCCAAGCTTCAAGAAGAATTCGACGAGAAGCTCGAACAAATGAAGAAGCATCTCGAAGAAGAAACTAGTGACAAGATTGATGGATACCTCAGTCATCTGGCCGAGGAGTGGAAGAAAGATAATGAAATTGCCCTAGAAGCTGCAATTAAATCTGAACTAACTGAATCATTTATTAATAACCTAAAGACTGTATTTGAGCAACACTATATTGATCTACCAGAAGATAAGGTTGATCTATATCAGAAGACGCTTGAAGAAAAGGCTGAAATGGAAAATGCTTTAGCATCTACTGTTGGTAATCTAGCAAAGCTAACAGAAGAACTAAATCATCTAAAGCGTGAACAAATTATCGAAGAATCCCTAAAGGAATTTTCAAGTTTAGATGCTGCTAGGTTCAAGACACTAACAGAAGATTTTGCATTCGAAGATGAAGAGTCATTCAAGACTAAACTATCTATCGTTAAGAAATCATTCTTTGGTCAAAAGAGCCATACTAGTGAGCAACTAGCTGAAGAGATTGTTAAGACACCTGAAATTGTCGAAACACCCTCAAATGTTAATGTAATTACTGAAAATACTGCAATGAGTTCATATCTAAGAGCTCTAAAAAGCAAAAAATAAATTACGTTAAATATAAATATAACTGAGAATCAATCAGTCTAATTTTTAATAAAAGAAAAGGAAATAATATGGATTTAGTAGAAAAATGGAGCCCTGTACTAGACGCTGATGGCGTTGCTCCTATTAAAGACGAATATCGTCGTAAGGTTACTGCTCGTCTCCTAGAGAACCAAGAAGTTGCCAATCGTGAATCACGTCAAGCTCTATTTGAAGATTCACCTGTTAACTCCGTTGGTACTTATGGTGATGTCAATGGACAAAACGGTGTTGCTAAGTATGACCCAGTGCTAATCAGTCTAGTTCGTCGTACTATGCCACAACTCATCGCTTATGATGTTTGTGGTGTTCAGCCACTAAGCCAACCTACCGGTCTAATCTTCGCGATGAAGGCTCGTTATACCGCTCAGAACGGTACCGAAGCTCTTTATAACGAAGCTGATTCTACCTTCTCAGGTGATAAGACTGTTAAGTCAAATACCGTTGGTCCTGATGATGCACAAAACGGTACTAACCCAGCCGAACTAAACGGTGGTGATGGCATCTTCACTTATGGTACTGCAATGTCCACCTCACAGGGTGAAGGTCTAGGTTCTTCAAATGGTCAAGCTTTCGGTCAAATGGCTCTAACCATCGAAAAGAAGGCTGTTGAAGCTAAGACCCGCGCTCTAAAGGCCGAGTACTCAGTTGAACTAGTTCAGGATCTAAAGGCTCTACATGGTCTTGATGCTGAGCAAGAACTCATCAACATTCTTTCAACCGAAATCACTGCTGAAATCAACCGTGAAATCGTTCGTACCATCGCTGTTTCAGCTAAGCCTGGTGCTCAAGCTACTGTTACTCCTGGTATCTTCGACATGGATCAAGACGCTGGTGGTCGTTGGTCAGTTGAGAAGTTCAAGGGTCTAATGTTCCAAATGGAACGTGACGCTAACGTTATCGCTCAACAAACCCGTCTAGGTCGTGGTAACTTCATCATCTGTTCAAGCGATGTAGCTTCTGCTCTAGCTATGGCTGGTGTTCTAGATTACAACCCAGCTATCCAAGGTACTGAAGTTGTCGATGAAGCTTCTACTACTTTTGCTGGTATCCTTAATGGACGTTTCAAGGTATTCGTAGATCCTTATTTGGCTAACGGCGGTTCTAATACCCATTATGCTGTTATTGGTCACAAGGGTCAAAACCCATACCAAGCTGGTCTATTCTATGCTCCTTACCAGCCACTACAACTCTTCCGTGCAGTTGATCCAGCTACTTTCCAACCAAAGCTAGCTTTCCGTCAACGTTACGGTGTTGTTGCTCACCCATATGCTGTGCCAACCGCAGTGTCAAGTGATGGTCTAGCTGCTAATAGCAACGTTTTCTTCCGTAGAATTTCTATCAAGAACCTACTATAAGTAATAAAAATGATACTGACAAAAGTATCATTTTAAAACTAAATTCTAAAGGACCTTCGGGTCCTTTTTTCATGTTATAACACATTTTACGTGTTTTGTTTAAATACTATATTATTACTCATATCTATCATGTCCCTAGAACGTCTATCATTTTTAAAAAGATATGCCATTAAAGGCAAACACTACAATTTCGATGAAGAAGTCAATAAGATCAAAGAACCGGTCTATGCAGATCTAAATCAACTTAAAAATTTTACTGATGAAGAATTGAATAATCTAAAACCCGTTGTCAAAATTCATCATTCCGATTTGAACAATGATGGGGGTTATTTTACACTATTCTCTAAAGCTAAAAGTAAAGTAGTTTTACCTAATATGATTGCGCAGCACCTAGCAACAAATCATAAAGCGAGAATAGAACCTCATCATCATGTCTTTATGAAAATGGGTAATCTAACTAGTGAGTCATTGCGGGACGTTTGTCTTGCAATTCCAAAGAAGAGGGTATGGACTTATGGTGTAGTTGACACCATTCCTGTAGAAGCATTACATCACCCAAATTTGACTAAGGAACACGCAGAAGAAATCGTTAATAGTGCAAGAGAAGCTAGAAATCCTTATCTGAATCAAATGGAACGACAACTAAAGAAGAGATACAACAAATGAGTTTATTGCGTAACCATCAAAGATTTCTAGAGAAATATACATTATCGGATGCACACTATACGTATGAAGATTGTCCTCTTCTCTATTTGAAACAATCTAAAGAAGTAACCAAAGAACATTTGGATAAAGCACTTAATGATACAAATACTGATGTTAGATTAGCCGCAGCCAGTAATCTTAATGCGAGTAAAGAACATTTGGATAAAGCACTTAATGATCGTAGTGAAGGTGTTAGAGCAGCAGCCGTTAGCAATCCTAATGCAACTAAAGAACATCTAGATAAAGTGAAACATGACTTTTATTTTGTTAAAAGTGCAGCAAAAACAAATCCTAACTACGCGAAATATTTTCCTAATGGATACTAAAATGGAACACTCACAATTTTTATCAAAGTTTGCTAAACCTGATCTTCATTATTCATTTGACGATGCACCAATAGCGTATATAAAGAATTCATCAAATATATCTGATAATGATCTGGATATGTTCTTAAATCATGCTAATTGGAAATATCGAGAAGCTGCAGTTTCAAACCCAAATATCAAAAGTCATCATCTCGATAAAGCATTAAATGACTCTGAATATGAAATTAGACAAAATGTAGCAGCACATAATAATGCAACTAAAGAACATCTTGATAGATTATTATTGGATAGAGATTATGATGTTAGAGCAGCCGTGGCAGGAAATCCTAATGCGACTAAAGAACATTTAGATAAAGCATTAAATGATATTGCAGTTAGTGTAAGAGAATCGGCCATAGCTAATCCAAATGCAACTAAAGAGCATATTGATAAAGGATTGAATGATAATAATTTTTATATTAGGGCAGTTGCAGCAGGAAATCCTAATGTGACTAAAGAACATTTAGACAAAGCGTTGGAAGATGCCGATTATGTTGTTAGATCACATGCAATACATAATCCTAATGCTACAGAAGAACACATGAATAAAGCAACGACTGATTCGGATGTTATAGTTAGAATGGCTTTAGCAAATAAAAATAATATTTCTAAAGAAAATATGTCTAAGTTATTAAAAGATTCTAATCATCTTGTAAGGCAGACAGTAAAAGAAAATCAAAAATATAAAGAATATTTTCCGAATGGGCATGAGGACTAATTAAATGGCTTTATCAAAAGAACATCAAAATTTTATATCAAGGTTCGCCAAACCTGATCTGCATTATTCATTTGAAGATGCTCCGATTGTATACTTGGAAAAATCTAATAAAATAACTAAAGAACATATAGACAAAGCATTAGACGATGAATCATATAAAATTAGATTAATTGCGGCAAGCCATCCTATTGCAAATAGTGAACAGATTTATAAAGCATTAAATGATAAAAGTATAGATGTTAGACAAGCCGCAGCTAGTAATATTAATGCAACTAAAGAGCATTTGGATAAAGCATTAGATGATAAAAACACTTGGATTAGATCAGAAGCTGCAAAACATCCAAATGCGACTAAAGAGCATATTGATAAGGCATTGGATGATATTGATATGATAGTTAGACACTCGGCAATAAACAATCCAAATGCTATTGCAGAACATTTGGATAAAGGATTAAATGACACGCATTTAGGTAACAGAGTAATGGCAGCAAAACACCCAAATGTTACAAAAGAAAATTTACTTAAGGCATTGAATGATGCCAAGTCTTTAGTCCGTGATGCGGCAGTGAAAAATCCAAAATATAGAGAATACTTTCCCAATGGACACAAAGGTCTAATCTAAATACTATAACTAACCTAACAGGAACAATAATGTCATACGATAAATTTGCCCAAGCATATCTTTCAATGCTACAAGAGTCAACTCAGTATCTTTCTGAGGAAATGCTCATGGAAGACCGCATTGATTACCTAAAGAAGAACACCAAAGTAATCAACTCGAGCCATGACACGTTTGCTGCACACCGCAGCCCAGAAGATATCATTGATTTCTTGTCAACTCATGCTGATCCCAGTAAGAAGAAGATTTATACCCAACATCTAATCAAGATGTATCATAACGGTGCCTTCCGTCAAGAAGATGCTCCGCGCGTACATGATGCGCTGAATAGCTTTGACAAATATAAAACTAAACTGCCAGAAGATCAAAGAGACATTGCAAAGTATTCAAAAGTTTCTGACATTGAAAGTGTTGTTGCACCACATCTTGGTACCGGTGTAACAAAGGCAGAGCAACAGAGCCTACTAAAGAGCAATCTCGACATTCCTGGTAAACATGAACTGAAATATGATGATAACGATATCTCTATCTATCATGTAAAAGATGAAGAAACTTCTCAGCAGCTATATGGCAGTAAGACTGCAAAGCAACCAGGCGCATTCCCAACTGAATGGTGTACAGCATGGTCAGCTCCCAGAGAATGCCAGTTTAAGAACTACCATGGACAAGGTAACCTTTTTGCAGTTCATCGTAAGTCAGATGGTGCAGTATTCCAGTATCATCCCAAGACAGATCAGTTTATGGATTCAAATGACAATACAATCTCGAAAGAAGATTTTGAATCCTTAAAACCATCATTACACAAGGCATGGGCTAAAGATCGTAGTCTACTTGATCTGTAATTATACTAAAAACAAAATATTAAGACTTAATATGGAACAAATTAATTTTCTCAAACAATATGTTCAATTAAAACCTGAACATATTGAAAAAATGTCAGATGGATTTGTTAACAATCCAGAAACCAGAAATGAGATTGTACAATCTCCATATTTTTCTCCATCAGAGCATACTTTGACAAATCTTTTGCATAGTCCTAATGTTGAACACAGGATTGCTGCTGCTCAAGCAAAAAACTTAAAAGATCACCATATCGATATGTTATTGGGAGATTCATCGGATTGGCAAACTAGAATGTTTGCTGCAGCAAATCCCGTATTAAAAGAACACCAGATTGATAGAGCATTAAATCATTCTGATTGGGATACTAGAGCTGGTGCAGCAAGAAATCCTTCTATTAAAGAACATCAATTAGATAAAGCGTTAAATGACGAAGCTAATGTTAGAGAAGCTGCCGCACAGAATCCAGCAATCAACAAAAGACAGTTATTGAAGGCATTAAATGATGAGGATGAATTCGTGTCACATATGGCATTAAGAAATCCTAGATATGAAGACTATTTTCCATTTGGACACTAAAATAATATGAAATACGATCTAATAGCAGAAGCATATAAATCAATGCTTCTAGAAACAGTTTTTCATCCTAAGTTGGATGAAAATGGACGATCAGTTAAGATTTATGAGCCATATGAATCTACAAATGAAAAATCATGGGAAGATAATAATTCCATTGCAACTATTACGCCAGGACATTCAGTATTAGACAATAATCCAAAATTTCAAAGTTGGGATCATTTTAATGTAAAAGATTGGAATAGTATAGAAGGTCAAGGCAATTTTCAAGAACCTTCTATTAATAATCCATCAGGAAAACGTTTAGCAACAGGTGTTGTTATACATGAAGATGATGGGAGAGTTTGGGTGATCCATCCGACTAACCAGTTTGGTGGATATGATACTACATTCCCAAAGGGTAAAGTTGACCCAGGGATCAATCCAAGAGCAAATGCTATTAAAGAAGCAGCCGAAGAATCGGGTTTAAAAGTGGAATTGACTGGACATGCTACTGATGTTGAACGTTCAACATCATTCACTAGATACTATCATGCAAGACGTATTGGTGGACATCCAAAAGATATGGGATGGGAATCACAGGCAGTTTCTTTAGTGCCTAAAGATAAACTAAAAGACTTTGCAAATCATTACAATGATAAATCAATAGTTCAATCAACAATTAATAAAAACTAATATGAAGTACGATTTATTTGCTAAAGCTTATCTGACAATGTTAGATGAATCGACACAATATCTTTCTGAAGATATTTTAATGGAAGATCGCATCGACTATCTAAAGGCTAATATTGGACCTATAAGCACTAGTCATGATCCAATGGCAACTCATACATCTACTCCAGACATTATTGATCACTTTGCTGAGCATGCCGATCCAACTAGGAACAAAGTCCATACACAGTACATACTAGGACTTTATAAGAGAGGTATTATACGTCAGTCAGATGCACCCAGGGTTCACCAGGCACTATCAAACTTCGATAGATATAAAACCCTATTACCGCAGGAAGAAAGGTCTCTGGGTGCTCGGTTTTATCCTACACTTCAACATATAGAAGACAAAATTAGTCCATTTATTGGATCTGCAGTTACTAAAAAAGAAAAAGTCGATCAGATCAAAGCAATGATTGAAAAGGATAATCTAGATATTCCATCACATAAAAAAGTATTTGACAATACGCATTCCGGCGGCAATATGAGAGTTTATAAACTAGGGAATGATGTTGTAGGTGCAGATACTGCTAAAATTTTGTATGGAAAATTTGGTATAGTAAAACCAACAATATGTTGTCATACATATGGAGAACCTAAAGGATTAGATTCGGCGTTGCCTAAGGTAAACTTATGGAGCGATAATAGAGAAAATATGATGCGGTCATATACAGTTCATTCATATCCAGATACCAACATTTATGCTATTCATAAAATTGGAGAAGATGGAAAGATCAACGATGTATATTCATTTCATGCAGCATCAGGCCAAATGAAAGATGAAAAAAATTTTGATGTTAGTGCAGAATTTTTTAAGAAAAAATTTCCTAATCAGCAATTTGAAAAAGCTATTGAGGCCCATCCAGATATAATCAAGACAGGCCCAGATAAGTATATTGATTAATTTGTTACCACTTTTTCAGCATCTTCTTTTTTAATTATATTGATATATCCGGTAGGTTCGCGTGAAATGTAATAATCATTTTCTTCACGAACAAATGGAAATAGTTTACCAATACTATCCCTATACCAATACATTCTGTTTGAGCATTTAATAATTTTTAATTCAATCATAAGTATTTCCTAATAAAGTTTGTCAAAAATGGGAGCCTAGGCTCCCATTGCTATGTATTGTTATTTATTATTCTGTTGCTGGAACAAGTTTTTCCCACAAAGAAATCATTGCAAGTTTTGTTGTTTCATCAAATCGATTTACACAAAGCTCAATTGCCTTTTCAGCATTTTTAAGTTTAGCATATGTATTGACGATGTGACATGCTCGACGGGTAGTAATTTGCTCTTCAAGACCTTCTTCGACATAAACCTTACGAATCGAATGAACCCATTGAATTAGCTTGTTAGCAAATTGAGGATCGTCCATTCCGATCTTTTTCATCATTTTATCAATGATTGCCTTTTCAATTTTTTCATTTGGATATCCTTGTTCCATAGTCATTTCAAACCGTTCAAGAAATGCATCATTCAAGATGTTAGTACCAATATATCGACCAGAATCTGAACCACGACCCTTAGTATTATCAGTAGCAATAATACAGAAACCAGGAACAGGTTTCACGAGTTTATTTGCTGCCTTAATAAAGAATGAGTTACCTTCCATAACAGATTGCAGACACATAATTTCATTTGGCTCTGCAAGAGAAAGTTCATCAAGAATTAGAACTGCTCCATTTTCTGCAGCCCATTTAATAGGACCTTCTTCATACATAATAGTACCATCAACAAGAGTTTTAGAACCAATAAGATGTTCTTCTTTTGTCTCTCGGGTGATTGATACTCGAACCATTGGTTTTTTAAGTTTAGCACACACCTGGGCAATCATTTCATTCTTACCAGAACCAGAATCACCCGTAATGTACAGAGTAAAGAACTGGTTAGTCTTCAGGAGTGTTTCAAGAGTTTTAAAGTTACCCCATTCAACAAAGGTTTCCTTCATCTCCGGGATCATCTCGTCATACGAGAACTTAGTGATTACATCACTGTCATTCTTTTTGTGAATAGACACAACTTCCGCATGTTGATGAAGTTCAACATTGTTAGACAGTTTCATCGGCTGTTCAACGGCAGCAATAGAAAACATACCACGTGCAACGCGATTGTTTGCCCAAAACTTTGCTGGAAGTTGAATATTGCACTTATCCTGAAATTCCAGGAGTTCTTGACGAGAAACAATTTCTTTTTCACCAAAAAACTGTTTAGCCACTTCCAACTTTTGCATATATTTTTGATCAAAAGAAGACATAATATCCATTATAAATTCCTATTGGTTGATGTTGTAGATTGATTATATACCAGTTTACTGCTTCATGCAAGTGATTTTTGCAAGATCTTTCCAAGAATCCTTGTCCATCATGTACAGATCAGCAAGTTTCTTGACCATACGAAGACTCAGTTCACGCATTTTTTCCATATTTTCTTCCATGAAAGAAATAATGTCATTCTTTTCAGAATCATTCAGAGTATCATCAAGCATACCCTGACGAAGAACTTGCTTGATACGAACAATGTAGTCCTTTTTAGATTTGATGCTAAGGTCGAGGTAATGACTCCTGCTCATCAAGGCTTCGTAATGAGGTGCCATGCGCACACCCTTGTTGATCATACCTTCAAAGCAAATGTTAGTGATAAAAATCACAGAACCTTCAAAGATGAACGAAGAAGGGATTTCTTCACCATCTTCATCTTCCATAATAGCATTAGACAGCCAACTGATTTTGCGAGTGTCGCTACTATCACATGCAGCCTTCAGAAGATTCAAACATGTATCATCAGCAAAGATAGAATCAATGTCATCGAACACAATCAGCTTACCCTTTTGGCGATTAGCATACAAGGTCTTGTAAAGACCGGTAGGACGAATATAACCCTTAACGTGAGAGAAATCACCAGCAATTTCTTCAGCGGCACGTTCAATACCAAAAGACTTGCCAACACCAGCAGGACCAGAAACAATCATCGAACGATTGATACCCTTAGCAGTAGCCCTTGCCATAATGTTCAGAGCATTAAACCGAAGGTTGATGCGTTCTTCGATTTGGCGTTCAGTCTCGACAACTTCAGGTTCGATAAAGATGTTCGTTTTTTCGATTTGAACAGTATCATCAGAATCAGACTGAACAAATTGAAGCTGACCACGACCAACGCCATACTTGAAACGCATGTCATTATAGTAGTTGCTATAATTTTGACCAATACTAGCAACAAAATCAGCAACATCCTTCGTTTGAACAATCGTAGTTCCGAATTTCTTGACAAGAACTTGAACCATATCTTCAAAAGAGAGCTTGTTGGAATGCTTCATGATGTGTCCTAAAGTTTGTGTGTCGATTTATTATATATCAAGTCTAAACTTTTCCAACAAATTCTTAGATATTTTTATAACGTTAAACGTTAAACATTCTTCACTCTGGTAATAACGGTATGTTTAATATTCTTATACGTTGTATGTTCCTTGATGGTGGCGACAACATCGAGTTCTTGTCCAACTTCAGCCTTGAAGGCATTAGACTTGTATGTCACGACATTAGAATCAGAACAGAAAATGTACAGGTTAGTAACACCGTACATCGAAACCATCTGGATAACGCGCTTGCACTTCAGCTTCATGGCAACTTTCTTGTCACCAACAGAGCCGATGAACTCAGACTTAGCCTTGTCAGTAGAGTTTTCAAGAGCGCGATAGTACACCGGGAACAGAGCGATGATATAACCGAACATCTTAGCCGGAACATAGGACTTGGAAAGCAGCGTACCAAGGTTGTAGAAAAAGTCAGAGTCATCATGCTCAGTTGCTTCGAACCACTCCAGAGCCTTTTTGGTGGCTTCACGGTCAGCATCCGTAACGGTCAGAGTAGACTCCTTGGAGAACATGACATTGAAAACACCATCCTTGGTGGTGTAGAAAGAACCACGATCTTCGGCAGTCTTCTTAGAGATATACTGTCCATCCATGCGGATAACAGCAGCAGCGATGTTCAGGACATGCTCAACCGCATACACAGCATTAGCAGCAGAACCAGTAGTAAAACCTTCGTCTTCAACGATTTCAGCAAGGTCATAAACCCAAGACATAGCCGACACATAAGAAAGAGCAGAGGGATGGCCAACGAAATCAGCAAGACAGGTGCTTCCGACCATCATTTCTTTGTCACCATCTTTGACCAGAACCAGATGCTTGCGGGGACGATTGACATTGCAGTGATCACACTGACTCATGGAGTAGCTACGATACTTCTTCATGTCGGTCATGCCAGACACGATAATCGAGCCTTCAACATCATCGATGCGACCGACAACCGAGTAGTTACCAAGCTTGATAGCCGTCTCATCGATAGTCAGATCAACATACTGGTAGGAAGTCGTTTCACCATTCTCCAGCTTGACTTCCTTGATATAAGGAGCCGAAACTTCAACCTTGATTTCCGGACAACCTAGCTTGATAGCCTTCTTGTTCTTGGTAGCAACGAAAGCGTTGAGGGCATTCAGGTTAGAAGCGAGGATGGTTGCTTTGGTCATGATGTGTTACCTAGTGGTGTTGTGTTGGTATGACTAGATTATACAACAAAATCAGCGAGGAATCCACTTTTCGACATAATTTGCTGCGCTGCTACCATGCAACACTCGCACCCGCTTATGAGTCTCATTCTTTTTGTCCCATGCTGCTTCAACTGCATCTCGCACAGCAGAATAAAACTCTTGGGCAGTCACAGTCTTACCAGACAAACGAAAAATCTGTTGGTCATCATAGTTAATCCAACAGTTAGCTTCATGGGCGCGACTGGTTTCAACAGTATGACCGTTGCTATACGTAGTGCTATAACGTTTTGTCATGATAGAGTCCTAAGTGTGTTGGTGTAAGTAGATTATATAACAAAAGACCTAGAAATTTCTAGGTCTTCTACTTTTATGAAAGTTTTTCTGCTATAGCATTCAAAAAGCTTCTTGACTTTTTAATATTTTTCATATTTTTAATAATGCTTTTTGCGATCTGTGATGTTGTCTTTTTATCGTCAATATTAAAATCAGTGACATCTGTTTCAACGTCATTAGGTCTAACAAAATACATATCATTGTTTGTATATTGATCTACAATTTTCGCATATGAATTTTGTCGATAATATGCTTTTTCCTTGTCAGTAATATGTGTAGAGGTAAAGTTTACCGTTCGACCTTCATGCAGACTACCGGGAACAATTGACATTGTAGTAAATGTTATACCATGTCGATATTCAAAGATTTTACCAATACAATTTATTGCAGTGTATGATGCATTCCCTTTAGAAATAACATGTTTTTTAGTAATATTATCAGACATAATAAATGTTTTACCATGTATTCCCCAATAACTAATATCAGTTGGTGAACCATCAGTCAATACAATAAAATGTTTTTTGGTTGCTCCAGTTGTTTTAAAAAACTCGGATGCAATATGCTCAGATGCTAGCATTGCATATCCAGTAGGAGTTCCACCAAGACTAAATCCTAATGTATTGAACAATCCACATATAGCATTATTATGTTGTTGTGTTGTTTGAGTATTATTCATAACCTCAAGCAAACATTCATTACTGAATTCCCTAACTATAGATGGAATAGATGACTTTTGTTTATATACAGAATAATAATCAATCTTATGTAAAGATTCGCTCATATTCATGCCAAAACAAACAACCTTATATGGGACCTGAATGCGCCTAAAAAATTCAGTCAAAGTAATCAGTTGAGTAATAACATGTTCATAGATACTGCCCATGGAGCCAGAAAAATCTAGAAGAATGTAATACGCATGATTTTTAGCATTTGGTACAATCATAGATTTTTTAAAAATCTTTTCATCAAATTTAAATCGATGAATCTTGTTCATATCAACAATACCAGTTTTGCTTGTTCGAGCATTCTTATATTGCATTGCTGCCTTCTTTGATTCAAAGACCCTAACCATAGAATCTACAGACGTTTGAATAGACCTACGAATATCTCTGACAACTTCCAAGGATGTTTTGATATAAGAATCATTGAGAGATTCTTTATTTGTCAAGTAATCATTATATTCTTTAGCAGTGACACATGATACATCTTCACGTTTAATAGAAGAATAATTAACAACAACAGCATTGTTCATAATGCTACTTTTAAATGAATCATCAAAAATATGTTGAACTTTTTCATTTTGAATACGTTCAACTTCTTCTTGAATTTTTTCATTCAATTCTTCATCTGTCATCTCTTCATCTGTTTGAGATGCAGTCACTACTGAGGTCACATATTGATGCAAGGCATTGTAATCAATAGTTTTTTTCCAATCTTGCAATTCTTTTGTAAGATTAATAACATCATCGATAGATGATGCTTGCATACAACGATTATAAAAATCCATTTCTTTGTCGTCAAGTTTTACAAAATGAGCATTTTTAATACCACACTTTGCAAAAACATTTAGTCTGTCAGGAAAAGACCTAAAGTTAATTTCTTCAGGATTACCAAAAAAATCCTGAGCTAGCAGTTTTTCATATCCTCGTTGCATTGTTGAAACAACACCGGGATAAATTTCTTTAATCAATCGTTCATCACGAATGTCAACAACAACGTTGAATGAATCAAAATCAATATCTTGTTCTTTAAGAGTCTCAAATACATCTGCTGGAAGGTGGAGCGCATGAGAGACTTCATGCATCATGAAAAGCTCATGAATATCTTGGTCAAGAAACAACGTACTGTTTGGGAAAGTAAGTGTACGTGTTTCTGGAGAAAACGATGCAGTATGTGCCGTGTCTGAGAAGACCACACCAATATTCTCATGTGCAAGCATACGAGAAATCTTAGTGCTGTACAGAGATTGCTTAATGATGTTGAGAGCTTCAGTGTTTTTCATAGAAAGATTATATCATAGTTGAGCTTAAATACTTCAATAAACAACAATGTTGCACCAGAAGTATGAACCATATTTTAACACAGATCTTGTTCGAGAACAACATCATCGACGAAAAAATTTATTCTTTTCAAGCTTTACTTGAAGACCGTATTGATTTTATTAAACAACAACATAATGGTAAATATGATGCTCTAATTGATCATATTGCAAAAAATATTGACCCTACAAAGAATAAAAAGTATACGCAATGGGTTTTGAACCGTTCTTTAGCCGGTGATCGTATTCCATATGCTAATAAGATCAAGTCATCTTTGGAATGGTATGACAAGGCATCGCCAAAATCTCATGATCATGATATCAATAAACATGATATGCAGTCAATGATGGATGTTGCACATCTTAGTAAAACATCTCCTAAAGTAAATAAGTCATCAAGTAATATAGACAAAATATATGATAAAGATGGCGTGACTGCTTATAAAATTAATGATAAACAATCAATGATTAATTTGTATGGCCCAGGTAGAAAATACTCAGCGACATGGTGTACGTCTGCTGCCGGACATGACAATATGTTTGACAGATATGACGGTAATAAGTATACTATTCATTATCCAAATGGTGAATATATGAGTTTTCATCATCAGTCAGAACAAGCTAAAGATCCGTCAAATACTGAGATTGATTTTTCATCAGATAAACGATATAAAGATTATAACAAAAATACACGCGAAATTTTTGAACAAACTGCGAATGATGAAAAACAAGATAATACTCTAGCCGAAAGACATTTTGGTATTAGTGAAGAAAAATTTAACACTGGATTTGAAAACTTTAAGAAATTTAAATATAGTCCAGAAGCAGATGATTTCAAAAGATTCGTTGGTAAAAATAAACTTACAAATGAACAATTTGATACTGCATTATCACATGGAACACTAACCAAAAAAGTGTATCAAAATCCACATTTGACCGATGAACAAGTATCTAAACTATTAGACAATACAAAAGTTGATTGGATTGACAATAGTTTGCATCGCAATCCATCTGTTAGGGGTCATAATGTTGATAGAATGTTAAATGAATTTGAAAATAATCCACAGTATATACATGATTCTTATAGAATAGGCGCAATGAAAAATTTGGAGAATCATCATATAGATAAGATTATTGATAAGTCATTTAATAATAAAGATTATAGAGATACTATCGCAGATATTGCAGAAAATGGACATAAGTTTTCTACCAATCAAATTAATCGTTTAATGGATAATGAAGACCATAAAAACGTAATAAAAATTGCTGAAAAGCAGACAATCCCAGCAGAACATTTAAAGACTGTTTTACATGCAAATGTTGCTAATGGTGCATTTTATAACTTTCCACATATGATGAATATGAAAAATATTATGGATAATAATAATGTTGATGATAATACTGTTCATAATATGATTGATACGTCGGGTGTAGACAGTCCTAGACTATTTCAAATAATGGATTCAAAAAACGTTAAACGGAATCATATCGATCATATAGTAAATCTTTATAGCCATGCCAATTATATTCCAGGAAAGATTATTTCGCATGAAAAAATTACACATGATGATGTAGATAAGATGTTATTCAATAATCCTAAGAAAGGTTATGACTTGATTTTTCATGATGAATTGAGTGCATATATTGGTAGAAAAGATGCTGATATGAACAAAATAAGAAAAGCCAATAATGATAAGCAATTGACAGGTTCTGATTTAGATAGAGCCGGATATTATAAAAAGAAAAATTTACCAGAAGATCATTTCAATGATCCAATTCATGCTAAGTTTATATTGAGAAATTTGCAATATCATCCAGAATTTACACATGAACATTTAGGTAAATTAATACATACTATTGCTAATGATGAAAATTACACTGCGAGTAGTGATAATGTAAAAAGTGTTTTAGATCATCCAAATGTAAGTCCTCAAAATATTAAAGATATGTATCATAAATGGGGGATTGATAGTATGCGTGCATGGGCATTTAGTCAACATCCAAGGACAGTACCTTCAGTAAAGAAAGACATAGAGGAAAAGTATGGCCATCAATACATTGATTGATTTTAAAGAATATTGCTTAAGAACATTAGGCGCACCAATTCTAGAGATAAACGTCACAGACGAACAAATCCAAGATAGATATGAGGATGCACTCAGAAAGTTCCAGGATCATCATTTTGATGCCGTTGAAAGACTATATTTTAAACATCAAATAACACAACAGGACTTCGATAATAAGTTTATTCCATTGCCAAGTAATATAGTAGCAGTTAATAAAGTTGTTAAAGGAATTACTAGTGCGTCCGGATCATCAGATGCATCATTATTCAATGTTCAATATCAATTCCTGCTTAATCAAATGCACCTATTGTGGTCTGCAGGTAACATCGCATATTTTGAACATACGATGCAACAGATTACAATGATGGACCAATTATTAAATGGAACACCAACTATTCGTTATAATAAAGTAATGGATAGACTATATGTTGATGTCAATTGGGAAAAAAATATGACTGTTGGTCGGTGGATAGTTTTAGAATGTGATGCAAAACTAGATCCTGAAGAATATCCAAAAATATTTGAAAATGTTTGGCTTAAAAGATATACAACGGCATTGATTAAAAAGCAATGGGGAGAAAACCTTAAAAAGTTTTTAGGAGTTCAAATGATTGGTGGTGTTGCACTCAATGGGCAGCAGATGTGGAATGAAGCTGTTCAAGAAATACAACAACTTGAAGAAGAACTTAGAAATACATGGGAACTTCCTATGGATATGATATATATGGGATAATAAAAAAGGGACCTTAAGGTCCCTTTATTTTTGGTTAGACATTATCACATGTCGGCTAACATCCTTTTAAACTCTTCTAGATCGTCATCATCAACAATAGATGACTTAGATTCTTCTTTCTCAATCTTACGTTGAGGTTGTGCTACCTTCGCAACTTCCTTTTCTAGATAAAAGTCATCATCAACTTCAGATTTTGCCTTAGCTGCTGCTGTAATTGGAGCAGTTGATGAAACATCCATTACACGATCAAATTCTTTCTTTAGATCTTCATAAGACTTAAAACGTGATGGGTTCGTAAATTCACTTAGAGGATAGCATTGATCGACTAGTTTTTGTAGTTTATCATCGTCATCTGATAGTGCAGTTTGGGCTGACCATTCTGAGCTATCATAGTTTGGATAATCAGCGACAGTCTTAATACGTAGCTTGAAATTACACCCTTCCCATAGATCCCATACAAAAATTGGCTCATCAGTATCAAAGTCAGGTTTTGCCTTAGATACAATCATTTCATGAATCTTTTTTCCGTACTTATACAGGAAAATCTTGCCTTCATTTTCTGGATTAGCTGGATCCTTAATAACTAGAATATTACTAATGAATTGAGTACGACGCTTACGACCACGTGCATCATTCATTCGAGCTTCATCTTTAGATGCCCATGCAGAAGCATTATATTCCATTACTGGATCCGGTTGACCAATAGTACTAGGACTTAGATTGATATACCATTTACCAGTTTGCTTAGATTGAAAGCCATAGCTAAATTCACGAACCCATGGTAGTTCATCACCATTTACTGGAGGCATAAAACGAATAATAGCTGAACCATTACCTGACTTATCGCGAGTTAGTTTCCAAAATCGATTATCTTCTTCATTGCGCTTTTGACCGCCAGCATCAAGTTCTTTAACGATCTTGTCTAGCATTGATCCACGAGCTTTGCGTAGTTCTGATAGTGAAGTTGCCATTTGTTTTTCCTTTTAGATTGATTGTTTAAAATTGTTAATACGGCTAATGTGGCGATGACCTAAAGTGCCTTTGTTAACGAATCTACTAGCTTTGTGCATTCGCACTTTATATTTAATAGCATCAAAACCAGAGATTTTATCTATTATATCATTAGATGAATGATTAAGTAGTATTAAACTTTCATATTCTACTTTTTTAGAAAGTAAATCTGATATAACAAATTTTTCTAGATATGTGTCAAAATCACATTTGTTTTTCAGAAGAAATAACTCGATGTGACTTAGATCTTTATCTAATGTATATTCTAATGAATCTTTTACTTTACACCAATGTTTATAGTTGTCCAATGAATCAATGTCATTATAAAGAAAATCAGGATTTCCATATAAATGATTTGATACACAGAATTCTACAAGCTGGCGTTCAGTATCTACTAGCTTTAATATTGGTAAAATTAGTTTGAAATCATTGCGTTCGCATACAGTACCCTTTCCTGTAAAATTTGTTCCAGATTTAAAAACATCATAACTACCAGTAAAATGTAGTTTTATTGCAAAATAAATTTGAAATGCATTCTCAGATGTCATCTAGCGTAACAGATGTCTGTTTGGGCATCGAATAAATTTTAGATGCCTCTTCATAAATTTTTTGTTTTAGTGTATTTGAAATCAGATTGGCTGCATCGGTATAATCTGCACCAGATTCTTCACAGAAATAGGATAAAGCTTCCAAATGACTCATATCCATATCTTTAGCGAGTTGCTCAATATGTAAAGAAAACTCGGTAGAATTAGTAAAAAAACGTTCTGTATTATCCATCTAGTTAAAGGGAATTTCTTCCCTTTTCCATATTAAAAGTAACGTACAGAACCAAAGATGTCTAGAATGGTATCACGAATTTGTCGATGCGTTGGTGACTTTCGATTTACTTCACTAGGAAGAGGAATACGAATAGTATTTTCAGAAACAAATTGCTTACGAAGCATATCACATGCAACTTGTTTATTGTATTGATCATCATTTGAACAATACGCAGTAGTCACTGTAATAAAAGAATCACCAGACATATGAACGCCGTAAACACCTAGACCACCCTTATTTTTGTTTTTAATGAAATGTTGGAAGATTTCGATCATAATTAACTCCTTAGCAAATGATGTAAAAATATATTATAACAAAAAATTAGAACAGATTCCAGTTATATGAAAATTCTTGTCGCTTTTCAAGAATTACCAGAATAACATCATCGTTATAGTCAAACTTGAACGTTAGAACTCCACCCTTAGAAATCTTAGAGAAAGAGCGCTTATCAAGCATTAGACATGGGATAGTATCCTCTTCTTTGAATGTGTGTTTATTACCATCGGTATAAACATCAATATCACGTCCATTACCGAAAAGAGGATTATTATCAATAAAACGTGGATAATAAGTATTTGTAATTGGAACACCCTTATAAAGGACACTGACTGTATATTGATTATACTCTTTATTAAGGTCAATGTTTAGATATTTCAGAGATGTTGTTGCATCTTCATTATATCGATTCATTTCTTCAACAAGAGATTGAAGCATATCAAATGTAAAAGCAGTAAAGCTATTTGACACGACAACAATGCTATCAATAAACTGTTTATTGTTTAGACGATCATTACAATAATCACGAACGAATTGTTCATCAATACCAGAGTACTTAAATTTGTAATAAATACGACCAGGGCGATTAATCATGTGTTGATCAATAGTACCATCATTAGCTGTAAAAACAAATAGTTTCTTGGTTTGAATAGTACCATCAAGAAGAGTTAAAAGTTCTTTTTGTTCTTCAGATTCATAAACCTTATCAAATTCATCAAACAGAATCATTGCGGGTTGAGTAATCTTTCCAATAAGTTCATTGAAAATAGGACCACACGTTGGTTCATTAACAATGATAACAGGAATATTATTATTGATTAGTTTATTAGCAATAATCTTAGTTAATAGAGTTTTGCCGGCACCTTTATCTCCAGTAAGAAGAATACCTGTACTATTATTACGACTATTAAACGTATTAATTACACGATCAGCGCGTTGAACATATTCGCCATAAATTTTTGATGGCAGTTCAAAATGATTTGCAGTTTGCAGATATAACGTATTAGTCATATCATTTTTCTTAATGACATATACATCTGCTGGAAGATAATCAAGAACATCCATTGAATCAGAAGCTTGAAGATTAATGGTGTTACCTGATTTAAAATAGTGTGTCATGATTAAGAAAGAGCTTCCTTTAAAGCTTTGATTTGAGTTAAACAATCGTCAATTGCATTGTGATATGTTCCAACACGTTCATATTTTCGCATATCAATACCAAAAATTTCATATACCGTGCGAGTATCACGGATATTCCAATATTTCCATGGATAAGGTTTATTAACTACATCATAAGACCACTCAAGTTTAGGAAAATCAAAACTTGTCCCATGTGCCCAAAAAACAATATCTTTGGAGTTTGGTCCAATAAAAGTATTAAGCTTATCAATAGCATCTGAAAGATCTATCTGTTCTTTCATAAACTGCTTCAATGCTTCAGGTTTTTGTTTAGTCCACCAATCAATTGTATCTTGAGAAGTTATTAAACCCAGTTTTTTACAACTTACCGGAGAAATATTAACAGAAAACTTTTCGATGTCATCTGAACCAAATGCAAATTTTACTGCAGCAATACTGAGAATAACAGCATTTGGTTTTGTAGACAATGTTTCAATGTCTAACATCACATTTTTTAACATTATATCATACTCCAGACTTTTTTGGTCGTCCACGACCACGTTTTTTCTCTTGTTGTTCTGTCATTGTATCAAGAATCTTTTGAGTATCCGTACGGTCATCTTCTTTTTGTGGAAGATTATATGTCATATTGTCCAGAATCTTTTGGGTGACACTCCGTTCATCTTCTTTAGGTTGACTAATAGTATATGTAGTCAACTTGTCCAGCATCACCTGGAGGTCACTGGGTGATTCCTCGATGTATTCTGGCGGTTGTTCATTATCTTTAATTCGTTGACGAAGATTACGAACAGAAATTAGTAGTTCACCGGTTTTAGGAGAAATCCAACCAACATCTGTTGCAATGGCATCAGGACAATAACTTGGTGGCTTTAGAAAATCTTGCATTTTATTCCTTATTAGTAAATTTATCTTCTTCTCGCATTTCTTGCCAACGTTGGCAAGAATCAATCACATCTTGAATATCTCGATCAATATCCTTATGTCCTCGACCTCCAGCGACCAACAGTTTTTTAATAGCATGTTGCAAGCATGGATCAGTAATACCGAATAGTTCAATAATACGATAAACATCAATATAATCTAGATGCTCAACGTTTTTAAAATAATGATTGTGTTCTTTACTCATCAAAACTCCATTCATCTGACTTAACAGATTTTACTTTTGAATATCGATCAATAGATGGTTTTTCTGTTGACCTTGTATCAGCAACATCTGAAGAAATCCCGGATTGTGCTGACTCTTCAGTATTATACAACTTCATACGGCTTTTATCCACGCCAACAACAAATCTTTTATAATAGTTTGGGTCGCCAAAACGATTCTTTAGTTGTTTAAGAATGAGCTGATTAAGTTCATCGAGTTCTGGCGTACGAATAATACCAAACATTAAATCGGCAGTCATAGATGGTCCCGTTGAATCAGAAATATTCTCCAAATCAAAATCAGAACTATTCATACCTGTTCGGTTTGTTTGCAACGCACTTATTACAAGCATATCGTATTCTACAGCTAAAGCACGAAGTTCTTCGCTAACAGCTTTCTGATAGGTATAAGAATTAACATTTGCTGCAGCCTTATACTTAGAACTGGCAGTAATACCAAGATAATCAACAAGCATTACATCAGGTTTAAATTCATCTTTCAACATAAGATCATCAATAAGAATCTTGAAGTGAGATGATGAACCCGCACCTGTTGGATATTCTTTGATTTTTAGACGTCCATGTGTCTTAGATTTTAGGCGATCAATCTTACTAATATATGTATCACGATCAAGCCCTTTAATCTCGTTCATAGGCACATTAAACATATTCGCATCAAGACGTTCAGCAATACGTTCTTCAGCAAGTTCTAATGTAATATAAAGTACATTAAGTCCTTGTCGAAGATAATCAGCAGCCAAACTACACATAGCTAAAGATTTACCACCAGCCGGTTGAGCAACAAATAGTGTTAATGTTTTCCTAGGAATACCTCCTGACGTAATTTTATTAATCAAATCAATAGAGCATGGAATTCTAGATTCTTTCATAGAATAGAAATCAAAACGCTCGTGTGCATCATTGAAATAGTCATGGCCAATAGCGTGGTCAAAACTAATCGCTAATGCATCTTGAAGCATACCAGGAATCTGACCTTCAGAATTTTTCTTATCCTCATCATTAATGATGAGAACAGATTTCATGATTGCATTATATACTGCGCGTTCTTTACAAAACTTTTCAGTTTCATCTAGAATCCACTGCGGATCATACTCATATCTGTCAGTAAATGCAGACTTTAGAACGGCTTTTGTATCATCATATTCGGATTCTGGGATGTCTTTAGTTTCTTCTAAAGTTAAATTTAGAACGTCATATGTTGGTAGTGTTGAATATCTAGAATAAAACTTTTCAATCAATTCAAAAACAATCTTTTCTTTACGATCTTGAAAAAAATCTGATTGAATATGCGGAATTGCTTTTTTAGTGAATTCACTATCACATGTTAGTGCAGATAAAATTAGTTCTTCTTTTCTCATGTATTAGTTAATAGTTGTAACAATAATATTGTAACACATTATGTATAGTCATTCTCTATTAATTCAACTATAATGTTACCTACAATTGGATGAAGTTCATCCTTATCAATTTCAATACTATTGGGGTTTGCTTCAACAGTAAAACCAAATGAAAGTTTTAATTGATCTTCCTGTGGATCCAACTTAACCATTGGATCTATTGTCACAATTACTCCATCATATTTGGAATTTAAAAGTCGAATACCTTGTCTAAATGTTTTATCGTCTAGTTGATATTCGACTAATTCATACTGTTTATCAGACCCCTTATTTCTATTGAACAAGAAGTCTAATATTTTCATTCTTCAATATCTTCTACAGTGTTTTCAGTATCATCTGATATCATTTTTCCATGAGAAATTTGATAGTTGTTTTTTACCCATTCATGAAATGATTTAGAAGATAGAATAGGAAACCAAAAGTCTTTAGTATCAGTATCTTTAATACGATACTTTTTATCTTCCATTTCTCCAGTTTCCTGATCTACTCTACAATACCAGCCATTAGATGGCTTTTTCACGTGACCTGATTCTAGTGCCATGTCAAGAAGACCTGACCATTTTGATAGACCGCCATCAAATTTAACCGTTACTGGAATTTTTGCTTTTTCTTTTACATATCGTGATTTTTCAACGTTGATAATAAAATTCCATCCGAGAAGTTCAGCGCCATCTTTTTCTTGTTGACGACCAAGAATAAAAATATTATCTGCAGAATAGTAGCTGCCGGTGCCTCCACCAACGACATCTTTAGAGTAAAGCTCCATAGTTTTATAAGTATGGTTTACTACAACCATAGGAATATTCTTTAGGGTTAGATATGGAGTAACCATTCTAAAAAGTGATTTCAATTGTTTTGCTCTCGACATGTCTGCTACAGATTTTCCGTCGATAGCATCATCTACTTCTTTCTTTGATGCAAGATTACCAATCGAATCAATCAAAACAATAACATTGTCGCCTCGTTCAATTTCTTGAATTTGCTTAACAATGTCAAACTTAAGTTGTTCAATATCGGTAATTGGGCAATGAATAGTACGATCTAAATCAATATCAAACGATGAAAAGTATGACTGAGGAGTACCAAATTCCGAATCATAAAACAAAAGAACAGCATCTGGATATTTATCCATGTAAGACTTAGCCATAATTAGACTAAAACATGTCTTAAAGTGCTTACTAGGACCAGCCCACATTGTTAGACCTGGTGTTAAACCTCCATCTAAACTGCCAGATAAAGCAATATTAATTGCTGGAATAGCAGTTGGAATCATATCTTTCTTATTAAAGAATTTGCTTTGAGAAAGAATAGATGTTTCTTTGATAGTTGAATTCTTTTTAATTTTGTCTAATAGACTCATGTCATTTCCTTTTAATGTTATTATATATGTGAATTATATACTACAATATAGTCAGTCAAAATCTAAAATATTTGATACATTATAACTTACAATCGTAATTGGTTTACCTAATATTTTAGCCTTGTTAATGCTATCCAAAGTACCTTTAGATTGTCCATCCCAAAAAGCTATTACTTTATCTGCTTCTTCAATGATATAACTATTTCTGATAAAACCAGCGCGATAACCATATTTCTTCCATTCGGGAAGAAATACTTTAATTGGGATTTGATTTTCTTCTGCTAATATATTAGCAAGACTATCTGCACCTTTAGCACCACCAGATACGATTAAATCTACATCCGTTAGATCTATCATGGTTTTTAATAGATCATAATCATTAAAACCTCTAGAACCTATGATAGCTAGTTTCATGCATCTTCCTTTTTAAGAAGTTTTTCTGTATTAACTTTTTCTAGTCGTCTTTTAGATTTTTCAGGCTTTTCATGTTTACCTGCTTTTCTATTAGATTTCAATAAAGCTAATTGAATGTAATTTCTAGGTTTCATGGTAAACTCCAAATAAAAAAGGAGTTTACCTCCCTTTAATATTATTACTTAGTAGAAACGAATTTATAAAGTTCTTCTGCTTGTTTCACAACATCTTCAAATGTAAATGACTTAGGTGCGTACTTATCCCATTCAGCATATGTAGCCTTACCGTGTTCAACAGCAGTTTGAATTGCTCGCATAGCAACTTCAGTGTTTACAGATTGAAGTCGATCAAGATAATCATAAGACATCTTTAGCATATCCATACGAAGTTCATAAGCATTTTTTCCAGTAGTTTGTGTCATGTGTTTTCCTTTTTAATTTAGACAGTTTGTTGATTAAAGTATTTCTTGCTGTCCTCAAGAAATTTTTGAATGTTGATTTTCATATTGATTCACTAGATATGCCAAGTAAGTATAGAATCGTCCACTAAATCCAGAGATATAGTTGTTAATCCAATACTTCCTAAGTTTATATGGATATTTTACTTGAAGGAGTTTAGAATAAATCTCATAACCAATGTTTGGGCTTACTGAAATTTCATCATGAAATTCAAGAAAAGATTTCCAGTATTCATCATGATTTGTATCATCAATCATATTAAACCATTTTAAGCTATGAATGATAATATCAGGATCATTTGATCTAACAATGCCATATTCTCCAGCACACCAGAGGCAATCAGGATCATCCTTTTGTGCTTGCATTAGATATAGATTTGGAGCAATTTCTGCAATATGAATTGCATCAGTTTCACATTGTAGACACATTATTTATATTCCTTTTCAAGAATTTCATTGATGATTTTTAGATCAAACTCCAAGGAAGAAATTTTCTCTCGAATTTCATCATATTCTTTCATACCGAATACATTATTACCATTGGTAATATAACCAAGATAAATCTTAGCAGCCTTATCTTTAAGACGAATAAGTTCAGAGTCGATTAGTTCTTTGCGATCTTGTAACATGTTTTTACCGAGATTGTTGATTTTGAGATTCAAAAACATATACTCATTATGTCGATTCCTCTTTGTTAATTTGATACATTGATTCTAAAAATTTAAAGCTACTTCCTTTTGACATATACAATCCATCTTCCAAGCTAAGAAGTCCCATATATATGTATGGTGCAACCCATGTTTCAGTTAATGGTACCCATCCTTTATGTGACAGATCAACATATCCATAATTATAACAAGATATAAGTGTTGTATTAACCTTGAACACTTCATTCCCGTAATCATCAATACAAAAATAATTCACGACATACTCCTATTATTTTATATACACACTCTCTCCGTCGATGGGGATTTTTACCGCGCTGGCTAAGCTGCTTCGTTATGTGGTCCATGTTGCCAACATCTCAAGGCCAATAACCAGTAATGAGTGTGTATATAAAATATATGGTAGCTGGCCTAAGGGATCTATCTCCAGCTGTGCAGAACTGATTTCAACTACCCAACGTAGGTTGTCCACCGCAGTGTCCCTAGCGTGTCTGCATCTATACCATATCGAAACACATTATAGTGGAAATTACATCCACTGACATGTAAAGTACCGGACTTAACTAATCGTCTACCCTTTACTGTTCTCTACTGAACTAACAATGTGTTTCGATATGGTTCAAGATTAATCGTCTATACCATATCCAATCATACTATTAGGAATCGAACCTACTGTCAGTGCCGGTGTCCGGAAGTCACTTCCGGTTTCCCTTGACAGATACCCAGTCTAGTATGATTAGATATAAAGACATAAGCTATTACGAGGAGTGGACCCTACCCTTATAATTGTCGTTTCTATATTTTATCTCCACAACAATACAGAACTCGCTGGCAATTATCTAGGCTCTTATGTCAATTTATTAACTTATATGTATTATATCACAAATCTGAATATTATCTTTAGACACAAAAAGATTTTATAATTAGGTTCATTTTTAATCCTATTTATTTCATGTCATACCAAGCCCACTTACCTTGATCATTTACATCAACAAGCTGCCATTTTGCATGAGTTCCGATTTTATCAGCAATATTTCCAGCTTCTTCCTTGAAGCAACTACGAAGTTTACTCATCTGAGCAATCATAGCAGGAGACTTATAAGTACGAGCAACCAACAGAGATTGAGTTGCCACAGAAGTCACTCCAGCCTGATTCAGATTGGAATAACTCAGCTTAGTAGGAGAGTATACACCAGAAAGTTTCTTTTGCATATCGACAGGAACAGAAAGAAGCTTATAACGCTGATCCAGAGAAGAAATCAAGGAATGCGGCGCGCCACCAACAACAAGAATAGCATCAATCTTCCCTTCAAGGAGTGCTGTCTTCAGAGCATCATTGTTGGGATACTCAACAACTTGGAAATTCAGACCAGACTGAGACGAGACTACTCGTCCAGACAGCACAGAACCGCCTACAGCCCCTACAGGACGCGAAGCAAGGTCATTGATGGTGTTGAATACTACCTTGTTGGCTCCGATGCCCATAAAGCCGCCTTCCTTCTTGACATCACCACGAGCAACGAAGTGAAGTTCTTCTGGATACAGCGTAACCAGAGTCTTGATGTTGGCT